>Ga0307408_100000153_pt1 | contig 76717 bp, 74 predicted proteins | sample 322Cmetagenome_FD_202116 | JGI IMG/M metagenome (GOLD analysis project Ga0307408, IMG submission 202116) | Maize rhizosphere microbial communities from greenhouse at UC Davis, California, United States - 322HYB-C-3 | ecosystem: Host-associated > Plants > Roots > Rhizosphere > Soil | place... | reverse complement strand
GGGCGGCAATCTGCGCGCCCATCACGCCTGCGCCGAGCACGGCGACTTTTTTCACTTGGAATCGGGACATGGGTTGGGTTCCTGGTTGGGGCGCTGCGCAACACCTCTGGGGTGTGCGCGGCCACGGGAATGGGGTTACTGGACGCGGATCCAGGTTTGCGTGCGGCCGAACGGGCCGACAGAGCCCCGCACTTCGAGCTTCTTGCCGCCCTCGATGGGGGTCAGGCGCAGGGTGTAGTTGCGGCCGTTCTCGGGGTCGAGAATCTTGCCGCCCTCCCACACCTCTTTGCCGTCAGCCTTTTTGGCGCCGCGGATGATCTCCAGCCCGAGGATGGGCTTGCCCTTGCGGTCATCAGAGCACTCGTCGCAGACCTCATCGGGCTTGGCGTCCTTGAGCAGGCGCTTCTCGATCGCGCCGTTGAGCACGCCGCCGGCGTCGCGGATGCGGATTTCGGCCTTGGCTTCGCCGGTCTTGTCATCAATGTTGCGCCACAGGCCCTCGGGCGTCATCTGCGCCCAGGCCGGCAGCGCACCCGCTACCAAAAAAATAGCTGCTACCGCTTGATGCATAAGCGCTCCGTGCCAAAAACAGGTTGAAATCCGCAGCGTGCACATCAAGCCAGCGCCAAGTCCGTGTCCATCAGCACCTTGCTGCCGGCGCGGGCCGTGCGCATCAGCGTCGCGGTTTCGGGGAACAGCTTGGCGAAGTAGAAACGGGCAGTCTGCAGCTTGGCGCCATAGAACGGGTCGGTGTTGCCACCGGCGATCTCACGCAAAGCGACCTGGGCCATGCGGGCGAACAGGTAGCCGAACACCAGGTGGCCAGCCACGCGCAGGTAGTCCACCGCGGCGGCGCCCACTTCGTCGGGGTTCTGCATGCCCTTGAAGCCGATCTCGGTGGTGAACTTGGTCATCTGGTCGCCCAGCATGGCGATGGGGTTGATGAACTCGGCCATCTTCTCGTTCACGCCTTCTTCTTCCACCAGCTGGCCGATCAGCTTGCCGAACTTCTTGAGCGTGGCGCCGTTGTTGGACAGGATCTTGCGGCCCAGCAGGTCCAGCGACTGCACGGTGTTCGTGCCTTCGTAGATCATGTTGATGCGGTTGTCGCGCACGTACTGCTCCATGCCCCATTCCTTGATGAAGCCGTGGCCACCGAAGACCTGCATGCACGCGTTGGTGGCGATGTGGCCGTTGTCGGTGATGAAGGCCTTCACGATGGGCGTGAGCAGCGCCACCATTTCCTCGGATTCCTTGCGCACCTTCTCGTCGGGGTGGCTGTGCACCTTGTCCAGCAGCAGCGTGCAGAAGATCTGCAGCGCGCGGCCGCCTTCGGCGTACGCCTTGGCGGTGAGCAGCATCTTGCGCACGTCGGGGTGCACGATGATGGGGTCGGCTTCCTTGTCCTTGGCCTTCACGCCCGAGAGGCTGCGCATCTGGATGCGGTCCTTGGCGTAGGCCAGTGCATTCTGGTAAGCCACTTCGGTCAGGCCCAGCGACTGGTTGCCCACGCCCAGGCGCGCGGCGTTCATCATCACGAACATGGCGGCCAGGCCCTTGTTGGGCTCCCCCACCATGGTGCCGATGGCGCCGTCGATGGCGATCTGCGCGGTGGCGTTGCCGTGGATGCCCATCTTGTGTTCCAGGCCCGTGCAGTAGATGGGGTTGCGCTCGCCCAGCGAGCCATCGGCATTGACCTTGAACTTCGGCACGACGAACAGGCTGATGCCCTTGCTGCCCTTGGGCGCGTCGGGCAGGCGGGCCAGCACCAGGTGCACGATGTTGGCGGTCATGTCGTGCTCGCCAGCGCTGATGAAGATCTTGTTGCCGGTGAGCTTGTAGGTGCCGTCGGCCTGGGGTTCGGCCTTGGTGCGCAACAGGCCCAGGTCGGTACCGCAGTGGGGTTCGGTCAGGCACATGGTGCCCGTCCACTCGCCGCTGGTCAGCTTGGGCAGGTAGATCTTCTTCTGTTCGTCAGTGCCGTGGGCGTGCAGGGCTTCGTACGCGCCGTGCGACAGGCCGGGGTACATGGTCCAGGCCTGGTTGGCCGAGTTCATCATCTCGTAGAGGCACTGGTTCAGCACGAAGGGCAGGCCCTGGCCGCCGTACGCAGGGTCGCAGGAAAGCGCCGCCCAGCCGCCTTCGACGTACTTGGCGTAGGCGTCCTTGAAGCCCGACGGGGGCTTGACTTCGTGCGTCGCCTTGTCGAGCACGCAGCCTTCGGTGTCGCCGCTGATGTTGAGCGGGAAGGTCACTTCAGCGGCGAACTTGCCGGCTTCCTCGATCACGGCGTTGATGGTGTCCACATCCACCTCGGCGTGGGGCGGCATTGCCTTGAATTCTTCGCTGACCTTGAGCACCTCGTGCATGACGAATTGCATGTCGCGCAGGGGCGGCGTGTAGGTAGGCATCGGTTTACTCCTTGGAGGTGGTGGTTTGGTTGGAAACTTTGCGCCGCTTGGCGGCCGCAGGCGTGGCTGCTGGCGCGGCGGCCGGGGCCGGGGCCGGGGTGTCTACGCTGTAGCGCGCCAGGATGTTGTGAAAGCCCTGCACGGCCCGGGCCATGGAGCCAGGGGTCTGCAGGAAGCGCGCCTCGTAGTGCAGCGCGAGGATGAGGCCGTGGATCTCGAACAGCATCTGCTCGGCATTGGTATCGGCACGCAGCTCGCCCAGGCCCTTGCATTGCTCGATGGCGCGGCGCATGGCGGCATGCCAGGTCAGCACCGAGCTGGCCAGCGCATCGCGCACGGGGCCGGTGCGGTCGTCGAACTCCACCGCGCCGCTGATGTAGATGCAGCCCGAGTCGATTTCGATGGAGGTGCGCTTCATCCAGTTGTCGAACAGGGCTCGCAACCGCTCCACACCGCGCGGGGCGGCCATGGCGGGGTAGAACACTTCCTGCTCGAAGCGGGTGTGGTATTCGCGGATGACGGAGATCTGCAGTTCTTCGCGCGAGCCAAAATGAGCGAACACGCCCGACTTGCTCATGCCGGTGACATCCGCCAGCGCCCCGATGGACAGGCCTTCCAGCCCGATGTGCGTGGCCAGGCCCAGCGCCGCCTCGACGATGGCAGCCTTGGTTTGCTGGCCTTTTTGCAGGGCGCGCCCATTGCCACTGCGAGAGCGCGGACTGCGGGTGGCCTGGCTGGAGGAAGAGGTGGCGGACATGCGGGCAAATAAAAACGAACGTTCGTTCTATTTTGCAGCAAATTCAGTCCGCAACCAAAGCCCTCCCAAAAAATAGGGAGAGGCGCTCAAAGACGCGTTGCAGGGGCGCCACCAGCGGTGCCCGACGCCCGGCACGGGCTCAGGAGGCCGTGCGGCCCGGGGCGCGGGGTCCGCTTCCCCGTCTACAGGATCAGGCCGAGACTGGCCTCCAGGTGCTCGGACGGCAGTCGCTTGAAGCCCGACCGGGCATAGCGCTGCAGCCGGCCCAGCGCGAACGCGGTGAGCACGCTGGCCGAGACCTGGGCATCCACGGTCGGCATGGCCGATGCAGCTGCGGCCGTGCGCAGGCACTGCCGCAGGGTTGACTCGATGCGGTCAAAGAACTGGTTCATGCGCTGTTGCAGGCGTTCATGCTCGAAGACCAGCGCGTCGCCCACCATCACGCGCACCATGCCGGGGTTGCGCTCGCCAAACTGCAGCAGGACCGCCACGATGCGCGCGGCCTGTCGCGCGGCCACTTCCGGCGGCTGCTGCGCATCCGGCACGTCGCGGCCCGTGATCTGCGTGACGAGGGTGAACACGGACTGCTCGATGAAATCGATCAGCCCCTCGAACATCTGCGCCTTGCTCGCAAAGTGGCGGTACAGCGCGGCTTCACTCACCGCCAGGCGGGCCGCCAGCGCGGCGGTGGTGATGCGCTCGGCGCCGGGCTGCTCCAGCATGGCTGCCAGCGCCTGCAGGATCTGCACGCGGCGCTCCCCGGGCTTGGGCCGCTTGCGGGCGGCGGGGGCTTCGCCTGCGTCATCGGTCGTGGCTGGCTCGGGGACTGCAGAGAGTTCAGACATGCGGGACAGAGGCTGGGGTGAGGCCGGGTGGCCAAAAACGCCGTGCGGCGGGCGCATGCGGCAGGGCGTAAGTCGTGTGTGGAAATGATTCTCGCACAGCGGATTGATAGGGGATTGGGGCCACCTCGCACGGGCGGGTCGCCCTTTAAAGCGGGAAAGTCACCGTCACCAGCAAGCCGCGCCCCTGGGGGCCCGCGCCCAGCCGAAGGGAGGCCCGGTGCACGCGCGCGATTTCATCGGCAATGGCCAGCCCCAGTCCGGTGCCCTCGCCGACGGTGCCCGGCACCCGATAGAACCGCTGCGTCACCCGCGCACGCTCGGCCTCGGGCACGCCGGGGCCGTCGTCCTCCACCTCGATGAACACCCGCGGCGGCCCTGCCCGGCCCTGACGCATGCCGCAGCGCAGGGTGACGATGCCGCCGGCCGGCGTGTACTTGATGGCGTTGTCCACCAGGTTGGAGACCAGTTCGCGCAACAGCCAGCCATGGCCGGTCACATGCACTGGCTGCACGTCCAGGCCCAGGTCCAGCCCTTTGCCGGTGGCTGCGTCCAGAAAATTTTCGAGCAGCGCCTCGCACAGGTCCTTCAGGTCCACCCGCTGGGGCGGCTGGGCATCCAGGCTGCGCGCGTCGGCCCGCGAAAGCGCCAGCAGCTGGTGCGCCAGCTGGGAGGTGCGGCGGGTCGCATTCCGGAGCTTCTCGATCTGATCGGCTCCCAAAACAATAGCACCCTGCGCTCGCCCATCCTGCGCCAGGGCCAGTTTTCTCTCCGCATCGGACGGGGACACACGCGGTGGCGCCGAGGCTTTGGCCATCATGGCCCACGCCTCGACCTGCGCCTGCAGCCCCGCCAGCGGGGTGCGCAGCTGGTGGGCGGCGTCTGCCACAAAGCGGCGCTGCCCCTCCGCCTGCGCGTTGACGAGGGCAAACAGGCGGTTGAGCGAGTGCACCAGCGGGCGCACTTCGGCGGGAGAGGCGGCTTCGTCGATGGAGCTCAGGTCGCGGGGGGAGCGGTCTTCCACCGCCTCCGCCAGGTCAACCAATGGCTTGAACGCCGTGCGCACGGCCCAATGAATGGCCAGCGCGGCGGCGGCCACCAGCACCAGGTTGGGCAGCAGCACCCTCAGCAGCAGTTGCTGCGCCCATTGCTGGCGCGGGTCGGAGCCATCGGCCAAGGCCACCACCAGCTCTCCCGCCCCGGTGCGCCCCCGCTGCACGGCCACGCGGTAGGTCACGCCGCCGTACTCGACACTGTGGAACTCGGGGGCCAGCGTGGTGGGCACGGCGCCGTGCACCCAACTGTCCCCCAGCAGCAACCGGCCGGACGTGTCGCGCACGCTGTACCCGGAGAAGCCGGCCTTCTGGAGCAGGAAATCCTCGATGGGCGGGGCCAGCAGCAGCAGCGGCGGCTCTTCCGCACGGATCGGGGGCGCCAGCACCGAATCGGCCAACGCTGGCAACAACCTCAGAAGGCGCTGGTCGTGCTGCCCAGCGGCTTCGTCGGCCGAGCGGTAGTCCATCCACACGCCCACCAGCGCCAGCAGGCACAGCGGCAGCACCAGAAGCAGCAGCAGACGGTTGCGCAAGTCGGAGGTCATCGCCCGCAGGCGCGGGCGGTGGAACGGGAGGGGCCGGGGCTGCGTCACGGCGGGCTATCGGCGAAGGCGATGGGTGCGGTGGCGCGCTGGATGCCGCTGCGGTCAGGCCGCCTGCAGCTCCAGCCGGTAGCCGAAGCCCCGGATGGAGCGCAGCGCCACCCCGTGGGGCTCCAGCTTTCCGCGCAGACGGGAAACGTAGACCTCGACCGCGTTGGGCGTGATCTCCTTGTCCCAGCCCGTCAGTGCCTGCAGGAGCTTGTCCTTGCTTGCGGGCTTGGGGGCGTTGATGAGCAGGTATTCGAGCACCGTCCATTCCCGAGGGCCGAGCTCGATGACCTGCTCGCCCGCGGGCGTGCGGATGGCGGCACGCCGCCCTGCCGTGTCGAGCTCGAGGGGCCCGAAGCTCAGGACCGCCGTGGTTGCGGCCTGCGAACGGCGCAGCAAGGCCCGCAGCCGCGCCAGCAGCTCAGGCAATTCGAACGGCTTGACCATGTAGTCGTCAGCGCCCAGATCCAGCCCCTGCACCCGGTCGTGCAAGGCATCGCGTGCCGTCAGGATCAGCACGGGCATGGCAGGGCTCACCATGTCTGCGCGGCGCAGGCGGCGGGTCAACTCCAGCCCATCCATGCCGGGCAGGCCGATGTCGATGATGGCGGCATCGAAGGACTCGCTGCGCAGCACCTCTTCGGCGCGCTCGCCGCTGCCCACCCAGTCCACGGCGTAGCCCGCGTCCGTGAGCCCCAGCTTGATGCCGCTGGCGACCATCACATCGTCTTCAACCAGCAAAAGCCGCATGTCAAAGTCCTCCAGCGCTGCGCATCGCCTCGGGCCGATGCGCGGGGCACGGCACAGGCCGGCGGACGCCATGGAGCGGGCCTTGCGAGGCCCCGGGCGCTGCCCACCCCGAGAGAGCGGGCGCGAAGCGGCTCAACAGCAGCATTTCAATGGCTTCGAATCATCGTGCCGTAGGCCTGCTCGGTCAGGATTTCGAGCAGCATGGCGTGCGGCACCCGGCCATCAATGATGTGCACGGCATTGACGCCGGCCTTGGCAGCATCGAGCGCCCCGGCAATCTTGGGCAGCATGCCGCCGGAGATGGTGCCATCGGCAAACAGCTCGTCAATGCGGCGCGCGGTCAGGTCGGTGAGCAGGTTGCCCGCCTTGTCCAGCACGCCCGGTGTGTTGGTGAGCAGCATCAGCTTTTCAGCCTTGAGCACCTCGGCCAGCTTGCTGGCCACCACGTCGGCATTGATGTTGTAGCTCTCGTTGTTCTCGCCAAAGCCGATGGGGCTGATCACCGGGATGAACGCATCGTCCTGCAGCGCCTTGACCACGCTCGGGTCGATGGAGACGATGTCGCCCACCTGGCCCACGTCGTGCTCGACGTTCGGATCCTTGCTGTCCACCATCTTGAGCTTTTGCGCGCGGATCATGCCCCCGTCGCGCCCGGTGAGGCCCACGGCCTTGCCACCCGCCTGGTTGATCAGGCCCACGATGTCCTGCTGCACCTCGCCAGCCAGCACCCACTCGACCACTTCCATGGTTTCGGCATCGGTCACGCGCATGCCCTGGATGAATTGCCCCTTCTTGCCCAGGCGGTTCAGCGCCGTCTCAATCTGCGGACCGCCGCCATGCACCACCACCGGGTTCATGCCCACGAGCTTGAGCAGCACCACGTCCTCGGCAAAGTCGGCCTGCAGCGCGGGGTCGGTCATGGCGTTGCCGCCGTACTTGATGACCATGGTCTTGCCATGGAACTTGCGGATGTAAGGCAGCGCCTGGGCCAGGATTTCAGCCTTGTCGCGCGGGGCAATCGAAAGAAGGTCGGTCATGGAGGCGGGCCATCCAGAGAAAAACGGTGAGGCGCAAATTGTGCCGCATTCACGCCCGGCGCCGCGCAGCCCGGCCCGGCACGTCCATGCCTCAGTGGCGCAGCCAGCTGGGCACTTTGAATCGCACGATGGCGAAGTAGCCCATCACGTAGCTGACGACAAAGAGCCCGCAGAACGCCATGAGCAACGGGCTGTTGCCCCAGAACAGCACGGCCGGCACCACCGTCAGCAGCGTGAAGCCCCACAGATACGGCGAGGTGCGGTTGTTGCGCATCAGCACCCGGCGCGACTCGTCGTCGTGAAAAACCCCGCGCACGATGCGCCGGTAGATCAGTTGGTGGAAGTGCAGCGCATCCGCCACGCCGGGCGATACACCCCGCACCGCCTTGCGGTAGATCGAAAAAATCGTCTCCCAGACGGGGTAGATCAGCAGCAGCATGGGAAACCAGGGCGATACATCGGCATTGCGCTGGACCAGCGAAATGCTGGCGAGCGCGATCACCACGCCCCAGATGTACGCTCCCCCGTCTCCCGCAAAGAGCATGCCGCGCGGATAGTTCCACACCAAGAACCCGCCAGTGGCCGCAGCCGTGCAAACCAGCAGGGCCGCCAGCGAGCGGTCCCCCACCTGCAGTGCCACGTGAGCAAGCGCCAGGCAGACGATCAGCGCCACCATGCCCGCGAGGCCGTTGTACCCGTCGATGATGTTGAACGCATGAGGCAGGCCCGCGACCGCCAGCACGACGATGGCCATGCCCAGCCACGGGGCTGAAGCGAGGAGCGAATCGGCCCACGCCCATCCCGTGCGCGGCAGCGTCAGGTCCAGCAGGAGGACCGCCAGAACGCCCGAGGCGCCGGTGAGACTCAAGCGGTACCGCACGGAGAGCCGCTGCGTCATGTCTTCGGCAATGCCGCCCAGCGCCGCCGGCAGTAGCACCAGGAACCAGCCGCCCACCCAGAACCCCAGCTTCAATGAACCCGGATCGCCCCAGCGGTACGACTGAAGGAACCCCAGCCCCCAACTGCAGGCAATGCCCACCAGCAGCGCTGCGCCGCCCAGGCGGGGAACGTCTCCGAGGTGAAAACGCTGCGGCATGCTGTTGCCGTAGACGGAAGCGTGGCTGTGCATCCAGCGGACAATGAAGCCCGCAGCCAGCGCCGCCACCATAAAAGCCACCACGGAGATCCAGATCATGAGCGGCCGATGGTACCTGCAGTTGTTACAAACACCTGTAAGAAAGCGCTATCAAACGCTAGGCAGGGCCCCATCGCGATGCAGGTTGCGTGAAGTATTTCCGCTGGTTGCAGGGTGGCGCGAGCGCTCCCGTGGCGGGGGATTAGGGGATTCATCCGTCAAACCGAGCGAGTGGCTTAGCGCACCAGGGTGCGGTAAAAGCGCATCACCTTTTCCACGTACTGCTGTGTTTCGGGATACGGAGGAATCCGGCGACCATGCTTGATGACGGCGCCCTCACCCGCGTTGTAGGCAGCCAGTGCGAGTTCTTTGTCGCCATCGAACATGCGCAGGAGGTCCGCCAGGTAGCGGGTCCCGATCTGCGCATTTACCTTGGGCTCCATGGCGGCATGCTCGCCCTCGGCCGCTGGCCGCGCTGCCACCCCGTACCGCTCGGCCGTGGCGGGCATCACCTGCATCAATCCCAAGGCCCCCTTGCGGGAAACGGCCTTGACATTGAACGCCGATTCGGCAGCGGCCACCGCGATCACCAGCGCGGGGTCCAGCGACTGCGCCTCTGCGGCAGCCTCCAGGTGCTGCTTCACGTCTTCGTAGCCCCGAAACTGGAGCGGCGAGGAACTGCGCTCCTTGCCCTTGGATACCGCGCCTGAAGGCACGCCCCCCAGCCAGATGAGCCCTCGGGGTGCCGCCGAAGGGGGGACATTGCCGATGTGGGTCACCCCCTCCCCATCCACAAACTCCCAGACTTGATCAGCCCAGGCGGCGGGCAGCCAGCCCGCCAGCATCAGCAACGCCAACACGGCAGCCCGCAGGCCTGACGCCCTACAGGAGCCACGGTTGCTTAACGCAGTGCTCTGCCCCCTCACACCCATCCTCATTTTCATTTCGACGCGCGTCCTTGCGAGAAAAATTGGCGCAAACCCGCTCCTACCCGACGGTGCCATGCCACCGATGCGGAAGGCGATCGAGCCTGAGCGTCCCAAGCGTCACCGCGCCGTGACCGAATCAGCCTAGCGGGCATGCCCGCGGCCACCATGCCCGCCGGAACGTCCTGGCGCACTAGCGCACCGGCCGCCACCACGGCGCCGCGCCCAATGGTCACGCCTTCCAGCACGATGGCACCGGCTCCGATCCACGCACCGTCTTCCACCACGATCTTGGCGCGGGTGATGCGGTTGCGCGCAATGACGGCATCGCCTTCGTCGATGGCGTGGCCGGCCGAAAGGAGTTTTGCATGCGGGCCGATCAGCACATCCTCGCCGATCTGCAACCCGCCTTCACCCGACAGATAGCACCCCACGTTCACGATAGTCCTTGCGCCGATCCGCAAGCCCACGCATTCGTCGGCCACCACATCGCCCAGCACGATCCGCGTCTGCGCGTAGATGCTGACGCCATCGGCCAGGCACAGCACATCCGCGCGCTGCCCAAACCGCATGACCGAGACCGAGGGATCGATGCGGCATTCCGCACCCATCCGGTCCACCCCTGCATGCGATGCAGTGAAATCGGGAACGCCGAGCAACATGGGATTTTCGCCGAATCAGTGCGCGCCGGAACTGCCCAGCAGTTTGCGCGACACCCGCTGCCAGAAGCTCGGCGGAGGTGGCGGTGGCGGCTGCGGCGCCAGGCGCGACTTCTCGGCAGCCAACTCGGCTTCGACCGATGCCTTTTCAGACCGCAGCGTGTCCACGTCGGTGCGCAGTTCGCCGATCTCCTGCTGCATTCTCGCAATGACGTCCTTGGCTTCCGAAAACGCTTTCTGATGCTCGATGAGCGACGCGCGCTCACGCTGGTGCACCACCGTCAGAGCCTGCAGCTCGCTGCGCAGCTTGTCTGCCGCGCCCCGCGCCTCTGCCAGCTCCCAGGTGGGCGAATCAACGGACGGAGTGACCATCACCATCCACTGGTAAACATCAAAGTCCTGCCACCCCGCCATCAGCGCTTGGCGTTGCTCGCCCGACAGTGCGTTCCAGTGCCAGGCAAATTCGCTGCACTCCAGCGCAACGCGGTTGGCCTCCCACGTCCGGGGCGCCCAGCCCGTGTCCAGCAGCATCGTCTCCAAGCTGCGCCGGGTGAAGAAATGCACGTGCGTCCGGTCCAGCTGGCCCTTGTCCGCATAGTCAAAGCTGCCGCAGCGCATCGCGGCCAGCACGCCAGCGTACGCGATGTTGGGCACGGAAATCAGCAGGCTGCCCATGGGCGCCACGAATTCGCTCAGGCGCTGCAAGACATCTTCGGGCTTTCTGAGATGTTCCAACACGTCGCAAGCCAGCACGGTGTCGAATCGGCGGCCCGCCAGGGCTTCCAGCCAGTCCGTGCCGTCCAGATTGCCGGGGATGACTTCGACATCCAGAGTGTTCAGCACTTCGAGGGCCTGGGGATCGTTTTCCACCACGGTGACGCGGTGACCCCTGGCCAGCAGGACACGGGTCATCGCCCCCGGCCCAGGGCCCAGTTCCAGCACCGTCCCTCCACCCGCCGGCACACGCCGCAGCAAACGGGCGGCCCACTCGTCTCCGTCCGGATCGAACGCGTAGTCGTACCGCTCAATATCGCTACTCATGGATTCCCCTCCGCTTCTGCCTGTGCGTGCGCCGGTGCCGTCGGCTGCCACATCTGGTCCCACAAACCCCATTGCCACCAGGCCCACGGCCGCGCCACCACGTCGCGCTCCAGGTGCTGGATGACGGTGTCGATGGCCTGCCGCGGGTTCGCGGGCAAGGGCTCCACCACCACCCGCAGATGATCCGCGCGTTCGGAATATGTCGCAGCGTGAAGCAAAGGGACTCCGGTGGATTGCGCCAGCCGCTCAATGCCCGTGGGCAAATGCAGGCTGCCGCCCAGAAAGGGGTTTGGCCGCAACCGGCCAAATTCGGGCCGCCACGCATCCGCCAGGATCACCCACCCCTGCCCTGCCCGCAGGCTTTCGTGCACCGGCCGCAGTCCATCGCTGGTCGTGTGCCATTTTCCACCAGTCACCTGCGTGTAGCCGTCAATCTTGCGCAACAGGAACCGCCGCTGCGCTGCGCTCAGCTCCGGGTTGTCCAGCACTGGCATGGTCAGCACGTTGGTGGCGATGCCGGCCCTTGCCAGGGCGACGGGTGCTGTCAGAAGCCGGTCGTAGTGATTCAGGACGAGGATGAATCCCCGCCCCTCGTCGGCCAGGCTTCGGGCAAATTCCGCGCCCTGCAGGTCGATGGTAGGTCCGCCCGGGCGGCCCAGGCGGCTGAATGCCATGGCGTCCACCATCTCCTGCGCCAGCATGGCCAGATGGGCCTGCGCCCATTGGGCGTGCTGCGCCTCGGTGGCCTGCGGAAACACCCGCGCAAAAATACTTTCAAGCCAGCGGAGCAGGGGCGCGCGTTCGTTCGCGGGCTCACGCCCGATCCACCCCGCGAGCTTCCAGGGCAGCGTCGTGGGAAGGCGGGCAAGAAAAGGAAAAAGCAGGTCCGAAGACCAGGCACGCGTCATTCAACCAGCACCCACTCGTGCTCCAGGTATGTCACGCCAAACTCCCGGTGCTTCTGGTTCAGCACCGTGAAGGGCTGGATCAGTTCCGCCATGTCCAGCACCTGGATGCCCGAGTCATCCAGCACATACACGCTCCACAGGTACTCGCCCGAAAGCACCGGCAACCGGGGGAACTTGGCGCGGATGCGGTGTGCCCCCACGCCCTGAAGGGGCTGGCCTTGCGCACGAAACTGCGTGCTCGTGCCGAACACGTTGTCCTTGTCTGGGCGCACGATGGCGAACAGCACATGGAATGGCGCGTCCGCATACGACTCGATCGCGATCTCGACAGACAGATCCTGGAACGAGTCGATCTGCGCCGGGTTGATCCCATCGGCGGTTTCAATCGTGAGGCCTGCAATCTTCACGAGCGGTGCCCCGGAAGCCGCTGGTGCCTGGGCAGGCTGGGCCGCCTCTGCGCTCTTCGCAGCCGCCGCGTCGGATTCGACCCGCAGGTGCGCATACCGGCGGCGTTCATGCGACTCGTAGGCCGTCACCACGTCTTCGGTGGCCCCGATGGCCTGGATGCGGCCGCCGTGGATCCATGCCGCCCGCTGGCACAGGCTTCTCACCTGGTAGAGGTTGTGCGAGCAGAAAAGCACTGTGGCGCCGCGCTCGCGCAGTTCCAGGATGCGGTTCAGACTCTTCTTCTGAAAATGGAGGTCGCCCACCGAAAGCGCCTCATCCACGATCAGCACATCCGGGTCAATGGCCGTGGCCGCGGCAAACGCGAGCCGCATGAACATACCCGACGAATACGTCTTGACCGGACGCTCCAGCGTCTCGCGGGTGAGCTCAGAAAACGCCGTGGCCCGCACGATGAAATCCTCCATCGGGGCGCCCTCCAGCCCGTGGAGCGCGGCCATGAAGCGGATGTTGTCGTAGCCGGACTCCTCAGGGTGGAAACCCGCGCCCAGTTCCAGCAGCGCAGCCACGCGGCCTTCCTGCATCACCCGGCCGCTGGTGGGGCGGATGGTGCCCGCGGCAATCTTCAGCAAGGTACTCTTGCCAGCGCCGTTCTCGCCGATCAGGCCAAACGTTTCGCCGGCCTGCACTTCAAAATCAATGCCAGTCAGCGCCACGTGCACACGGTGGCGCGGAGTGCGTGTCACCCACTCCCACAGGCGGTCCTGTGGGCGGCCATACACCATGTAGGTTTTCTCGATGCCGTCAAAACGTATCGTCATGGCGTTACAAGGCCTCGCCCAGGGCCGATTTCATGGAGCGGAAGAACCACCAGCCACCGCCACCCAACAGCACAACCCAGACGGCCAGCGCAATCGGCGTGCCCGGCGGCACCGGCATGTGCAGCACGGTGCTTTGCACCATGAGCACGAGGCACGCCACCGGATTCAGCAGGAACCATTGGTGGAACTTCTCGGGCACCTGGGACAGCGGATACACCACGGGCGTGAGGTAGAACCAGAGCTGCAGCGCGAACGCCACCATTGAGCCCACGTCGCGCCAAAGGAAATGCGCCATGCTCAGCATCAGCGTCAGCCCGAAGGTGAGCACAACCTGCGCCAATACCACCACTGGCAACCAGGCCAATGATGCATAAGGCCCCACTCCCTGCGACACCGACAGAACGAGCAGCAAGGCATAGCCAATGCCCAGGATCAGCAGGCTGCTGCCCACGGAGACGGCTGGCAGGATTTCTGCAGGCATGGGCTGCTTGCGCAGAAAGTCCTCATATGCCGCCAGGGATCCTACACCGCGCCCAATCGCGTCAGTGAACGGCAGCCACACCGCCAGCCCCGCCAGCAGGTGCAGCAGGTAGCCGTTGTTCACCTCCAGCCCCGGCACCCGCACTGCCAGCACGAGGCCAAACAACACATAGAAGATAGCCAGCGTGGCGATGGGCTGCACAAACGCCCAGGCAAAGCCCAGCACCGAGCCGGCGTAGCGCGTCTTGAACTCGCGCACCATCCAGTAACGCCACAGCACCCACAGCTGGCGCGAATTGCGCGGGGCCGCCGAAGACACCGCGCTAGACGATGAAGCAGAAGAGGAAGCCGGCTGGGTCATGCTACCGTCCGCAGCCATTCGACCGACTTGGCCACGCCTTCTTCAAAGGCCATGGAGGGCGACCAGTGCAGCTCCTCGCGCGCCCGCTGGATGTCCAGCACATTGACCGGCGGGTCGAACGGGCGCGCCGGGAACACATTGCGCGGCACCGCGTGCCCCAGCAGTTCTTCCAGCGTGCGCACAATGTCGTTGACGCTGTGGCCCGCTCCGCCGCCGATGTTGAAAATCCGGCCCTCGCCCTCGTGGCGCGCTGCCGCCATGAAGGCGTGACCCACATCTGCCGCATAGACAAAGTCGCGCACCACCGAACCATCGCCCCACACATCGACCGGCAGGCCGCGCAGGGCACGGTGCGCAAACACGGCGATCACACCCTGCACACCGTGGGGCTGCTGCCACTCGCCATAGGGATTGCTCAAGCGCAAGATCCGGCAAGGCAGACCGTGCTGGGCTTCCTCGATGCGCAGATGGTGTTCGATGGCCAGCTTGGTGGCACCGTAGGCACCCATGGGCATGGTGGGGTGCAGTTCACTCAATGGGACGGCTTGCGGCCTGCCATAGACGGCACCACCCGACGAGGCGAAGAGCACCCGGGGGCGCACTGACCTGCTCCGCATGTCTTGCAACAGTTGCAGCGTGCCCACCAGGTTGGTTTGCACGTCCAGGATGGGGTTCTCGCTGGCCGTGGCGGGCACTGTGGACGACGCCAGGTGAACGACCACATCCGCTCCGCCCACGGCATCCCACCAGGACGCCAGGTCAAAACAATTGGCCTGCACCTGCCCCGTGAGCCAAGGCGCGCTGCCGGCTACAGGCAACACGCGGTCGACCGACCACACCTTCGCGCCCTCGGCCGCCATGGTCCGGCCAATGTGGCGGCCCAGGAAGCCCGCACCACCCAGAATCGCGCACCGCATCAAGGATTCCCCCGCGGATGCTCGGCCCGGGCATGCTGGAGCGCTGCCGCAAAGTCTTGCGCCACCATGTCCCAGGTCTGCGCGCGGGCGAACGTCTCGGCGCGCGCACTTTGGGCGTGGCGCTTCTCGTCGTCTTGCAGCAAACCGCAGACGGCTTCGGTCAGCGCTTCGGGCGAAGCGTGGGCCAGCGTCGCCACGTCTTCGTTGAGCAGCCATTCGACGTTGGGACCCTTGTTGGAGACCACCGCACAGCCACAGGCCATCAGCTCCAGCGGGAGCAGCGACGCATTGGTGAGCGAAACGACCAGCGCCACATCGCACTGGCTGTAGAGGTCGGGCAGGTCGTCCAGCGCCACCGTGCCGCAAGCCAGGTGCGGAAACGGAATGTGGTAGCCCGCCGTGTCCCAGCCCGCCAGCACGAATTGCGTGTCGGGCATGCGCTCCCACACGGCGTTCAGTACCAGCAGGCCGATCTCGAATGCTCGGCGCGGGGTGGGTGGCCGGGCGTAGAAAAACACGCGGCGAATCTCCGGCTCCCTGCGGGGCAGGCGCTTGTACCGGTCCAGCTCCACGCCAAAACCCACGGGGTGCGTGACCATGCCGTATTCCTGGGCCAGCTTGCTCGCAAGCCAGCCCCCGGCTGTGATGCCAAAGAAGCCGAAGTGGTACGTGTTCTCGGCCAGTACCGATTCGGAGCCAACAGGGTAGAAGTGCGGTTCGTAATCCTGCACAAAGTACAGCTTGTGCCGGGCGCCGGTGAAGGCGCGCACGGCATAGGCCGTATCCCATCCGGTGGCAACGGCGAACTCGCTGGGGGGCAGATCCTTGAGGCCCAGCAGCACTTGGGCCTGCAACGGGAAGAAGTGCTTGCGAATCTCGTCACGGGCCTCGCGGGCGTCGTGGTGCGTGACGGGTGTGCAGATCACGATGCGCGACGCGTAGCCCATCTGTTCCAGGTGCCAGATGGTGCGAAAGATATTGAGGTGCCCGCCGGATCCCACATTGAAGTCCGGGATGAACCACAACAGCGCATTGGGCTGCGGCTCCCCGGGCTGGGCAGGCAGCACATAGGGCAGCGCGAAATCGTAATGCCGAAAAATATCGATATAGCGGGCCGGGCCTTGGCGCAGGCGGCGCACCACGGCGCGCAGCGCGGCAAACACGCCTTCCCTGCGCGCCATTTCTCGCACGCGCCAGATCTTCTTGGCCAGATTCAACGCCATGCTCAGGCCGCTCCCGCGCGCTGCAGTTGTTCGTCGCGGGACACCGAGCGCAACAGCCAAGCGGGCAACCGTGCATGGCGCGTGCCCAGGTACTGCCCGGCCACCCGTGCCACTTCGATCAGCCCCATGTAGGCCGCGTTCTTGAACAGCCGCCATCCGCGCAGGCCACTGTCGCGCAGCCACCCCAGGTCGCGTCTGGCAAGGTATACCGCCGACTTGAGAGCCTGCACCAGGCTGCCCTGCAGGCGATAGCCAAAGTACAGATTGAACGAGCGGGACTCGTCAAAATTGCGCTGCAGGGTTTCCCAGATGCCGAAGTCATGCGAGTGGTAGACCATGGCACCCGGCGCATAGGCCTTGCCATAGCCCGCTTCAATGATGCGTAATGCCCAGGTCTGGTCTTCCGCAAACGCCACCTCGGGCAGCGGAATACGCTCCCACACCGAGCGGCGCAGGCAGGCGTTGTTGCTGGAGAAGAAATGCAAGAATTGGCGGTAGCCCGGATCGGAGGCAAAGCGTGCCGGATCTTCCAGGCGCACCACCGACTGCTTGTCGCCAAAGCCCGCGAAATGCTGGCTGAGTTCGTAGTGCGTCACATGCCGGGCTTCCGGGTGCGCGCGGTGGGGGCCAAACGCCCCCGCCACGGATTCGTCGCTATCGCAAGCCTGAACCAGGTCGTGCAGCCAGTGCGGGCTGGCAGGGCGGGCATCCTGCGTGACGAACACCAGGAATTCGCCCTTGGAAAGCGAGGCAAGATAGTTGCGAGTGCGGCCGTGGCCGAACTCACTGGCCGGAATCTGCTCGCAACGCACGCCACGTTGCCGCACCAGTTCCACCGAGCCGTCGCGCGAGCCCGAGTCCACCACGATGACCTCGAACGGCCAAGGCGTCTCTTGCGCCAAAATGGTGTCGAGCACTTGACCGAGTAGCGGGCCGCCGTTTTTTACAGGGATCAATACGGAAGCACGGAATTCAGTCATTCATAGGCTGCAAACTGCAGTGGCTCAGGTTGGAGGTTGGCGCCACGCTCCGGGCGTGGCGCAGCACAGCGGCACCGCTGCGGCGAACTCGGCATTGTATTGGATGCCCCTGCGAATGAAGCCACTGCTACGTGTGGCTACAAATTGATGCCGGGCCGCGCCTAGTTGGTGGGCTTGCGGTCAAACATCGCGCCGATGGCGGCAGAGTCCAGCGTGACGCCGTATTTAGCGAAGAGGTCATTTTCGATCTTGGTGGCCGCCTCCTGGCGGCAATAGCCCACTGCGCGCGTCGACGCGGAGACCGCCGCTTCGTCCCAGGTCAGTTGGCGGCTCTCGCGCTTGCCGAGGATCGAAAACAGGTAGATGAAGTCGCCATCGCGCGCTGGCCCCACCATGTCACCCTGCTTGGCACCCGCAATGGCGCGCATGATGGCGTTCTCTTCCGGCACCATCACCCAGCCAAGGTCGCCCTGCGCCTCCAGCTTGTATACCTTGTCCGCCTGGGCCACCACATCGTCAAACTTTTGGGCACCCGATGCAATTTCCTTGGCTTCGTCCATCAGCCAGTCGGCCGCGGGCTTGCCTTCTACTTTTTCTCTGACGGGTAGCATCACACGGCTCAGGTGTGCCATGGGCGGCACCTGGAAAGCCTTGGGGTTTTCGTCAAAGAACTTGCGCGCTGCTGCCGCGTCTGCCGGCGGATCGCAGCGGGGGCTCATCCGGTTGTAAACAGCGTGGGCATAAATGTCGTCAAAACGTTCAGCCTCCCTTTCGCTGGAGCGAGGCATTTGAAGTTGCTCACCCTCGTGCATCAATGCGCGCGTCATCGCCATTTCGCGCAGCACCTTTTCAGCGCCCCACTTGTTGCGCGCCGCCGAGCGCAGGTCGGTGCGGCGGAATACATAGCCCGTGAAATCGGAGTCCGTGATCACCTCACCATTCGAAAACTTCACTAGGTCGGCAGCGTTTGCGGGTGCGGTCAAAAAGCTACCCAAGGCCAGAGCCACTGCTGCGGCCACGCCGAAGCGCCGGACGGTTCCACTTGTCTTCATACTGTTCAACACTTCCTAAGTTCTGAAATGACGCTTGCCCCACGCCCGGCAACTCACAAAGGGGGTGCACCTCGTCAGGGCACGCGCGGCTTGCGAATGCGCTCTGGCTTGGCGTTACCCCACAAGGGACCGTACACGATGTCAATGGTTTCGCCACCCGAGTTGTAGACGACCACGTCGCGCTCGCCATCGTTGTCCACATCCAGCAGTTGCAGGGTGGTGGCAAAACCATTCACGGCGTACCACCGGGTTTCGAGCACCTCGCCCTGGGCATCCAGGCGCTGCAGGTACAGCTCGCGGTCTTCGCCCCACACAACCAAATCGTCGTCCAGCGGGGCGACAGAGACCGAGCCAGTGAGAGGGGACTTGACCCACTGGAGTTCCCCCGTTTCCATGCTCACGCGTGCATTGCGCGCTTCGGTTTCAAGCGACACATACACCCATTTGCCGGACGGCGTGGGCCGCGCATTGCGCGACACCACTGGGAAATTGGCCAGCACCGTGGGCTTGGCCAGCAAATCGGACACAGGGACCGCCATGAGTTGCTTGCCATCCAGGCAGGCCAGGCCGATGGCAGGACCCGTGATGCCCTTGGCCATGGGCAGCTTGGTGGGATGCCACGGCGCCTCGCACCACGTGGTCTTCTGTACGTTGGGCGCTTTGGTGTCGCTCACTGCCCAGTCAAGCACGAAGGCCACCTGTTTACCGCTGTAGGGCGTGGCCATCAGCGTGTAGCGGCCGTTCTCAGCCTTCACCACGATCACGTCGCGCGGTGGAAGATTGACCTTGATCTGCTGCAGGCGCTCGAGCTTATCGTTCTTGACGCGGAAGATGTCCAGGGTGTTGGTCGCCTCTACGGCTGCCACCAGCAGGTCGTCCTCCAGCCACGCTGCAGAGTCGGGGTGGTAGGCCACCTTGGCACGGTCCAGCGGCGTGGACTTGCGCCCCTGGATGCGGTGCACCACCACCATGCTTTCTTCATGCTCTACGGCGGCCAGCAGGCAGGAGCCATTGCGGCACCGCACCTCGCCACCCCAGGCCACCGGCACCTGGATGGCGATCTGGTTGCGGTCGGTAATGATGCCCTGCTGGGCAGAGGATGCAGTGGCAGCAGCCGAGGAGGCCTGGAGCGTTTTGACCGGCTGCGTCTGGCAACCCGCCAGCAATGCCATTACCGCCGCGACCGCGCCCACACCCAAAGCCCAGCGCACTTGTGAAACCATGTTCATGCCATTTCCAGAAAGAAAATAAAAATAGCGCCTTGCGGCGCTATTTTTATTTTCTTTGCAAAGCCAGCGCCCCGAAGAGCACTGGCCTGCAAAACCCTCAACGAACACTCTGCTAGCAGAGTGCTGCCGAGAGAGATGCCATTACAGGCGGTGTGCGCCCAGAACGGACTGCACAGCACCGAAGGCAGGAGCGATGATCACAGAGTACGTGAACACGGAACCGCCGACGTCGTACAGCGAAGCAGGAGCTGCAGGTGCGCCAACAGGACGTGCACCGGCGTTAGGAGCCCACTCGATGAAGCCGTCCTTGTGCGTTGCGGGCAGGCCCAGGATGGATTCGGGGTTGAACCAGTCCAGCTCAGCCTTGGTCAGCACGAAGTTCACAGACTTGCGGTTTTGCGCGTTGTCATAGATGTTGACGGTGTGCGTGCCCTTTTGGCTACCAGTGGACCACACCACCACAGCGGTGTCGGTGCCGCCAGCAGCTTGGTCGATAGCGTAGCGCATGCTGAATTGCGTTGCAGCAGGAGCAGCAGCCACTTGAGCGGCACCAGCAACAGCCGTCAGGCTGTCAGGACCCATGGTGGTCACGTCGGTGGTGGCAGCGGCCAGCGTCAGAGGACCGTCGATCACGGGGATGAAGGCCACGTCAGCAGCCGTCACATTCACTTGGAATGCGTTGGCAGCGATTTCGGTAGCAGCTGCACCAGCGTCAGCATCAGCAGCCAGCGTGGCGGTGCCAGCGCAGGTGGTGATTGGCACGTTGGCAGCGTCGCCGCCCACGGTGAACACCAGGTAGCCGCGCACGCCTTCCAGGCCACCGCCGGACTGACCAGACCACACGAAGGGCTCGTAGTCCTTGTCGGTCATGGTGAAGCAACCGTCGGTCACGTGGTTGGAGTCTTGATCGAAGAACGTCCAGTAGATAGCGCGGGTAGCGCCAGACTGGTTGATCAGGCCAACAGCGGTCGTGTCAGTAGGGCCGTTGTGGATCACGTTAGGAACCACCAGACCATTGCTGAACGTGCCCACGGTGTACGCCTGCGCCACACCAGCACTCAGCGCAGCGGCTGCAACAGCTGCCATTGCAAATTTTTTCATCTTCTCAGTCCTTAGATAATTGAAGGAAGCTTTCCCACCCTGTGCGGGATCTGCAACCCATCCGTACTCCGTTTGGGTTGATGCAATCTTATACTGATCCTCTTGAAACTTTCAACCTATTTCCGCCAGAAACAAGCCACAGCGCCAATTGTTGCAACGTCACAACAACGCAGTGTGAAATACATCACGACGGAAACATCACACTGCGGCGCAGCACGTGGTACCACTGGCCATCAATGCGCTGCCATTCGTCCTGGGCCACGGCTTCCTGCCCTTTGATGCGGAGCAAAGGCGCCGAGTAGCGCATGAAGACATCCACAACCGCCTTGTCGCCTTCGATGCTGCGCACGTCGCGCACTTCGACCACGTCATAAGTGATGCCGCCGCGCTTCATGTAGCCTTCGAGGCTGCCGTTGGGGTCCTTGGATTGTGCTTCATAAGCCCAGGCAGCCACTTTGTCGTTGGTACGCATCAGCGCCCAGTAAGCTTCTGCGCGCTTGCGCACCGCTTCCTTGTCGCCGCCCGCAGACACTGCAGAGCCCGTGGTGGCGCATCCCGCCAGGGCCACAGCAGATACGACGGCGGCAGCGCTTGCGAGCCAAGTGCGACGGTGAACGGGTGTTGTCATTCAGACCTCCTGTCGATGGGTAGTTGGTGGGTTGGTGAAATGTTGGAGGATTGATGGACCGATTGATCTACCAAGCGGCTTGTCAATCCATCTATATATAGAGGTGTAGAGGCACGGACGCTTCCCGGAATGGTTGGCCGTCCGGCTGGGGCCATATATACAGTGCCATGCAGGCAGGCTTGGCACGGGATGGAGCAGGCAGACAGCTTTTTGGTTCATCCGCGTTGCACCCTGCTCTCCAAGCCCGCGCAGCCGCGCGGGCAGGAGATGGCGTCTAACGCCACGGTTGCAGCGGAACGTCTGCCGGGCGGATGGTCATGGGCTGCGATTGCAGCGACAGCGAGCGCATGCGGTCGCGGATCTCCGCGCTAGCAGCGCGCAGCTGATCGTCGTCCTCCAGCGCACGCGGCGTCATCAGCACCAGCAGTTCGGTGCGATTGCGCTTGTTGGTAGTGGTCGAGAACAGCGATCCCAACAACGGAATGTCTGCCAGGCCGGGTACACCGCTGCGGGAGCCGCTGTCGTTTTCACGGATCAGGCCACCGAGAACAATCGGCTCGCCAGAGCGCACGGCCACACGCGTCTGGATTTGCCGGGTCTGGAAGGAGCGTTGACGGGTCGTGGTGTCCTCCTCACCTACATCGGTTACCTGCTGGGAGATGTCCATCGAAATCAACCCGCCTGCATTGACGGATGGCGTGACAGAGAGCATGACCCCCGTGTCCTTGTAGCTGATGGACTCGGTCACGAGGTTGCCTGTGGTAACCGCAGTGGATGTCTTGATGGGCTGTTGCTGGCCAACTTGGATAGTGGCGTTATGGTTGTTCAGCACCAGGACGGAGGGGCTGGACAATAGGCGCACTTGCGATTTCTCGCTCAACGCATTGAGGGTTGCGCGTACCACGTCCGCTTTGTTGAGGATGGTGTATGAGAAACCGGGTTGCCGCGCACTGATGCCGCCCGTCGTATTCATATTCAACGACGCCTGGCCTTCACGGCCGTTGCTCAGGCCGTTTTGCAGGTACCACTCCACACCATACGCCAGGTTGCCAGTGAGGGCCACCTCCACAATGCTGGCTTCAATCAGCACTTGAGACGGCGCACGGTCCAGCTCGCGCAGCGCCTGCTCAATGCGCCGGTATTCCACGCGCGGAGCGCGGATCAACAGCGCATTGCGCTTTTCGTCAGCGACCACACGCACATTGCCATCGAGTTGGCTGGTGGACGTGAGCGACATGTTGTTGGGGGAATTCCGGTTGTTGCCCGCCATGTTGGCCCCCAGGGGGCTGCTGCCGATGGTGCTGCCACTGGTGCCGCTGCTGCCGGAGTAAATGCCGTTGCTGCCGGCGGTGCCAGTTCCGAGACCGGTGCTGCCCATGCCAGTACCTTGCGAGAACTGCGTAGGCGCCGCGCCCGACGCCACACCAGCCGACCGGCCCTGGCCGGACTGGCCGCTGCTGAACAGGCCGTTGAGCATTTCGGCCAGTTGCAGGGCTGAGCCGTTTTGCACCGGGTACACGAACAGGCTGGCTTCCAGGGTGTCGCTGGGCCGATCCAGACGGCGGATCCAGGTTTCCACCTGGGCCAGCAAGTGGCTGCGCGGCGTGACCACGACCAGGGCATTGAGCCGCTCCACCGGGAACACCCGGATCAAGCCGCCGAGCGGCGTGGCAACCTGCGTGGTGCCCCCACCGCTGGCGCCAGAGGCCGCCCCGGAGGTGCCGCTGCCACCACTCGCCGCAGCAGCGACTGCTGCTGCCGGCGTGCTGCCGGTGCCGAAGGGGTCTGGGGCCGAGCCACCGCTGCCGCCGCCGAGCATGGCCTGGAGCGCGTCCCGCACCACGTTGACGTTGGCGTTTTCGAGCACGAAGACACCGAGGGACATGCCCGAGAGGAAGTCCACGTCAAACGCCTCGACCATTTCCAGCCAGCCGCCCAGCTGCGCCTTGCTGCCCTGCAGCACCAGCAGGTTGCGCATCGAATCCACGTAGACAATGGCTTCGCGCGGGGCGATGGGTGCCAGGATCTTGGCCATCTCGGCCGCGGCAATGTGGTTGAGCGGCACGATGACGGTGCCGGCACCCGACAGATCCTTGAACTTAGAGGAGCCCACTACCGGCCGTGCGCCGACGGTGACCGTGCGCTTGGTCACGTGGTAGACGCCGGCGTTATCGCGCACGATGGCAAGGTCGTGCGGCAGGAGCACAGCATCCAGCACATCAAGCACCTGGCTGCGAGCCAGGGGCTGGCGCGTGTGCAGGCTGACCACGGTGTCGCCGCCGGCATCGATGGTGTAGTTGAGCTTGAGCAGATCACCCAGCAACGCCGTGGCAAGGTTGCCGACGGTGACGTTCTCGAAATTGAGCGACACCTTGTCGCCACGGGCCAGAACGGGATCAACCTTGGGCGCCACGTCGCGCTTGAACAGCTGATCGTTGCCAGGGAACAGCTTGGTGCTGCCAGACGATGCCTTCGGGGGCTGGGCATCTGCCGCAGCAGAGGCCGGTGCGGCGGCTGGCGCAGCTGCGTTGGCCACGGGAGCACTCGCGGTACCAGGGACCGCGGGCACCGCAGATGTGGCCGGCGCCGCAGGTGCGGCAGCGGCGGTGGAGGGATTGGGCTCGGCAGAAGAAGACGCCGATGCCGCAGGCCCACCCTGCGTGCTGGCACAGCCTGACGCCAGCAATGCCAGCAGGAGGATGGATGGCCGAATGTTCATAAAGTTAGCTCCAATAGGGTTCGCCGCTCGGGCTTACTGTCGGGGTGCCGGGCGGCGCGCGCGTTCAGCAGCAGCGCCTGGCCGGGCGTTGGTTGCAGCGGCTGCGGCTCCGGCTTCCAGCGGGCGTTCGACGCGCTGGTTGTCTGCGGACACGAAGAGGGCCGTGCGGCCGTCAAAGGACTCGACGCGCCAGGGATTGGTTTCACCGGTGATCTTGAGGGTGGTGCCGTCGGCACGCTGCAGGACGGCGATACGCTCCTTGCCGGACTCAAACACCGCCGTGAGGCGCGCTTGCATCAGCTCGTTCACCATGCTGCTCTTTTTCTCGTCCACGGCCACGGGGCGACGGGAGGTCCACAGCAGTGGCCGCTCCACGGCCTGCCGGGCACGAATCCTGACCACATTGGGCATGGGTTCGACCGTGGGCAAGTCGGGCTTGCGGGGCGGTGGCGGAGTCCAGCGCTCCTTTTCAGCGTTCCACCAATAGGCGCTTGCGGCCACAGCCACGATGCCCAGGACCGGGGCCAGGTACCAGGACTTGATCATGGCCTGGCCTTTTCTGGCGCCAGCGGTGCCTCCAGTTGCAAGGTCAGGCGCGCGGTCTGCGGGCCAGCACCGGTGCTGGCACCTTCGCGGGCAATGTTGGCCGTGCGCACCCAGAACGGGGGCCGGTGCGACTGCAGGCTCTCCATGAAGTTCACCAGTTTGCCCCATTCACCCGAGACGGTGGCGGTCAGGCGGATGCGTGCCAGCTTGCCATCCACGCCGGGCTCCAGCGCCACTTGGGACGACACCAGCGTCCCCCCCGAAGCCAGAATCATCTGCCGCAATTTCTGCTGCACATCGGTTTGCGCGGTTTCACCGGCAGGATGGAGCATTGGAGCCACGGTGCTGCTCGCGGAGGCCAGCAGGGTTTCGATCTCGGATCCCGCATTGACCACGCCTTCGAGGCGCTCGCTGCGAGGCTCCAGTTGCGCCAGGGCCGTGTCGTAGCGCGCCCACAGCGCGCGGTACACCAGCGCGGAGCCTGCCAGTGCCGCCAGCAGCAGCACGAGCAATGACACGATCGCGCGGCGGCGCCAAATGTTCATCTTCATGGCTTTGCTCCTTCGCTGCGCCAGCGCATCTCGAAGGTGAAGCGTTCCTTGTTCAGGGTGGCGTCGCGCACATTGGCGCCTGTCGCGCGCACGTCGACCAGGCCGGGCTGGCGGCCCAGCTGGCCGATGAGTTCGGTGGCGTTGGCCGTGAGGCCGGTGATGCGGATCTCGCTGCCATTGATCTCCACGCGGTCCAACCACGTATCGGCCGGAATGGCCACCGAGAGCGCTTCGATCACGCTGGCCAGCGGCAGGTCGGTGCTAGCGTTCTTGCGCAGTTCTTCGGCCAGTTGGGCTTGCTGGCGCAGGTCATCCATCTTCTGGCGCAGGGGCGCGGCCTTCGGCTCCAGGCCACCCACATGGACCACGGCCCGCACCACGGCTTCGCGCTTGAGCACCAAGGGCATGAGCGCGGGCAGTGCCAGTGCGGCCATCACCGCCAGCAGCAGCGCCATGCCGCCCCAGTCCATCCACCGCTGGCGGCTTTGCTGCCTGCCCCACGCCACATTGCGCACCGGGCAAGCCCGCCCCTGCCGCAAAAGGTAAACCGGCGCATCGGGGGCGAAGCCGTGTTGCTCGAGTTGCTGGGCGAGTTGACTGCGCCGGCACATGCCCCACTCCACCGTCCATCCACCCTGGGCTTGGGGCTCGGCCCACCAGGCTGCCACGATCTGCTCGGGCGGCATGGGCGAGACTCGCCAAAGGGCTTCTTCCACGCCGCTGGCCAGGGCGTGGCGTGGCATGTCGGGCAGTTGCAGGGTGCCCCACAGGCAATCGGACTCGGGCACGAGGAAGCTGGCGGCTTTGCGGCTGCCGGCCTGCTGGCGTGCGCGGGTGCCGGTGATCGACCAGCGCGCGCCGCCCGGCGCGATCGCGATGCTGGTGGCAGCGGGCCACGCGCCGCGCTCCATCAGCACCCGTTTGAAGTCACCGAAACCCCAGGCCATTCGGTCCAGTGCCATTTGCGCACGAAGAGATAGTCGCCCCCAACCTGTCATGGCTTGAATTCCTGTTCCGACTTGTTAAAGCGGCGTGTCGGCTCCAACGAGAGCATTGTCCATGGCGTCAAACCACCGGGGCGCTCGCTGAGGTCGATCCACGCTTCGCGCTGCCACCACCGCTCGCCTTCGGCCTGCACATAGGCCTTGAAGCGCACCGTTTGCCCGCCGCCCGAGCGCGCAGGCGAGAAGAATTCGGCGGCGGCCCCGGTGAGGAGCTCTCCAGCCCGCGTTTCCGGTGGGGAGTTGTGAAGGCGCGCCCCCAGACCTGGCTGTCCTGTCAGGACGTCGATCAGTGCAGGGGGGGCAGAATCGATTTCAATGCGTTGCTGCCCATTGATACCCAAGTGGGGCGCGATTATGTCATACAGCTCCGGCGTCATCCCCAGCACGGATCGCAGCTCGGAAAGGTCATCCACGGCGCCGTTTCGCGGCAGCGACGGCCACCCGGCCGCCCGGTACTGTGCCGCCTCGGCCCCGCCCACTCCCCCGGGCGTGTCGTCCGGATCAATGAAGTCGCGCACACGCGAAGCAAGGATGGCGGCCTCGCCGGGCGCCAGCGCCCCAACCTTCTGGAACAGCGCCAGCAGCAGGGGTTCGCTGGCAACGTTGACGTCCACCAGCCCCCCGGAGGGGGTCGTCTCCACCCAGACCTCGGCCGCTCCCATGGGCAGGCGCTGGATGCGGTACTGCGCCGACGAGTCCTTGTCGGCCAGCAGGCGCTGGGCAGTCAGTTGCAAGGCGGCGTCGAGCAGCGATTCGGCGCGCAGGCGCTCCAGGTCCAGAGCGGTACGCTGCGTCTGCAGGCGAATGCCGCGGGCGCTGGCCATGACCACCAAGGACAGGGACGCCACCAGCCACAGCACCAGGATGAGCGCCGCGCCTCGGTGGAATCGTGGTTTCAGGCGCCTCATCGTGCCCTCACCAGCGGAAACACCATCGGCGGCCATTCGCCACGTGCATCGGCCAGCTCCAGCCGTATGCGGGCGGGGTACGTCGTCTTGGCCGCATCCCATTCCTGCGTCCACTGGCCGGTCTGGCCGTCCTGGTAGTGCCACTGGAGCGTCGTCACGTTGGCGAGCAGCGTCTCCCGCAGGGCGCGGTTCCAGTCGAGGTCCATGAGTGCACCGTCATAGGGTACGGCTTCCACCGAAAGGTCCACGCGCCCGCCAGCGTGGCGCAAGGGCGTCATGCGGAATACGTACAGGCCGCCGCCCTCACCGCGCTCGGGCAGCGGCGCCACCCAGAGCAGACCCGCTGCATTGCCACTGAAGAAGTTCACGAAACCCGTATCGCTGCGACGGCTGAGCAAACGCAAGGTATCGAACTTGCGCCCCAGCCATTGGCTGACGACCAGCATGCGCTCCGAGCGCTCGATCACGCGCTGGTTGCGCTCTTCAGAGCGCCCGATGACCCCCACGCCCGCAAACATGAGCGCCACCACGGCCGACGTGACGGCCAATGCGATCAACAACTCCAGCAAGGTGAACCCTTGGGAGGATTTGGCAAACTTGCGGGTCATGGCGCGGCCCTGTAGGGCTTCCAGGTGGTCCAGGTGGCGGCGGGCACGCCGTTCTTGCTGACCTCGACCGAGACCCGGGCCGCGCGCAACGGGCCGCCGGGCGCGGGGCGTCCGTTTTCTTCCAGCAGGGGAATCTGCTCGGGCGCGGTCTGGATGCGCCACTGCCAGTCCCCCGCCTGCCCGGAATCCTGCCGAGCAAAGTCCTCGGCAAACGTGCCTGCGGCCAGCGCAGATTTGGCCACCAGGGCGGCCTCGACCCGAGTCTCCACATCCACCACGTTCTTGGAGCCCTGCCCCACGCTCCTGTACAGGCTGGCCAATGCGATGGCGGCAATGGCCATGGCCACCAGCGCTTCCAGCAGGCTGAAGCCGCGCTGTGAACGTGCAGGCGCCAGCACCGGCACGGGTGACCCTCCTCCGCAGGGTGCGCGATGCCGCAGGGTCCGCTGCTGACGCACGGCAGGCATCATGACTGCGCCACGGCTGCAGCTTGCTCCACCGTGCCCAGCAGCCAGTTCACGCGGAAGCTGACGCCCTGGCCGCCGCGCAGCACCGCCAGCCGCCCGCCACGGGCGCCGCCGTCGGCATTGAACACAAAGACCAGTTGCCCGGCGGAAGCCGCCCCGGCTGATTCGCGGGAGCGTGGGTTGCGCGCGATGGGCTCCCACTGGACCATGACTGATTCGGGCACTTCCAGAGACACCTGCCCATCCACCAGCAGCTTGCGGATTTCTGGCTGGTAGGCGACGGCGATCGGCCGCCCCTCCTGGATGCTGAGTGCGCGCGCCCGGTTGAGCTGGGTGGCCACGTCGCGCACCGCCTGGCTGTAGCGCGAGCGGTCCATGTAGGCCTGCCCGCCCATGCCCACCACGGCGATGGTGATGCCGGCGAGCACCAGGACCACCAGCAGCTCCAGCAGCGTAAAGCCACGGGAGCGGCGCAGCGCCGAAGGTTGACGGCTCATGCAAGACGGATCAGCGGACAGCAGTCTGGGCGCGCAACAGGTGCGGCTCAGTTGTAGACGTCCGCGTTCTCGCCATCGCCGCCCGGCTTGGCGTCGGCGCCCAGCGAGAATACGTCCGGTCCGCCATTGCGGCCCGGGTTCTTGTACTGGTACGCAGCGCCCCACGGATCGGAGGGCAGGCCCTTCTTCAGGTACGGGCCGTTCCAGCCCTGGGCCGTCGCAGGCCGCTCGGCCAGGGAGCGCAGCCCCTCGGCGTCATTCGGGTAGCGCCCCACGTCGAGCTTGAAGAGGTCCAGGCTTTGTTCAATTTCAGAGATCTGGATGCGGGCGGTCTTGGATTTGGCGCCGCCAAGCTGGTCCAGCACCTTGGGGCCGACCAGGCCCGCCAGCAAGGTCAGGATCACCAGCACCACCAGCAGTTCGATCAGGGTGAAGCCTGCGGAGCGGCGCGCCCGTGCCGCTGCAGTGCGGCCAAAGTTCTTCCAATTCATGTCAGGTTTCTTTCTCAAAAATCCAAAAATCAAATGGTGTCGTTGATCGACAGGACACCGCCCAGAATGGCAATGATGATGAAGGCCACCAGGGCGCCCAGCACGATGATGATGAGGGGCTCCATGGCGGCCAGTACGCGGCCCATGGTGCGCCGGCCCTCGTCCTCGTAGCGGTCCGCCAGACCCAGCAGAGTGATGTCGAGCTGACCGGTTTCCTCGGCCACTTTGATGAGCTGCGGCGTGCTGGACTTGCCAAGGTAAGGGGACAAAAAACCAGTGGACAGCCGCTTGCCGGTCTTGACCACGCCGACCAGGGGTTCCATATCCTTGCGCAGCGCGGTGTTGGTCAGGGTGTCGATGGCGATGCGCAGGGCATCCACCATCGGCACGCCCCGCTGCAGCAGGATGCCGAAGGTGCGGAAATAAATCGCGAACTGCAGGTTCTTGAGCACCTTGCCCAGCAGGGGCAGCCCCAGCAGCGCGCTGTCCAGCCGCAGCCGCCCCGAGGGCGTGGCAGCCCAGCGCGAGGCGAGGAACAGCACCATGGTCAAGCCCAGCAGGATGGCCATCCACTGCGAGCGGATGGTGTCGCTCAGGTCGACCACCAGCCGCGTGGAGTACGGCAGCTTGTCGCCCATGGAGTCAAAGATCTCGCGGAACTGCGGCACCACGAAGGCGAGCAGAAGGGTGACCGACAGCACGGCGACCACCAGCAGGATGACGGGGTAGGTCATCGACGAAATCACGTAGTTGCGCAGCTTGTCTTCGGCTTCGAGCTGCACCGTGAGTTCCTTGAGCACCACGTGCAGCGAACCGGAGGTTTCGCCCGCGCGGATCAGGACGAGGTACTGGCGTCCCAGGTCGCGCTCGAACGGGAGCAGGGACTGGTACAGCGACTTGCCGCCTCGCACGCCCTCCTCGACCTTGGCAATGAAGGCCTTGAGCCGCTCGGTGTCGGCCGTTTCCTTGAGCATGACCAGCGCCTTGTCGAGCGGCATGTTGGCCTGCTTGAGGTGCGCCATCTCGCGGCTGAACAGCAGGACTTCGCTGCGCTTGAGCTTGGCGCCCCGGGTTTGCGTGTCGGCTTGCGGCGCGGCCGCCGTCTCATCGGTAATGCGCACCGGCGTCACGCCCTGCCCGATGAGGCGCAACCGGGCGGTCTCAAGATTGAGCGCGCGAATCGTCCCCTGGCAGGCCTTGCCGTCGGACGTTACCCCATCGTATTGAAATTCAATCATTTTGACGCGCGACGCGCAGGACTTCTTCGGCCGTGGTCAGACCCTGGAAGACCTTGGTGGCGCCATCCTGCAACAAGTTCCCGCCGGCATACGCGCCGTCAGCGCCGCCCAACGAAGAGCCGCGCTCCAGCACGAGCTTCTTGACATCCTCGGTCATGAGCAACAACTCGTGCACTGCGAGCCGCCCGCGGTAGCCCGTTCCGCGGCAGGCCGGGCAGCCCACGGCGTGGTACAGGACCTGGCCTTGCGGCGCTGCCACCCCGAGAGAGGCCGCCGCCGCGTGCGCCTGGTCGGCCGACAGCGGTGCCTTGCATTCGTCGCACAGCTTGCGCACCAGGCGCTGGGCGAGCACGCCAATGACGGATGCCGTGATCAGGTAGGGCTCCACGCCCATGTTGATCAAGCGGACGATGGCGCCCAGCGCGCTGTTGGTGTGCAGCGTGGACATGACCAAGTGGCCCGTCAGCGCGGCCTGCACGGCGATTTCGGCCGTCTCACCATCGCGCATTTCGCCGATCATGATGACGTCCGGGTCCTGGCGCAGGAAGGAGCGCAGGACCTTGGCGAAGGTCAGTCCGATCTGGGGCTGCACCTGCACCTGGTTGAGCCACTGCAGGCGGTATTCCACCGGGTCTTCCACGGTGAGGATCTTGAGGTTCTCGCCCTCGAGCTCCTGCATGGAGGCATACAGCGTGGTGGACTTGCCCGAGCCCGTGGGGCCGGTGACCAGGAAGATCCCGTGCGGCACGCTGAGCATCTGGCGCATGGCTTTCAGCGTGGGCGGCGTGAAATGCAGGCTCTCGAGCGAGAGCAGGTCGAAGTTCTTCTCCAGCAAGCGCATCACCACCGATTCGCCAAACATGGTGGGGATGGTGGACACGCGGGAGTCCATCTCCTTGCCGTGCACGCGTAGCTTGGTACGCCCGTCTTGCGGCATGCGGCGTTCGGCAATGTCCAACTGCGAGAGGATCTTGATGCGCGAGACGACGGCGGGCGCATCCTTGTTATCAATCTCGTCGATGGGGTAGAGCTCGCCATCCACCCGGATGCGAACCACCGATTTCTCTTCGTAGGTTTCGATGTGGATGTCGGACGCCTGGGCCGCCACGGCCTGGGAGAGGATCTGGCTCACGCGCTGGATGATGGGGGCCTCGGAGGCCATGTCGCGCAGGTGCTCGATGAATTCGGACGCGCCAAACTGGTCGCCCACCACCTCTTCCTCAGGCTCCGACGCCTCCACAAACCAGGTGTTGAGCTGGCTGGCGATTTCGGATTCCAAGCCGAAACAGAGCCTTGGGACTTCTCCAAAGACAAGCCGCAGCGCATCGCGCAGGGCCGGGCTGCGCGGGTCGACCGAAGCGAAATCCGGCAGGGCGTCCGCACTCTCGGCATCGCCCAGCGGTAGCAGGTTGTTGGCGAGCAGGAAGCTGGTATTGAGCCGCGACGTGGCGGGCTTTTCCTTGGGGAAGGCCTCCTGGCGGACCAGCGGAAGGCCCGCCTGCCGTGAGAGCGCGGCATACACATCCACCTCGGACACCAGGCCGAGGCTGATCAGGAGCCGTCCCAGGCGCCCGCCCATGGAGCGCTGGACTTCCAGCGCGCGCTCCAGGTCATTGCGCGAGAGCTTCGCGTCCGACAGCAGCATTTCGCCCAGTTTCTGGGGCTGGTCCTGTGGTTCCATCAATTCATTGCCTTCAGCTTTTTTGCAGCCAGGATTGTCTTTGGTTTACACAGACCCCGGCCCGACCACGCGGCCGCGCCTGCCCAGTACACCGTGGAGCAGGCCTTTCATCCACATCTTGAAATACTTCCCGCGCCCCGGAACAAATACGGAAAAAACCACCAGCCGCTTGAGCTGCTGTACCGCATGGTGTACTTTGCTCGGGAAATCGACGCTGGTCGACCGCAGCATCAGAACGACATTGCGGGACTGATAGTAGTGCCTCCACGGAGCATGCAGGGGCACCTCGCGCCCCAGCACCCAGGCCACTTGGTCGCCGAGCCGGTGCTCCAGGTCCGCGCCACACACGCCGTAGATTTTGAAGCCCCGGTCCCGGGCACGCAAGCACCATTCGACATCGACCCAGTCGATGAAGTAATCCGCCTGCAAAAGCCCCACCTGCCGCAGCGCAGCTGCCGGCATGAGGCAGCCCGAGGCGATCACGTGGTCGACCTCCCACACCTGGGTGCGGTCGTGGCAGTCGAGCCAGCGCAGAGACCACCCCTCGACGCGGAAAAACGGCGTGCGGTGGCCTTGGCGGCGCGGGTCGGCATAGTGGGGGCCCACGGCGGCGGCGTCAGGGCGCGCCCGCAATGCATCCATCAGAGTACCGACCATGCCCTCGCCTGGGAGGCTGTCATGGTCCATCAGCAGCACGTGGGTGGCGCCGTGCTCCAGCGCCCACTCGATGCCGCAGTTCTGGGCATGGCCGATGCCATGGTTCTGCGTCAACCACACGGGGTGCACGCGGTCGGCAGGCCATTGGCTCAGCCAGGGCTGCAGGTCAACGCCCGAGCCGTTATCCACCCAGACAATGCGTTCCACCTGCGAAAGCAACCGCTCGAACTGCACCGCCAGACGGTCGAGCTCGCACCGGAAGGTGACGACCACCGCGAAGGTGCGCAGGCCACCCTCGCCCTCCCCATCGAAGGAAATCGCGGCGCTCATGCCACCGCCCTTTCACGGCGGCCGGCGCCGCATTCCGCCAGCATCAGCTGCTCGTAGGCCGTGGTCACGCCGTCCCAGGTATAGCGGCTGGCAATGATGTCGCGCGCGCCCTGCCGGAGCCGGGCGGCATCTTCCGAGGAGCGAGCGGCCGACCGCTGCAGGCACTCGGCCAACTGGGCTGGCGTCTGGAAGTAGTCGGCCACGCCCTGCGCGACTTCGCGGTTGAACGGGTTGTCGTGCGCGATCACCAGGCTGCCGCAGGCCAGCGCCTCCAGCAGCGACGGGTTGGTCCCACCGACGGAATGCCCGTGGATGTAGGCGGCCGCGTGCACGCGCAGGCTCTGCAGCTTGGGGGCGTCGTACACGCCGCCGACCAAGCGCACCCGTTCGCAGGCCAGCGACTGCAGCTGGCGCTGGTACGGCGTGGCATCGGTCACGCTGCCCACGATCACCAGGGGCAGCGCGCCACCGTGCAGCAGGTAGCCCTGGATGATCTCCAGCACATGGTTTTCCGGCTCGGGCCGGGCCACTACCAACAGGTAGCCGCCGGGCGTGAGGCCCCATGCGGAAAGCGCCTGCACATCCACATCCTGCAAGCGGACCTCCTCTGCACCGTAGGCGATGAAGCTCGTGGGCGCAGAGCGGGGATACACGGTGCGCACACGCTGTGCAATCGCCTCGGCGTCGGCAATGAGGCGAGTGGCCGTCTTGGTGGCGAGCCATTCCATGCAGCGCAGGTAGGCGCGCGCTGCCCTGCCCCACTTGCTGCGGGCCCATTCCAGGCCGTCCACATTGATCCACACCGGCGTGCCAAAAACGCGGGGCCACCAGCAGGCCCAGGCCGCGCCATAGCCCAGCATGTAGACCAGGTCGTAGCCGCGGCGTGCGTCCCACAGGCTGGCGCAGTCGTAAGCCAGCACGGACGCCGGGCCCCAATGGGGCCTGCGCTGAAAGCGCACCCGCACGCCTTGGTGAAAGGTATCGGCCGGGGCTGGGCCGTCTTCGGCCTCGGCATAGACGGTGACCTGGTGTCCGCGCGCCACCAGGCGCACGGCCAACTGCTCGGCAAAGGTTTCGAACCCGCCGTAGCTGGCCGGAATGCCCTTGGTCCCCAAAATGGCGACCCGCAGCGCGGCAGGCCGTGCCGCCACAGCCAGGGACCCAGGTTCCGACATCAAAGATCTGCCTCGGCCAGCGAACGCCCGGCCTGGTCTTTGGCGGACAGCTGGATTTCTGCGGCCACCTCGGGCCAAGCGATGGCCAGCTGAGGGTCGTCCCAACGAATGCAGCGCTCGTGCTCGGGACTGTAGTAGTCGGTGGTCTTGTAGAGGAAATCCGCCGACTCGGACATCACGAGAAAGCCATGGGCCAGCCCGGGCGGTACCCACAGCTGGCGGTGGTTGTCTTCGGTCAGCAGCGCACCCACCCACTGGCCGAACGTGGGCGAACCCTTGCGGATGTCCACCGCCACGTCGAACACGGCGCCGCGCACCACACGCACCAGCTTGCCCTGCGCTTTGGGCGGCAACTGGTAGTGCAGGCCGCGCAGCACGCCCTGGCGGCTGCGGCTGTGGTTGTCCTGCACGAAATCGCAGCGAACCCCGGTGGCTGCCTCGAAGGCCTGCTGGTTGAAGCTTTCATAGAAGAAGCCACGGCTGTCGCCGAACACCTTGGGCTCGATGAGAAAAACGTCGGGAATGGATTGCGGGATGGCGAGCATGAAAAAGAGATCAATAGACTTTGTCGTTCAGCAGACGCTGCAGGTACTGGCCATACCCGTTCTTGGCCAGCGGCTGGGCCAGGCGCTCCAGCTGGCTGCTGTCGATCCAGGCGGACCGCCAGGCGATTTCCTCGGGACAGGCGATCTTGAGGCCCTGGCGGTGTTCGAGCGTAGCGATGAACTGGCTGGCCTCCAGCAGGCTGTCATGCGTGCCGGTATCCAGCCAGGCGTAGCCGCGGCCCATGATCTCGACATTGAGCTGCCCCTGCTCGAGGTACAGGCGGTTCAGGTCGGTGATTTCCAGTTCGCCGCGCGGCGATGGCTTGAGGCGCTTGGCCATCTCCACCACCTGGCCGTCGTAGAAGTACAAACCGGTGACGGCGTAGCTGCTTTTGGGCCGGGCCGGCTTTTCTTCCAGCGACAGCACTTTGCCGTCTCCATCGAACTCGGCCACGCCGTAGCGCTCGGGGTCGTGCACGTGGTAGGCGAACACGCTGGAGCCCACGGTGCGCCGCTGCGCGTTGCCCAGCAGTTCATGGAAGTCGTGGCCGTAGAAGATGTTGTCGCCCAGCACGAGCGCGCTGGGGGCCCCTGCGAGGAAGTCCTCTCCGATGAGAAACGCCTGGGCCAGGCCGTCCGGACTGGGCTGCACGGCGTACTGCAGGCGGATGCCCCACTGGCTGCCATCGCCCAGCAGTTGCTCGAAGCGGGGGGTGTCCTGCGGCGTGCTGATGATGAGGATCTCACGGATGCCCGCGAGCATCAAGGTGCTCAGCGGGTAGTAGATCATGGGCTTGTCGTACACCGGCAGCAGCTGCTTGCTGATGGCCAGGGTGGCGGGGTGCAGCCGGGTGCCGGAGCCTCCGGCCAGGATGATGCCTTTGCGTTGCGTCATGGTCTGGATACCGTTCAGAAGAGCGTTCAGAGAATTTCCGCGAGCATGCGGGCCACGCCCTGCTGCCAATGGGGAAGCTGCAGCCCGAACGTGGCCTGGAGCTTGCGGGTGTCCAGGCGCGAATTGTGGGGGCGCACGGCCGGCGTGGGAAACGCGCTTGTCGGCACGGGTGCTACTTCCGTTGCTTTTATTTTGATAGCTGGTTGCGCTTGCTGCGCCTGCGCCAGCACGTATTTTGCGTATGCATTCCAGTTGGTCTCGCCACCGGCCACGCAGTGGTACAGGCCAGCGTCCTGCGGGCAGTGCTGCAAGTGGCGCAGCGCGTGCGCGGTCACATCGGCCAGCAGGTCGGCGCCGGTGGGGGCGCCCCACTGGTCGTCAACGACGGTGAGCCGCTCCCGCTCTTGCGCCAGGCGCAGCATGGTCTTGGCGAAGTTGCCACCGCGCGCGGCGTAAACCCAGCTGGTGCGCAGGATCAAGTGCTTGGCGCCGGATTGCGCGATCAGCTGCTCGCCTTCGAGCTTGGTGCGGCCATACACGCTCAGCGGCCCGGGCGTGTCGGTCTCCACCCAAGGGCGGCTGCCGCTGCCGTCGAAGACGTAGTCGGTGCTGTAGTGCACCAGCCAGGCGCCCAGCTTCGCCGCCTCTTGGGCAATGGCGCCCGGTGTGGTGGCGTTCAGCGTGCGGGCCAAGTCCGCCTCGCTCTCGGCCTTGTCCACCGCGGTGTGGGCCGCAGCATTGACGATCACGTCAGGGCGCAGCGCGCGCACCGTCTCGGCCACCCCAGCGGGGTTCGAAAAATCGCCGCAATGCCCGGTACTGTCGAAGTCCAGCGCCGTGACCGTGCCCAGCACGGACAGGCTGCGCTGCAGCTCCCAGCCGACCTGGCCGCCCTTGCCGAAGAGCAGAATGTTCATGCGCGGGCGCCCGCGGGCGCAGCGGCCGCTTCATGGGCGTACTGGGTCTGCACCCAGTCGCGGTAGGCGCCGGTCTGCACGCCAGCCACCCAGTCGGCGTTTTCCAGATACCACTGCACGGTCTTGCGGATGCCGGTATCGAAGGTCTCGGCGGGCTTCCAGCCCAGCTCGCGCTCGATCTTGCGGGCGTCGATGGCGTAGCGGCGGTCGTGGCCGGGGCGGTCCTTCACATAGGTGATCTGGGCCTTGTAGCTCTGACCGTCGGCGCGGGGGCGCAGCTCGTCGAGCAGGCTGCAGACCATGTTCACGATCTCGATGTTGGGCTTCTCGTTCCAGCCGCCTACGTTGTAGGTCTCGCCGGGCGCTCCCGCTTCGAGCACGCGGCGGATGGCGCTGCAGTGATCCTTCACGTACAGCCAGTCGCGCACCTGCATGCCGTCGCCGTACACGGGCAGGTTCTTGCCGGCCAGGGCGTTCACGATCATCAGCGGAATGAGCTTTTCGGGGAAGTGGTAGGGCCCGTAGTTGTTGCTGCAGTTGGTGGTGAGCACCGGCAGGCCATAGGTGTGGTGCCAGGCGCGCACCAGGTGGTCGCTGGCGGCCTTGCTGGCGCTGTAGGGGCTGTTGGGTTCGAAGCCGCGCGTTTCGGTGAAGGCCGGGTCCGTTGGGGCGAGCGAACCGTACACCTCGTCGGTGGACACGTGCAGGAAGCGAAAGGCCCCGCGCTCGCCCTCGGGCAGCGCGCTCCAGTACGCGCGCACGGCTTCGAGCAGGCGGAACGAACCCACGATGTTGGTCTGGATGAAGTCCTCGGGGCCGTGGATGGATCGGTCCACATGCGATTCGGCCGCGAAGTTGACCACCGCGCGCGGCTTGTGTTCGGCCAGCAGGCGGGTCAGCAGCGCGGTGTCGCCGATGTCGCCCTGCACGAAGATGTGCCGGGGGTCGCCCTGCACGCTGTCCAGGTTGTGCAGGTTGCCCGCGTAGGTGAGCTTGTCGAGGTTGACCACAGGCTCGCCGGAGGCCGCGAGCCAGTCAAGAACGAAGTTGGCGCCGATAAAACCCGCGCCGCCAGTAACCAGAATCATAGGGAGGGCTGTGTGAAGTGCCTGCTCGGCAGAGCCCGCGATTATCCCACCCTGCCCGGCACCCCGGTAACAGAGTTCTACGGGGACGGAATTGCACGGGCAGGCGTGGGTTCGGTCAGAAGTGGATGCCGCGCATCATCTGCTGCAGTGCCACGGCCTCGGCCGACAGTTGCGGTTTGGCGTCCTTGCCACCGCCCTTGGCGGCCGTGGAGTCCGGGAACATGCGAAAGCTCGTGTTCATGGTGATCTGCGCCACGCGCGGCACGAGGGCGTGCAGGATCTGCCCGGTGATGCCCAGGCGCGTGGCGATGCGCACGGGCTTGAAGATGCAGGCCTGGGCGATCATGTCGGCCGCCTCCTCGGGGCTCAGGGTGGGCACGTTGTTGTAGATCTTGGTGGGCGCGATCATGGGCGTGCGCACCAGCGGCATGTTGATGGTGGTGAAGGTGATGCCTTGGTCCGCGAATTCGCTGGAGGCGCAGCGTGTCCAGGCATCGAGCGCTGCCTTGCTGGCCACATAGGCCGAAAAGCGTGGCGCGTTGGTCAGCACCCCGATGGAGCTGATGTTGACCACATGGCCCTTGCGCTTTTCCACCATGCCGGGCAGCAGGCCCATGGTCACGCGCAGGCAGCCGAAGTAGTTCAGCTGCATGGTGCGCTCGTAGTCGTGGAAGCGGTCGTAGCTCGACTCGATGGCGCGGCGGATGGAGCGGCCCGCGTTGTTGATCAAAAAGTCCACACCGCCGTGGTTGTCGATGAGCAGCTGCACAAACCGGTCGCAGTCGGCCATGTCCGCAATGTCGGCAGAGTAGGCGATGAACTGGTAGCCCTTGGCCTTGGCTTCGGCGCAGGCTTCGTCGAGCTTGTCCTGATCGCGCCCGCAGATGATGGTGGTGGCGCCGGCTTCGGCAAACTTGTGCGCAGCCGCCAGGCCGATGCCGGACGAGCCACCCGTCACCAGCACCACCTTGCCCGCCACCGTGCCTTTGAGCGTGCGGTCGATGAACAGTTCGGGGTCGAGGTGGCGCTCCCAGTAGTCCCACAGGCGCCAGGCGTAATCCTTGAGGTTGGGGCAGTTCACACCCGAGCCCTTGAGCGCCGCCAGGGTCTCGCGGCAGTCAAAGCGCGTGGGGTAGTTCACGAAGGTCAGCATGTCCTCGGGCAGGCCCAGGTCCTTCATCACCGCGTTGCGCACGCGGCGCACGGGCGCCAGCGCCATCAGGCTTTTCTTGACGCTCTTGGGGATGAAACCCAGCAGCGCGGCGTTGACGAACAGGTTCATGCGCGGCGCATGGGCGGCGCGGCTGAAGATGTCCAGCACATCGCCCACGCGGTAGCCCACCGGGTCCACCAGGTGGTAGCACTTCTTGGTGATGTCCTTCTGGTGGCTGATGACGTTGAGCGCGTTCACTACGAAGTCCACCGGCACGATGTTCACGCGCCCGCCTTCCAGCCCCACGGTGGGCATCCAGGGCGGCAGCAGCTGGCGCAGGCGCTGGATGAGCTTGAAGAAGTAGTAGGGCCCGTCGATCTTGTCCATCTCGCCGGTGGTGCTGTCGCCCACCACCATGGCGGGGCGGTACACCGTCCAGGGCACCTTGCAGTCCTGGCGCACGATTTTTTCGCTCTCGTGCTTGGTCTGGAAGTACGGGTGGTCCAAGCCCTCAGCTTCTTCGAACATGTCTTCGCGGAACACCCCTTCGTACAGGCCAGCAGCGGCGATGGAGGAGACATGGTGGAAGTGGCCCGCATCGATCGCCTTCGCCAAATCCACCGTGTTGCGCGTTCCCTCGATGTTCACGGCCACCTGGGTTTCCTCGTCGGCGGACAGGTCATATACGGCGGCCAAGTGGTAGAAGTGGTCGACTTGGCCCTTGAGCTTCTTGACGTCTTCCGCCGCCACGCCCAGCTTCTTGGCAGTGAGATCACCAAACACGGGAATGGCACGGGTGGCGCTCACGCCCCAATAGCTGCGCAGGTCGGCGACCTTGTCCGCGCTTTCCTTGCGGATCAGGAAATGGACCACCGCGCCCTTGCGCTCGAGCAGCTTCTTGACCAGCCGCTTGCCGATGAAACCCGTTGCTCCCGTCACGAAATACTGCATGCGCGTCTCCTCTGTAATGGATTTCATTTTTGCCCAAGGCCGGCGCGGCCCGATTCAGCACAAACCCGCGCCGGAGCTGGCGCTCCTTAGAGCGGCTAACAAAACTCAGCGAAGCGTTTCTGGCTAGGCGCTGCGTCGCAGGCAGTACGAGTCGTACGACAAGACGCGGCAACGACGCCAGAAGAGTTTTGTCAGCCGCTCTTAGACGGAGCGCTCTACGTTTTTAGGAGCGCCCGCCTACACGATCGGCGTGGTGCGGCGTACAGTGCGGCCTTGCTTCAGCGGCAAACCGCCCTGGCACATTCACCCAACCGCACAACGGAGGCCCCATGGTCAAGAAACTGCAGAAACTCAGCGCCGACAAGAAAAAGAGCAACGCCCAACTCTCCAGCACCGTGAAGGACTCGGCACAACAGATCTGGCTGGCGGGCCTGGGTGCTTTTTCCAAGGCCCAGGAAGAAGGCGGCAAGGTGTTTGAAGCACTGGTCAAGGAAGGCCTCTCCATCCAGCGCAAGACCCAGGCCGTGGCCGAAGAGAAGATCACCGAAGCCACCAGCCGCGTGACCACCATGGCCACGGACATTGGCTCCAAGGCCCAGGGCCAGTGGGACAAGCTGGAGAACATCTTTGAAGACCGCGTGGCCAAGGCCCTCTCCAAGCTGGGCGTGCCCTCGGCCCGCGACCTGGAAGCCCTGAGCGCCCGCGTGGATGCCCTGGCCAAGGGTGCCGGCAAGCCTGCGCCCGCCAAGGCGGCGGCAAAGGCACCTGCCAAGAAGGCCCCCGCCGCCAGGAAGGCAGCGCCCGCCAAGGCCGCAGCAAAGCCTGCCGCCAAGAAGCCCGCCACGGCCAAGAAAGCAGCCACCAAGAAGCCCGCAGCCCGCGCAGCAGCAGACAGCGACGCCAGCAGCACCTCGGCCAGCTGATCGCCCAATACCGCACGGAAAGCGGCCCGCGCGCAACGACGCGTCGGCCGCTTTTTTCGTTGTGGGCGAAGCTGAGGCCCCTCTGTCATGCCGCACTGCAGCATGACGGCGTCGGTTAGAGTAGCCGCCAGAACGAGACAGACAACCACATCCACCGACACAAAGGGGCCGCACCCATGGTGAAGAAAGCGCCGCGCCGCACCGCAGAACGCATTCTGGAAGTGACACTGGACCTGTTCAACCGGTTTGGCGAGCCCAACGTCTCCACCACCCTCATCTCCGCCGAGCTGCGCATCAGCCCTGGCAACCTGTACTACCACTACCCGGCCAAGGACGAGCTGATCAACGCGCTGTTTGATCGCTACGAAAGCTCGCTCACCGAGCTGCTGGGCGCCGCCGATGGAGTTCGCAACGTGGAGGACGCCTGGTTCTTCATGCACTCGCTGTTCGAGCTGATCTGGCAGTACCGCTTCCTGTACCGCGACCTCAACGACCTGCTGTCGAAGAACCGCCGCCTGGAGACGCATTTCCAGGCCATCCTGAAGAACAAGACCCGTGCCGTGCGCGCCATGCTCGACGGCATGGGCCGGGCCGATGCGCTGCGCATCGACACGCGCGAGGTGGAAGCCACCGCCACCAGCATGGTGGTCGTGCTCACGTACTGGCTCAGCTTCGAATACGTGCGCGACCCGCGCCGCGCGCTGGAGCCCGAAAGCGCCCAGGCCGCGCTGCTGCGCGGTGCCCACCACGTGCTCAACCTGCTCATGCCTTACCTGGAAAGCGGGCAGCGCGCCCATCTGCTGGAGCTGGTGGGCGCTTACGCTGCGGCACCGGGCTGACATTGCACCCGACACTCACCAACAAAAAACTTCCGGAGACACACCATGGCCAAATGGACCCCCTTCCCCCACGCAGGCGACTACCGTTTCGATGCCGCGAGCGTCAAGAAGCAATGGGCTCGACTGCATGGCGGCGATGCCGAACCTTGCCCCAAGGACACCGCCGTGCTGGAGGCCTGGGCGCTGTTCCACAACGGCGACTTTGAAAAAGCCGCCGCCTCGGGCCTGGCGGCGGGCGGCGCAGGCATCACTGTGGCCAACAAGGCGACCTCGATCTACGCCAACTACCTGGAGCCCAAGGAAAAGACGCGCCTGGACCTGTTCCTGCAGGTCGCCGATCGGGCCGAGGCCCAGGCTTCCGAAGAGCCCGACAACGCCAACGCCTGGTACTGGCACGCATATGCGCTAGGCCGCTACAGCCAGGGCATCAGCGTGGCCAAGGCCCTGGCGCAGGGGCTGGGCGGCAAGGTGAAGGAATCGCTGGAGAAGGCCATTGCCCTGTCGCCCAAACACGCCGATGCACGCATCGCGCTGGGCGCTTTTCACGCCGAGGTGATCGACAAGGTGGGCTCGCTGATCGGCGGCATGACCTACGGCGCCAAGAAGGATGCCGGGCTCAAGCTGTTCCAGGAGGCGCTCAAGCTCAATCCCGGCTCGGCCATCGGCATGATCGAGTACGCCAATGCGCTGGTCATGCTGGAGGGCGACAAGAAGATGAAGGAAGCCACCGCGCTGTACGAAAAAGCCGCCGCCACCGAACCCGTCGATGCCATGGAGCGGCTGGACGTGGAGATGGCGCGCAGTGAACTTGAAGAGTAATCCGCCGAGGCGCTTCGCGCCTCCCCTCTTTCTCTCGAATCGCTGCGTGGTTCGGGAAGAGGACGCTGCCAGCGCCCGCAAGTGCAACGCCGCTAGTGCAGCTGGGCGACCCTGGCGCGGCGGTTGCAGGCATGGGTCGCCCTTTTCGGCCATGGTGACGAGGCTGGCTGAGCGGGTGACTTCACATTGGCACATCCGTTCGGGCTGAACTTGTCGAAGCCTCGCACGGCTTCACGACGAGCTGTCCCGCTCACTCAGAAAGCTCTGCGTGATCGGTTTCCGGCCGCAAATGCCAGCCCAAGACCTCGCGCGCCTCCGCCGCGGTCCTCAGCCCCCAAACCGCCGCGCGGCGATCTCCAGCAAGCCGTCAAAGATCAGGTTGTCCACCAGTTCGAAGGGGCGCGTCATGCTGGGGGCCATCTTCCAGCCAGCGCCGCCGGTCATGATGCAGGCGGGCTCCTGCCCGCAGTGTTGGAGCAGATGCTGGTACATGCGCTCCACCGCACCGGCAATGGCATAGGTGCCGCCGCTGGTGAGGGCGTCGCTGGTGTTGGTGGGGAACATGCGCACCTCGCCCGTCGGTACGTGCAGGCCGGCAGTGCCGGACTCGAGCGCGCGCAGCATGATGCCGTGGCCCGGCAGGATGAGACCGCCCAGAAAGCGGCCCTCCGCGCTGATGCATTCCACGGTGACGGCCGTGCCGACCATCACCACGACCATGGGCCTGGGGGGGCCGCTCTGCAGCACGTGGTGGCGCGCGCCGATCATGGCCACCCAGCGGTCCGAGCCCAGACGCGAGGGGTGGTCGTAGCCGTTGACGAGGCCCGCTTCCTCCGCCGACGAAACCACCCACGAGGGGGCCACGTCCCAGATTTCCATTTGTTCCTGCACGCGGCGCTTGACGGCGTCGCCGGCCACCGCGCAGCCCAGCATGCGCTCGGGATGGGGTAGCGGAGCCCAGCTGCGTTCGGCCAGTCGATCCACATGGTCCAGGAACTCGGCGCCATGCGCCAGCAGCGCGGCCCCGGGGCGGGGAGCGTCGTACAGCGCCCACTTGAGACGGGTGTTGCCGACGTCGATGGCCAGAAAAGTCATGCGGCGGATTATCCCGAGTTTTGTTTTGGGACCGGGAAGCACTGGCGACACCCGCAATCCGGAACAGCTTTGTGATCAATCGTTTCACGCTGCCGTCCGACACACTCACGCACCGCGTTGGCGCTACAGTGGCCTTCCCCCGTTTTCTGCAACCTCAGGAGGTATCCCATGGGTCTTTTCAGTTTCATCAAGGAAGCCGGCGAAAAGCTGTTTGGCGGCAAGGAGGCCCAGGCGGCCACGGCGGCGGCGCCCACGCAGGATGAACTCAACACCAAGGCGGCGCGGGCGATCGAGACTTACATCGCGTCCCAGAACCTGGGCGCCAGCAATGTGCAGGTCGTGTTTGACGGCACACAGGGCAAGGTCACCGTGAAGGGGACGGCCCCCACCCAGGCGGTGAAAGAAAAGGTCACCCTGTGCTGCGGCAACGTGGCCAGCGTGACCAGTGTGGAAAACCAGATGGATGTGACCAACCCCGAGCCCGAGGCGCAATACCACGACGTGGTGCGCGGCGACACGCTCAGCGCCATCGCCAAGAAGTTCTACGGCGATGCCAACAAGTACCCCGTGATCTTCGAGGCCAACAAGCCCATGCTGAGCCACCCCGACAAGATCTACCCCGGCCAGAAGCTGCGCATCCCTGCACTGAAGTAACCCCCCTGAGTCGCCTTCGGCGCCTTCCCCCAAGGGGGACGCACCCGGTGGCCCGGCAAAGCCGGTTCCACGGGTGCACTGGGCTGAGCCGTGGATGTACCGACGCCCAGACGAACGGAACGCCCGAACAAGTCAAACTTTGAAATCAGCTGCCAGCGCTTATCTTTAAAGCACTGGCAGCTATTTTTTGTGAGCATTAGCCCTGCTTCCACGGCAGGCCGTGAAAGCGCCAGCCGCCCTTCTTGCCGCGCTGGCCTTGCGCATCCGCATCGCCCTCAAACCCTTCGAGGATGTTGTACGCCGTGATGCCCAGCTCGGTGGCCCGGCGCGCGGCTGCAATGGAGCGCACGCCGCTGCGGCACAGCAGCACGGCCCGACCGCCCTCGGGCACGGCGGCGCGCATCTGGGCGTCGAAATCCGCGTTCATGGCCATGCCCGGCCACTGTTTCCAGGCCACGGCAACAGCGCCGGGCACGTACCCCACCCACTCGCGTTCTGCGTCGCTGCGCACGTCCACCAGCACGGCCTGTCCGGCCTGCACCCATTGCCAGGCATGCTGGGGTGTGATGTCACCGGCGTAGCCCTCGGCGGGGGAAATGGAGGAGAGCGTATCAGTCATGGTTTCGATCCTTTCTGGGCATTTGGCAAAACGTTTGAACTCGGCGCGACCGGTGCGAGGGTCGCCAAGCAAGGGCCGCCCCGCAGCGAGGGCGTCGTCCTCGTGGGGGCCGAGGGCCGCGGCTCCAAGCCTGCCTGCGCAGGCTTGGACGTGCCCGAAGAGCCGCTGCCTCTGGCGGCGGCACCGAGGCGCCCCAGGCCCCAGGCGGCTCAGGGGGATTCACCATACAGGGGCCGGTTCATCACGCAGCCGGCTGCGCAGCTGCGCATAGTCGGGCACCACCGTGGCCACCGTGTCCCAGAACCGCGGGCTGTGGTCCATCACGCGCAGGTGAGCCAGTTCGTGCGCCACCACGTAGTCGATGATGGCCGGGCGGTAGTGCAGCAGGCGCCAGTTCAGGCGGATGGAGCCGTCGGCCTTGGCACTGCCCCAGCGGGTGTTGGCGCTGGACAGGCGCAGGCTGGCCCAGCGCACGCCCAGGAGCGGGGCAAAGTGGTCGAGCCGCTCGGTGAAATGACGGCGTGCGTCGCGCATCAGCCAGGCTTGCACGGCATCGCGGATCTGCGCGGGGCTGGCGCTGTGTGGCAGGCCGATGTGCAGGCTTTTGGGCTCGGCAGCCGCGGCGGCCATCAGCGCGCCGCCCTTGCCTGCAAAGCCGTGGCTTGGGTCCAGCACCACCGTCAATGGTTCGCCCAGGTAGGGCAACACGGCGCCATGGGCCCAGGCGATGCGTCCGCCTTCCACGCGCTGCTGGCGCTCGCGCGCCTCGGACAGCTTGCGCAAGATCCAGCCCGACTTCTCGCGCAGCGCGGAGTCCACCCCTGACAGGGTGACCCAGCTCGGCGCCCGCACCGACAGGCCATCCGGTCCCACGGTAAAGCCGATGGTGCGGCGGCGCGCCCGCTGCAGCGCATAGGCCACCACGGCCTCGCCCAGCAGCACTTCTCGGTTGGCGCGGGGGTGGCGAAACTCGGCGGGAGACAACAGCGAAGGCAGCGGGACGACCGGTGCCGCGGGAATTTTTGCTATCTTTTCAGGAGCTATCAGCGCTTGATCATCGGGCGCGGGAGGCAGTTTTTTCTTGGAATCGGCAGCCTCCACCGCTGGCACCGCTGCCGGTGGGGGCAGCGGATCGAAAAGGTCAAGCGCCAACTGCACGAGCCGCTGCATCACCGAGGATTCACTTTTCGCCGGGGTCGGCGGTCCTGTCGGCCGGGATGGCCCCTGCCGGGTACGCATCCGGGTCCAGGCGTTGCATTTCGGCTTCGATCCAGTCCTCCACCTCGCGCATCAGCTCGTCGGGCCGGCGCCCCGCGCTGGGAATAGGCTTGCCGATGGACACGTCCACCACGCCCGGCCGCTTGAGGAACGCCTTGCGCGGCCAGACCTTGGCCGAGGTGACGGCAATGGGCACCACGGGCACGCCCGTGGCGATGGCCAAGCGCGTGCCACCCGTCTTGTACTGCCCCTTCTGACCGCGCGCGATCCGGGTGCCCTCCGGGAACATGATGATCCAAACGCCCTTGGCCAGTAGATCCTTGCCCTGCTGCACCACCTTGCGGAACGCCTGCGAGCCCTGGTCGCGGTCGATGTGGATCATGTCCAGCCGGCCGATGGACCAGCCGAAGAACGGCACGTACAGAAGCTCTTTCTTGAACACGTAGGCCAGGGGGTGCGGCATGATCGCCGGCATCAGGAAGGTCTCGTACGTGGATTGGTGCTTGACCAAAAGAACGGCCCCCGCGTTGTCGCCCTGCGGCAGGTTCTCCATGCCCACCACGTGGGTCCGGATGCCCAGCACCACGCGCGCGCTGCTGATGCACAGCGACAGCCACGCCCGCGCGATGCGGTACAGGGGGCGTCCACGCATGCCAAACAACGAGCCCAGCATGATGGCCAGGGTATAGGGCACCACCGTGATGCCCATGATGAGAAAGTGAATGACAGAACGGATAAAAGCCATTTTTGAGGTTTTTTGGCCGCCAGCGCCGGATGATCGAGCGCAAGCAGCTATCAATTAAATAGCATCAGAAACCAGCGTCGCCCGACGCTGGCAAGGGCGCTGCGGCCATGGGCGCGGCCGCGGCCGGTGCGGGTGGCAGCAGCTGGTCCACAAAATCGCCCAGGCTGGCATGCACGCGGCTGCCTGGCGGCAACCACGCCGGCAACGGGCCACCGGGATGCACCTGCGCCGACTGTCCCGTACACACCAGGTGCAGCTGCGCACCCAGGGCCGCCCCCGCCTGCAGGTGGGCGGCGCAGCTGCCCACCACCTGCACTTCGTGGCGCTCCACGCCGTAGCGGTCGCTGATCTGCTCCAGCAGGCCCGGCGCGGGCTTGCGGCAGGCACATTCCTCATCGGCCGCATGGGGGCAGTAGAACACCGCATCGATGCGCCCTCCCACGGCCGACACCTGCCGGTGCATCTTGGCGTGGATGGCATTGAGCGCCACCACGTCGAACAACCCCCGCCCCAGCCCCGGCTGGTTGGTGGCCACCACCACGTGCCAGCCTCCATGGTTCAGTCGCGCGATGGCTTCGAGTGCGCCCGGCACGGCCATCCACTCGTCGGCGGAGGTGATGTAGTCGTCCGACAGCGGGTTGAGGGTGCCGTCGCGGTCGAGGATGGCGAGTTTCATAGGAGGAGGTGCCTTGTGGGAACAGACCGCCAGCCTATCAGCCCCGGGGTCACACCGCCAGACGCGAGAGATCGGCCACGCGGTTCATCGCGTTGTGCAGCATCTTGAGCAGGCCCAGGCGGTTCATGCGCACATCCAGCTGCTCGGCGTTGACCATCACATCGTCAAAGAACGCATCCACCGGCGCGCGCAGCACGGCCAGGGTCTGCAGGCTGGCGGTGTAATCGCCCGCGTCGAACTGGGTATTGGCTTCGGGCACAAAGCGCTGCAGCGCAGCGTACAAATCCTGTTCGGCCTTTTCCTGCAGCAACTCGGGGTTCACATGGGCGTCCACAGGGCCTTCGACCTCGGCCTTCTTGAGGATGTTGCCGACGCGCTTGTTGGCCGCGGCCAGCGCAGGAGCCTCGGGCAACGCCGCGAAGGCGCGCACGGCCGCCAGCTGCTTCTCGACCAGGGCCAGTCGCTGCGGGCGCAGGGCCAGCACGGCATCCACTTCCTGCGTGCTGTAGCCCTGCTCGCGCAGGCTGCCAGCGAGGCGGTCGTAGATGAAGTCGGAAAGCTGCGCCGTGGCATCGGTGATCTTGTCGCCAAAGGCGGGCACGGCACCAGCCAGCAAAGCGTTCAACTCCAGCGGCAGGTCCTTCTCGACCAGCATGCGGATCACGCCCAGGGCATGGCGGCGCAGCGCGAACGGGTCGCGGTCGCCGGTGGGCAGGTTGCCGATACCGAACATGCCGACCAGGGTTTCCAGCTTGTCGGCCAGGGCCACCACCACGCCGGCGGTGTTGCGCGGCAACGCGTCACCCGCAAAGCGGGGCTTGTAGTGGTCTTCAATGGCTTGCGCCACGGTCTCGCCCAGTCCATCGTTGAGCGCGTAGTAGCCGCCCATGATGCCCTGCAACTCGGGGAACTCACCCACCATGTCGGTCACGAGGTCGGTCTTGGCCAGCAGCGCGGCCTGGTCGGCGTCTTGCACCAGTTGCGCATCGCCCAATTGCTGCGCGATGGCCTTGGCGATGGCACGCACGCGCTCCACACGCTCGCCCTGGGTGCCCAGCTTGTTGTGATACACCACTTTGGAGAGGCCCTCGACGCGCGAGGCCAGAGTCTTCTTTCGATCCTGATCGAAGAAGAATTTCGCGTCGGCCAGGCGCGGGCGCACCACCCGCTCATTGCCACCGATGACGAAGCTCGCGTCCTCGGGCTGGATGTTGCTCACCACCAGGAACTTGTTGGTCAGCTTGCCAGCGGCGTCGAGCAGCGGGAAGTATTTCTGGTTGGCCTTCATCGTGAGAATGAGGCACTCTTGCGGCACATCGAGGAACTGCTCTTCAAACTGGCAGATGAGCACATTGGGGCGCTCGACCAGTGCGGTCACTTCGTCCAGCAGGGCCTCGTCTTCGATGGGGCGGGCGCCATTGCCGACCTTTGCGGCAGCAGCGGCCAGCTGGCGCGCGATCTCGGCCTTGCGCTCGGCAAAGGATGCGATCACGGCGCCGTCCTGGCGCAGCGTAGCCGCATAGCTGTCGGCGTCGGCCAACACCACGGATGACAAGGCGGCTTCAAAACGGTGGCCGGTGGTGCTGTTGCCAGCCGTGAGGCCCAGCGCCTTCACCGGCAAGACGGTGCTGCCATGCAGCGCCACCAGTCCGTGCGCAGGGCGTACGAAATTCACGCTGGTCCAGCCGGGCAGCTCGCAGTCGGTTTCGAGCTGGTAGCTCATGACCTTGGGGATGGGCAGCTTGGCGATGGATTCCTGCAGCGCCTTCTGCAGGCCGTCCTGCAGCGTGGCGCCGGGCACCACGCTGTCGTAGAACAAGGCCTCGGCCTTGCCGTCCTGCGCGCGCTTCAAGGCCGCCACGGCGGCGGCGGGATCGGACACATCGGCACCCAGCGCCTGCAGCTTCTTGAGCAGGGCGGGCGTGGCGTTGCCGCTGGCATCCAGCCCCACCGTCACCGGCATCAGCTTCTGCTGCACGGCCTTGTCAGCGGCCTTGTCGGCCACGCCGGTCACGTGCGCTGCCAGGCGGCGGGGCGAGGCAAAAGGCGTGACCACCGACGCCGCGCTGGCCAGGCCCTGGGCCTTGAGCTGGTCGGCCAGCACGGTGGCGAAGGCATCGCCCAGTTTCTGCAGCGCCTTGGGGGGCAGCTCTTCGACAAACAGTTCAACAAGAAGGTTTTGGGTGGTCATGGAATCGGCCGATCAGCTCAAAGACGGCATGACCGCGCTGTAGTGCAGCACGGTGGGAAAGGGGTCGTAGAAATGGTGCAGCAGCGTGCGCCACTCCTGGTATTGCGGGGAGCCGCGAAAGCCCTCGGTGTGGTGTTGCAGCGTGGCCCAGCGCACCAGCAGCACGTACTGGTGGTCGTCTTCCACGCAGCGCTGCAACTCGTGCCCTTGGTAGCCGGGCATGGATGCGATGATGCGCTGCGCCTCGGAAAACGCCTGTTCAAACGCGGCCGTCTGGCCGGGCTTGATCTGCAGGGTGGCCACCTCGAGGATCATCAGGCGGCTTTCTTGGCCATTTGTGCCACCCACTCGCGCGGCGCCATGGGGAAGCCCAGGCGCTCGCGGCTGTCGTAGTAGCTTTGTGCCACGCTGCGCGCCAGGTTGCGGATGCGGCCGATGTAGGCGGCGCGCTCGGTCACGCTGATGGCACCGCGCGCATCCAGCAGGTTGAAGCTGTGCGCGGCCTTGAGCACCTGCTCGTAGGCGGGCAGCGCCAGCTGCTGCTCCATCAGGTACTTGGCCTGCTTCTCGTGCGCGTTGAAGGCGGTGAACAAAAAGTCCGCGTCGCTGTGCTCGAAGTTGTAGGTGGACTGCTCCACCTCGTTTTGCTTGTACACATCGCCGTAGCTCAGCGTGTCCGTCCACTTCAGGTTGTAGACGTTGTCCACGCCCTGCAGGTACATGGCCAGCCGCTCCAGGCCGTAGGTGATCTCGCCCGTGGCGGGCTTGCAGTCGATGCCCCCGACCTGCTGGAAGTAGGTGAACTGCGTCACCTCCATGCCGTTGAGCCACACCTCCCAGCCCAGGCCCCAGGCGCCGAGCGTGGGGTTTTCCCAATCGTCTTCGACGAAGCGGATGTCGTTCTTCTTGAGGTCGAAGCCCAGCGCTTCGAGGCTGCCCAGGTACAGCTCCAGGATGTTGGCCGGTGCGGGCTTCAAGACCACCTGGTACTGGTAGTAGTGCTGCAGGCGGTTGGGGTTCTCGCCATAGCGGCCGTCCTTGGGGCGGCGGCTGGGCTGCACATAGGCGGCCTTCCAGGGCTCGGGCCCGATGGCGCGCAGGAAGGTGGCGGTGTGCGAGGTGCCGGCGCCCACTTCCATGTCATAGGGCTGCAAAAGGGCGCAACCCTGCGCGTCCCAATAGGACTGCAGCTTCAAAATGATTTGCTGAAATGTCAACATGGCTTCTGTGGCGCTGGCAAGCCAGGGCCGGGCAAGTAGGGGAGAAAAGGAAAAGCAACAACAGGCAAGGCGTTGGCTGACGCCGATCCGCGCCACCCCAGGCAGCAAGGACGGGCATTGCGCACGCGAACCGGTCATTTTACGGCGCCGCAGCAATGTGCCGGAGCAAGCAGCACGCCAGCAGATGGCGAGACGCGGATGCAGCACCCCCACGACGCTCCATGAAAAAAGGCCGGAACCCTTTTGGAGCCCCAGCCTTCCCAACCAGTCACGCAAGCTATAAGCCGGTGCGCACCAGTGACCACCTTTGCGGGTAGCCCGTCGGCGCACGTGTTGTGCGCCAAGTCTCATTTCAAATACTCGCTGCGAGGTTGACACCCGGTTTGCACCCGGGGCGCCTCTCCCACCAGTGCACCCGTGGAACTGGCTTTGCCAGGCCGCTGGGTGCGTCCCCCTCAGGGGGGAAGGCGCGCAGCGCCTCAGAGGGAATTAATACTCCCAGAAAATCCGCTGCAGCTCCTTGCTGTCGTTGGTCTTGGTGAGGGCCACCATGGCCAGGATGCGGGCCTTCTGCGGACGCAGGTCGTGGGCCACCACCCAGTCGTACTTGTCGTCAGGCTGCTCGGCGTTGCGCAGCACAAAGCCATCGGGCACGCGGGCCGAGCGAACGATCTGCACGCCCGCAGCACGCAGGGCCTTGAGCGAGTCCACCGCCTGCGCGGCCACAGAGCCGTTGCCCGTGCCGGCATGGATCAGCGCCTTCACGCCGGCCCGGCCGTAGGCCTCGATGCCCGTGGTGTTCATGTTGCTGTAGCCGTACACGATGTCCACGGCGGGCAGGGCCTTGATGTCGTCGATGTTGAATTCCGACTGCATGGTGTGGCGCTTGACCGGGGCGCGGAACCAGTAGTTCTTGCCTTCCACCACCATGCCCAGGGGGCCCCACTGGCTCTTGAAGGCCTCGGTTTTGATGTTGATGTGCTTGTGCACATCGCGGCCGCTCTGGATCTCGTCGTTCATCGTGACGAGCACACCCTTGCCGGCGGCATCTTTGCTGGCGGCCACGCTCACGGCGTCATACAGGTTCAGCGCGCCGTCTGCCGACAGGGCCGTGCCGGGACGCATGGAGCCCACCACCACGATGGGCTTGTTGGTGCGCACGGTGAGGTTCAGGAAGTAGGCGGTTTCTTCGAGCGTGTCGGTGCCGTGCGTGATGACGATGCCATCCACATCACCCTGCTTGGACAGGGCCGAGACCCGCTGGCCCAGGCGCAGCAGGTGCTCGTTGGTAAAGCTTTCCGAAGCGATCTGGAAGACCTGCTCGCCCGACACCTTGGCCACATTGGCCAGCTCGGGCAGGCCCGCCAGCAGCTTGTCCACCGGCACCTTGGCAGCCGCATACGTGGCGCTATTGGCGGCCGACGCGCCCGCACCAGCGATGGTGCCGCCCGTGGCCAGCACCACCACATGGGGCTTGGCCGCCTGGGCCAGTGCCACCGTGGACAGGGCCGACAGGATCACACCCGCAAACCAGCGGCGTGTGATGAACGAGGAAGAGGAAGAAAGGGAAGAAATTCGCATGGGTTGGTGTCTCCGGATCATTCGTCGGGCGCAACCTCGGTGCATTGCGTCCCGCTGCCGCCTGCTCCCGGTGCGGGTGCTGGACGGTGCGGCATCCTATGAGAAATCCACGCACAACCTAGTGGAATAATTGACGTCACCCTGTGAATCCAATTCACACCCCATCCGCCCCCTGATCCTCCCATGAACCTGCGCCAGCTCGAAGTATTCCAGGCCGTTCTGCAAACCGGCAGCATGAGCGCCGCAGGGCGGCTGCTGTGCATTACCCCTTCGGCGGTGAGCAAGGCTGTGGCCCACACTGAACTGCAGCTGGGCTACCGGCTGTTCAACCGCACGCCAGCGGGACTCACCCCCACGCCCGAGGCGCAGGTGCTGGCCGTGGAGTCGGGCAGCATCCAGCGCCAGTTGGATGCGCTGCAGCGCACCGCACGCAACCTGGCCACCACCGAGCTGGGCGACGTGCGGCTGGCGGCCATTCCCTCCATCTCGCACGAGTTCCTGCCCACGCTGCTGCACCGCCACGCACAAAAGCATCCGCAGGTGGGGGTGGAAGTGCGCACCATCCACCAGGACCAGATGACGCAGGCCCTGCTCACGCGCAGCGTGGACTTTGGCTTGGGCTTTTTCGAGCACCCGCACCCGCAGGTGCACAGCGAGCTGCTCGTCAGCGGCCGCCTGTCGCTGGCGGTGGCCCGCGCCGTATGGGACCGCGCCCCACGCGCCGCCAGCATGGCCGCCCGCCTGGCCCAAGTGCCGGCCATCCGCCTCGTGGGAGACGACCCCATGCGCCAGTCCATCGACCACACAGCCGACCGCCTGGGCACGCCGGGCGGCCCCGGGATCCAGGTGCAGACTTCACGCCTGGCGCTGGAACTGGTGCGGCTGGGCATGGGGTGGACGGTGGTGGATTTCCTCACCGCCATCCGCCTGGACCCGGCCCACATGGTGGCCGTGGAGCTGCCCGACCTGCCGCCCATGTCGCTGTACAGCTACCACGCGGGCCACCACCCGCCGGGCCTGCAAGCCACGCGCATGCTGGCCATGCTGCCGGGGCTGCTGCACGAGGCGCTGTCGCCCCGGCCGCGCAAGTAGCTCGGAGGGGACGCCTGCCGAATCACGGCGTCACCAGCCTGAGCAAGCGGTCCGCGCGCTGAATCTTTCCCTCACGCTCCAGCGTCGCCAACGCCCGGTACAGCGCTTCATGGGTCAACCCCAGCTCTTGCGCCCATTGCTTGAGCGTGCCCGGTGGCGACCAGTTTCCATCGGCGTCGCACCGAAGCCGCAGGAACTGCAACACCCGGTCGGGAGCGGCGCGGATCTGTCGGACTTCAAGCCGGGTGCGCAAGTCTTGCGTGCGCCGGGCCATCTCGGCAGTGAACGCCCACAGCATTTCCGGCTTTTCCAACAGATGGCGGGTCAGTTCCGCTTTCGGGTACACCAAGATTTCACAGTCCTGCAAAGCGATGGCATCGCAGTGGTAATGGGCTGAAAAAATTGAGGCTTCGGCAAACAACTCGCCCGCGACCGCCGTATGCATGGGCACCTCGGTCCCCCCTGGGGTCAGCCGTACCAGGCGGACTCGCCCCGAGAGCACACGAAACAGGCCCAGCGTGCGGGCCCCTTGCCGGAACAGCGCCGCGCCAGCGGCCAGTCGCAGCGTGGTGGCTGCAAGGCCACCCATCCAGTCCGGACCACCCGTGGATGCAGGGATGTGCACGTGACCAGAAGACGCAAAGTGGTTCGCCATATGACTGCAATCATAGGCGCCTGTGCACGGGATCCGGACAATGCCGGCATCCTCTGTCTTTGCAAGGCCTGTTTATGCGCTTTCCGCTCTTCGTCTGCAGCCTGCTGTGTGCCGCCCCTTTTGCCATGGCCCAACATTCCGGTGCCGCCCACCCTTCCACGGTCCACGTGCACAGGGATGCAGGGGGCGCGCACGCCCCCTATGCCGGCATGCAAATGCGCCCCATCAAGGCCCTGTCGGAACCACAGACGGCCGACTTGCGCGCCGGCAAAGGCATGTCGCTGGCGCTGCCGGCCGAGCTCAATGGCTACCCAGGCCCCTCACATGTCCTGGAACTGGCCGACGCGCTGGGGCTCGAAAACGACCAGCGCGTGCACACCGAGCGCCTGTTCCATGAAATGCAGAAAGAAGCCAAGGCATTGGGCGAAGACATCATCGCCAGCGAAGACGAGCTGGACCGGCTCTTCAGGGAAAAGACCGCGACCTTGGCCAAGGTGCAGGACGCCACAGCGCGCGCCGCGCACCTCCAGGGCCGGTTGAGAGCAACCCATCTCAAGTACCATCTGGCGATGGTGGACGTGCTGAGCCCCGGCCAGGTGCGGCAATACAACCAGCTGCGCGGCTATCGGTAGCCTGGCCTTGGGGCTCCAAGCGGCCTGGCAGAAAAAACAAACCCGCCGCCGCGGTGCGCGGGGCGGGTTTTTCGTTTGTGAATGCTTGCGCGAGGAACTGGTCAGGCGCCCGTCCAGCGGCGCAGCACCAGGCTGGCATTGGTGCCGCCAAAACCGAAGCTGTTGGACAGCACCGTGTTCAGCTGCGCATCGCGCGTCTGGGTGACCAGCGGCATGGAGCCCAGCGCGGGGTCGGGTGTTTCCACGTTCGCCGAGCCGGCGATGAAGCCCTTGTTCAGCATGATCACGCAGTAGATGGCTTCCTGCACTCCCGTGGCACCCAGCGAGTGGCCGGTGAGCGACTTGGTGGAGGAGAACGGCGGCACCTTGTCGCCGAACAGCGCCTGCATGGCGCGCACCTCCTGCATGTCCCCCACGGGGGTGGAGGTGCCGTGCGTGTTGATGTAGTCGATGGGGGCGTCCAGCCCTTCCATGGCTTGCTTCATGCAGGCAATGGCGCCGTCGCCCGAGGGGGCCACCATGTCTTCGCCATCGCTGGTGGCGCCAAAGCCCACCACCTCGGCGAGGATGGTGGCGCCGCGGGCCTGCGCATGCTCCAGGCTTTCCAGCACCACGGCACCGCCGCCGCCAGCGATCACGAAGCCGTCGCGGTTCGCGTCGTAGGCGCGTGAGGCCTTCTCGGGCGTCTCGTTGTACTTGCTGGACATCGCGCCCATGCCGTCAAACAGCAGCGACATGCCCCAGCTCAGTTCCTCACCACCGCCGGCGAACATCACATCCTGCATCCCCCAGGCAATCTGCTGCGCGGCCGCACCGATGCAGTGCGCCGAAGTGGAGCAGGCAGAGGTGATGGAGTAGTTGATGCCCTTGACCTTGAAGTTGGTGGCCAGACAGGCAGACACGGTGGAGCTCATGCAGCGCGTGACCTGGTACGGCCCCACCCGGCGGATGCCCTTTTCGCGCAGCGTGTCGGCCGCCTCGATCTGGTTGGCGGGCGAGCCGCCGCCCGAGCCCATGATGAGGCCGGTGCGAGGGTGGCTGACCTGCTCGGGCGTGAGGCCCGCCTGCTTGATCGCATCTTCCAGGGCGATCTGCGCATAGGCTGCCGCATCGCCCATGAAGCGCAGCTGCTTGCGGTCGATGCGCGCCTCGATATCGATCTCGGGTGCGCCGCCCACCTGGCTGCGCAGGCCCAGCTCCTTGAACTTCTCCACCGCCTTGATGCCGCTCTTGCTGGCCCTCAGCGAGGCTTCCACGGTGGGCAGATCGTTGCCGATGCAGGAGACGATGCCGGCGCCGGTGATGACGACGCGCTTCTTGGTCGTGGTCATTGTGCTGCGTCCTTGTCGTCGCCCTCGCGCTTGAACAGTCCCACGCGCAGGTCGTTGGCGACGTAGATTTCCTTGCCGTCAGCCAGCAGGCGGGCATCGCCGATGGCCATGACGAGCTTGCGCTTGATCACGCGCTTGATATCGATTTCGTACGTGACGAGCTTCACATCGGGGCCCACCTCGCCGGTGAACTTCACTTCGCCCGCGCCCAGCGCACGACCGCGGCCCGGCAGTTTCAGCCAGGTCAGGTAGAAACCGATGAGCTGCCACATGGCATCCAGCCCCAGGCAGCCGGGCATGACGGGGTCGCCCTGGAAATGGCAGGCAAAGAACCACAGGTCAGGCTTGACATCCAGTTCGGCACGGATCTTTCCCAGCCCGTGCGCTCCGCCATCGCCGTCAATGTGGGTGATGCGGTCGAACATCAGCATGGGCGGCAGCGGCAGGCGCCCACTGTCGGCGCCGAACAGCCGGCCCTCGCCCGAGGCGATCAGTTGTTCGTACGAAAAGGAATCAGCCATCTTCAGTCGTGCTCCAGAAGCGGTGGTAGGCCCGCCTCAAATCATCGTTGTAAGCAATCAAAACCAGCACAAGCCCCCGCTTGTGGGGCTCCATTATCAAGGCAGACACCGCCCGGCCCCGGCTTTAGCCCAGCAACCCGCCGGGGCACCACCCTCGACCATGCGCTGGATCAAGCCCGGCCGGGGAGCGGCCGCCGTGCCCACAGCGCGGCCACAACCACCGCCAGGCCACCGAACAGCCACAGAGGCAACAGCCCCCAGCGCGAGACCCACCAGGCATACGGCGTGACCTGCCAGCCGCTGCGCTCATCCAGGCCCCTGCCATGCACCTCGCCCTTGAGCACCCCGCGCGTGTGCCGCGCCAGCTGGTGGGTCACCACGCCGCGGTGGTCGATGATGGCGGTGGCGCCTGTGTTGGTGGCGCGCACCATGGGGCGCTCGAACTCCAGCGCGCGCATGCGGCTGATGTGCAGGTGCTGGTCAATCGCCACCGTGTTGCCAAACCAGCCGATGTTGCTGAAGTTGACCAGCACCGTCGGGGCCTGCTCGGGGCGGATGAACCGAGCTCCGAGTTCCTCTCCAAAAAGATCCTCGTAGCAGATGTTGGGCGCAATGCGCTGCCCCGCCCACGGGAAGGAAGGCTGGCTCACCGCGCCCCGGTTGAAGTCCCCCAGGGGGATATTGAGCATGGCGGTGAACCACTTGAACAAGGGGGGGATGAACTCGCCGAACGGCACCAGGTGGTGTTTGTCGTACTGGTAGGCCGGGGATTGGGAGGTGGGACTGAACCCCAACACGGAGTTGGTGTAGCCCAGGTCCGCATCGCCGAGCGGGATGCCCAGCAAGGCGGCCTGGCGGCCGCGGGCGTAGCGTTCGCGCAGCCCTTCCAGGTACCCCGGCAGGAGTTGCTGGGGCAGCAGCGGGATGGCGGTCTCGGGCGCCACCACGAGGTCGGCCTCAGCCTCGCGCAGGGCGTGCGCGTACCACTGCAGGGCCAGCGGCACTCCACTGCCGGGCTGGAACTTTTCGTCCTGGGGGATGTTGCCTTGCAGCAGTTCGAGGCTCAGGGGACGCGGCTGCGGCTGCGCGGGCGTGTGGCACAGGTTGACGGCGCAGAAGCGGTCGACGGCGGCGCCGGCCCAGGCGGCTGCAACCACCGCCAGCAGCGCCCACATCCGCCAGTTGCGCAGATCGCGCCTGCGCCACTGCACGGCCCCCATCGCCAGCGTGGCCGCCACCGCCCCCACACCGTACACACCGACATGGCGCGCCAGAACGGCCAGGGGCCCATCCACGTGCGCATACCCCCCCGCCCCCCACGGGAAGCCTGTCCACAGGAAACCCCGCGCCAGTTCGGCCAGCAGCCAGATTGCTCCGAAAAATATAGCTGCAAGCGCCCGATGGGTGGGCGCCAGGCGGCAATAAATCCCCAAAGCGATGGCGTAGTAGCTTGCAAGGAACAGCGCCAGCGCCAGCACGGCGGCCACAGCCAGGGGCGCGGCCAGTCCGCCGTAGGTATGCAGCGAAATGAAGAGCCACCAGAACGTGCCCACCAGCCAAGCCGTGGCAAACAGCCCACCAAGGACGACGCCGCGCCGCCAGGGGATGGGCACAGAGCCCGGCTGCACCAGCCAGGCCAACAGCGCCAGTGAAGCCAGTTGCAGCCACCACAGGGGTGCTCCGCTCCCAGGCCAGGCTAGCGATGCCGCCTGCGCACAGCCCGCCACCACGGCCACCAGCGCCTGGACCGGGAGTGCAAGCCCCGGCGTCGCCACAGATCGCGCCATCACGCTGCGGCGTCGGCTTCTTCGACCCGCGACACCTTGAACCAGCGCACCGCGCCGCCTTTGGTGTGCAAGACGACAAAGTGCAACCCGCCCAGCTGCAGGTGTTCCCCGCGGCGGGGCACATGGCCCATTTCATGGGCGATCAAGCCGCCGATGGTGTCGAATACCTCGCCGGGGTCCGTGCTGTGGAGCTGCACATCGAAGGCTTCCGCAACGCGCTCGACGGAAGTGTCACCGCTCACGCGGTAGGTCCGATCGGCCAAACCAAAGATGTCACCGTTGTCCTCGGGGATGTCGAACTCGTCCTCGATCTCTCCGACGATCTGCTCCAGCACGTCTTCGATGGTGACCAGCCCGGCCATGCGGCCAAACTCGTCGATCACGATGGCCAGGTGGTTGCGGTTGCCCCGGAACTCGCGCAGCAGGTCGTTCAGGCCCTTGCTCTCGGGCACGAACACCGCCGGGCGCAGCAGGGCGCGGATGTTCAGCTCGGGCGCGCGCTGCAGTTTGAGCAGGTCCTTGGCCATGAGGATGCCGATGATGTTGTCGCGCTCGCCCTGGTACACCGGAAACCGCGAATGCGCGGTGTTGATGACCAGATGCAGCAACTCGTCCAGCGGCGCGTCGATGTTGACCAGGTCCATGCGGGGGGCTGCCACCATCACGTCGCCCGCCGTCAGGTCGGCCATGCGGATGACGCGCTCCAGCATCACGCGCGAATCGGCGCCGATGACCTGGTTGTCTTCGGCATCGGCCAGCGCTTCGATCAGCTCTTCCGTCGAGTCAGGACCGGGATGGATGAATTCTGCGACCTTCTGCAGGAAGGTGCGCTTGTCTTCCTTTTCGGGCGGTCGCCCGGGGTGCGGGTCAGACACTGTCGTGGAATGCAGGACGTGCGGTAGTGGATCAGGCCCCTAGGATAGCGGATAGTTGTGACGATGCCGCGGCAGGCCATCGCCAGCGCCATTCACCGCGACTTGCTGCCAGGTGGGCGGAATGGTCAAGCCCCTGCGAGGGCCCGCCAAAGAGCGGCTAACAAACTCAGCGAAGCAGTTCTGGCCAGGCGCTGCGTCGCAGGCAGTACAAGTCGCACGACAAGACGCTGCAACAACGCCAGAAGAATGGTGTTGCGAGCCGCGCTTACTCAGCTGACTGGTGGCGAGCGTGCTGCACGCCGCTGCGCACTTCCTGTACGCTGGCCAGAAAATCCCAGAACTGCTTGGCCTGCTTCTTGAGCTGGTAGTCCACCTCGGCAAAACGCTGCTCCACGATCTCCGCCATGCGCGTGTCCAGGCTGGCGGGGGGGATCTGAAGATAGGCTTCGGACTCCGAACCATCCCGGCGCACCGTGGCACCGGCGTTGCGCGCGATCTTCAACATGGCGGTGTTCTCGGTCAGCGCATGAATGAACACCATGTTCACCCCTGCGTTGCGCGCGTGCATCACGGCCCGCTCGAACAGCCGCGCGCCGAAGCCACGTCCGCGTGCCTTCTTGAGGACGGACACCCCGAATTCCGCGCAGTGCTTGTGCTCCGGGTGTTCGGAAAATGCCAGGTGGGCCATCGCAATGAGCTCCAGGCGCCGGTTGTAGATGCCGAAGATCTCGTCTCGATCAAAGTCAAGCTGCTCGGCATAGCGGCGGATCTGTTCGTCATTGGCGGCGTAGCCAAAGCGCAGATAGCGGTCGGCAGGCTCCAGCTGGAGCAGGTGCTGCGTGATCCGCTCTCGATAGGAGGGACCCAGCGCACGAATGGGAACCATCATGGGAAGCTCCTGCTGGTGACGGGTGGGAAGGACAGTCGAGGCCCCCATCACTGGGCGCAGCATGCTCCTGCCTGCGTGCCACGATGCTCTGAGCCAGTGCTTGGGTGCGTACATGCATGGAAATATAAGGGTTTTCCCCCATCATTTCCAGTGAAATTGCTGCAATGCAACAAACTAGAGAGGTCAGCCCAATGAGGGGCCATGCGGACCCGCCCTGACAAGCCCTGGATCATTCACCCTCTGGCTCCCCGTCTGCAACGCGTCTGGGAGGGTATCGGCTCCGCAGGGGCCCGGCAACTCGCCATGTCGCACAGGCGGCAATCACACGGGCACCGCGGTGGTCGCCTTCACGCGGTCCAGCACAAAACTCGTCTTGCAATCTTGCACGCTGGGGTGCTTGAGCAGCGTGTCCATGATGAACCGGCTGTAGTGGGCCATGTCGGCCACCACCACACGCAGCAAATAGTCCATTTCGCCGGTGAGCGACGCGCACTCCACCACCTCGGGCCAGGTTTGCACGCTGGCGCGGAACAGGTCCATGGGGTTGCGCTTGTGGGTTTCGGTGTGTTTCTCGAGCCTGACGTTGAGGTAGGCCGTCAGCCCCAGCCCTACGGCCTCGGGCGGAACCAGGGCGACGTAGCGGTCGATCACGCGGCTCTCTTCCAGGCGCTTGACGCGGCGCAGCACGGCGCTGGGTGACAGGCCCACCTGTTCTCCGATGACGTCGTACGTCTCTCGGCCATTTTCTTGAAGACGGCGCAAAATGGCGCGATCCAGCTTGTCCAGTGCGTTGTTAGCTTGCATGGCGCAGGATTCTATGGATTTTTCTTTTTTCGTGCTTGCCGGATTGCGTGCCGGGGTATGTCCCGATAGTGACTCCGCGCAAAGCACAGAAAAATGAATCTCGCAAAAAAAGAACGATCGTTCGTTTTTGTGCGCATAAAAAAACACACAGGAGACAACTGCATGACCGGATTTCTCAGCCGCTTTCTGCGGCGACTGCTTCTGGCCGCCACGGCCGCATGGATGCTCATCGGCATGGGCGCACAGGCCCAGACGGGGACCACCCAGACCCGCTACCCCATCGTGCTCGTCCACGGGCTTTTCGGCTTTGATTCCGCCCTGGGCGTCGACTACTTCTACGGCATCCCCGATGCCCTGCGCCAGGGCGGCGCGAAGGTCTATGTAGCCCAGGTGTCGGCCGCCAACAGCACCGAGGTCCGGGGCGAGCAACTGCTCGCACAGGTGAACACCATCCTGGCGATCACGGGCGCGGCCAAGGTGAACCTGGTGGGCCATTCGCACGGCGGACCCACCGCGCGCTACGTCGCGGGGGTGGCGCCAGGCAAGGTTGCCTCGGTGACCTCGGTCGGCGGGGTCAACCGGGGATCGCGGGTGGCGGACATCATGCGTGGCGTGGCACCCGCAGGTTCGGTCTCCGAAACCATCGCCAACGGGGCGGCGTCCGCGCTGGTCGCGCTGATCAACCTGACTTCGGGCGGCTCGGGCCTGCCGCAGATGCCCACCGCCGCGCTGGACTCGCTCACCACCGCCGGTTCCGCCGCCTTCAACCGCCGCTTTCCGCAAGGCGTGCCCACCTCTGGCTGCGGCAGCGGCGCCGAACTCGTCAACGGCGTGCGCTACTACTCCTGGACGGGCACCAAGACCCTGACCAACGTGCTGGATGCGAGCGACGCCCTGCTGGGCGTGCTGGGCCTGGTCTTCGGCGAAGCCAACGATGGCCTGGTGTCGGCCTGCTCCTCGCGCCTGGGCAAGCACCTGGGCGACTACCGGCAGAACCACCTCGACGAAGTGAACCAACTGCTGGGCCTGCGCGACTGGTTCTCCACCGACCCGGTGACGCTGTACCGCCAGCACGCCACCCGCCTCAAGGCACAGGGCCTGTAAGCCGTGAACCGCGCCCGCGCCTTCGCCGCAGGGGTGGCCCTGGTCGCCGCCACGGCCGCCGTGGTGTGGTGGCCGGGTTCGCAGCAAGGCCTGCCCGGCGCGGTGGACCCGCGTTCAGCGCCTGGCGCGGCGGCAGCGCCAACCGGCGGTGCAGGCCAGACCCTGTCGGCGCGGCCCATGGAGAGCAGCTTCTTTGCCACCCGCCGCGCCACCGACCCCGACCGCAGTGAAGACCCCCTGCTGGTGCACGGCCTGCACGACACGCTGGAGGCGCTGCTCACAGAAGCCCTGGAGGACGGCGCGACAGACCCCGCCGCGCTCAAACAACGCCTGGCGGCGCTGGTGGGCAAACATTTCCCGGCAGCCCTGGCCACGCGGGCGTTGGCGCTGGCCGAGCGCTATGTGGACTACCGCGTGGCCCTGGGCCAGCTGCGCCCTCCCCTGGACCCGAAGGACCCCGGTGCCCTGCGCGAGGCGCTGGAAGCGCGCCACAAGGTGCGCCAGCAGTTTTTTGACGGCCCCGAGCACGACGCCCTGTTCGCCCGCGAGGCGGAGCTGGACCGCTACACCCTGGCACGCCTGGAAATCGAACGCAACCCCCAGCTCACCGCCGAGCAACGCGCCCTGGCGTTGCGCGATGCCGAGAATGAATTGCCCGCAGCACGCCGCGCCGAGCGCGCCGCCACCACCGAACACCTGAACGCCGCCGCCCAGACCGCCGCGTTCAACGCGCAAAACACCGACGAACGTACCCGCCACGCGGCCCGCAGTGCGCAATACGGCGAGGCCGCCGCCCACGCGATGGCCCAGCTCGACCGGGAAGAACAACACTGGCAGCAACGGCTCGACCAATACACCCAGGCGCGCGCCCAACAAGGCGAAGGCCCTGCGCTGCAGCGACTGCGCCAGCAGCTTTTCTCAGCCGAGGAGCAGCAGCGCATCGACGCCGCCCTGGCGCTGCGGCGCCTGCCACCCGTAACGCCAGGGTCGTGAGGCCGGTGGGCGTACGCAAAAGACAGCTGCCACACACTTCAGCAGCGCCCTAGTCGTGCGCTGAAATTTGATCATTCACAATATTCCTGCAAATCCGAGGCCTGAGCCTCTTGATTTCGCCAGAAACATGAGGCAGGGCGCGCCTACAGTCCATGACATTCCTCAACGAATGCTGGAGACACCCCATGAACGCCGCCTTGCCGCAACAAACCGCCGCCCAGCTCGAAGCCTGGGACAACCCCATGGGCCTGATGGGCTTCGAATTCGTCGAATTCACTTCGCCCACGCCTGGGGTGCTGGAGCCCGTGTTTGAAAAGCTGGGCTTCACCCTGGTCGCCAAGCACCGCTCCAAGGACGTGGTGCTGTACCGCCAGAACGGCATCAACTTCATCCTGAACCGCGAGCCTCACAGCCAGGCCGCCTACTTCGGGGCCGAACACGGCCCGTCGGCCTGCGGCCTGGCCTTCCGCGTGAAGGACGCCCACAAGGCCTACAACCGCGCGCTGGAGCTGGGCGCCCAGCCCATCGAAATTCCCACCGGCCCCATGGAGCTGCGCCTGCCCGCCATCAAGGGCATCGGCGGCGCACCGCTGTACCTGATCGACCGGTTTGAGGACGGAAAGTCCATCTACGACATCGACTTCGAATTCATCGAAGGCGTGGACCGCCGCCCCGTGGGCCACGGTCTGAACGAAATCGACCACCTCACGCACAACGTGTACCGAGGCCGCATGGGCTTCTGGGCCAATTTCTACGAGAAGCTTTTCAACTTCCGCGAAATCCGCTACTTCGACATCCAGGGCGAGTACACGGGCCTGACTTCCAAGGCCATGACCGCGCCCGACGGCAAGATCCGCATCCCGCTGAATGAAGAGGCCAAGCAGGGCGGCGGCCAGATCGAAGAATTCCTCATGCAGTTCAACGGCGAGGGCATCCAGCACATCGCCCTGATCTGCGACGACCTGCTGCCGGTGGTGGACAAGCTGGGCATGGCCGGTGTGCCCCTGGCCACGGCGCCCAACGACGTGTACTACGAAATGCTGGACACCCGCCTGCCCGGCCATGGGCAACCGGTGGCCGAGCTCCAGTCGCGCGGCATCCTGCTGGACGGCACGACCGCCGACGGCACGCCCCGCCTGCTGCTGCAGATCTTCTCAACCCCCATGCTGGGCCCCGTGTTCTTCGAGTTCATCCAGCGCAAGGGCGACTACCGCGACGGATTTGGCGAAGGCAACTTCAAGGCGCTGTTCGAGTCGCTGGAGCGCGACCAGATCCGCCGTGGCGTGCTGAACACCTAAGTCATCAGACATCCAGGGTTAACCCTGAACAGGTGCCTATACTGCGCGCTCCCCGGAACTCATAAGGATCCCGATGTCGCTCCGTAGCACTCTGTTCAGTGTTGGCCTGACCTGTGTGGCCACCATTGCCATGGCCCAAAGCCCCTCTGCCCCGCTCACCATCGTGGTTCCTTACCCCGCTGGTGGTCCGCTGGACATCTCGGCCCGCATCGTGGCCGAAGGTGCCGCAGCCCAGCTCGGCTCCATTACCGTGGAGAACAAGCCGGGGGCGGGTGGTAGTACCGGCGCTGACCAGGTCGCCAAGTCCCCCAAGACAGCCAATCAGGTGTTGATGGGTGCCGTGGCCACCCACGCGGTCAACCCCTGGCTGTACAAGAACTTCCCCTACAACGCGCTCAAGGACTTCAAGCCCCTCGCCCTCGTGGCGCGCACGCCCAACGTGCTGGTGGTCAGCACCGAGCAGGCCGCCAAGCTCGGCATCAAGACGACGCCCGACCTGGTGCAGTACCTCAAGAAGAACCCGGACCAGGCGAAGTACGGCTCGGGCGGCAACGGCAGCATCGGCCACATCTCGGCAGAGATGTTCAAGTCGCTCACCAATACCAAAATGGGCCACACGCCATTCCAGGGCTCCAAGCCGGCCCTGGCGGCGCTGGAGTCCGGCCAGGTGCTGATGGTGTTCGACAACCTGGCCTCGGCGCTGCCGCAGATCCAGTCGGGCAAGCTGCTGGCGCTGGGCGTGACCACGCTCAGCCGCAACGAGGCGCTGCCCAATGTGCCCAGCATCAATGACAGCGTGCAGGGCTTCAACGTGTCCACCTGGTTCGGGCTGTTCGCCCCGGCCTCGCTTCCCGATGCGGATGCGCGCCGGTACGCCAACGCGTTCTCGGCCGCCATGCACTCGCCCGCAGGCAAGGAGAAGTTCAAGAAGATGGGCATCACGCCCGAAGAGCTCGTGCTCGACGGGTTTGCGCAGTTTGTGCGCTCGGAGAACAGCAAGTACGAGTTTCTGATCCGGGCCGCAAAGATCAAGATCGACTAAAGCCGCCGGGGCAGTGATTGCGCACCCTTCGGTGCGCCTGGCCGGGGCGGCAACCAAAAAGGAGTACAAAAAAATGGGACAAGCCCCCGTCGTCTACGGCCAATCCAACCGGCCTCCCCGCGGCGACTACTCGCGCGCCAGCGAGGACTACACCTGCCCACAGGATTACGCGAGCTACACCGAAGCCGACCACGACACCTACCGCCGGCTGTACGAACGCCAGTGCGCCCTGTTGCCGGGGCTCGCGAGCGAGGCCTTCATCCAGGCCCTGCCCATGCTGGGCGCGCGCGACCGCATTCCGCGATTTGAAGAAGTCAATGAGCGCCTGTACAAGGCCACCGGCTGGGAATTGGTGGGCGTCCCCGGCCTGATCCCCGAGGTGCCGTTCTTCACGCTGTTGGCCAACCGCAAGTTCCCGGTGACGGACTGGATCCGCAAGCCCGAGGAGTTCGAGTACATCGTCGAGCCGGACATCTTCCACGACCTGTTCGGCCATGTGCCGCTGCTGTTCAACCCGGTGTTCGCCGACTACGTTCAGCGCTACGGCCAGGGCGGCCTGAAGGCTCAGGGGCTGGGGGCGTGCGAGATGCTCTCGCGCCTGTATTGGTACACGATCGAGTTCGGCCTGATCCGCGAAGCGGGCGGCTTGCGGGCCTACGGCGCGGGGATCCTGAGTTCGTCGGGCGAGCTGGCGTACTCGGTGCAGAGCCCCGAACCCCAGCGGATTCCGCTGGCGCTGGAGCGAACGATGCGCACACGCTACAAGATCGACACGTACCAGCAGACGTACTTTGTGATCGACAGTTTTGAGCAGCTGTTCGAGATGACGGCGGCAGACTTTGCGCCGATCTACGAGCGGCTCAGGGGATTGCCGGAGTTCGCGGCGGATGAGCGGGACGCTGTGGCGGCCTGAGGTTTTCTTGATCAAAATAGCTGCTTGCGCTTGTAAATCAAGCGCTAGCAGCTATTGTTTTTATAGCATTCGACAATCAGCAGGAGCATGGAATGGGACTATCGATGCCTGGGAACCCTGCTCTTTCCGTTTGGGCTGAGCCTGTCGAAGCCTGGGCCCAAGTGCTCGTTCGCAATCGACAGGCTCAGCTCGAAAGCTAAAAAAGACAATAGCTGACACCGCCTGACAGGTCAGCACCAGAGGCCAACTCCCTCCAAACTCACTCCCGCACCATCTCCTCCAGGCAGGCTTGCATCACCCCCGGATCAAACGCCATCTGGACATGCGCGAGACCGTCCACGAAGCGGTTATCCGCCCCCGCCAGCGCAGCGGTGCTGGCGGGGAACACGATGTTGTCGCAGTTGGAGTACCAGCACGTGAACAGCGCCGCGCGTCCCGCAGGTTCTGCGCGCTGCAGCGCCACCACCCAATCGCCCGCCAGGCTCATCTGCCGTCCATTCACCGCACGGCTGAACCGCCCCAGCCAGGTGCCACCGTGAGGCGTGCCCAGCGTCAGCACCCGGTGCACCCGCCCGTCCGCCTGGTGCGCCCGCAACCAAGCGCGCACCGCCAAGCCGCCCATGCTGTGGCACAGCAACACGGGCGCCTGGCCCGTGGCCGCCGTCACCCGGCGCACGGCGTCCTCGATGACGTCGGCGTACTCGTCAATCGAGCCCATCACCGGCTCCAGATTCACCGCGACATGGGCATGTCCCCTCGCCTGCAGATGCGCGAACCAGGACAGCCACAGGCCCCGGTTGCACATGAAGCCATGCACCAGCACCACGCCACGCCGGCCGGTCGGTTGCGCGGGCAGCCAGTCGGGCTGGGACCGGTGGCGAAACGGCTGGCGCCATCCAAAGACGAGCAGTGCCACCCAAACCTCGGCCCACCACGCGGCCAGCACCTGGGCCGCGCGCGCGCGCGGGGCCGTGTCGGCACGGTTGGTGATGTGCATCAGCACAAACTCCACCGCCATCACCAGCAGGTAAATCCCCAGCGGCAACAGCGCCCCCAGCACGGCGCGCCGGGGTGAACTCGGCCACTGCCACACCAGCCACGTGGCCATGGCCAGCAAGATGACGAGGAGAAAGGCGCGTTGCCAGCGGGCGATCATGGAAAAAGGTGAAAAGGTGGTGCGTGGGTGACCGGTGCGGGGTGGGTGTTGTAATCCAACAGGCCGCATTGTGCGGCCTTGAAGGGCTTGCCCGACGGTAGCAACAAAGAAGCAAAGGACCCGCCCCATGGACGCCGCACAGACCATCCGCGATGCCATTGCCGACGTGACCGCGCTGCGGCTGCACCGCACGGGTGACCCGGCGCTGGGGGCGGCGGTGGGTCGCGTCAAGACCTTGCAGGCACAGCGCTTTCGCGGCACGTATGCGGACCTGATGGCATCGCCCGCGTTCGGCCCTGCGGCCCGGTTCTTTCTGGAAGAGCTGTACAGTGACACCGACTACACCGACCGCGACCAGCAATTCGGCCGCATCGCGGGCACGCTGCAGACGATGTTTCCGGCAGCGGTGGTGGAAACCGCCGTGGCGCTGGCCGTGCTGCACGCGCAGACCGAGGAGCTGGACCAGGACATGGGCCGTGCATGGAAGGCCCATGAAGCCAACGCAGCCAGCGACGCCATCCGCTACACCGCCGCCTGGCGCACCGTCGGCCAGCGCCATGCGCGCCAGCAGCAGTTGCAGCGCGTGCTGGCCATGGGCTCGGACCTGGCCCGCCTCACACGCACACCCGGCCTGCGGATGATGCTGCGCATGATGCGCGGCCCCGCCAACGCCGCCGGCATGGGTGCGCTGCAGAAATTCCTGGAGGCCGGGTTCGACACCTTTGGGCAGCTCGCGCGCCAGCGTGGTGGGGTGGAGCACTTCCTGGCCGCCATCGAAGGCCGCGAACGCAGCCTCATGGACCAGCTGTTCGATGCCGATCCTGTCACCTGCGAGACCCAACTGGCGCGCACCCTAGGACAAGCCCGGTAGTCCGCAGCGCACCCGCCTTCCACAATCTGTGCCCACCGATCCACGGCACCTGGTGTCCCGAGTTGGAAATTCGTTTTTTAAAGATGCCAAAAATCGCCGCTCCGCTGCGTTGCAAATCCTCGCGGTAGCTCCGGCTATCGCTGCGGTTTGCGCCCTGCCTGGCGACGATTTCGACATTCTTTATTTCATCAACGAACTTCCAACTCAGAACACTGGCGAAACAGGCACCCGCAAGCACAAGCGAAGGAAACAAGCGCATGGAAAAGATCTGGCTCAAGAGCTACCCCCCGGGCGTCCCGCACGATGTGCAGCCCGAGCAATACCGCTCTGTGGCCCACTTGCTGGAAGAGTCCTTCCGCAAACACGCATCGAGCCCGTTTTCGGTCTGCATGGACCAGTGGATGACCTATGGCGAGCTGGAACGCCGCTCGGCCGCACTGGGTGCCTACCTGCAAAGCCTGGGCCTCGCGCCCGGCGCACGCGTGGCCATCATGCTGCCCAACATTCCGCAGTTCGGCGTGACCATGGCCGCCGTGCTGCGCGCGGGCTACACCTGCGTCAACGTGAACCCGCTCTACACCGCCCGCGAGCTGGAGCACCAGCTCAAGGATTCGGGCGCCACCGCCATCGTGATCCTGGAGAACTTCGCCCACACCCTGGCCGAGGTCATCGATCACACGGCCGTCCAGCATGTGGTGATGGCCTCCATGGGCGACCTGCTGGGCTTCTGGTTTGGGAAGTGGATCACCTTTGCCGTGCGGCACCTGGCCAAGATGGTGCCGGCCTATGACCTGCCACTGTCCAATGGCCGCAAGGTCGTCACGTTCAAGAAGGCGCTGTCGCTGGGCGAACACAAGTCCCTCGCGCCCAGCCAGGCGACGCTGGATTCCATCGCATTCCTGCAATACACGGGTGGTACCACGGGCCTCTCCAAGGGCGCGGTGCTCACCCACAGGAACATCGTGGCCGCCACGCTGCAGGCCGAGGCCTGGTTCACGCCGGCCCTGGCAAAGATCGGCGATGTCAGCCGTGCCAACTCGGTGGCCGCGCTGCCGCTGTATCACATCTTCGCGCTCACGCTGTGCCTCTTGGCCATCCGCCAGGGCTCCAGCCTCACGCTGATCCCCAACCCGCGCGACATCCCCAAGTTCGTGGCCGAGCTCAAGAAGCGTCCCTTCCACATGCTGCCGGCGGTGAACACCCTGTTCAATGCGCTCTTGCAGAACCCGCAGTTCCGCGCGCTCGACTTCTCGCACCTGTGCGTGTCGCAGGCCGGTGGCATGGCGGCCAGCGAGGGCACGGCCAAGCAGTGGCAGAAGGTGACGGGCAGCACCATGATCGAGGGCTGGGGCATGAGCGAGACCTGCGCGATAGGCACCAACAACCCGGTGAACGCCACCGAATTCAGCGGCACCATCGGCCTGCCGCTGCCGGGCATCGACATCGCCATCAAGGACGACGAGGGCAACAGCCTGCCACAGGGCGCCTCGGGCGAGATCTGCATCCGCGGCCCCAACGTGATGACGGGGTACTACAACCAGCCCGAAGAGAACGCCAAGGCCTTCACGGCCGACGGTTTCATGCGCACGGGCGACATCGGCATCATGGACGAGCGCGGTTTCACCCGCATCATCGACCGCAAGAAGGACATGATCCTGGTGAGCGGCTTCAATGTGTTCCCCAACGAGCTGGAGCAGGTCATCAGCCTGTGCCCCGGCGTGATGGAGTGCGCGGCCATCGGCGTGCCGGACGAAAAGCAGGGCGAGGCCATCAAGGTGTTCGTGATCAAGAGCGACCCTGCGCTGACCGAAGACGACGTGGTGCGCTACTGCCACGACAACCTCACCGGCTACAAGCGTCCCAAGTACATCGAGTTCCGCGACGAGTTGCCCAAGAGCAATGTGGGCAAGATCCTGCGGCGGCAGTTAAGGACAACCCCCTGAGCGGCTTCGCCGCCCGGTGCTGGCCGCCAGAGGCGGCAGCTCTTCAGGACCGTCCCAGCCTGCGCAGGCAGGCTGGAAGCCGCGGCCCTCAGCCCCTTCTCTCGCGCTAAAGCGCCGGAAGGGGGACAACGCCGGCGCGCACAAGCAAAGCGCTGCCATGCAGCTCTGCGGCCCTTGCGCGGTGTTTCTCGCAGGTGCGTGCCAGTTTTGACCGACGGTGCCGCTAAGAGTGCCGCCAGTGCGACGAGGGAAACCTCAGTAGAAACGTCCTCGAAGTTCACGGCAGCCAGCGCACCGCGCACGACCGGTGCTACATTGCGCACGCCCGGCAAGCCGCTGGGCGCCACCCCCTCCGCACGCAAGCCCCATCCGCCCCCGCACCGTGAAGTTCCTCCTTCTGGACGACCATCCCCTGTTCCGCCAGGCCCTCAAGTCCATCACCCAGCGGCTCGATCCGGCGGCCACGGTGCTTGAGTGCGCGTCTTACGAAGAAGCGCAGCCCCTGTTGGGCGATGACGACGTGGATCTGGTGCTGCTGGACCTGCGGCTTTCCGGGCTGGACGGCATGGAGGTGCTGGCCACGCTGCGTGCGCAGCACCCGACGCTGCCGGTCGTGGTGGTGTCGGCATCCGAAGACCCGCACGAGGTGATGGCGGTGCTGCGCCTGGGGGCTCTGGGCTTCGTGCCCAAGGCCTCCTCGGCCGATGTGATGGAGCATGCGCTGCGGCTGGTGCTCTCGGGCGATACCTACCTGCCTTCGCACATCCTGCTGGACCCGCAGACACCTGCAGCTCTGCCAAAGGACAGCACGCTCGACCTCACGCAGCGGCAGAAGGAAGTGATGCGCCTCATGGCGCAGGGCGAGTCGAACAAACAGATCGCCCGCCGGCTGAACGTGACCGAGAACACCGTCAAGGTGCATGTGACGGCCATCCTGCGCGAGCTGAACGTCACCTCGCGCGCCCAGGCCATCGTGGCGCTTTTCCAGCGCGGCGACGGTCCCTCCTGAGCACACCGCGACCATGCCGCAGGAAGCAGCCTGGGCCGATCGCATGCGCACCGAGCAGGTGCGGCTGATCTACCGCAACTACCCCTTCACGCTCAGCGCGAACTTCGTCCTGAGCCTGCTCGTGATCGGCGCACTGTGGGGCGGCGTACCCACCGCGCTGCTGCTGGGTTGGATCGCTTTCAGCGGCGCGCTGACCCTCAAGGGCGTGTGGGACTACCGGCGCCACCGCGGCCCGCTGGCCGGGTCCGCACCGACAGAGGTGGACGCCGCCGCGCAGCGCTTCGCGGAGATCGCGTGGTGCACCGGCGTGATGTGGGGCGCGGCCGGTCTCTCGCCCTTTTTCATGGAACCCGCGCAGTTCCACCAGATCGTGTTTCCGGCGATCACCGGCATGGCCTTTGGCGGCGCAGCCTTCCTCTCCACAGACCGGCGGCTGTTCTACGGGTACATCGTGCCCATGCTGGCACTCACCTTGGTGGGCGCCACCGGCATGCCGGGGCGCAGCGGCCTGATCCTGGCCAGCCTGACGCTGGCCCTGGCCTTTGCCACGCTGGCCTTCGCGCACAACGTGCACGCGATGATTCAGCGCTCACTGGTGCTCCGGTTCGAGAACATGGACCTCATCGATGCACTCCAGCAGCAAAAGGACCAGGCCGACTATGCCAACCTGTCCAAGTCGCGCTTCCTGGCCGCTGCCAGCCACGACCTGCGCCAGCCCCTGCACGCGCTGGGCCTGCTTTTTGAATCCCTGCGTCCGCGCATCCAGGACGAACCTTCGCAGCAGCTGGTGCGCAGCATCACTGCCACCATCCACACACTGGAAGACCTTTTCAACGCCCTGCTCGACATCTCCAAGCTGGATGCGGGCGTCATCCCCTGCGAAGTGCAGGCGGTGGCACTGCAGCACACCATGGCACGCATCGGGGCCGAGTTCCAGCCCGTGGCCGAGAGCAAGGGCCTGCGCTTCGTGGTGCGCCCGCCAGCGGCCGATACCACCGTGCACAGTGATCCGGCGCTGCTCGACCGCATGCTGCGCAACCTGGTGAGCAACGCCATCCAGCACACCCAGCGGGGGACGGTGCTGGTGGCCTGCCGCCGCCGGGCGGGCACGGTGCACATCGAAGTGCGCGACAGCGGCCCGGGCATTCCGCCAGAGTTGCACAAGGAGATCTTTCAGGAGTTCTACCAAATCAGCAATCTGGCGCGGGAGCGCAGCCACGGCGTGGGCCTGGGCCTGGCCATCGTGGAGCGCGTGGGCCGCATGCTGAATCATCCGGTGCTGCTGCGCTCGGCGCCTGGCTGCGGCTCCAACTTCACGATCGTGCTGCCGCGCAGCGCGGCCCCGGCGCCCGCAGCGGCGTCGCCAGCCCCGCCGTCCGCGGAGGCGCTGCCGTCGCTGCGGGGCCGGCACATTGCGGCCATCGACGACGACCCCATCGTCCTGGAAGGCATGCGCCAGCTGTTCGAGCACTGGGGCTGCTCGCTCACCGCTGCGGCCAGCACCGAAGAGCTGCTGGGCCGCCTGGCGCAGGACGGCACCATGCCGGACCTGGTGATCAGCGACTACCGCCTGCGCGATGGCGAGACTGGCGCCCAGGCCATCGCCAAGGTCAACGCTTTCTGTGGGCGCCCGCTGCCGGGCGTGCTGGTGACGGGCGACACCGCGCCCGAGCGCCTGCGCGAAGCCGCCCAGAGTGGCCATGCGGTACTGCACAAACCTGTGCGGCCCGGCAAGCTGCGCGCCTTGCTGCTGCACCTTCTGGTGCCGTGACACCCCCACGCCGCGCGGCGGGGAGGTGCCCTCCCGCGTAGGTTCAGCACCTGCTGCACCTGCAACAGCACCGGCATCCCCGGCATCTACGACTTTGGTATTAGCCGTTCAGTGCAATGGCCGCGCTGGGGGCTTTGGTCTGCAATAGGGACATGAAAAACTCCCCTTGCGTTCTCGTCCCTTCTCTCCTTGCAGCCGCCCCGGATCCCTCGCAGGACATGCCACGCGGCAGTGGTGCCCAATGAGCCGGGTCTGGACCCGCACGATGCCCGCGGTTGACGGCCCCGCCCCCGGTCGCCTGGGCGCGCAGCGCGCCGTGGTGGCCGCCAGCCTGTGCCTGACGCTGTTGCAAATCAGCACCATCCAGACCTCCTGGCTGTTGGCCATCGTGCTACCCGTGCAGTGGCTGCTGGTCCTGAGGCCGCTGCAGCGCCGCGAGTGGACGATGCTGCTGTTCGTGCCGCTGTTCTTTGCCGCGCAAAACCATGCAGCTCTGGCGGCGGGTGCGTTTGCCTTCCGGCAGCAGGACTTTCTTCTGATGCCATGGCACGAGCCATTTCTGTGGATGGGCTGGTACTTGCACTTGATTCGCTTTGTGGGCGAGCCCCCGCACAGCGTGGCGCTCAGCCCCGCAGCCGGCTGGGGCCTGCTGGCCACGGTGCTGGCGTTTTCACTGTTTGGGGCTGACGCGCGCGCACTGACGCTGGCCAGCGCGGCCTCCTGCGCTTTGCTCCTGGCCTTGTTCCACCGAATCGCCGACCTGGCCTATGCCGCCTGCGCCGTGGTACTGGGGGCACTGGTGGAAGGGGTGGGCGTGGCCAACGGTCTCTGGTCCTATCCTGAGCCTGACGTGGCGGGCGTTCCCTTGTGGTCCTTCATGATGTGGATGTCGGTCGGCCTGCTGGGCCGCCGGCTGGTGGTCCCGCTGGCCGAATGGCTGGCGAGCGTGGGAGGCCGACATGCGTAGCGCCCACGCCACCACCACGGTGTTCAAGAGCCTGGTGCAAACCCTGCGGCATGGTTGGCGCCCGGGCCGCCGCGATGCCGCTGCGCAGCCGCTGGAGTCCACACTGATGGGCGATGCCGCCCACAGCACGCTCTTCATGCGTTCGTCGCTGTCGCCCGAGCCTTTGCGCGAAGGTTTCAAGATCCGCATCGCCCGGCGCCCCTCGGTGCTGGAAGACGCCGTGGGGCTGCTCAACCGCCGCTACCGGCAGCGCGGCTACGGCTCGCAGACCCTCACGCTCTCGCCCGAGCGCATGACCATCGTGGCCTATGAAGCCCGCCAGGTCATCGGCACGCTCACCGTCCAGCTGGACACTGGCCACGGCCTGTTGTCCGATGAGTGCTTTCCGGACGTGCTGAACGGCTTTCGCGCCAGCGGGGCACGCCTGTGCGAGTTCACCAAGCTGGCCACCGCCCCCCGGGCGCCTACCCCGGCGACGTTGGCCTCCATGTTCCATGTGGCGTTCATCTTTGCGCACCAGCTCAGCGGCGCCACGCACATCGCCATTGAGGTGAACCCCCGCCACGTGAGCTTCTACATGCGAGTGCTGGGTTTCCTGCCCCACGGCACACCGCAAAGCAACCCGCGCGTCAACGCCCCCGGTGTCCTGCTGATTGCCGACTTTCAAGAAATCGGGCGGCAGTTGCTGGCGCGGGAGGCACCAGGCAGCGGTGCGGGCGAGCCGCCGCCCTTCTTCTCGCACAGTTTTTCCAACGCCGAGGAAAAGGGCATCCGCAAGCGCATCGAGGCGGCACTGCGGCGAATGGACGACACCCCATGACCACATTGCCGAGTGCCCTGGGCGAGTGGCGCGCGCTGCTGGGCGCCGAGAGCGTATTGACACCGGACCAGACAACGGCCCGGTACGGAAGCGGCCAGGGCCGCCGCATTGCCGCCGCGCTGCGACCCACGCAAGCCCCCAGCGTGCAGCGCATCGTGCAAATCGCTGCACGCCACCGCGTCCCCCTCTACCCCATCAGTACCGGCCGCAATTGGGGCTATGGCGGCGCCAATCCGCCGCAGGACGACTGCGTGGTGCTGGACCTGAGCCTGCTCAACCGCATCCTGGCAGTGGACGCTGAACTGGGCACCGCCACCCTGGAGCCAGGCGTTACCCAGGGGCAGCTGCGCGCGCACCTGGACCGGCTGGGCCTGCCCTTCATGGTCCCGACCACGGGTGCGGGCGCCAGCGTGAGCCTGGTGGGCAATGCCCTGGAGCGGGGCTACGGCATCACGCCGCATGCGGACCACTTTGGCGCCGTGATGGCGCTGGAGGCTGTGCTGCCGGACGGCAGCTTGTACCGCCCGCGCCTGGGTGCGCTGGGGGGCGAGCGCGTGGGGCACAGCTACAAATGGGGCATCGGCCCCTACCTCGACGGCTTGTTCTCGCAGTCCAATTTTGGCGTGGTGACGCAGATGACGATCGCCCTGGCCCAGCGCCCGCCCCATGTCGAGGCCTTCTATGTCTTCCTGGACCGGCCGGAACAGCTCGCGCCCGCCGTGCACGCGCTGCGCGGGCTTTTGCGCACCACGGGCGGGGTCATGGGCGGCGTGAACATCCTCAACGGCTACCGCCTCGCTTCGATGGCCTGCCCCTACCCCGCAGCGGCGCTCGCGCGTGGCACCCCGCTGCAGGCCCACGAGCTGGCCGAACTGCTGCAGGACCACGGACTGGGCGCCTACCTGGTAGTGGGCAGCGTCTATGGCGAGGCGCCGGTGGCCCGCGCGGCAGTGGCAACCATCCTGCGCGCCTTTGCCCCCTGCAGCGGCCGGCGTGTGCGCCTGACCCGCGGCAAGGCCGGCCTGCTGCAAAGCCTGGCCGCGCGCTTTCCCGGCCTGGCCTCGCGCGTGGGTTTCGGACCGGACCAGGCGGCGCGCATGCTGAGCGCGCTGAACCTGATGGAGGGCATCCCCGACGACGTGGCGCTGCGACTGCCCTACTGGAAATCCGGCACCCCGCTGCCGGAGGACTTGCCCGGCGGACTGCAGACTGGCGAACGCGGGCTGATGTGGTACGCCCCTCTGGTTCCGATGGTGCCCGACACCGTGCTCGCCTTCGAAGCCCTGGTGTCGCGCGTCTGCCTGCAGCACGGCTTTGAACCGCTGATCACGCTCACCAGCCTGTCCGACCGGTGTTTCGACAGCTCCGTGCCGCTGTTGTTTGATGGCCGCTCCAGCAGCGAGCGGGAGCGCGCCCGGCGCTGCTTCGACATGCTCTTCGATGAAGGCCGCCAGCGGGGCATCGTGCCTTACCGCATGGGGTCGCAGGCATTCCACAAGCTCGCGGGGCAGGACGACGATCCCGCGTTGGCCCTGGCTCGCAGAGTCAAGCAATTGCTGGATCCCGACAACCTCATTTCACCGGGCCGCTACAACCTCTGAGACCCGATACTGCCTCGCCTCTCGGCAGGCAGCTTCGGGTTTTCACCGACTAGCAAACGTTTGCGCAAACGTTTGCTTTCGTTATGATCCCGGTCGCGACAGGGCACCGGGCACCTGCAGCCGCGCCACTTTTGGGCGGCTGCCCAGGTCTCTCCTCTTCGCCGGTCGCCCGTCCACCTTCCAACCTGGAGACAACCCATGCAGTTCACCCGCCGTTCCGTTCAGACCGCCGCCGCCCTCGCCGTTGTGGGCAGCCTGCTGGCCAGCCCTGCGTTTGCGCAGGACAAGCCCAAGATCGCGCTCATCATGAAGTCGCTGGCCAACGAGTTCTTCC
>Ga0307408_100000152_pt1 | contig 77487 bp, 59 predicted proteins | sample 322Cmetagenome_FD_202116 | JGI IMG/M metagenome (GOLD analysis project Ga0307408, IMG submission 202116) | Maize rhizosphere microbial communities from greenhouse at UC Davis, California, United States - 322HYB-C-3 | ecosystem: Host-associated > Plants > Roots > Rhizosphere > Soil | place... | reverse complement strand
AAGAAAGCGTTGAGGCATACGATCAGGTTGTTGAGATAATACGTTGGAATTTCAAAAACCGTTTGTGCTACTTAACCAGACAATCACCAATTCAAAACACAGATTCCCAAACTAAGGGTAATATTGCAATATTACCCGAGAATTTCAGTTTCTTGGAATCCCATATCAATTTTCAACTCTCGGTCTCATTTCAACTCCTTCTATATTCGTATTGAACAACCTATTCCTATGCTCTATTCCCCACTTCGCCACTTCATTGATCAGATTCTCTAAGGATCTTCCATGCTCCGTGAGCTCATATTCAACAGTAACCGGCTTAGTATCTTTCACCGTTCGGGTCACCAATTCATGAACCTCGAGATCCTGTAACTCCTTCGACAACATCTTTGCTGCAATTCCATCCACGTCACGCAACAAGTCCATAAAACGCATTTTGCCATTCATCAGCATTGATCCAACAATCTGGATCTTCCATTTCCCCGACAATAGCTCCATTGTATCCTTAATTGCCAATAAAGTGACTTCACATCCACGTGGTTTTACCGCAGCTAATTTTTGTTCCATAGCATCAAAATTATTTCGGATTCCCAGTAACTACTGATTACTTTCCAAAAGGAAACCAATTACCAAAAGGAAATCCATTACAAAAATAAACTACCTGGGTAATAATTTTACAGAAACAAGAAAATAAATTTTAAAACTTATTATTATGATAGCAATTACAGGAGCAACAGGACATTTAGGTTCTCAAATTGTTGCACAGCTAGCGAAGAAGGTTAATCCGTCGGAAATTGTAGCGATAGTTCGTGATGAACAAAAAGCAGCAGCCTTGAAAGAACTTGGAGTTACAATTCGTGTTGCGGATTACCACAATACTGAAGCATTGAAAAATGCACTTTCAGGAGTAGAAAAAGTAATGCTGGTTTCTTCAAGCGATTTTAACGATCGTTTACAACAGCATAAAAATGTGGTTGATGCCGCTAAGAACGCTGGTGTTAAACACATTGTTTATACAGGAGTTAGTATGAATGACGTGAACAATTCTGTATTAAAAGACTTCATGTTCGATCATTACCAAACCGACGAACACATCAAAAATTCCGGAATTGATTACACGCTTCTTCAGCACAATTTATATGCTGAAGTAGTTCCAATGTTCCTTGGCGAAAATGTAGCCGAAACCGGAATTTTCTTTCCCGCAGGAAAGGGGAAAATTCCGTTCGCACTAAGAAGAGAAATGGCAGAAGCTGCGGTGAATGTTCTGACATCTGATGATCATTTCAACAAAACATACAGAATAAACTCGAGCGAAAGTTATGACTTCAATACAGTTGCAAACGCAATCGGAAAAGCGACAGGAAAAACGGTTTCATATACCGATGCCGATCCGGTACAATTTGAATCAGCATTGAAAAACATGAACCTTCCGGCTGAGATCATCGGCTTGACTACAGGCTTCGCGGCCGCAATGAAGAATGACGATTTCAATGTAGTAAGCAACGATTTGGAAAATCTGCTGGGTAGAAAACCTGCTGGAGCCACTGAAGCAATGCAGGAACTTTTCGGAAAAGCATAATCCGGTTCAAAAAAAAACAACCCTAAACAAGAAGAGGAGTCTTTCGACTCCTCTTCCATAAAATTCAATATTTATTAGTGCAATACCACAATCTTTTGACGGATTTGCCCATCAACCGTTGCAATAACAAACCAGTATGACCCATTTTCCAAACGAGAAACATCAACAGAAGAAGTACTCACATCGTTTAAAACGGAAGAGTATATACGTTTTCCTGTCATGTCGAACAATACCAATTCAGCGTTGATAGATTCACTTCCAAAATCCACCTTCACCTCGGTGCTAGCTGGATTAGGGTAAAAACTGATATTCGCAATTGCCGATTCGTTTACAGACAAACATGAGTCAACTGAAATGGTAACACTCGCAATATCTGTACATCCTGTTGTTCCATCCGTATAAATATAATCAACGACATTATCTCCAATAGTTGCAGCAGCAGGATCAAAATCACTACCAACAACTCCAATTCCATTGAATGTTCCGCCCATAGGTGAACCGCTTAACTCTACCGGACTGTCATAATAACAAAGATCAGTAGATGGAGAATTGACAGAAACAACCGGTAATTCATTGATCAATACCTGAACTTCGGCTGTATCCAGACATCCATTAACATCGGTTATGATATAACTGAAATCAAATACTCCTGAACCCAACGTTGATGGATCAACCACTGAAGAAGGTAAATAGGTCCCTCCTGCCGGTAGACCGTTCAAGTTGACAGCCGTTTCGTTTACACACATGTTGGCAACAGGATCAAGCGTTGCTGTTGTTACAGAATATACCTGGATATCAACCGTATCACTTGAAGAACATCCGTTTCCATCTGTATAATTGTAAATCACAAGATTTGATCCCGGAGTTGCGGCTGAAGGATCAAATTGATTTCCGGTAGAGCCAATAAAAGTTCCACCAACCGGAGATTCGGTTAATACAATTGCCTCATCGTTCATACAAGCTGTTGTGCTACTGGCGTCTAAAGTGACAACCGGTAAAGCATATTCAACCACCGTTAATCCAACTGCCGAAGAATCAGTACAACCGTTCATATTTGTTTTTGTCATATTGTAAACTCCCGGTGCACTTACTGAAATTGTATTGCTTGTTTCACCGGAAATCAAAGCACCATTCAAATACCATTGACTGGTTCCTCCTGATGTTCCTGTTAACGTAACCGGTGTTCCAGTACAAAGTGTAGTCGAACCACTCAAACTTACACTCGGAAGCGGGTTTTGCTGAACAACCATTCCGGTTGAAACAGAATCCATTCCACAAACATCTCTAATCATACAGTTGTAAACCCCGGGACTTGAAACGACATAACTTGAAGTTGATTCTCCTGAAAGAGCTACACCATTTTTGTACCACTGATAAGAGATCGCCGTTCCAACGGAAAGTGTTGTAGAACCACCAACACAAAAATGGTTTGTTCCTGAAATTTGGCGTGTGCAGGTAACAAATGCCAAACCTCTCAAATCATCAGGCATATATCCGGACGGAGCAGAGACTGTTCCGTTTGCATTCCAATGATTGAATGAAGAACCAATATTTGAATTCAAAAAGTTATTGTTTCCAATATAAACGGAACCGAACGTTTCCCCATTCGTAGTCCCGATGATTGGAATTCCAACTACCGGATCACCCGCATTTACAGGAGAGAATTTTTCATATACAATAGTACTGTTACCGGACCAGTGATAAATCATATCATCTGTTGAATTGTAACTAATCACTTCGCCATCGGCACCGTTACCTAAAGTACGGTAAAGCGTTTTTGAAGCGTTGGTTGTATTGATCAGGTAAACGGTTTCCGGCACCGTAGCACCATCACCTGTTACACCAAAAAGCGAGTCCCCACGGAAAGTAATTGACGCAAAATTGTCCCCAAGATTACCGATAATGGTTACCAATCCGGTTTGTACATTTATCGTTCCAAGAGTTCTTCCCGAAACCCCGCTTTGTTTATTAATGATGTAAATTAATCCGGTATTCGGATTCTTAGCGATCCCGTTCATTCCGGTAATTGAACCGCCTGATGAAGGTGTTGGCATTATACGATGCGTAATTGACATAGTCGTTGTATCAACAACCCAAAGCGAATCCTGAAATGGTGAAGAACCAACAATACGTGATAGTACATCCTGAGCATGTAAATTCGATTGTGAAGCCAGCAAAATGGTGATGACGAAAAGTAGTTTTTTTATCATAAGTGTGTTTTATCCCGTAAAGATATTCAAATGAATCACAAATCACTAAGTTTCATCGACCAACAAATTTCCTTAAGCTTTCATAAAATCAAAAGCAGAGCAGAAACCTTTGGTAACTTTGTAACGGAATAAAAAGTACGATGGAATCAAAAATGAAAGTAGAAATTTGGAGCGATGTGATGTGTCCGTTTTGTTATATAGGAAAACGGCATTTTGAAGCGGCTTTGGGAAATTTCGAACATAAAAACGCAATTGAAATTGAATGGAAAAGCTTTCTTTTAGATCCCGACATTCCCGAAAGCGTTGAAAACAAAAATGTTTACGAATATTTAGCAGAACGAAAAGGAATTTCTGTTCAGCAATCTGAACAAATGCATGAACGGGTGATTGAAATGGCGAAGAATGCTGGTCTGGACTATAATTTTGACATTGCCGTTGTGGCGAATTCATTCAAAGCACATCGTTTGATTCAAAAAGCAAAATCGAAAGGGTTGGGAGATGCTGCCGAAGAATTACTGTTCAAATCGTACTTCACAGAAGGAAAGAATATTTCTGACACCGCAACTCTTGTTGAGTTGGGTAAACAAATAGGATTAACAGAAAAGGATGTCAACGAAGCGCTTTCCAATCAGGACTTTCAATTCCTGGTGAATAAAGACATAGAAGAAGCAAGAGCGATTGGTGTAAGTGGTGTTCCATTTTTTGTATTCGACAGAAAATATGCTGTTTCAGGAGCACAACCCGCAGAATCTTTCCTGGGAGCCTTGACGCAATCCGTAAACGAGTGGAAACAGGCAAATCCAACAAAATTGCAGAATTTATCGGAAGGTGATAGTTGTGATGTTAATGGAAATTGTGATTGACTTCGAGTAACCTCAGTCATCACAATAGTAATTGAAAATCAACATAAAAACCGGAGACTGAGGTCACTCGAAGTCTCCGGTTTTTGTTAAATATCCGTAACCAGGTTGTGCTTATCGATCAATTTTCTAAGATTGATCAATGCATAACGCATCCTTCCCAAAGCTGTATTTATGGATACCCCTTCCATATCTGCAATTTCTTTGAAAGACAAGTCCTGGAAAATACGCTTCTCAATAATATCGCGCTGTGATTCAGGTAAATGTTCAACCAAGCCCATCATTTGCACTTCAAGCTCAGTTTTGGTAATGCTTTGTTCAATGTTTGCATCTTCCATTTTCAGGATAGAGAAAATATTGAATTCTTCAGATTTAGAGCTGCGCTCGTTGATCATACGAACTCTGCTGGTTCTTCTGAAATGATCAATTACAAGGTTTCCGGCAATTCGCAGAGCCCAAGGCAAGAATTTACCTTCCTCATTGTAATTCCCCAATTTCAATGTTTGAATGATTTTCACGAATGCTTCCTGGAAAATATCTTCAGCAAGATCGCGCTCACGAACTTTGTTATAAATAGTTCTATAGATTCTGTCTTTATGACGCAACAATAACACCTCGAAGGCATATTCATTTCCGTCTAAATAAAGTTGTACGAGTTGGTGATCGTCCAGATTTTTGATAGCCATAATTCTACTTTTATAGTCTTAACCAGTTGTTTAAGGATGTGTTTAAAGTAGAATTTCTCTATAGGCAATAACGATTTACTGGACTAATATAGCCCCATTTTTCGGATTAACAAAAATTCTACTAAAAAAACTTAATATTCCCGTAACCAGAACCCCATTTTCAACTTGTGAAAAGTTTCTTCAACTTCCTTCGTTTTCAGGATAGAAGTAGCGAAGATTATTGCGAAATTTGTAGCGTCTAAAATACGACTTTCACAATGGCAGAAAAGTTTATTCAAATCAAAGGAGCGAGAGTCAACAACCTTAAAAACCTGGACGTTTCAATACCTCATGGAAAATTTACCGTGATCACCGGCTTATCGGGTTCAGGGAAAAGTTCACTTGCTTTTGATACTTTGTATGCAGAAGGCCAAAGACGCTATATTGAAAGTTTATCCTCGTATGCTCGCCAATTCCTGGGGAAGCTCGACAAACCCGAAACAGATTATATAAAAGGAATTGCACCTGCCATTGCCATTCAGCAAAAAGTAATCAGTACCAATCCGCGATCAACCGTTGGAACAACTACGGAGATCTACGATTACCTGAAAGTTTTATTTGCACGTATTGGAAAAACCTACTCTCCTGTCTCGGGAGAACAAGTAAAGAAAGACAGTATTTCGGATGTAGTGAATTTTGTAGGTAAGCTCGATAGTTCAATACGAATTTTGGTTTGTTCACCCTACGACCAACATGAAAAATACGGTGCTGAAAGAGCTTTAAAACTTCTAATGGAACAAGGTTATAGCCGTTTATTGATCAAGAACGAGGTGGTTTCCATTTCCGATATGACTGTTGCTGATCTTGAAAAGGAAAAAGACGTTTATTTGGTGATTGACCGATTGACAGGGGGCATTTCTGACGAAGAAACGTTGAGCAGATGTGCGGATTCCATACAATTGGCTTATGCCGAAGGCGGAAACACCTGCTTTATTATTGAAGCCGAATCCAAAAAGAAGCATGAATTCTCCAACCGATTCGAATTGGACGGAATGGAATTCCAGGAACCGAATACACACTTGTTCACCTTCAATAATCCATTCGGAGCTTGCAAAACCTGCGAAGGTTACGGTTCTGTAATTGGAATTGATTCTAAATTGGTTATTCCCAATCCCGCACTTTCGGTTTATGAAGGAGCTATTGCACCGTGGAAAGGTGAAGTGATGGGCGAATACCTGCAAAACCTGGTTAAACATGCCAGAAAATATGATTTCCCAATACACAAGCCGGTTGATGAACTTACTAAAGAGCAATACGAATTGCTATGGAAAGGAAACCGTGATATTAGAGGAATTGACAGTTGTTTCAGGGATATAGAATCACAAAGCTATAAGATCCAATACCGCGTTATGCTCTCAAGATACCGTGGAAAAACACTTTGTCCTGAATGTGCGGGAACACGTTTACGTGAAGATGCCAACTATGTAAAAATTGACGGAAGGTGTATTCGCGACCTTGTTTTGATGCCGTTGACAGAAGCCCTTGATTTCTTTTCAGACCTGAAAGTTGAAGCATATGAAGAAAAAGTGGTGAAACGCATTCTTCCTGAAATTACGCAGCGACTTTCATTCCTCAATGATGTTGGTTTGGGATACCTCACGTTGAACAGGGCGGCGAATTCTCTTTCCGGGGGCGAATCTCAGCGCATCAATCTTGCTACATCACTGGGAAGCAGTTTGGTGGGATCAATGTACATTTTGGATGAACCGAGCATTGGACTTCATCCTCGTGATACGCAAAAACTGATCAGTGTTCTTCGCAGACTTACAGATATCGGGAACACTGTTATTGTGGTAGAACACGAAGAAGAAATGATGACTTCTGCCGATCAAATCCTTGATATTGGTCCCGCTGCCGGAAAATACGGCGGAGAAGTTGTGTTTCAGGGTGTATACAAAGACCTGAACAAAGCAAAGGATAGTTTAACGGCTCAATACTTACTCGGGGAAAAAGAAATTCCTGTTCCAACCAAACGCCGTCAAGGTAAAAATGCTATTACAGTAACCGGAGCAAGAGAAAACAACCTGAAAAATGTAAGCGTTTCTTTTCCTTTGAATAGAATCGTTGCGGTAACAGGAGTCAGCGGATCAGGAAAAAGTACTTTGGTAAAAGAAATCCTCTACCCTGCTGTTCGCAGGCATTTAGGGCTTTTTGGTGATCAAATGGGAAGTTACCAGCAATTGGTTGGAGACGTTAATAGCATTCAGGAAGTGGAACTGATCGATCAAAACCCGATTGGAAAATCATCAAGAAGTAATCCGGTTACCTATGTAAAAGCGTTCGACGATATCCGTGAATTGTTTGCAAAACAGAACCTGGCAAAGCATCATGGTTACAAACCCGGTTTCTTCTCATTCAATGTGGAAGGTGGACGATGTGAAATGTGCGAGGGTGAAGGAAATGTTACCGTAAGTATGCAGTTCATGGCTGATGTCCATTTGAAATGCGAAGCGTGTAACGGCTCACGATACAAGCAGGAAGCGTTGGATGTTGTTTACCGCGATAAGAATATTTCGGATTTACTTCACATGGATATTTCCGAAGCACTCCAATTTTTCAAGGAAGGAAAAGATAAATTGGAAGAAAAGATCGTTCAGAAAATTCAACCCTTGGAAGATGTTGGTTTGGGGTATTTGCAACTCGGACAGTCAAGCAGTTCTTTAAGCGGTGGTGAAGCACAACGTGTCAAACTGGCTTCGTTCCTGATCAAAGGTTATCAATCGAAGAAAACACTTTTCATTTTCGACGAACCAACAACAGGTTTGCACTTCTTTGATATCGAAAAACTGATGATCGCTTTCAACCGCCTGGTTGACGACGGTCATTCCATTATTGTGATCGAACACAACCTTGATGTGATCAAATGTGCCGACTGGATAATTGATATTGGTCCCGAGGGTGGTGACAAAGGCGGGAACATTACTTTTGAAGGTACACCGGAAGAAATAATCAAGTTAAAAGACAATCACACGGCAAACTATTTGAAAGCTAAGTTGAAATAACCGTTTAATCGATGAAATGGGTGTTTTGTTCGACGAACAAACAATTTAACAGTTTTAATTTGGAATGAGATAGTCACTTTCATACCTTTGACTTCGTGAATACTAAAGTTAAAGTGATGATTAAAAGAGGCTTTGTGTTTGCGATTGCAGTTTTCACGCTTTCATGTTCTGCAAAGGATAAAGAACGGAAAATTGCGGTTGAAGCAACAACAGAAACTACTAACACACCAAAAAGTACTGTCAAAACAACTTCAGCTGTTGAATTAGAACATCAATTCAAAGGCTGTAAGGCTCACTGGTAAATTTTTACTTTATACTTAACGAGAATCCTCTTACAGATAGTGAGAGGATTTTTTTATGCCATTTCCGCTTCGTCCGGATCAGGAGCATTCAGATTCAATTCTCCTTCACTTCTTGCTATTACAGCAGAAGCCAAACAGTTTCCAAGAACGTTTACTGAGGTACGGGCCATGTCCATCAAGGCATCAACACCGAAAATGATCGCTGTTTTTTCCACATGTGGGGCCAGTTTATGGAAATCGCCAACCGTAGAGGCCAAAATAACAAATGAAGCTCCACGTACTCCGGCAACACCTTTACTTGTCAGCATCAACGTAATACAAATTGCAATCTGCTCACCAATCGTTAAATGAACTCCCGCCATCTGGGCAATAAATACGGTAGCCATCGAGAGATAAAGCGTAGTTCCGTCAAGATTAAAACTGTAACCTGTTGGTAAAACAAATCCCACTATTTTCTTTGGAACACCAAATTTCTCCATGTTCTCCAATGCTTTTGGTAATGCCGATTCACTACTCGCAGTGGCAAAAGCAATAGACATCGGTTCGGAAACATAAGAGAAGAAACGTTTGATCGGAATTTTCGCCATCCACGCAATCGGCAGAAGCACTAACAAAACAAAAACGATCAATGTTACATATAAGGTTGCAACAAGCTTAAAGAGATTAAGAAGAATCTCGACCCCTGAACCCGCAACAGTTGACACAATCGCGCCAAAGACAGCGAACGGGGCAAAATACATTACAATATCTGTAAATTTGAACATGACCTCTGACAAGCTCTCTGTCCAGGTTAACATTGTTTCTTTCTGCTTGATGTTCTTTACCAAACTCAATCCTATTGCGAAAATCACAGAGAAGACAACAATTTGCAAAACACTGTTTTCCGCCATTGATTTGGCAATACTTTCAGGAAAAATATCGAGAACATGATCCTTGGGAGCCTTAGCTGCTTCCATATAATCTGCGGCTTTGTCCTTATAACTTTCAGTGATCATGGTTGAATCAACACCCTTCCCCGCTTGGGAAATGTTAATCGCCAATAATCCAAGGAATAAAGCAAACGTTGTAACAATCTCAAAGTAGATAATTGATTTCAAACCAATTCTACCTACCTGCTTGATATTGCCATGTCCCGCGATACCAACAACCAACGTAGCAAACAACAACGGTCCAACAAGCGTCTTCACCATTTTAAGGAAGATCTTACTACACTTTTCGGCGTAAGGAGCAACAAAAGGCATATCCAATCCCACTTCTACTCCAAGCAACATTGCAGCAAAGATCCAAAGTGAAAGTTTCTTTCGCATGAAACAGATCACGAACAAATATCCCATCAACGCAAAACGGATAATTTGGAAAACCAACGGATTCATATCAGGAAGTGCACTTTGCAAATAATAAAGCGCTCCGCAAAGCATGAAAATGGTTACGTACCAAAATAACGAGAAAGGAGACTTTATTGCGTTCATGACATTGTGTTGTGTGCGAACAAAAATAGTCGCAATGTGACATTAGTTAACTATTGTTGGTAATTAATTTTTCATTTCGCTTTGCAGTGAATAGAATATTTGTAATATTGCAGTGTCGGAAACGACGATCACCAATTGAGAGGTACTACGAAATCTCAAAACAATCCAAAAGTTTTTTATGAACGATCAAAACTTAAACGGTAAGTTATTACCAGAATTAAGAGAAATTGCAAAAAATCTTGGTGTTGAACGCGTTGAGTCTTTTAAGAAAAATGAACTTATCAGCCAGATTCAACAGTTGAGCACGGGTGCAGGCACTGCTGACGCACCTCAGGAAAAATCAAAACGACCTAGAAAAACGGCTGAGACTTTGACTACCGCTCAGTCACCAGCAACTGAAACAGCAAATCTTTTCAGCGAAACACCTGCAGAAACGCCTCAATCAACAGAAGCATCTTCTCAGGATGAGAAAAAAATGCGACCCCGAAAACAACGACCTGATGCTTCGACAGACTCAGCAGCAGATTCGACAGGCTCAGCAACAGATTCGGCAGGTACAACTGATCAAACTACCGAAACACCGAAAGCCGAGATACCGGCAAAGTCGGAAAAAGCGCCCAGAGAAGGCCGTTCGCTATTAGATCGTAAACAAGAACCAAAGGCTGAAGGTGAAAACCAGAATAAGCCTCAACATAACGAAAAGAGACCTCAACACCAGAACCAAAATCAAAATTCGAATTCAAACCAGAATCCGAATCCGAACCAAAACCAACAACGCCACCAGAACCAAAATCAAAATAGAAACAATCAGAATCAAAACAGGAACAATCCGAACCAGAATCGTCAGAACCAGGAAGAAAAGGTTGATGATGATGCATACAACCTGGTTGGAATTGTTACAGCTGAAGGTGTTCTTGAAGTAATTCAGGACGGATACGGCTTCCTGAGATCATCAGATTATAATTATTTGCCATCACCGGATGATGTTTACGTTTCTCAAAGCCAGATCAAACTTTTCGGTTTGAAAACCGGAGATACTGTAAGAGGAACTATACGTCCGCCACGTGAAGGTGAAAAATTCTTTCCGCTTGTAAAGGTTGATTCGATCAATGGCCGTGATCCCGGATATATCCGCGACCGTGTTCCTTTCGAATACCTTACTCCTTTGTTCCCGGATGAGAAATTCAGGTTAACCGGGCATAAGGACGAAACGATGTCAACACGCGTTATGGACCTTTTCGCACCGATCGGTAAAGGACAACGTGGAATGATCGTTGCTCAGCCGAAAACGGGTAAAACAATGTTGTTGAAAGATGTTGCAAATGCGATTGCAGCTAATCATCCCGAAGTTTATCTTATCGTATTGCTTATTGATGAGCGTCCGGAAGAGGTGACAGATATGGCACGCAGCGTAAAAGCAGAAGTTGTTGCTTCAACATTTGATGAACCGGCAGACAGACACGTAAAAGTGGCGAATATCGTTCTTGAAAAAGCAAAACGTATGGTTGAATGTGGTCACGATGTTGTTATCCTTTTGGATTCAATTACTCGTTTGGCTCGTGCATACAATACCGTTTCTCCAGCGTCAGGAAAAGTACTTTCGGGTGGTGTTGATGCGAATGCATTACACAAACCAAAACGTTTCTTCGGAGCTGCGCGTAAAATTGAAAACGGTGGTTCATTATCCATTCTTGCTACGGCATTGACCGAAACAGGTTCTAAAATGGACGAGGTCATCTTCGAAGAATTTAAAGGAACCGGTAACATGGAATTACAACTTGACCGTAAGATCTCTAACAGAAGAATTTATCCTGCTATTGATATCCTTTCTTCAGGAACACGTAGAGAAGACCTTCTTGTTGGAAAAGATGTTCTTCAGCGTATTTGGTTGCTTCGTAAGTTTATTGCCGATATGAATCCTGTTGAAGCAATGGAATTTGTGAAAGGCCATATGGAAAACACACGCTCAAACGAAGAGTTTTTAGTATCAATGAACTCATAAAAATATTGTCCCGGCACTTCTGACTTCGACTACGCTTAGTCACCGTCACAGTGCCGGGATTTTTTTGTAACATGAAGATCTCTACCAAAATTGCACTCCTTTTCGCTGCCATCTGGTTTGGCGGTAAAATGCTGTTCTTTAACTTCCAGCTGTTCCAGGAACCGGAAACATATCCATACCAGGTATTTTGGAATATCCTGTGTTTGTTACTGACCATGGCGATTGGCTCATACCTTGAGATCCGCAAGCAAGATCGTTCTCAGAGTACGGCTTTAAGCGATATTAAAACCATTATGTCGGGTGGATTGATTTACACGATCCTTGTTGCTACGTTGCTCCTGACCTATTATTCTAAAATTGATCCTGATTTCAACAAACATCAGATTGAAGTAAGTAAAGTTCAGATCAAGAAAATGCTGGATACTCCAAAGGGATTGAAGGATACGAGAAGCAGCCGTCCAGAATTTGCATCAATGACCAAGGAAGAAATCTACGAGAAATTGATCCAGAACCCACAATCCATGTTTCACCCCAGATCTGTATTTGTGATTTCCCTATTGGGAATGCTCATGCTTTCGGTGCTGAACTCTATTGTTCTCACTGCAGTTTATCGAAGATTGATTTTCAGGACTTAGAGCGGGATCAATCTGAACAGATTGAACCTTTTACTTGTTCAACTCTGCTCCCAGTTGGTCGTAATCAATTCCATCAAAGTTCCCTGACGACATCATAAGCAGTACATCTCCCTGTCTGAATTCCCGTTGGATGAAATCCAGAACTTCCTTCGTTTCATTTGCAATTACTACGTCACCACCAAAGGCTTCCTGAACCTGGGAAATGGTAATTGGTTCCAGTTTTTTATGCGCAACAACTTCAGGGCTGAAATAAACCAGGGCTTTATCAGCCGCTGCCATTGCATTCTCGTATAAGGGCAGGAATTCTTTCTGCAACGAAGAAAACGTATGCAATTCCATGCATGCAATCACTTTCCTTGTTGAGTACTGTTCTTTAACCGCTTTGGTTGTGGCTTTCAGTTTACTCGGAGAATGTGCAAAGTCTTTAAACATGGTAATTCGTTCCGTATCTATCACTTTCTGCAAACGCTTGCCCGCTCCTTTGAATCCTTCCAAAGCTTTTAGGAAGGAGTGGTTATCGATTCCCATTGATTCGCCAAGGAACATTGCCCCCATTGCATTTTGAAGGTTGTGAGCTCCAAATATGGACAAATTGTATTCCTTTCCATTGAAACGAACAGTTGTTCCCGTTTCTGTTACGGAATAATCAGGTGTTGCGTAAGGTTTTGTATTCAGCGAAGTTGAAAACTGTTCTCCCAACTGTTTTACGGTTTCATCTTCCGAATTGTAAACGAGTGTTCCGTTTGGTGAAATGCATTTGCAGAAGATCTCAAATTGCTCAACGTAATTCTCCCATGTCGGGAAGACATTGATATGGTCCCATGCAATTCCGGAAATCAGCGCAACATCTGGTTGATATAAATGGAATTTCGGTCGGCGATCGATAGGAGAACTTAAATACTCGTCGCCTTCCAGGATCATGAATGGAGCGTTTTCCGTAAGTTTCACCATACAGTCGTAACCTTCCAATTGCGCTCCGACCATATAGTCCACTTCCAGTTTCAATTCGTTTACTACATGAAGTAACATCGAAGTGATTGTGGTTTTTCCATGGCTTCCACCAATTACAATTCTCTTTTTGTCCTTGGAAGCTTCATACAAATACTCCGGATAAGAGAAGATCGGAATGTTCAATTCTTTTGCTCTTGCAAGTTCAGGATTATCGATTCTGGCATGCATTCCAAGAATAACGGCACTTGTTTCTTCAGTGATCTTCTCAGGAAACCAGCCAATTGCTGCAGGTAGAATTCCCTGCTTTGCCAAACGCGTTCTCGACGGTTCAAAAATCTCATCGTCTGAGCCAGTAACATTACCCCCTTTACGAGACAACGCGATTGCAAGATTATGCATTGCGCTTCCACCGATTGCAATAAAATGAACATTCTTCATGTATCGAAATTACTTCAATTGCGGCAAAAAAAAATGTGGGTGAACCGAAGTTACCCACATTCCTGATTTAATATTGTAATTAATAATTTCTCTTCAGGTTCGCGTTTTGAGTTTCACGCTGCCAGTCGCTTTCAGTAATTGCTCCACCGTTTTTAGTGTAAGTTGTAGTTGTAAGCGTTTGTGTTTTGATGTACTCATCTCCATGTCCGCCTTTTACAACCACACGACGTGTTACCACTGCAATCACCATATTGTTTCTGTCTGTTTGGTCAAACTTCTCTTGAGAAACACCTTCAGGATACAATTTACCTAAATCATTTTCTCCTTTTTGAACTTCAACAGGCTTAGAGTTTTCTACAGCTTGATCCAACTCTTTTTTAGCTTCGATGGTGTTTTGCTTCTGCGCATCTTTTTGAACAGCATCACCTTCTCCAACTCCAGCCTTCTTCTGTTTAAGAATCTCGGAATTTTCAGATGGTTTTTGAGCTCCAATCGTTGACTGTTCAGTTGCAACCTCCTTCGTTTCATTCAAACTTTGCTGATTGTTCGCATACTTTTCAGTTTCAGCAGTAGCACGTTCGGTATTTCTTTCCGAATTCTGAGTTTTGATATCTTCATAAACAGCGTTGTTTGCTGCTGCTGTTATTGAAGGTAAAGCCGCATACTCATTCTGAACCGCAATTCCTTCATTGATCGCAGTTTTATTATCCACTGCCTTAACATACACATTATTGTAATTAACGCGGTCAATCTCCACCTGCTCGTCCTTGATTACTTTCATTTCGGCATCATTGACTTCACGTTGCTGTTCAGCATTTTCGTAAGATGCCTGAACACTTTTCGCATCTTCATCAATGATCTGTTTGTGGTTCAGCATCACCTGGTTGTGCTCGTCGGTTTCAATCTTTCTTTGCTCACCAACTTCTTTATTGATTTCCTTGATCTTATCGTGGTTCACAGGAGCCAATCGCTTATCTTCAATGTTGATCTGATCAATTGTAGCACGAATATCATTAAGACTGTCGTTCATATAATTGATCTCAGCAATCTTATCTACGCCAAGCTGCTCATTATAATTCTCATTATCATTAGCAATTCCGGTTACGACTTTGTTTGCTTCCTGGCGTTCACCAAGGTCATCTTTCGTATTCTTCGTCTGTTCGTACTTAACATCGTTCAACTGAACATCAACAAGAATATTTCCTTTGTAAGCATCTGTATCGGCTTTCTTGCCGGCTTCAATAAGCTCTTTTTCCTGTTCATCGAAAACAACGGCGTTCTCTGTTGCAACCGTGCTGTAAACCCTGCTGCTTTCCTTATTTTCTTTTTCAATGATGTTCAACTGGTCATTCGTATAAGTGATATCCGAAGTTTTGTAATCAGACAATTCTTTATTCGTAGATTCAAGGTTGGTTGCCGTTTCATCAATAATTGCTCTGTTTTCCTGACGTGTCAAGTTCGCACTATCTGCTTTCAAAGCCTGCTCTGCTTTCAATTGATCGAACTCAAGATTATTTTCCGTAGTTCTTTCCTTTTGAACATCAAACAATTCACTTCCTGCAGCGTATGCCGTATCACGGACTTCTTTCACTTTATCACGGTTGCGTGCGTGTCGGAAAGTACGGGTTTTAGCTAATTTGGCACCATCTTCTTCATCAGAACTGCTGGACGGATTACCCAAATTCGGTAATTTCTCAGGTTCCTTGTTCACCACAGTCTGTGTAATAACCGGCTGAGGATTTAACAATGCGTCAATTTCTTTCAAGCGTTTCTTCGGATATGGATCGTTCGGTCTGAAAGTCAAGGCGCGCTTGTAATATTCAGTAGCCTTGTCATAGTCCTTTTTGTCGAAATTCTTATCACCGGCTTTTACTACTTTCTCATATTCCTTGGTTTCAGTAACATTTTTAATGTCGATCAATTTTTGTTCACAGACTTTAATCTGAGACTTCGAGTATGAATTTGTACCATCAAAAAGCAACACCGCATCATAAGCATTTTTGGCAGCCAACCAATCTTCTTTCTTGAACAAAGCATCTGCAACATCAACCAGGCGTTTCAATTCGCCATCCTTTTTGTCAGCTTTTGCAATGTCGTCAAGAATCTGCTGCATTTCAGAAATCTTGCTCGAAGCAGGATTATCATTTGGTTTAGCAACCAATGCTTCCCTGTATTTTGCAATTGCACCTTTGTAATCTTTCGTTGCGGCCAGGGCATTTCCAGCATCCATAGCAGCTTTGTATTTCACATCTGCTTCATTAGGAACAACCACATTTGTTTTAGCCGCAATCTGTGCTTTTAACTCTTCAATACGGTTTGTAGGGTAAACTTCATCTTGTTTGATCTTACGAGCTTCTTCAAAAAGTGAAATGGCATTTTCCAGTTTTCCGGCTGTTGCAGCGGCATCGGCTTCTTTCACCTTCGCAGCATAAGCCATCTCCTTCTTCATCAACTCTTCTACCTCCGCTTTCTTTTGTTTAGGAAACGGATCAGCGCTCCTGAATGAAATAGCGCGATCATAATATTCGATTGCTTTCGGGTAGTTCTTGTCTTCAAAATTCTTTTGTGCGGCAGATAAGATCTTGTCGTATTGAGCCTGATCAGCAGCACCATCGGCAGCATCTCTTAATTTTGCAGCTGCTTCTTTTTTAGCTACGATAGCAGGATCATTCTTTTTAACCAAAGCCTGAGAATACGCTGAAATCGCTTTTTCGTATTCCTTAGCAGCAACAAACTCATCTCCGGTCTTCACCAAAAGAGCCACATCCGCATCCAACTGACTTTGGCTCGCCTGAGCAGCTTTCAGTTTATTGATAGCATCTATCTTGTCTTTTATCTCCTGATTCGATTGGTAAGTCAACGCCTCCTGGTATTTAGCGATCGCTTCATCATACTTTGCAGCGCCCTCCAATACTTTTGCTTCTGCAACGGCTTGTGCAAATTTTTGAGCAGATTCATTAGCCTTCGTTAATTCGGCAATTTTTGCATCACAATCAGCAATTCTTTTTTCTACGGCTGCATCCGGTTGAACTGACTTCGCCTCCATAAATTTGGACTTCGCATTCAGGTAATCACCTTTAGCAAAAAGAGCTTCTCCTTCCGCTTTCAAAGCTGTAAACTGCGCTTGCTTTGCTTCTGCTCCACTTTGAGCGATCTCAGCCTGAACCGCAGCGTCAAATTTGTTTTTTGCTTCAGTATTATTCGGGTCAAGAGTAAGTACCGCCTGGTATTTATTTTTTGCATCAGTATATTTCTTAGCCGCCAATGCTGTATTTCCTTCAGAAAGCAATTTTGCTATTTCCTGTTTTTGAGATTCGGCCTTAAGTAAACTATTTACCTCTGCCATTTTCTGAACCGGCTCCGGTTTGGTTGCGTCCACTTTATTCGCTTCAGTGAACTTTGCCAATGCTTCCGTCAATTTACCTGAAGACTGCAAGTTCGCCCCTTCAGTCATTAACGTCTCGTACTGCTTCTTTTGTTTATCTAAAGCAGCCTGATCCGAAGCCAGCTTGGTAATTTGAGCCAATTTCTCTTTAGCCTCATTTCTGGATTCATCTAAAGTGACAGCTGCGGTATACTTCGCTTTCGCTGCTTCATAATTCTTAGCATCGAACAAAGCATTTCCTTCAACCAGCAAATTATCGTAATCTGCTTTTTTCTTCGCAGCATCAGCAGCAGCTTTATCCGCAGCAATAGCTTTATCGATTTCCGCAATTTTCGTTTTTGGTAACGTAGAACTTGGATCGACCTGCGCAGCCTCATTGTATTTTGCTTTAGCTGCTTCATAATTTTTAGAAGCCGATAATGCATCCGCTTCCTGCATTGCTTTATCAAAGTTTGCTTTCTTCGTCGCAGCATCAGTAGCAGCTTTATCTGCAGCCATTGCTTTGTCAACCTCAGCTATTTTCGTTTTTGGCAGAGCAGATTTTGCATCAATTCCCGCAGCTTCATTGTATTTCTGTTTCGCAGCTTCATAACTTTTGGAAGCTAGCAATGCATCACCTTCCTGGATTGCTTTGTCGAAATTGGCTTTCATTGTAGCCGCATCAGCCGCAGCTTTATCAGCAGCAATCGCCTTATCAACTTCTGCAATCTTCGTTTTCGGAACAGTAGAAGCAGCATCAATGACAGCAGCAGCGTTATACTTCGCTTTTGCTTCTTCATATTTCTTCGCAGCAAAAAGGTCATTTCCTTCCTGAATCGCTTTATCAAAGTTTGCTTTTTTCTCTGCAGCAGCTTCCGCCCCTTTCAATGCTTCATTCGCAGCATCAATCTTAGGTTGAACGGATGGATCAGGATATGTCTGCTGAGCTAAGTTATATTTAGCAATTGCATCGGCATACTTTGCTGTTTTCGCCAGTGCATCACCTTCGGCAACCAATTTCTTTGCGTCAGCAATTTTCTGAGCATTGGCTTTTTCTTCCGCTATTTTCGCATCAATATCAGTAATTCGCCCTAATGCAGTTGCGTTCGCAGCATCCAGTTTCAACACCTCCTGGTACTTCAATTTCGCATCCGGATATTTCGCCCCAGTGAAAGCGGTGTTTCCTTCTGCCAATAATTTATCGATTTGCTGTTGTTTCGCCTTCGCAGCTTCTGCTTCAGCAATCTTCGTATTACATTCAGCAATTTTAGCTGTTTCGTATTGAGAACCCGACATCAATGCCAAAGCCTCGGTATATTTCGTTTTTGCTCCTGCATAATCTGCGGCCGTAAACAAGGCATCTGCTTCGGCAACCAATTTATCGTGATTCGCTTTTTTCTCTGTTTCCGCTTTTTGAGCATTCAATTTCGTCTCAATTTCCGCAAGTTTTGCAGTTGCCGTTGCGTCATTCGGGATATATTTCAACGCCTCCTTGTACTTATCCTTAGCTGCCATCCAACTCTTTTGAGTAAAGAAGGAATTTCCAGCAGTCATTGCAGCATCATAGTTCTTTTTGTTCTCTGCGTCTTTAGCTGCATTTGCTAGTGATGCATCACATTTATCAGCTTCTGCTTTTGCATACGGTTCGGGCTTTTTAGAATAAGCTTCAAGATATTTTGCCTTGGCATTTGCATAATCTTTCTTATCCCGCAAGGCATCGGCTGCAGTGATCAGGTTCTTGTAATCCTGCTCCGCCTGTGCTTTTGCTTCATTTCCTGCTTTTTCAGCTTTCAGAATGGCCTCAATAGCTGTAATCTGCTGGGCAGGGTATTTTTCTGCAGGTTTGGCCAAACTTGCTTTTTCATATTCCGTAATAGCTTCATTGTATTTTTTCTGAGCATAAAATGCATCGGCAGCTTTTATCGCAGCATTGTAATTCGCTTCTGCATTTTTGGCACTTGATTCCGCGTCTTTAAGTAGTTTTTCGATCTGCGTTTTCATTTTACCCGCAGCGTTGGCATCGTAATCGAACTTGCCATTTTGAAACGAGTATGTGGTAATCGCATTCTGTTTAACGTAGCTAAAATCAACGTTTGGGGTTTCATCGAACAACGAGATGTTCGCCCCTTGAGTAAGAGGTCCGCTGCCCTGAACTAATTCATCATTGATGTTTTTGGTGTCAACGTAGATAAAACGTGAAACTTTTCCGGCTTTTGAAACTTCAATTTTGTAGTTCTTGCCTTTTGAAAGTTCAAAAACAGCCTCACCTTTTCCGTTGGTGACCATACTGTTAACCTTCGTTGCACCATCATAAACCGTTACTGTGGCTCCACCTTCTTTTTTGGAAGTCGTGTAATTTGCCGAGTAAACAGTAAAGACAACATCTTGTGAATAGCCAGTAAAACTGCATAAAAACAAGAAAACTAAAAGGGAAAAAGGAAATCTCATAGTTCTATTTTAACGGACGTCTGTACAACTAGTTACGTTATAGGTTCAAAGTATTAAAGAATAACAAACAAATATCGTGAAAATAGTTGATTCCACAGCCATTGACGCATATAAACGCGTAGAAATAAAGCTCCTATTCCTGTTCTTTTAGAATTCTTTCGATTTCCATAGCCATTTTGGTTGCCGGTTGCATTTCAAATCGAAGTTCAGGTTCGGGAGCCTGGAAGTAAAACCGGGTTATCGGATTCTCGAAAATAAAACTGTAATCCGTTTCTGGTTTCGCATCAAACAAACGTACAGCGCACCTGCCTGAAAGTTGAAACTTCTGCTTTTTCACCTTTTTAAGGTCCACATAGAAAAAGCGGTCTACTTTACCTTCCCCACCAACAACTACTTTATATTTTGATCCCATCTGCAGATTAACGCTCACTTTACCAAGCGAATCTGTCACTAACTGAGTCAGTAGTTTTTCGTCGTTGTAGACATATACATATGTTCCGCCCATCCGCTTGTTCGTTGTATAATCAAGTGTTTCAACAGAAAAAACAGCTTCAGAAGCCTGGGCTTTGGCTTGTCCGATTCCAAGAACAGAAAACAGGAAGATCAGGGCAAAAGGGATTTTCATCAATTTTAGATTAATTTCGTTCTGCCATCTTTAGCAAACAGGCGACAAAAATAGCGAATCAAAATTCATCATCTACTCTCAAATGCTCAACTTTTCGAATCTTAGTTACTGGGAAAAAATCGCTGTTACGGAATCGATTGATTTCGTGGTGATTGGCGCAGGATTAGTTGGTGTTTCAACTGCTGTTGAGTTAAGAAAACTTTACCCATCAGCCAAAATCGTTATTCTTGAACGCGGTTATTTGCCTACCGGTGCCAGCACAAAATATGCCGGGTTTGCCTGCTTTGGAAGCGCCACTGAATTGGTAGATGACTTGAGTCATATAAAAGAAGAAAATGTTTGGGAAACCGTGGAATTGCGCTACCGTGGATTGAAAGAGCTACTCGGTTCATATGGACCGGAAAAACTTGGTTACCGGCAAGTTGGATCCTGGGACCTGATTCACTCACATTCATCAGAAATTGAAAATACAACCCGCGAAAAACTGAATTATCTGAATCAAAAGATATTCGAAATTACAGGGCAAGGCAATTGTTTTGTTGAAGATAAACGATCCGTTCACACCAATGGATTCAAGAACATTTCCACTTCTTTCCACAATAAACTGGAAGGTAAAATTCGAACCGATAAACTTTATCTCGCCCTACAACAAAAACTTGCGGAGAACGAGATAATTACACTCTACGGAATTGAGGTTAAACATCTTGAAGCTTCTCCCAACCAGGTGAGAATTGAAACCAATTTCGGAGAATTGAATGCTCAAAAAGTGGCTGTTGCAGTTAACGGTTTTGCCACTAAATTGCTCAACGATCAGCGAATTCAACCGGCAAGGGCACAGGTTTTGGTTACATCTGAAATTCCTGACCTCAAATTTTCAGGGACGTTCCATTACGATGCGGGTTACTACTATTTCAGAACGGTTAACAACAGAATTCTTATAGGTGGTGGCCGAAACCTTGATTTCACAGGAGAAACAACGGAAGAATTCGGGAATACAGAGAAAATCACTTCATCCATTCAGGAACTTTTAAAATCCGTGATCATTCCTGATACCGAATTCAAAATAGATTATGAATGGTCTGGAATTATGGGTGTTGGGAACGAAAAGAAACCCATCATTGAATTGATTCATCCGAACATTGCTATTGGAGTGCGCATGGGTGGAATGGGCGTTGCTATCGGGACTTTAGTTGGACAAAAAGTCGCGAAACTCCTTTAAAACCTCATTCTTTACTGTTGTAAACACATTACTGAAAACAATTCGCTAATATTGTCGAAACTATATTTTAATATGAACGAAGCTCACTCACATTTACTGATCAACCACTTCCCTATTATCGGTTTGTTATTCGGGATTTTGGTTTTGATCGTTGGAATTATTGCCAAATCATCCGTTACCCGTCGTGTCGGATTAATGTTGTTCTTAGTTTCAGGAATAACTTCCTTCCCATCATTCAAAACCGGAGAAGGCGCCGAACATCATTTTGAGGAATACTCGGAAAAGACCTTTGAAAAGGAATACAAGGTTCCAATGGAAATGAGAATGGAAAAGCACGAAGAACTGGAGCATTATATTCACGAACATGAGGAAAAAGCGGAAGCGTTAATGCCTTTCATGTGGGGAATCATCATTCTTTCTCTTATTGCGCTTTACCTTGAATGGAAGAAAAAATCCATGGCCCTGGTAGCATCAATAGTTGTTCTTATTGTAGGATGCTTAGCAGCCTATTTCGCAAGAGAAGTCGGAAACTCGGGAGGATTGATTGCACATCCGGAGATCAGAACCGAAAAAGCTTCAGCCGGACATGAGTCCCACGAAGAACGAGAAATGCAGGACGACGATTAATGGCATTCAGCTCAAAAAGCAAAAAATTATAAGGAGGTCCTAATCAGTTTTGGTTAGGATTTTTTTTGAGACTGTGGAAACAGTTATCAAAACGGAACTTAAACACAATTTTGTGTTTTTGTGTTTTTGCGTTTTTGCGTTTTTGTGTTTTTGTGTTTTTGTGTTTTTGTGTTTTTGTGTTTTTGTAAAAATCTGGCGATTTCAAAAAAAAATCCAATCGGATTCTACTTCTCCAAAACTTCCCCTTCTCCCTGCGGCTGATCCAAAGGTTGATCCAGCGGCTGAGATGGTGAACTTGGCTGAACAAAATTCCTCGGCGGCTGAATTCTCGGATCAGTACTAATCGCCTGATCCAATGTTTGAGCATGTTCTCTGAATGGTTTCTCAATCGTTTCAGTAGCATCGCTTACTATTCTGTTAAGGTTCAGATCACCTTTCATATCAGCTCCCGATTTTCTGATCTCATTCTGAACTTCCTGTGATGCATCACGGATCTGGCGCATTGCTCTACCGGCAGTACGTGCAATTCCCGGAATACTCTTGGAACCGAAGAAAATAAGGATCACGATCAGGATCAGGAAAATTTCCGATCCGCTCACATCACTTAAGAAAAGAGGAATGCTCAACATTATCCGCAAAATTAAGCAGATTTGAATAAACAAGCAGAATAATAAGAGAATTTAACGCATGAATTTGAGCTGGAAGAGCATTTCACTATATTTGCGCTGAAATTTTTGAAAATTAAAGGGCCTGAAGCTCTTAATAAAACAATACAAAATGGCTACCACAGCAGATATTAGAAACGGATTGTGCATTAAGTACAACGAGAAAATTGTTCAGATCATTGAATTCCAACACGTAAAGCCAGGTAAAGGACCAGCTTTCGTTAGAACGAAAATGAGAGTGATTGAAACAGGAAAAGTGATTGATAACACATTCTCTGCTGGACATAAAATTGAGATCGTACGCGTTGAAAACCGTGAATATCAGTACTTGTATCAGGAAGATTCTGATTTCATTTTCATGAACAATGAAACTTTCGAGCAAGTAAATATTCCTAGTAAAATGATTGAAAAACCTGCCTTCTTACAGGAAGGAATGGTTTGTAACATTTTGTACGATGCAAACGAAGAAACTCCTCTTGTAGTTGAATTGCCAATGTATGTTATCTCAGAAGTAACTTATACTGAACCGGGAATCAAAGGTGATACGGCAACAAACACAATGAAACCCGCAACTATTGCAACTGGTGCTGAAGTTCGTGTTCCTTTGTTTATCGACATGGGAGAAACAATCAAAATTGACACTCGTACAGGGATTTACGTTGAACGCGTAAAAAATTAATATCAAATATGATTTCTGAAACGGGGCAAAGAATTTTGCCCCGTTTTTTTATTCCCGATTGTACAGACGCGATTGGTCATCGAGCGGAGTCGAGATGCATCGCGTCTCTGCATTATTTCTTCATTATTTTTTTGAAAACCAAACATCTTAAACCACATAAAAGCAGTACATTTGCCGCCTGTCTTTCAAAATAGTAAGACACATTTTTAACTAAACATAAAAAAGGTAAATGAGTACAGCTTTGGGGAACCATATTTTGGTTGAGTTTATGGGGTGCGATCCGCACATTATGAATGACGTTTCTTCCATTGAACGTGACATGGTTGCTGCAGCACAAAAAGCAGGCGCAACAGTTATCAATTCTACGTTTCATCACTTTTCTCCTTACGGAGTTTCGGGTGTTGTTGTAATTCAGGAAAGTCACCTCGCTATTCACACATGGCCTGAATACGGTTATGCAGCAGTTGACTTATTTACGTGTGGTGAAATGGATGCCTGGATCTCATTCGATCATTTGAAGGAATGTTTCGGTGCAAAAAACTATTCTGCACTGGAAATGAAACGTGGCGCAGTTCAGTTGTTGACACGTAACGATTTCGATATTTCTTCTATGCGCCAAAAGGCTGGAGAATGGTCAAATCCTGACATGTATACCCGCAATGTTTGGTTTACGGATAAAGACGATAATCAGGCGCTTTCTTTGCGTTATACAGGTGAAGTGTTCTTTGATGTTCAATCTCCATACCAGCGCGTACGCATTTTGGAATCTCCGAAATATGGTAAATTGCTGACGTTGGATGACATGTTCATGACAACTGAGAACGACGAGTTCCATTACCACGAAATGATCTCTCACCCTGCTATGTTTACACACGGAAATGCGAAAAACGTTCTTGTGATTGGTGGTGGTGACGGTGGAACTGTTCGTGAGATTCTTCGTCATCCGGGTGTTGAGAAAGTAACCATGGTTGAAATCGACGGCGAAGTAATCAAGGCTTGCAAGGAATTCCTTCCAACTATTGCAGCTTCTTTCGACGATCCGAAATTAAACCTTATTGTTGGCGACGGAATTGCTTATGCTAAAGAAGCGAAGGAAAAAGAATACGACATTATCATTATTGATGGCTCTGATCCTGTTGGTCCGGCTGAAGGTTTATTCTCCGTAGAATTCTACCGCAACTGTTTCAACGCTTTGAAAGATGGCGGGATCCTTGTTGCACAGGGAGAATCTCCGAAATTCAACGAGCATGCCTTTACGGAATTGAACGTTACTTTACAGCATATTTTCGGAAAAGAAAATGCACCGGTTTCTTTGTTCTATGTTCCAACATATCCAACAGGAATGTGGAGTTTCCAATATGGAATTAAAGGCGCTACTCATCCGAAAGCAATTACTAATGATGCAGAAATTGATGCATTTGTTGGTGCAAAAGGATTGAGATATTACAACTCAGATATTCACAAGGCAAGTTTCGCTTTACCTAATTTCGTTAAGAGCTTGATCAATGGCTAATCAGGAATTTGATCCGAACGGGGTTGGTATTGCAAACGGGAATATTTTCGGATTTCCCGTAACCGAAAGTGAAGCAAATATTGTTATTGTTCCGGTTCCGTGGGATGCAACTGCGTCCTACGGAAAAGGTACAAGTGATGGTCCACAGGTAATCCTGGATGCCAGCACGCAATTGGATTTTTATCATCACCGTCTTCCACAAGCCTGGAACACAAAGGTTTTCATGACTCCCATCTCGAAAGACATGAAAGAGATTAATGATACACTTTGTGAACAAGGAAAAGAGTACATCGACTTTCTGGAACAAGGTGGAAAATTGGATGAAACCAGCGCTTACAATGCGATTCTTGATTCCATCAACGATACGCACAAAGAATTGCTTTCCAATCTGAAAAACCGTTGCACCACTTTATTGAACGAGGGAAAAATTCCTGCGGTTCTTGGAGGCGAACACAGCACTCCGCTTGGTTTAATCCAGGCGTTGGATGAACAAGGCAAAGAGTTCGGTATCCTTCAAATAGACGCTCATGCTGATTTGCGGGATGCCTACGAAGGATTCCAACAAAGTCACGCCAGCATTATGTTTAACGTTCTTCAAACAACAAAGAACATGAAAAAGCTGGTTCAGGTAGGAATTCGTGATGTTGCGGCTTCTGAAGTTCAGCTGATCGAAAGTTCAGACCGTGTTTGTACCTTCTTCGATTGGGACATCAAAAAACGTCAATTTGATGGTGAAAACTGGACACAAATTGTAAAAAGCATTATTGCACAGCTTCCGAAACGTGTATACATCTCATTCGATATCGACGGTTTGCATCCTTCACTTTGTCCGAACACAGGAACTCCTGTTGTTGGCGGATTCGAATTGGAACAGATCAATTATTTGTTTTTTGAATTGGTTGAGGCCGGACACCAGATCATTGGTTTCGATCTGAATGAAGTTTCACCCGGAGAAAGCGGAGATTGGGATGCAAATGTCGGATCCAGAGCTTTATGGAATTTGGTTTGTGCTACTGAAATGAGTAGAAAACTCAATTACGCCGACTAAGCATTCAAGTTTTTCACACTATTCCAAATAAACTCTAACTAGCTTATACCTAATTAGAACACATTCGTTATTTTAGTACAAAATTAATCCCATGCCCTTGAATAAAAGATTATGCTGCTTCATACTTATTGGCTTCTTGCAGTTCAATTTGAATGCGCAGTATCTTGATGTTCCGGGGCAATACAATCAGCGTTATTATTCACTTAACGAATATTCCAGCGGTGCCCAGATCTGGAACGCAACTCAATGCGAAAACGGTGATATGATCTTCGGATCAAGTACGGACATTGTTTGTTACAACGGTTACGAATGGAAACTGATCCAACCGAAAAAAAGCGATAAGGAAAAATACGAAACCGATGTGGCAAGTGCCAAGGTCGGTAAAGTTTATAAAGCAAAGAACGGGACAGTTTACATCGGTCGAAAAGAGAATTTCGGTTACATCGCATATGATTCCAAGGGTGAACCTTATTACCAGCCGCTTTTTGTAAATACCACAGAAGATAACATAGGTACTATCTGGAACATTTTCGAAAGTGACAAAGGAACCATCTACTTCTTCTCAAGTGTTGGATTGTTTAAGTATTCAAATAAGACAGTAAAAAACATTGGCCTGCCGAAAGCCTTCAACGGTTATTCGGGGAACACAGTAACCCAGATTGAGAATTATTTGGTTGCCGTTTACGAAGAAAGCAACAGTACAAAAACCAAGTACCTTGCAATTGACCTGAAGAAAGAATACGGTGACCAGCAGATAGGAAAAGAAATTTTCCTTCCGAAAGACATAGTACTGAACAATATCCGTGGATCATTCCAGATTGACGATAAATCATACATTCTTGATGTAGACAGTGATTTGTTCGAAGTGTTTAAAGCAGGAGACCACTTCAACTGGAGCAAAGTTGATGAGGGAAAATTCACCTCTTTAAAATCGTATACCCCAAACGTAATTCGAAGGGTTAAGGACTATATTTTATTGGCAACGGAGAATAACGGGCTTATTATTACCAACCTGAAAGGTGAAATTATCCGGACTATTGATCAAAATTCGAATCTGGAAGTCAATTATGTAAATGATTTCTTTTTTGACAGTGCCAACAATTTATGGTTGTGTCTTGATAACGGAATCCAATATTACGAAACGAGTTACCCACTAACTTCTTTTACAAAAAAAGAAGGTATTACCTCGCTGATTGAGGCGATTGATTTTACACACAAGCCTTCGCTATATGCTTTGCACACTGGGATTTGTAACGAAGACATCTCTGAGGGTTTCAGTAAGTTCGTACCTAGTACAAACAAGCAGTCGCTCATTTTTGACTTAAAAACTTTCAATACAACTTACGGCAAGAAGACGCTTTACGTTGGAAATGACAGTATTTATGCCTTTGATTATAAAACCAAGAAAACGACTAACCTGATCGGAGAATATGCTTACCTCTTCGCCCAATCAGAAGTTAATCCGAACGATATTTTCTTAAGTCTCGAAAACGGAATTGGAAAACTTACCGCTGGGCCTAATAATACCTGGACTTACAAACAAATTCTCACGAACCTGAAAGGCCAAAGCTATTCCATCATTTGCAAGGGGGATAAAGTTTATCTGGGAGTAAAGGATCTCGGGGTTTACGAATACAATGTAAGAACAGGAAGAACGGAAATCTACAGGGAAGAACGGGCGAAGAAGGAAGATGTAAATTCAACTGAAACGCCTTATTATCTCGTTGAATTCCAGGGAAAAGTGTATGTAGGAACAGTAGATGGTATTGCCACACTTGACAAGAAAAACAAACTTATTGTTCCTGATAAGGAATTCAGTAGGTTCTTTGTTAAAGGAAAGAATCTTATTCACCGCCTTATTAACCTGAACGATCAGAAGTTATTTATTGTTAACATTACCAAGAAACAGGAAACAACCGATTTCGTTGTAAGCTGGATAGAAAAGGAAAAAGGGAAGTGGAAACATGTGAAAGCACCTTTCTTTTCTGCGAAATTCGGACTTACAGCTTCAATTGCAGAAGACGAAAAACACAATATCTGGCTTGGAACAACAAATGGTCTTTATGTCCTTAACAGTAAAGCACTGCAAGAAGCACTTTCCGTCCCAAAGATCAAATTTGATCGTCTTTTGGTAAATGACAAGGAAGTTGCCTACGACCTTACCCGTTTCGGGAAACTGGAAGATCTGGAGTTTGAACAAAATTCATTGAAATTCTATTTCCACCTACTGGAATATGCACATTCGGATAAAAACGAATACCGTTACAAGTTGCTTGGCTTTAACGACGAATGGTCGAATTGGTCGAACCTGAATTATGCCAACCTGGAGAAAATTCCAAACGGAACATATACACTCGTTGTACAGGGACGAAACTCATTTGGAGTTAACAGTCCGGAAATTCAATATGAAATAACGATTCTTCCACCCTGGTACAGAACGATCTGGGCATATATTTTCTATTTCCTTTTGTTGATCCTTGCTGTTTACGGTGTTGTTCGTTTGTCATTGATCCGCGTGCGTCAGCAAAACATCAAACTTGAGGAAACTGTTCAGGAAAGAACGAAAGAAATTGCAGAACAAAATCAATTGCTAGAGCATCAGAAGGCAGAGATTACTCAAAAATCAAACGACATCCTCGACAGTATTCATTATGCCAAGCGTATCCAGACAACCATTCTTCCGGCTGAATCAAGGCTGAATGAATTGTTTGATGAACATTTTGTATTCTACCGTCCGAAAGACATTGTATCGGGAGATTTCTACTGGGCTCGCGAAGTTCAGGATAAAATGATCTTCTCAGCAATTGACTGTACCGGACATGGTGTTCCCGGAGCACTGGTAAGTATTGTTGGGAACAACGGATTATTGCGTGCGGTAAACGAATTCAAATTAACGGAACCAAGTGCCATTCTCGATAAATTACGTGAGATTGTAATCAACGCTTTCCGTTCTGAAGGAACGCTGGATGTTAAAGATGGAATGGACATTGCGCTTTGTTCTATCGATTACAAAACAGGTGAATTGAAGTTTGCCGGTGCAAATAACGAATGTGTCATTATCAGGAATGGTGAGATCATTGAATTGAAACCGGATAAACAGCCAATCGGATTGTTCGTAGATGCAAAGCCGTTTACTCAAACCACTTTCCAATTGGAACCGGGAGACTGCATTTATTTATACACGGATGGATACGTTGACCAATTCGGTGGTGATAAAGGCAAGAAATACAAATCAAAACCTTTCAAAGCAATGATCTCAAAAATTGGTCATTTATCCATGAAGGAGCAATACCAAAAAGTTCAGCTTGAATTTGATACCTGGAAAGCGAACGTGGAACAGGTAGATGACGTGTGTGTCTTTGCAGTGAAATTTAAAGGCATTCGTTCATGAAAAAACTAATTGGATGGCTGGCTTTACTGCTGGCGGTTAGTCAAATTTCACTGATTATTTGGTTCGAAAGCTTTAACTGGCCTTTAGGAACAATGCTTGCAGTATTTTATTCCTTGTTCCTTATTTTCACTCAATCACTCTCCTATCTTATCTCGAAGAACGGAATTCTCCAAACAACTATTTCGCTTCTAAGCGGAATCCAGGTTATTTTGGTGATCGCATTGCTGGTTAAAGGAGTAGAAATTAAAACCATCTGGTATTGGCAATTCTGTATTGCCCTGATCAGCATTTGCCTGGGGATGATCAGTTCTTCACTTTACAGGAGAATCAGTCCGCTCATTCACTACCTGCAGTACCTTATTTTGGCAATCATCATTTTTTGCCTCTTCGCTTTGGGAATGAACAAGATCTCAACCGGAACAATTACAATAGGATTCAGCTTGCTTTGCCTGATCAGCGGATCAATTCAATTGTTTACGAAAGAGAAGAGTGCGTGACTTTCCGCCGCGGCTGACTCAGTCACCGTTGTATTAATCTACATTCAAAAGCTAAGGTCATCGAGCGTAGTCGAGATGCCAATTATTCAATATAAGTTCCGAAAGCATACAGACGTTTCAGCCAGTATTCCGATTCTTCGATATTCGTGATTACAATTCCCTGGCTTGAACTGGCGTGGATCATCACCAAAGGTTCGCCCTTTTCAGAGATGATCATTCCTACGTGAGAAATTCCCGAGCCAGCGTCAAAGAACACCAAATCACCTTTACGCGCATTGCGTTGCTTGATCTTTTTCGATTTATTGTACTGATCCTCTGCCCTGCGCGGAATTTCCTTCTTGTATTGCTTTTCGTAAACGTATTGCGTAAATCCTGAGCAATCGAAACCATTCGGATCATCTCCTGCCCACAAATAAGGAACACCCAATTGCGTTTTTGCAAAATCTATCATTCCCTCACGTGTTTGGGTCATTGCAATTGTCTCAACCTCCTCCGTTTCATCCGTATCGGGAACTTTTGGAGGAGTTACACCGCTTGGATCATCCAGGTCAGGAATATGGTCGAAAAGCCCTATGATCTGCTGCAATTCATCGAATTCCGTCTTCTTTCCCGCCTTTTTAAGATCATGAGCACGGGCAACAAGATCTTTTTTCAATAGTGCAATGTGGTTCAAATGTGCATTGAAAACTTTGGCCCCTTCCGTTGAATTACGAACTTCCAGGTACAACCTTCTTCCTTCCTGCAAAGCATCAGGATGCAGTCTGAACCAAAAATCCTGTTCAGACAAACGGAACAATGCCAGGCTTTTGTAAAACTCCGGCTGATAACTGTAATCGTAATCCGGAATATCCAACAAACGATTGGCCTTGCGGTAAACCATCCCGTAATGTCCCTGGTCATAAAGCATTTCCAGCTTATCAATTTGCTTTACCTGGGCATTTACTGTGAAAAACGATACGGTGAAAAATAAGGCGAGTGTACGTTTCATAGCCATTGAATCTATTCAGAGCAAAACTAAGAATTATGGTCAGCCTTCAGCCTCTACATGCAAATTATGTTCAACACCTGAAAGTTAACAGTAATATTGCCTCCGCAAATTTCCCCTATTAATGAACGTTTTAGGGTGTTATATGTAATCAACAGTACCTTGTCCGATTTAACATAAATTCTCAGAACCTGGCGTTACAAACACTATTCATTCCTGTTTAATCGTTATATTCGTATACACACATTTACCATGAAAAAAACTATTTTCCTTTCGCTTGGCATTCTTTGCTCAACACTAACTTTTGGCCAGCAAACAATACAAAAAGATCCTCCTGCAGAAACAGACCGCCTGGAAGAAATTCTGAAATACGTTGATAAAATGTACGTTGACAATGTTGACGATAAAAAACTCGTTGATGCTGCTATTGTTGCGATGCTGGAAAAGTTGGATCCACATACGGCTTACATTTCAAAAGAAGAAGTCGATGATGCCAATCAGCGTATAGAAGGAAGTTTTGTAGGAATCGGAATCCGTTTTCAAATTTTGAAAGATACCCTGATGGTTGTAGAAACAATTACGGGTGGACCATCTGAAAAACTAGGAATTCGTCCCGGAGATAAGATCACAACTATTGATGGTGTAAATGTTGCCGGTGTTGGTTTAAAAAACACTCAGGTACGTGAGAAATTGATGGGAGAACTTGGAACCAAGGTAAAAGTGGATATCAAACGGAAAAATGCAAAAGCACCGATTACGTTTGTGATTACACGTGATCATATTCCGGTGAATTCTGTAGAATGTTCTTATATGGTTGAACCGGGAATCGGATATATCAAACTTACTGCGTTCGCTAGAACAACTCCGGATGAAATGACAAAGGCCTTGAAGCAACTGAAATCAGAAGGAATGCAGAGTTTGATCCTGGATTTGCAGGACAATGGCGGAGGGTTGATGTATGTTGCGCAATATTTGGCCGATGAATTCTTATCAGGAAATAAAATGGTGGTGTATTCTGAAGGAAGAGCACAACCAAGACAAGAATTGAAAGCAGAAAGAAACGGATTGTGGGAAAAAGGAAACCTGGTGATTCTTACAGACGAGAGTACAGCTTCGGCAAGTGAGATTGTTAGTGGTGCTATCCAGGATTGGGACAGAGGAGTAATTGTTGGAAGAAGAAGTTATGGAAAAGGCTTGGTTCAACGTCCGATTGACTTGAGTGACGGTGCACAACTACGTTTGACAATTGCACGTTACTTCACTCCTACCGGTCGTTGGATCCAAAAACCATATGATGACCTGGAAGCTTACAAAAATGATTATATGAAGCGTTTCATGAATGGTGAAATGACGAATATTGATTCCATCAAACTACCGGATTCATTGAAATTCCAAACGTTAGTGTCTAAACGAACTGTTTATGGTGGCGGTGGAATTATGCCTGACTTCTTTGTTCCGTTGGACACTTCTGAGATTACGGATTTTTACAGAGATGTAGCCGGAACAGGAGTTTTCGCTTCATTCCCTTTGACATATGTGGATAAGAACAGGGATGAATTGAACAAAAAGTATGAAAATCTGGATGCATTCATCAAAGAGTTTGATGTTGACAAGAAAATGATGGATGATTTCTTTGCTGAAGCAATGAAAGAAAACAAAGAACTTACAATGAATGAGGAGCAATATAAGATCAGTGGCGACCTGATGCGTTTACGTTTAAAAGCTCATATTGCACAGGATCTTTTCGGTTCGGAATCATTCTACAGAATATTCAATACCAAGAATGAAATTTTAATGAAAGCCATCAATGTGCTTAAATCGAATGACTATAATAGTATTAAATTAGCGTCAAATTAATCCATTCATGAAAATTCATTTTGCGTTTGTTGCCCTGCTTTTACTGGCTTCGTGTGCAGGAAATACAGAAAACAGTACAGATAATAATTCAACTTCTATAGAAGCTGATCCTGATGGTTCAAAAGGTATCAATGCCGACCTGGTAGAATTGGATAAGGCAGAACAAGAACTGGAAGCTGCTTCAAAGAATACCACTTCTCTAAAGTTTGAGAAAATGGTACATGAGTTCGGGAAGATCAAACTGAACTCAGAGAACGACTGTGAGTTTAAAGTGACAAATACAGGAGATTACCCGCTTGCTATTTCAGATGTTCAGGCAAGTTGCGGATGTACTACTCCGCAAAAACCTGAAAAACCAATTGCTCCGGGTAAGTCAGATGTAATCAAGGTTCACTTCAAACCAAGTTCAAAGTCTATCGATGGTAAACCGGTAGAAAAAACGATTACAGTTACGGCTAATACACAACCGAAAATTACGGTAATCCGGGTTAACGCTATCGTGGAATAAAATTTAGATGACGAACTGTTGTTTACCAGCAGACTGATCTATAAATCACATAAATTCTTAGGACAGAACATAAAATAAAAAGGGTTGATTTGAGTCAACCCTTTTTATTTGAAAAGATTACTCTCCAGGAGCAATTTGAAAAACCAGGACGTTATTTTGCAGACAAAAACTTCGGCACGAATTTCTTGAAATAGTTGTTCAGCTCATCGTTCAGTTTAAACAGGAGAATAGTCCCAAAATAAACTACTGTTATCACTATTGAATTGATAACGAAAACCAGGTATTTGTTTGATAAGTAGTTGTCCGGTAAAAAGTAGAAAACTCCAACAATAGCTGCTCCTATCGCAAGAACAACTAATTGGTTCCATTCGAACGGGTGCATTTTATACCAAACCCAAACCATGATCAGCCTGGCAACGTTATAAAAGATGATCGCAAGCGAAGTGGAAATTGCAGCACCTTTTAGACCTAGCAGAGGTAACAGATACAAATTCAGCGTATAAACCGAAACCAATAGGAATATAGTAAATACAATATCAAGCCTGTACTTTTTGGAAGTGATGAAAATGGTTCCGTTTAATCCTAAGAATATATCCACAAGTTTTCCGGCCATCAAAATAAGAAACACTTCTACTCCTGAACCATATGCTTTCGGTAATATGGAAAAAATGAAATCTATATTGATCCAAACAAGAACAAACGCATAAAGTGCGATAATCAAAGAAATGGAACTCGTTTTCTTATAGAGTTCATGCATTTTCTGCATATCCTTTGTTTTCCAGTATTGAACAACCAAACCTGAGGCAACTCTGACAATTGATTTGTTGGGTACCTGCATAGCACTGATCAGATAGAGAACAGTTGTATAGACGCCGGTTTCATCCAATCCCATAAAACTGGCTATCATCATTGCATCAATGGTCAATACGGCCATTGATCCTATTGAGTTGAAGTAATTAAACAAACTGTAATTGACCAGTATTTTTCGAAACCTTACGGGGATCTTGTACTTTGATTTTTTGATCGAAAGCTCTCCTGTTCTTACCAGATAGATTAGCAGAATCATTGCGGGAACGAAATAGGACAGTGCGAAAAGTACCACAAGCCATTCAAAAGACATTCCACCGTAACAATAAACAACAAGCAATGCTGAAATAAACAACCTGTGTACAAGTTCGTTAGAGACAACAGACAATGTGTTTTTGAACAAACCGCGCAAATACATGTCGGAAACCAGGTAAAATACGGTCCCAATACCGATGGGAATAATCCAGAAGGCATTATTCACAAATAATTCAGACTTGTCTTCATAAAAGAAGGTGATCTCTTTTTGAAAAAGCAGAAAAACCAGTGATAAAATAAGGGTAGAAACAAAAATGATCTTCAGAATGGACTTCAAAAAACCGTAGTTTTCCATTTTCTCATTCCTGAAAAAGGGGAAAAATTTCCATGTTGTATTGATAAGTCCAAGATTGGCCAAATGTCCGAACAACATTCCAACCGATACGAGTAAGTTCAAAAGTCCAACCTGCTCTGTAGTAAGGAAAACAACAAATAAAACGCCTTTATTTATGTATCCTACCACCAAACCAAGATAAGAAGCAATCGTTGTTGCAACAGCTTCTCTTTGAACAATACCCATTAATTGTTTTTCTACAAAATTAGTCCTTTTGAGCAATTACGGTATCTGATCTTCATTATCCTTCATCTACAACTGTCAAATCACCTCTTTTGTGATGGATATATTGATTAATTTAGCGTAAACAAAGTTCTATGTGCGGAATTCACGGATTCATTGATAAAAAGTTAACGGCTGAACAACGGAACCTTACCATACAAAAAATGGTAAACGCTACTTTGCACCGTGGACCGGATTCTTCGCATTTTGAATGTTTTGACGCTACCGCACTTGGACATAACCGACTGAGTATTATCGATTTATCAGAAGGAGGAAAGCAACCCTTCACCATTGATGAATTCACTATTGTTTTCAACGGTGAAATTTACAATTACAAGGAAATCAGGGAAGAACTGAAGACACTTGGTTATTCTTTTCACTCTGATTCTGACACCGAAGTTTTATTACGGGCCTATATTCATTGGGGAAAAGCAGCGATTTCAAAGTTTTTGGGAATGTGGGCTTTTGCCATCTGGAACAACAAAACGAAACAACTGCTTTGTTCTCGCGATCGTTTCGGAATAAAACCGTTCTACTACATTAACGAAGGCGGACGATTCTATTTTGCATCCGAAGTAAAATCGCTGAAAGCATCACCTGTTTTCAGTAACGACATTAATATTGACCAATTGAGTCGTTCATTGCAAATGGGATGGATTGGTTATGGAGAAGAAACAACGTATGCTAAAGTAAAGCAGCTGGAACCGGGAACATTGCTTCACATTGATGGTGAGCAATTGCAATTTGAACGTTATTGGAACTATCCCACTATTGCTGAGAATTTAACCGATGACGCGCTTTTTGCCAAATATGAAGAACTTTTCCTCGATTCACTGAAAATGCATTTGAGAAGTGATGTACAATTGGGAGCCACACTTAGCGGAGGAATTGACAGTTCTTCTATTGTTACTTCTATCATTGAAGCTTTCGGGATTCATGATCTAAAAACCTTCTCTATCTTTTATGAAGGTGAAAACAGTGTGGACGAGCGGCCGTTTATCCAGGAAATCGAGAAAAAATATGCCGGTAAATTCCACGCCAACTATTATTCTCCTGATGTTTCATCGGTAGCCGACGAATTTGATCGCATTGCTTATCATTGTGATTTCCCGCTACTGGGCTCCTCTCCTATTTCTCAGTACTTCATAATGAAGGAGATTTCGAAGCAGGGAATCAAAGTGATTTTAAGCGGACAAGGTGCTGACGATTATTTGGGAGGTTACATGCATTCTTATTATCGTTTTTATGCGGAAATGTTCCAAAAGTTGAGATGGCTGCGCGGATTGAAAGAAATGGGCAGGCAAAAAAAATACCAACAGCTGAACAATTCAGACATGATGAAAGTGTTGATGAAAGCCGGGCTCTCAGTTCTTTTTAGTGAAACCAAACTCTATCAACTGGAATATTCGAAGTACTACCCGAATTTGTTTAATACGGATTCGAAGAATACCATTCAATTGAAGAACCCCGGGTATGGAAAAATGAACAATTTCCATTACCATTTGATGAAAACAACTTCGTTACCTACTTTACTGCATTACGAGGACAGAAACTCAATGGCGTTTTCGATTGAAAGTCGTGTTCCTTTCCTTGACCATCGTTTGGTTGAACTGGGGATTACATCGAACGCCGATACCAAGATCAGAAATGGTTATACAAAAGCCATTTTGAGAGAAGCAATGGTAAAATACTTGCCTGAGGCGATATACAAGCGTACCGACAAAAAAGGTTTTGTAACTCCGGGCGAAGTGAAATGGCTACGGGGTGATCTTTCTCATCTGCTGGATATTGATTTCAATCGCATTCCGAACCTCAACAAATCGTTGGTGAACAGTGAACTTGAAAAATTCAGGAAGGGTGACAACAGCAATGCAAGCCTGATCTGGAGATTAGCCAGCATTAATCATTGGGTAAAAACCAATTAGCAATATTACGCTTTTTGCCAAAATGTAGTATCAGTCAAACCATTTGTGGTGTTGACAGAGTCCCATTTCTTAAGCGAAGAAAAAACTAAATCGTAGCGGCTTCTTTCACTATTGTCGAGAATTAGCAAACCTCCTGTCTTTAGTTTTCTAAGATTTACAAAAACGCATTCGGTCCTTGCCCTGCCATCTACAATAATAAAGTCAAAATACTCATCAGGGTAATCCTGAATTGCCATCATGTAGTTGTAGTAATCTTTTCTGTAATCAAAAGTTTGTTCAGGATCAACCGCATCCAATTCTTCCAGTCTTTCCGGTTGATCTCCAATAGCATTCTGCTCAACCAACCTGTAGTCGAATTTCGCTTTGTGATCATAACCCGCAACTGTTGTCTTAATGTCGTTATACCATCCCGGATGATGCTCAACACTCGTCAATTCAGCAACCCTGGTGACAAAAAACAAGGAGCTGAATCCACTACCGAACTCACATCCTTTTTTATCTCCACCTTCTAACCATTTCGAGAAGAAAAGAATCGCGGATTCCGAAAGCCAGGGTGCAGGTGCATGTTTTTTACGAAAACGGGCGTATCTCAGTTTTATTAACGGTCGTGCAATTCGGTAAATCACATAGTTCATTTTCGATGATTCCGATTTTGTAAACCAATTGGTTTTAGGAATCGATCGTGAACTGTTTATTTCTCTTAATAAATCTAAAGGCTTCATTTCAAGTTTTTATAATGATTAACCAATTTTAAACCTTCCTTTTCCCACGAAAACAACTGTTTTGCAGAGTTGTGTGCATTTTGCTGAATTGAATCGATAACTTCCTTATCCAATGCAAGTATTTTCAACACTTCATCACTCAAACTTTGCGCACTAGAGGCCGTAAACACAAATCCGGAATTCGTATCAAAAATAACCCGTTTCAAAGGCAAACAATTACTTACCAGAATGGTGGTTTTGCTTTGCATTAATTGAAACAATTTATGAGGAATCGTATAATCAGTATGATCATTCTTTATATGTGGAATGATATTGATCTTACTCTTCTTCATGTAGTAGTTAATTTCCGTAAACGGTTTTTGTCCCAGAAAAATAACATTGTCTTTTTGACCATGCTTGACTGCAAGATCCTTGAGAACATTCAAATAAGCGTCGTTTCCGCTTCCAACAATCAAGAACTTGAAGTTACTCTCTTCTTTATTCAAAATCGTTAACGCTTCAATAACGGTATCTAAACCACGTACCGGACTAATTCCACCCACATATGTGATATAAGTAAATTCAGGAATAAACTCGAAATCAGGGATCGTCTCCGAGTAATCGAAATCATTTTTTTCGTAGTTTGAAATTACGATGATCTGATCGTCTTTAAAGTTCGGAAACAATTGGTGAAGCTTGGTTTTCATTTCTTCAACAACGGCGATCACATAATCCATTTTAGGGATTAACCTGGCTTCCACCCTTTTCCAGCGCGACGGTTTAAAAAGTAAGTTATCCTTTATTCTCTTGAAGAGTGTTTTCTTAAATATAAACCGTTCTTCAAGCATTTCAGGAAAGTTCTCATGCATGTCTAAAACAACAGGAACATTCAACTTTCGTCGTAAACAAAAACCCGTTTTTGCTAAATGAAGGTCGTGAACATGAATTGCTTTTACCGGATTACTTTTGGCAAACTTCAAGACAGCCTTATAGAGTAATCTATTGAAAACAAAAATCGCGTTGAACGTATCTCTCAAGCCTAATTGTCGAAAAGTAGTGTTCTTTCCTACCCGGAACACCTGAACACCATTTACAATTTCGTGTCGCAAAAGTCCGGTTTTCCAATAACAGAAAACAGTAACAGGTTCTCCGGCTTCTGCAAGTGATTCAGCTTCCTTTCTTACACGAATATCTTTGGGATATTCACCTTCAAGTAACATTACGATCATTGAATCAATATTGTTTTAAGAACCTCAACAAGGCGTTCAGAGGCAAATCCTCCCCAGTTTTCCGGAATTAATTTTAATAAAACCAGGCCCGGTGCCAACAATTATCGCAATGTGTTTCATCTGCCTTATTACTCTTTTCCGACGAACTAAAATTGTAAATTAAGCCGTTCGCTTCATTTTCTTTCTTACACAAATTCCTGCAGCCCCCAGGGTTACTAAAATCAATAACCAGGAGAAGATTCTTGAAATAGTATTGAATTTAACGAATGACTCAGAATTGTAGGTAAAGACAATCTTGCTTTTTCCTTTCGGTAATTCCAAACCTCTCAACAAGTAATTCACGCGAACTATATCTGCCGGTTTACCGTCAATCGTTGCTGTCCATCCGTCTTCATAATAAACTTCACTGAATACCGCCATTCCTGCATCTGAAGCATTTGCTTCGTACACCAATTTATTCGGAGCATACGATTTAAGCTTAATCTTACCTTCACCTCGCCAGGATCTTGCTTTCAACTTTTTGGCTTCTGCCGCAGAAACAACTACTTCCTCTATTGGTCTGAAGTCGTCAAGTACTTTAAATGTTAGCAAACCGCTGAACGATTTCGTTGTATCGTTATCGAAATCACGTTTCATGATCAAATTCGATTTACCATTCATATCCTGTACGAAAACAACATCTGCACCCATTGGAACACCATTAGAAAGCGGAACATCAAGTGTATCTGCCGCTCCTTGTGGCAAATATTGTAATTGCGCGCTGGCGTAACCCGTAAGTGATTTTTTCTCCACGCCATTCACAAAGAAACGGCCAGTTCCAATATTATCCATTTTGAACTTCGAACCTAAACTTAGGATTTCCTGGTTTGCATCCGGAACTACTTGTGCTTCTCGAACGAACCACGCGTTCCCCAAAGCAGTTTCATTTGGAATAACTGTTCGTCCTTCAGCCCCCATGTTCAGGAAATACTTCACATTCAACATGTCATAAACCTTGTAGTTCGATTTATACAAATGAAATTCGGCAATGTTCTGAATAGAACGCAATTTTGCACCATGGTAACCTCCAAGCGATTTGTGGAAATAAGACGCAGCAGCAGAAGTGAAACCTCCCTGCTGGTCGAATACACGGTAATTCGTATTTCTGTTCAGTGCTGCAAAACCATATGACATTTCAATTCTTTTTGCATCACTTCCTTCAGCACCAAGTTCATTTGCTTTGGCTCTACCTTCAGCCATACCTTTTTTCACTTTGCTGTTCAGATCAGAATTCAATTCCGTTTCCATTGTCAAAATGTCCATATCTGCCTGATCAGCAGTATTCGGGAATGCAACTTCAAGTTTCGGTGTCCAATATTTATAGCCTGAACCATCTGCAGAATCAGAGTTATTCAGGTAGTTGCTAGACATGGTAATAATATCCAGGAATGCAATCAAACCTAATGCACCAAGGGAAATTGCTGCAGAAACAGATGTCAGGAAGTAAAGCGCCAAACATCCGATCGCCAAAAGCGTGAAGAGGATTGAACGGTTCATAGAACTATTCCAAACCTGCTCTCTGATTTCTTTCGTTGCCGCTTTGTTCGCTTCGTATTCCTCACGCATTCCGCTTACTTGTGCATCAACAGCCGCCTCAATGGCTTGGGGACTCGTTACATCAATTCCGTATTGAGCTGCTTCTTCAGGTTTCATTGCCAAAATTTGATTTCGGATAGCACCTTTCTGCTGTTCGAATTGAGCTTCGATCCCTGAAGTATCACGCTCTTTTATCCACGTATATGAATCATCAATACCACCGAATTTCAGGATCAGCAACAATAAGAAATAAGCACCTGAAGTAATGTAAAACGGTTTAAGGTTCGCTTTGATCGCTTCTTTCTCCTTGATCAGTTTATCAACCAATAAAACAGCAAGCAGTGGGATACAAAGTTCTGCTATAACCAAAATGATGGTAACCGCTCTGAACTTATTGTATCCCGGAACGTTGTCCAGGAACCAATTGGTCAAGCCCATATAGTTTTTACCCCATGACAACATTACTGTAAGAATAGTCACAGCAAGCAAAGCCCATTTTGATGCATCTTTGATGTAAACCATTCCGAGCAAAGCCAGAAACACCAGAATAACACCTAAGTAAACCGGACCGGAAGTTGCAGGTTGATCTCCCCAATAAGCGACTCCACGTTCCAAAACAGCTTTTTGTTGTTCCGGTGTCAAATCACTTTTCTCAATAAGATCAACGAAAGGAGAATCCCCAAAAGCCATAGTTCCCGCTCCCTTTGCGTAAGGAGTAATGAACGAGAACGTTTCACCGATTCCATAACTGTATTCGGTAACATAATCACGATCCAGACCTTCAGTTGTATTTGCACTGTTAGATGCTCCAGATGCTGAAATCGTCAGGTCGTTTCCTCCTCGGATAGTATGCTTTGCATAATCATTTGTCATTGCAATGTTTCCGTAGTTTACGGCAAGAGCGATAACATATCCTGCAATAATTCCTACAGTAGCTTTCAGGAATTTAGCATACTCTTTTGTTTTGATCACTCTGACAGTTTCAGCTATTCCTAAACCAAGCAAAACAAAGCCAAGGTAATAAGCCACCTGAAGATGATTCGCAGCCAATTCAAAACACATAAACAATGCGCTGAGTATTGCTCCCCACATCCACGATCTTCGATAACTGTAGAAGAAGGCTCCTACAACCGGAGCCATAAAAGCAATTGCAATTCCTTTGGTATTATGCCCTGCTCCAAGAATAATGATCTGGTAACTCAAGAATCCATAGGTCAATGAACCAATGATTGCTACCCATTTATTCACTTTCATCATAGAAAGCATGATGTAGAAACCAATCATATAAAGCAATACGATCCCTAGCGGGGAAGGCAAAGTCTGGAAATAAATTCTTTCCATTTTTGAAAAGATATTCCCGTCGTAGATCACAGAAATTTGAGCCGCCGGCATTCCACCGAACATTGAATTCGTCCATAACGGTTCCTCGCCCTTAGTGTGTTCGCGGAAATCCTGGATTTCATGTGAAGCACCTGAAAATTGTTCAATATCATGTTGTTTCAAGCTGTAGTCACTAAGCTCTAATCGAAAATATGCCAGGCAAATCACAAGGAAAATTCCAATTGCGGCAAAATGAATCCAATTCTTCTTGAAGAAAGCAGAAATATTCATGTTCTGTTGATGTAAAATTTAGCGGTGAAGATAATTAATTCATTGAGACGGCGGTTCATTTGAGAAAGTCAATTATCATTTAATGTCAACACTCTGACGATTATTGAACGAAAGTTTAAAAAATGTTTTAATCTGTTAAAAAACAAAATAGCTTCGCGTTTATCGCCGTACTTTTCGTAAAAACATTGGGTTATGAAAAAAATGATACTATTCTTCAGTTTATGTTCGGCTGCTTATTCATATGGCCAGTCGAACTACAGCATTGTGGCAACTGGCAATAACTGGTTTCCGGATACACTGACCATTGAAGTTGGTGACTCCGTAACGTTCACCAACAACAACCAGGGTTTGCACAATATAAACGGAACGACGGTAACTTATCCGTCCAATCCGGAATCATTCGGAATGCTGGCTTCCAGTCAGAACTGGATTTATGGCCACCGTTTCAATACGCCCGGAAATTATTCCTATCGCTGTGATGTTCATTCATCAATGATGACAGGAAGTATTAAAGTCAATCCTCCGGCAGGGATCACGGAAAACATTAACAGTTTTGGACTGTATCCGAATCCTGTAGAGGATCTTCTTACGTTAAAGGTTCCTTATTCCAACTATGAAATAATTGTTTCTGACATGTTGGGAAATGAAATTCTTAAACGAGAAATGAACGAGGAAAATGTACTGGATCTAAGCAAGCTGAATTCAGGGCCATACCTGATCTCGGTTTATCTGAACGGAACGGTAACCGATACTCAACGTTTCGTCAAGAAATGAAATCGTTAATTACCCTCAGTCACTTTGAATGACTGGAGTTGAAAACATCCTGAAGTTGGTTTCGTAACCACTTCAGGTTTTCACAAAATAATGCAAAAACAGACAAATCCTTAATAAATGTTGACATCTGTTAATTAACTGGTTTTCAATATTGAATTGGCGTAAATTCCATAAAAACAAATATTATGGAAAAGCTCTTACTGTTGTTCATTATTTGTTTGTCGTTCCGGGCGAACACTCAAACAAATTACACTGTTACTGCGTATTGGAATTCCTGGTCAGATGATCATTTGACTATTGAAACCGGTGATTCTGTTACGTTCATCAATCATCATTACGGCAATCACAACATTAACGGAACAACGGAGAGTTTCCCGTTTAATCCGGAATCTTTCGGAATGACAAGGGTTAGTGACGATTGGACGTATGGTCATCGTTTTACAACACCGGGAACTTATTCTTTCCGATGTGACCTTTATCCCTGGCAAATGGGTGGACTGGTCATTGTGGAAGATGTTGCCGGAATTGATGAAGAAACTTCAAGCTACAATATTTACCCGAATCCTGCGGAAGACAAAGTACATTTGACAGTTCCAGCCAACTGCCAAATCAACGTATATGATTTGCTTGGAAATCTGGTAATCAGCAAAATCCACTTCAATGAGAGCGAATTGGATCTTGCGCAGCTGAATTCAGGGACCTACCTGATAGAAATAAAAGACAAGGAAAACGCTGAATTCCAACGGATCGTCAAAAAATAAAACCTATGAAAAAAAAGAAGTCCCGGTCACCGAGCGTAGTCGAAGTGCGGGACTTCTTTACTTCATTAACTATTTAATTTCTTCGTAGTCTATATCCTGGACCTCACCTTTAGCGCTCGGATTGGATTTGGAAACAGTTACTTTACCAAAATCCCGAAGTTTTTCTTTCCGTTCACGCTGAAACTTTTTTTCTTTTTCCTCCATATCGCGTTGTTCATCCAGGTTACGTTTTGCTATCATCATTTGGCCTATGAAGCGTAATGCAACAAAAGCACCGATGATAATGAGAATGGTTTTGAACAATCCTCCTAAACTGGCTTGGGCAATATGAAAGTTTTCCTCCAAGTTTTCAATTACTTAGAAAGGTGCATATTTCTTTCAGAGTAAATCTTTGTAAAGAACGGATCTTTCAAATCTTTAATGAAACGGATAGCTTCACCTGTTGATTTCATTTCAGGACCTAGTTCTTTCTTTACATCAGGAAATTTCTCATAAGAGAACACCGGAATCTTAATAGCATAACCCTCTTTTCGAGGCTGGAAATTGAAATCTTTCACTTTGTTATGCCCTAGCATTACTTTCGTTGCGTAATTCACATAAGGCTCGTCGTACGCTTTAGCGATGAACGGAACCGTACGTGATGCACGTGGATTAGCCTCTATCACATAAACTTTATCGTCTTTGATAGCGAACTGAATGTTGATCAAACCAACTGTTTCCAATTCGATGGCAATTTTCTTTGTAATGTCTTCAATTTGCTGCATTACGAAATCTCCCAAATTGTATGGAGGAAGAACCGCATAAGAATCCCCGGAGTGAATTCCAGCAGGTTCGATATGCTGCATTACACCGATGATGTAAACGTCTTTTCCGTCACAAATTGCATCAGCCTCGGCTTCAATTGCTCCACCAAGGAAATGATCAAGCAAGATCTGGTTATTTCCCATTTCATTGATGATATCTACAACATGGTGTTCCAACTCTTCCTTGTTGATGACGATCTTCATTTTTTGTCCACCCAAAACGTAGGAAGGACGAACCAATAACGGGAACCCTAATTCGTCAGACAATTCCAATGCTTGTTCAGCGCTTTCCACTACTCCATATTTCGGGAATGGGATTTTGTGCTGCTCAAGAACTTTAGAGAAACGTCCGCGATCTTCGGCCAAATCAAGTGCGTTAAAGCTTGTTCCAAGGATCTTGATCCCGAAACGCTCTAATTTCTCAGCAAGCTTCAAGGCAGTTTGTCCTCCAAGTTGCACAATTACACCTTCCGGCTTTTCATGCTGAATAATATCGTAAATATGTTCCCAGAAAACCGGCTCGAAATACAGTTTATCAGCAGTATCAAAATCTGTAGAAACCGTTTCAGGGTTACAATTGATCATGATTGTTTCGTAACCACACTCTTTAGCAGCAAGAACTCCGTGAACACATGAATAATCGAACTCAATTCCCTGCCCGATTCTATTCGGTCCGGAACCAAGAACAACCACTTTTTTCTTATCTGTTCTAACACTCTCATTTTCGTACTCGAACGTGGAGTAGAAATAAGGTGTTTTCGCATCAAACTCAGCGGCACAAGTGTCTACCTGCTTGAATACGCGATTGATTCCCATTTCAGTACGTTTCACATGAACCTCTGATTCAAGGCAGCGAAGCAAATGAGCGATCTGACGATCAGCGTAACCTTTTTGTTTCGCTTCCATCATCAATTCAACAGGAATATTGTCCAAATGGAATTTCTCGATTCTACGTTCAGTATGGATCAAATCCTCAATCTGACGCAGGAACCAATGATCGATCTTTGTTTTCTCGAAGATGGTCTTGAACGGAATTCCCAATTTAATCGCATCATAAACATGGAACAATCGGTTCCAGCTTGCATTTTCCAAACTGTAAAGAATAGCTGATTGGTCTGTTAATTCTTTTCCGTCGGCGCCCAAACCATTTCTGTTGATCTCCAACGATTGACAAGCCTTTTGTAAAGCTTCCTGGAAAGAACGACCGATTCCCATCACCTCTCCTACGGATTTCATTTGAAGTCCAACTCTGCGGTCGGTTCCCGGGAATTTATTAAAGTTCCAGCGCGGGATTTTTACGATAACGTAATCCAACGTTGGTTCGAACAAAGCCGAAGTTGTTTTTGTAATCTGGTTTGAAAGTTCATCCAAATGGTAACCGATTGCCAATTTCGAAGCGATTTTAGCGATTGGATAACCTGTAGCTTTAGAAGCCAATGCAGATGAACGCGAAACACGTGGATTGATCTCAATTGCGATGATATCTTCTTTCTCATCAGGAGAAACGGCAAACTGTACGTTACATCCACCGGCAAAATTCCCGATAGAACGCATCATTTTGATTGCCATATCACGCATTCTCTGGTACGTTGTATCTGAAAGCGTCATTGCAGGTGCAACTGTAATCGAATCACCGGTATGGATTCCCATCGGGTCAAAGTTCTCAATAGAACAAATAATAACCACGTTATCATTCGCATCACGAAGAAGCTCTAACTCATATTCTTTCCAGCCCATCAACGCTTTGTCGATCATTACTTCGTGAATCGGAGAAAGCTGCAATCCGCGCTCCAACAATCCATCGAATTTTGCAGGATCGTAAACGATGGACGCTCCTGAACCACCAAGTGTGTAAGAAGGTCGGATACAAAGCGGGAAACCGAAGTCCTGCGCAATTTCTTTTCCTTCGAGGAAAGATTTTGCTGTTGCCTGCGGAGCCATCGGTACACCGATCTCCAGCATCAGGTTACGGAAGGCCTCGCGGTTCTCAGTAATCTCGATGGCTGCGATATCAACCCCGATAATCTCAACACCATATTCTTCCCAAATTCCCATTTCCTCACACTGAATGGCAAGGTTCAACGCTGTTTGTCCACCCATTGTTGGCAAAACCGCATCAATCTTATGGTTTTGAAGAATTTTAACGATGCTTTCCGGCTCAAGCGGTTGCAAATACACATTATCTGCTACCACTTTATCTGTCATGATAGTTGCAGGATTGGAGTTGATCAGTGTTACTTCAATTCCTTCATCACGCAGAGAGCGAGCGGCTTGTGATCCTGAGTAATCAAATTCGCACGCCTGGCCAATAACAATTGGTCCAGATCCAATGATAAGAACAGATTTAATCGATGTGTTTTTCGGCATTTCAGCTTTTATTTTTAAAGAGTTCAATTTGTAATTACTGCTAGCCACAGTGAGCGTTTGAGGCGTCTGTTTCGCTGAAAAACATTCGCAACAAATTGAGCGCAAATTTAGGGAGAAAAACCGGAAGAGTTGCAAAACCGATTTTGTTTTTGTGTTGAGTTATTAACAAACTATAAATGGAAAATGGAAAATTAAGAATTGAGAAGCTTTAAAAGCCTGAATTACTTTCAAATTCCGGAGCAATACAACCACTTTTTTTACATTCTACATTTTCAATTTTCAATTTGCTTTTATACTATCTTTGATTTCAAATTCACTCTTTATGCAATTGGTCCTTAATCAACAGCAAATCCAGCAAAAAATGATGCGCCTGGCGCACGAAGTTCTTGAAAACACTTACGGGACAGAACATTTGTTTATAGGTGGAATTGTTGGAAACGGTGAAGTATTTGCCCGGCAACTTACAGACTTGATTAAAGCAAACAGTCAACAAAAAGTGACGTCGTTTAAGATCGATCTGCACAAGGATGAACCGTTGAATCATGAAATCAATTGCTCCATCGACGTAAAGGAATTTGGCGGACAAACTGTTATTCTTGTTGATGATGTGATCAATTCCGGAACTACGATGCAGTATGCAGTAATGAAGGTTTTGGAACAGCCGGTAAGAAGTGTAAAAACTTTGGCTTTGGTAGACAGGATGCACCGCCGTTACCCTATCAAATGTGATTTTGTTGGAGTGACGTTAAGTACAACTCTGAAAGAACGCGTTGAAGTAATACCGTCGAACGGTTCACTGGAGGCGTTTCTTGTTTAATCGAAAATGGAAAATTGAGAAAGGAAAAGAATAGAAATTCACTTCTGATTCTATTCCCTTTCACTATTTTCTATTTTCTCAAAAGATATAAAATGAATAGAGTTACCGAATCTTCCAGCAACCATAACGATCTTGAACTAAAATCAACACGGGAATTATTGGTTGGAATTAACCTGGAAGACCAAACTGTTCCCCTGGCGGTTGAGAAAGAGATCGGTCAAATTGAAAAACTGGTTGACGCTACAGTAGAACGTATGCAGAAAGGCGGACGTTTATTCTACATGGGAGCAGGAACAAGCGGTCGACTGGGAATTGTTGATGCAAGCGAATGTCCGCCTACTTTTGGCGTTCCTCACGGAATGGTCATAGGAATTATTGCCGGTGGTGACAAAGCGATCCGTAAAGCAGTAGAATTTGCTGAAGACGACAAGGAACAAGGCTGGAAAGATCTATTAGAATTCGAAATAAACGAAAACGATGTTGTTGTCGGAATTGCCGCATCGGGAACGACACCTTATGTACTTGGAGCGTTGGAAACAGCGAAATCGAAAGGAATCATTACAGGTGGAATTTCGTGCAATCCGGATTCTCCTTTAAGCCAACTGGCGGATATTGCTATTACTCCTGTTGTTGGACCTGAATTCGTAACTGGTTCTACGCGAATGAAAAGCGGAACCGCTCAAAAACTGGTTTTGAATATGCTTTCAACAGCGGTAATGATTCGTCTTGGACGGGTAAAAGGTAATAAAATGGTTGACATGCAGCTTTCCAATGAAAAACTGGTAGACCGCGGAACAAGAATGGTAATGGAAGCAACCGGCTTGGATGAAAAAACCGCAAACGAACTACTTTTGAAGTACGGTTCCGTACGGGCCGCTGTAGATTCGTTAAAATAATATATTTACACACTAACATTAAAAGATTATGCTTGGTCTAATCCCCTTAATTTTCATCGGAAGATGGTATTATCAACTTGCTCACGAATACAATAAGAATCGCTGGGGATTTGCAATTTTAGGAGTCGGGATTGCAATTGTCTCACAAGTGTTATTTGGTTTTGTCACCGGTTTTATTGCCGCTGCAACAGGTAATTTACAATGGTTGGATAATCCGATCATTATTTCCCTTATAGCGCTTGGTTTCGCTGTCATTTGTGTGGTGATCGTTCATAATTTGCTCAGAAAATTTTGGAAAAAAGCGCTGGACATCGAAAACACAAATCCGAATCTATTGGATATGTAAACGTTTACCTTTCTCCCCGAAAAACATTATTTAATAAAGACTTGTAATGAATCTCTATCTTATTCCTTTTATGATCCAGGTAATTGTCAGTGGGTTTTACTATATGCTCGCTGAGAAACACCGTCGGAACCCAATCGTAGTGGCTCTACTCGGTTTTGGAGTTGGAGCTGTAACTTATTCTCTTCTTGCTGCGACAATGTTTTTCACAAATGTTCCAAGATTCTTCCGAGTAGAACTGGGAATTTCCGGTTTTTCAATTACTCTCCTAATTCACATGGTTACTTTTGCAGCGGTATTCTTTGTTTATAAACGACTGGAGAAACACTATAAAAAACATCCGAGAGCCATTGAAACCCCCGATGTCCTGGATTAGCTTTCGCTGATAAACCCAATTAATGACTAACTTCGCGTACTGTTTAACGCTCGACTTCGCTCAGTATTAATGGTCAATACAATCCATATGAGCAAAGAAAATTCCCGGGTTAACAGTCTTCGTCCATTCAGACCGAAACCGATTACGCATGAATTAGAAGTATTGGAGTACGCCGCACACATTCCGGTTGAAGAAGCGGTAACTGCATTACTTGAAAACCATTTTGTTTTGATTGTTGATTCGTACGCAAGCGGTTTAAGTGTTATTGAAGCCTTAAAAAAAAGAATTAGCAGGAGCCGGAAAGAACAAACTTTCACAGAACAACGCAGCAACAGAAACTTGTTCAGAAAGCTATCTCATCAAATCCTATTGGAAGTTTCAAATCATCAGTTACAGGTGCGAAAAGCCCCAAAAATTGGCTGGCTAAAAGAACTTTATCCGGATACAGCTGATTTTTTCCTTTCTTTACCGGAAATCCAGGGATTAAACAGCAGTTGGCAATGGCACGAAAAAGGGATTGAAATTCCATTTCTGAACGAACGTATTCATCCTTTTTACGGTACTTACTTCCCTACCCGGTTTGAGCACATTGAACTTTTCGATCGTTTTTTAACCAATTACACAGGTGTAAAACAACAAGCAATTGACATTGGAATTGGAAGTGGTGTTTTAAGTTATCTTATGCTAAAGCACGGTTTTGGTGAAATCATTGGAACCGACAGTAATCCGAATGCCTTGATTGGCGTTCAAAAGCATCTTATCAATACGAATAGCGAGTCCATTAGTTTGCGTTCCGGAGATCTGTTTACGAACGTGAACCGGCAGTTTAACCTGATCGTGTTCAATCCGCCATGGGTGCCAATGCCCGGTAAAGCGAAGGGAATTGATGCTGCAATGTATTACGAAAAGGACCTCTTTCCACGTTTCTTTGAGAAAGCCGTAAACTACCTTAAACCAGGGGGACAAATCGCCCTGATCTTTTCAAACTTAGCTGAATTGATCGATGAAAAGCATATTCATCCGATTGCTCACGAACTGAAAACGAACAACCGCTTCAGGAAAATCGACCTGCTAAAAATGAAGGTGAAACCTCAAAGCGAGAAAACAAAAAGAACTGCCCTGATGCGTGAACAGGAAGTTGTTGAATTATGGGTTCTTGGAGCGAAGTAACAAAAACGCAAATCCATTCATGACTTAATCACGCGCTAAATAATCAAAGATTTCATGATCACCATCCGTTAATTCCAGGTCTCGACGTTTCATCATTGCATTTGCAGCTTCTTTGGCTTTTTTCAGATCGAACTTTTCAAAACCTTCGCTTCCACCCCAGGAGAACGACGGAATGAATTTCTTCGGAAAACCACCACCAAAAATGTTGCAGGAAACACCAACAACAGTTGCCGTATTGAACATGGTATTGATAGCACATTTACTGTGATCACCCATGCAAATGCCCATGAACTGTAAGCCCGTTTCAACCTCGTTGCTTTTTTCATACGACCAGGAGCGGATCAATGAATAATTGTTCTTCAGGTTGGAAGTGTTGGAATCGGCCCCGAAATTACACCATTCGCCGATTACCGAGTTTCCTAAGAAACCGTCGTGACCTTTATTCGAATAGGCCTGGAAAACACAATTAGTGATCTCTCCCCCCACTTTACAGTAAGGACCAATAGTTGTTGCACCGTAGATCTTGGAACCCATTTTCACTCCCGCATACTCGCATAATGCAAACGGACCGCGAATTAGTGAACCCTCCATCACTTCGGCATTCTCACCAATATAAATCGGACCGCCGGTAGTATTTAAGGTCGCTCCTTCAACAACAGCACCTTCATCAAGGAAGATCAACGACGGATCACCAATCACCAAATTTGTATCAGAAAGCGGTTCAGATTCTATTCCACCGGTCAACAGGAAATAATCGGCTACGAGAACTTCATCATTTCTCTGGAACAAATCCCAGCGTTCTTTTAACTCAATGGGATGTTCTTCCGAATAGTTTACTTTGTCAGTAGCATTGCCACGACGAGCTATCCATGTATCTCCGGAAATCAAAACCTGATTATCCTCCAGTAAAATTACTGCAGCAGCAATCACTTCATTCGGAATAATTGCAGCATTTACCTCAACGGTATGCTCACCTTCAATTCTCGGGAATTTCTTCGACAGATAGTCTTCGGTTTGGAAGGAGATAGTAGCTTCAGGGATCCAGCTTTCCCAACGCTCGGCATTCGTCATGATTCCCCAGCGCAAATCGCCAACCGGACGTGTTAATGTTAATGGCGCAAAACGCAAGTGCAAACCGTTATCGTGAAGAATGATGTTCATAAACCAAATTTAATTGAAAATACATTAATCTCTCCTCTTAAGGGGAGATAAAGAGGGGGAGTATCCACATATTGACAAGCCACCTCCCCTAACCCCTCCTCAGGGAGGGAGATGTTAGATCTTCTTCTACATTTTCAGTTTTCAATTCTAGCACCTCTTTCTTTTTAGAAATTGCCCACAATCCAATAAACGTCAACAATCCGTTCAGAATAAGCATTTCATTGCCGAAAATGTAACCGCCTTTGTATTTACCGTTCGGTTGTAAAATTCCTCCCGTCCATTCCTGGGAGTGCTGGCTGATAAAATAGCAAATACATGGAATCAGCACACAAACGAACGGAACAAGTATCTCCCTCAACTTTCGCTTTGTCAGCAACCCGAACGCAAACAGACCTAATAATGGGCCGTAAGTATAACCTGCCAACGTAAGGATTAACGAGATCAGGTTTGTTTCCTTGTTGTTCTCCACGTAAAACTTCGTTCCCATAATAATGAGCAGGAACAAGATCGAGAACCCGACGTGGACGATAAACTTGTAACGCTGTTTCTGTTTTTCATCGCGCTTGTGGAAATTCAGGAAATCGATGCAAAAACCGGTTGTTAAAGCGGCAAGTGCGCTATCCGCAGAAGCATAAGAAGATGCGGTAATTCCAAGAAGGAAGAATATACCTGCCACACTTCCGAATTTGTTCAGGGCGAGGTAAGGAAATGCATGATCCGGATTTCCTGGAAGTTCAACTCCTTTGGTTTGTGAATAAACGTAAAGCGCACCCCCCAAAAGCAGGAAGAGGAAATTGGTAATTACCAGTACAACGGTAAAAGAATACATGTTCTTTTGTGCATCTTTTATCGATTTACAACTCAAATTTTTCTGCATTAAATCCTGGTCCAGACCTGTCATAGCAATGGCAAGGAACATTCCTCCAAAGAACATTTTAGGGAAGAAATTAGGAGCATTCGCATCATCGAAAAAGAAGATCTGGGTCATAGAATTTCCTCCGGGAGTTGTTGCAGAACTGATCTTGTTATACAATCCGGTGAAATCGACACCAAGCGTATTGGCAATGATAACAGTACAAATAACTACCGAAGAGATCAGGAATATCGTCTGGAAACTATCCGTAATAACGATGGTTTTTATTCCTCCTTTAAAGGTGTAGACCCAAATAAGTATGATCGTTATCAATGCCGTCATGAAATACGAAACACCCAAATCCTGGAACAAGAACATGTGCAGCACTTCTGTTGCAAGGAATAATCGGGTTGCCGACCCGAGTGTACGGGAAAGAATAAAAAATGCCGCACCTGTCTTATAGCTCACTAAACTGAAACACTGGTTCAGGTATTCGTAAATCGAAATAACATTCAACCTGTAATAGAGCGGCATTAACACCTGGGCAATGACAACGTATCCGAGAATGTAACCGATAACTACCTGGAAATAACCCATTGCCTGCGTTCCGACTTGTCCGGGAACAGAAATGAACGTTACTCCGGAAAGTGATGTTCCGATCATTCCAAAAGCTACCAGGTACCATGAACTCTGTCGGTTCCCCGTAAAAAAGGTGTCTGAATTCGCATTCCTCGAGGTAAAGTAGGAAATCGCAATCAAAATTGCGAAGTAAAGAACCAATATGGAGGCAATGAGGGCTGTACTCATGAGATAAATTTATTTTGATCTACTGTTCGTTGAAATTACTGTTTCTGCATCAATAACACGGGGTGAATCGTGCATTTTGTAATACAGGTAAAGGAAAGCGCGTTTCATCTTTTTTTCTTTCGATAATTGCGCAGCATCAAAAATCACCACATACCTGAAAGTGCTGAACTTCTTCTCCTGTCCTACTTTCACCGGCCGAATCATTCGATAAACGGCTTTTTTACGGTCCATTTTATTCATGGAAGCTTTACTCATGACAAGGTCAGGAAGTGAATCCTGGCTTCTCAGCCTATTGTTCTCAATCTTGATCTGAACTGTGATCTTCAGTTTTTGATTTTTCAGTGTTTTGGCATCGATTTCTGCAATGTTTGCTATTTCCCGAAATCCGTAATCTTTGTCAATCGTTGTTTTTGACGTGGAAACATCTTTCCAGTTGATGCTTTCATAATACTCGGAATAATCTTCATTCGGAATCAAATGGTTTCCAAAAAGGACATATTGACTGAACTTCTTATACAATTCCTTCTGTTCATTTATTTTTCTGAGCAACGGAGCATTCTGAATTTTCTTTAATCCAAAATCCTTGTTCAACGCATAAAGTTGATGATCCAACAAAAACGTATTCTTGAAACAAACATCCTTAACCTTCAATTGATCGGTAGTGAACACAAACGAACGTTTCACCGTAGACTCGTTCAGCAGCAATTGTTTCCCCATAAAAGCTGTTGATTCGGGAAGTTTAACATCATATTGCTGTTTCAGTAACCCATAAATACTAGGTGCAATATCCAAATGAGAAACAATGGATTCTATTTTCTTAGGTTGTTTCAACAAAGGCGAATAAATCAAAATCGGAACATGGTATTTCGACAAAGCGCTCCTATTCCATAATTCAGAGCCATGATCTCCGGTTATAACAAAAATCGTGTTCTTGAAATCAGGACGCTCAGCAAACTTTTCAAAGTAACGCTTCAGTTGTTCGTCCAGGTAAGCATAAGAAGCAAACTTCTCCGTACTCACTTTTATTTCTTCAGTAAACCTGTTCTTTTTCGCATTGGAAAGGTTATCAAGTAAGCGTTTGGTGTACTTTTCCTTATTCGGATAAACGTACGGATCATGCGTACTTATCGTCAACATTACATCGAAAAACGGTTTCCCTTTTACCTTTTTGATTTCACTCAAATGGTTGTTGAACAAAGTTCCATCCGGCATTCCCCATGGCGAATTCAATTTTTCAGCTTCTTCCGTAGCTTTTTTACTCCATTTTCCGGAAAGTCGTTTTACGGAATGTTCATTCATGAAACCCCGCATGTTCATATATTCCAGCTGAACGCCGCAATAAAATCCTGTAGAATACTCTTTTTTCAGCAATCCCTGGATTGAATAATGATTGGGATATTCCATTTGCTGGAAAGCAACTCCATCCGTCACATTAGGAACAGAACATAGGGTTGAGGGAAGTACATTTTGAGTTCGCTGAGAAGTCGAAAGCGCGTTCGGATAATAAAGCGACTGCGCTGAAAGTGAATCAAGGAATGGCATGAAATGCCCGCACAAATCCGCTTTCTCACCCACAAAATCTGAGGACAAACCTTCTACGATCACATAAACGATGTTTGGTTTCGAAGCTCCTTTATTTAAGATCTTTTCCAAACTTGATGTTTCGGTGGAAATACTGAAAAGCGGGTATTCCGAATCATTCATTTTTCCGTTCGTAAAACTGGCATCCAAATCTTCAAAATCACTCAACTTTACCTTTTCGAATTTATCCGTCTTGCCGGTACTCAGAGAAGAATGTAAAAGTAATAATGAGGCATTGGACTCCACTCCAAGTTCATTAGCCGCAACTTCCTTATTTGAATTGTACAGCGGAAGGAACATCCACGCCAAAGCCCCAACCACAATGGCGAAATAACTTTGGGAGACAACATAAGGATTTTTTCTTTTTCCCAATTTCCTATAAACAAAAAAGAACAGCAAGGTAACCAGGATGAGTCCCAATATCGTGAGTAAAGAAAACCGCTGGCTTAAACCAACCGTTTTCTGTAATTCGTCAAAAGAAAAATTAAAAATGCTTGCGTCTACAATTTGGTGAACGGTAAGGAAATATTCGTTTAAACCAATTTGCAGGAATAACAACAAGCTCACAATGCTGAAGACAAAGATCTTCGCTGTTTTCTGATGAAAGGTAAAAATGATCCGTCCCAAAATATAGGTTGGAAAACCGATCACGAGCAAATACCACAAATCCTCACCAAATCCCTGAAGAACATCAAGAAACCCGAATTCAGTATCTCCTGACATCAAACGAAAAACGGTCGCGAGCCGAACCACAAAAAGCACTCCATAGCTGGCAATAAGTACGTTGCGGATAAAGAAAAGAAAAGCGACAGATTTCGACATGACAATTCAATCCGTAAAACTACAAAATCGGATCTCAAATTTATGGCAGAATAGATTGTTTTTACTCACAATCTCCTGAAAAATTCACCTACCTTGTAACTTATTCGCAATAATCCTGTCGTATAAAAAAACAGAATGAGACTAACGATACTTTTTATTCTTCTTTTATTTCCTTTCATCTCTCAGTCTCAGGTTCTGAAAGGAGTCATATACGACGCTGAAGGCGGAACCATTCCCTTCGCGCGGATCGGGATAAAAAACAGCACTTACGCAACATTGGCAAACGGAGAAGGAAAATTCCAGCTTCAACTGAAATCAGGTACTTACATCCTGGAGATCAGCGCTTCCACTTACGAGAAAAAAACCGATACGATTCAGATCACTTCACTTGGTTTGGTGAAAGATTACACGCTGGGAGTTGAGGGGAAACTGCTCCAGGAAACGGAAATAACGGCAAAATCACGTCGCGACCTTGCAAAGGAGATCATGCAAAAAGTCATAGATCAGCGAAACGATTGGGAAAACGCAATCAAAGATTACGAATGCAATTTCTATTCTTTCACCGGAATTGAGCTGGAAGTAACGGATTCTATTGAACGCGATAGCGTGGTTTCCAAGAAGAAAATGAACATTGCCGAATTGTACACGCATTCGTACGTGAAGAACGGAAATATCTACAAAGACAGTATTCTTGGAAATTTAGACCTTTCAGACAAGCAACGCTACGACAATGTAGTAACGGTTCAAATGGATTCAGGTGATGAAAGCCTGCAAACCAGGAATGCTCCCGAAACCAATCCTTATCTTTTTGTTCAGGGACTAAAAACCGCTGACATCAATCTCTTCAAGAACCAGCTCGACAAAGAACAGCTAAGTTTCCGTCCGCTCATTTCACCCCTGGCCTACAATGCGTTCGTCTATTATATTTTCATACTCGATGGATCTTTCTTCGATGAAAACGGAAGAGAGATCAACAAGATTACGGTTACGCCAAGATTCCGTGAAGAATCATTATACAGCGGAACATTGTATGTTTCAAATGACAATTATCACTTGCTTTCAGCAGATTTGGAGATCAATAAAGCAGCATTGAACTATTTCAAAGACCTCCATTTACTCATCGATTACACAGAAGACAACGGAAAATTGTATCCGAACAGACGCGAATACAATTATGTTATTAAGGAAGGGCGACAAAAATTCAACGGACAAATCCGTTCAATTGTCACCAACTACAAATTCCAGCAAGCAGAGGTGAAATCCAATTTCTGGCTTTCTGAACAAATTGATCACCCGAGCGCTTATGACAGAGACAGTGCCTATTGGCTGGAATATCGCCCGTTCACGTTAAAAGAAGAAGAGATTAAGTTCATTCACCAGCAAGACAGTATAGAAAAATACTATCAGAGCGAAGAATATTTGAGAGAACGCGACAGTACTTACAATACGCTGAGTGTTTGGGATTTCCTTTTTAACGGTGTCGGATTCAGAAATACTTTCAAAAAGCAGGAGATATACATTGGAGGATTGATCAACCAGGTTGTTCCATTTGGTGTTGGAGGTTATCGTCACCGGTTAAGCGGCTCGTATTCCAAAGGTTTCAAGAACGGAATGGAGTTCGATATTCGTCCGACCATTGATTACGGGTTCTACAACAAAGATCTGAAGGGTGAGGTAGAAGTTGACTGGTTATACAATCCCATGCGTTTCTCGAAAATCCATGTCATGGGCGGCGATATATATGACCTGGTAACGAATTACCAAAGTATTCAAGGAACCTTCGCTCCAGCCAACAGGGTGCGGAACCAAAAATTCGAGGCCTCCCACTCATTTGAAGTTGTAAACGGTTTGTACCTGAAAACGGGAATTTTCTATTCGCAGCGCGGAAGTATCTCAGGAATAAAGTATCCTTCATGGGTTGACCTATTTGGGAACTTCGCTACCCCAACTGAATTCGAAGATTACAACGTTTTGGTCAGTGAGATTGGCATTGAATACCATTTCAGACAGAAATACCTGATCCAGCGAAAGCAAAAGATCATTACCAACGACAAATGGCCGATTGTGAATCTTTCATATAAAAAAGGAATTCCTGGTTTATTGGGCGGACAAGCCAACTTTGATTTTGCGGAACTGCGTGTGCGGGACAACGTTTACTTGGGAACTCTAGGAAACTCCGAATTCAAGTTCGTAGCAGGAAGTTTCATTCAAAAGAAAGACCTGCGTTTGATAGAGTACAAATACTTCAGAACTTCCGATTTCTTTTTCTCGAATCCACTAAACTCTCAACAGTTATTAGATACGCTTTTAAGCACGTCGAACAATTACCTGCAATTCAATTTCATTCACCATTTCGAAGGATTTTTCCTGAACAAGGTTTGGTTGTTGAACCGTCTGAAACTGGAAGAAACGGTCGGCGGAAGTTTCCTGGGGATTCCTGATGCTGATTTCGTTCAGGCGGAACTTTACTTTGGTTTGGAACGAAAGATCCGGATCAAAAAGCAGATCTTCAAAGTGGGCGTTTATGCTGTAACCGCTTCAAGTTCGTTCGACAGCATGAAGTTTACGTATAAGTTCGGGGTCAATTTCTACGATAGTTTTTACAAGAAGTGGGATTATTAATGATGAATTACAATATTTTTGGCGTTCATCGCTGAACCATCTTTTGTGATTACCCGAAGAATATACTTTCCATTTGGAACATCTTCTGAAACCTTCAATTTGTATTCCTGATCAGAAAAAGTTTCTTGTAACACAACCCGACCTGTTAAATCCAAGAGCGTTAGGTTGTACTCAGCTTTTTTCGTCATTTTGATTGTGATCAAATCACTTGCGGGATTCGGAAACACTTCATCAATGATTTTATCAAAATAGGTTGATTCATCAACAAAAAGCTGAGCTTTATACGGAGTTACCAATACTGGGAAAAGATTGGCTTTAATTCCATTCCTGGTGCAAAGGTTGATGATATCCTTTCTTGAATTATCACTCAATTCTCCTTCCAAAGATGGCGCATCACCAATTACAAGAATCATTTTCTTGGAATCTTTCCGCCAGTTTGTTTCAGAAATTAATTTTGCTAAACCATCATAAACCGATTCCGGATAATCTCCTCCGTCGGAAACTTCAAGTTTATTGATGAAACTTCTTGTCGATTGATAGTTTCCACTTATTTCAGAACTACCATACCAACTGGCTCCATCGACATTTTTATCACCATAAGCCGCAACTCCTAATCGAATATCTTTAAACTTTTCAATCTGATCAATGATAGCATTAAGATTTATCCTTACACTGTCTATATCATTCTGCATACTACCTGTCTTATCGATCAGGAAAACGATATCCGCCCCATTTTTAGCATGATCTTCAATGACATCAAGGATAGTACTATGCACGGATTCAATGGCAGATTTATAATAAAAAGCCCCATCAGTTGCTTTTCCCAGGTCATAAAAGCAATCCAATGCCAATTTATTGAACATCAGAGTATCAAGAGGTGGCGGTAAAGTATCAATATCTGCATGTAATTTCACCGGGGCAGTATTCTTATCCACCCTGGTATCTGTGTTTTCATTAGAGCAAGAGAATAGTGATAGACAAATAAGTGTGAAGAATATAGTTTTCATTGTGTAAGATTGATTTAAGACTATCACAATAGTAGATATAATTCAAATTCACCCGTAACCCAAATCCACTTTATAACAACTTTTATAGAATTGGGGAATCAAGAGTAAGGTCCTCAGATATCCATCAAATGTTTACCTTAAGCAATTAAACACATTTTCTATCGTTGTAAAAGTCCAATCAAACTATTACCTATGGAAACGCGTTCAAACTCTTTTTCAGACAGATCTATTTCTTTCTCGTTCCTTCGCACAATCGCTCTTGCAGCGTTTTTTGTACTAACAATCTCCGCTAATGCGCAGACAAAAAACACTTCAGTTTATTTCAATGCAGATAAAAGTAATCTCGATGAGAAAGCGATAAAGGAACTTGATGCACTATTGCATTTTGTTTCAGCACATCCTGGCGGAAAACTCGTAGTTAGCGGACATACCGATAGTGATGCAAATGAAGCCTACAATCAGTCGTTGTCGCTTCGACGTGTCAATTCCGTAATCGGCTATTTAAAGTCACATACCACAGGAAAACTTCCGGAGATTGAACGCTCAGCTTTAGGTGAATCAAAACCTGTTACAGCCAACTCCACAGATGATGAAAAAGCCTTGAACCGCAGGGTAGAAATCAGCTACATCTATACAGAAGAGGTGATCCCTGTTGTTAAAGAGGAAGTCAAAAAAGGAAATATTGAAGACTTGTACGCCCTGTTACTTCCGGAATTTGATGAACATTGCATAGACAATTCGCGAGACACCTTCCTGGTTTGTGAAAAAGGAACCATTCTGAATATTCCTGCTGACGCTTTCCACAGAGCGACAAAAGGCTGTGTGAAGATTTCCATTCGTGAAGCATTGACCAAATCCGATATGGTACTGCAGAACCTGAGTACAAAAGGGAGCGAAGGAATTTTGATCAGTGGTGGAATGTTCGAGATCAAAGCTTCTGATGATGACGGCGAATTGCATTTGAAATCTGAGAAAAAAATCGGAGCATTGATGCCAACAGATAATGTGCTGGAAAACGCCGGAACCTATTACGGATCGCGTGACACTTCTCATCAACACAATTTAAGCTGGAATTCACCGGGACTTCCGTTATCGAAAGGCGCCACTCTACCCTTCAGATACTGGACGGACTGCTGGAACGGTGGTACCACTCCAGCGCTTGCACAATGCGAACGTTGCGGGTTCTTTTGTCGTTTAGGAAGAATAAGTGACGGCTTCAAAGGAATTACAGATTCCAAAACTCACGCCCGCAACAAGGAATTCCGTCAATGTCAGAAAGAGCTTCGCAAGAAGAAAAAAAGAACTTCGCCAACTCAAAACAATCAGTATTGCAGCAATATCTACCTCCAGTTGCAAAGCAATGGTATTACACCGGATTCAGTTCTGTTTATGAGCATGTATGGACAATACATGAAAGACAAAGGGTTAAAAACCATTTCAGAAACGATCGAATCACTAAAAAAAGATGAGGAAGAACGTCAAAAAGTGTTGATTCAGCAAATGAAAGAAAGATACAGACAAGATTCTATCCGCCAGGTGGGCTACAATGCCATTGGGATTGGTCAGTTCGGCTTCATCAATTGTGATTACTTCCCGAGAGAAAGAGCCGGTGCTCCATTAACAACCGTAAATACTGATCTACCATTTGGACAAGATGTTGACTGTAAAATGATCTTTACAGAAATCAACTCCATTATGTACGCCTACCAGGACGGAAACAAGAATTTCTGCTTCAACAATGTTCCTAAGCGCGAAAAAGTATGGATAATGGCTTTGAAATATGACGGTGAACAGGCTTGGTTCTTCATGGAAGAGATGGAGATCGGAGATCCCGTACCACCGATCCGACTGGAAAAGGTAACGCTTGATGAGATTCGGAAACGAATGAAACAGATGGATTTATAGACCACATAGGAACATAGGTCACATAGAACATACACTCAAAAAAACTATGTGTTCTATGTCTCTATGTGGTAACAAAAAAGGGAACCCGTTAAGATTCCCTTCTATTTCGTTAGAATTTCTTTTTAAGAATTTGCGATCTCCACAAACTCGTCATAAGAAACTTCTTTGCTATTCAATTTTACTGTATTCTTGAAGAACTCAGTCAATTTTGATTCAGCCATCATATCGTAGATACGATTCGCTTCTTCACGGTTTGCCAATGCCTGAGCAGCTGCCTGAGCAAGAACCGTATCTTCAGGAGCCGGGATTCCGTATTGTGCGTACTGGTTTGCAACCAATCCTTTAGTGAACTCCAATACTTCAGCCTGATCCAACTTGATATCATTCGCTTTGAAGATATGTCCCTGGATCAACTGCCATTTCAAATCTTTAGCGTACTGATCGTAATCAGCTTCCACCTGCTCAATACTAATTGGCTTGTCGTTCGACAACTTAATCCAACGCTTCAGGAAATCGTTTGGCAACGCAACCGGAGTTTTCTCTACCAAATCACGGTAAACTTCACGTGTCAACAAACGGTCTGAATCATTTGAGAACATGTTTTCCAAATCTGCAGAAATACGCTCACGCAATGCTTTTTCAGAATCAACTGCACCTTCACCAAACAATTTGTCGAACAATTCCTGGTTCAACTCAGCCATTTCCATGTGCTTGATATCGTTGATCGTCATTTTGTAAGAATCAGAATGGTTTGCCAATTCATCCACTTTAATGCCCAACATAGAAGCTTTGTCCTGGTCACCTTTGGAAAGTTTAGAAGCGCTAACAACAACTTCGTCACCTTTCTTCTTACCAACCAATGCTTTCTTTGCAGCTTTATCTTCAACAAACTCCAAAGAAGTTGTAGAAGAATGAAGAATTCCACCTTCTTTGATAGAACCGTCCTCATTCAACTCAACAAACTGAGCCAAAATCATGTCCTTATCTCCTACCTCATCAACAGAAACCAATTTTCCGTATCTGCGGCGTAAGTCATCGATCTGCTTGTCAACTAAAGCTTTGTCGATCTTAACTTTTACGTAATCGTATTTTGATTTATTTGAAAGATCCAATTTGATTGCCGGGGCAAAACCAATCTCATAAACGAATTCGAAATCACCAGGATTATCGAAATCACCTTTTACTTCGATATCTTCTTTCGGGATAGGATTTCCAAGAATTTCCAATTTCTCATCTTGAATGTGCTTGTACAATGCATCTGAAACCAACTTGTTCATTTCTTCTGCCAATACAGCCTTACCGTATTGTTTTTGTACCAATCCCATTGGAACTTTTCCAGGACGGAATCCAGGAATTTTAGCTTGCTTACGGTATTTCTCCAAAGAAGCACTTACTTTTCCCTGGTAATCAGCTGGAGAAACAGTTACTGTTAACAATCCTGTTTCTGCATTCACATCTTGACGTACTACGTTCATTCTGCTATTCTTAATTTGTTTAAACAAAAAATGGCCTTCAACAACTGAAAACCATTCTATGTGCGGATGGAGGGACTCGAACCCGCACACCTCTCGGCACTAGATCCTAAGTCTAGCGTGTCTACCAATTTCACCACATCCGCATATTTAAGTCCGCCACGGCGGATTTAATTCTATTTCAATTTCTAGATTTCGTTAAATCCAGCCCTCGTGCTTTCGTCAGTCGCAGCTGACACAAGCGTTACGGGGACACAAAAGTAGGTATTTTCTATAGAAATCCAAACCTCAAGTGATTTTTTTTAAAATTTTCCACTTAGCTTTTTCTAATTCGCTGCTAATGAGGCTTCATCAAACATTGTTTTTCATCATAAATGCTAGATTTGTGTAAATACTATACTTATGAAAAGAAAGCTTGGCTTATTGACACTATTCCTTTGTATTGCCTCAGTTTTGAGCGCACAAACGAACAAAACAACTATTCCTTATGATCTCAAAAGAACGTTTACCAGCAACGGTGGAGCAGCCGTTGGCGGTGATTTGATCATTACAGAAGAGGAAAACAACACTATTTCCTTATGTTCTTCAGAAAACACGATAATTCAAAACGTGTACAGCGGAAAACTGTTATCTAGTATTTTCCTGAATATCGATAATTCGCTTGGACAAGGATGCGTTCTGCTCGAAGTAAAGTCGGGAACTACCACAATTCAGCAAACGATTCCTGCAGGTGGTGTTAGCGGATTATTGAGCTTTAATAAAGTAACGTCAGTTAGGGTACTTATTGCCCAGAAAACAAGCCAGGCTGTTCCTGAAACAGTAACAGCGAAAGGAACGGTAGATTTTTGGTTTTGACATTAACCCAAAAGCACTAAGTGGTGAATGGTAAACAGTATTCATAACTTCGATACCACTGTTTACTATTCACTATTTGCTTTTTACCAACGCCTCCACCATAGGTTTTCCGGTCATGGCATTCGGACGCTGGATATTCATCACATGAACCAATGTTGCTGCAAGATCAATAATTTCGTACGGCGTATAGACATCGCCTTTTCCTAATCCGTAAATCAAGGCTGGAACCTGAGTATCATAATTAAACGAAGATCCGTGGCTTGTTCCTTTGCGTGATTCTTCCGTATCCTCACTCTTGGATAAATATCCCGGTTGAAGGATGTAAATGATTTCCCCGCTTCTTTCTCTATCGTAACCTTGCGCTGTCATTTCCTGCCAGTTATTCGCCGGAATACTCTTCAATTGGTCACGTGAATAAACGGCCTTCACTTCCGGCCACTTTTCAATTTCCTTTTGAATGAAAGCAATAATTGCTTCCGTACTTTCATGATTCAGGAATTCTTCTTTGAGATAAACATTATTATTTCCAACGGTCAGAATCGGATCTACCTGGAATTCTTCCATACAAAGCGCTTTCAGTTCCTCCAAACGAGCATCTTTAAACAAATATCCTCCAGGGAGTTTATGATCGGTTAAATATTGTGGAACCGGAACAACTGCATGATCGGCACTGAGCATAACCACGTAATTCCCTTTTCCAACTTCTTTGTCCAGGGCAAGGAATAACTTGTTCAATTCTTCATCCAATCGGTAATAAACGTCTTCTATCTCCAATGAATAAGGACCATATTCGTGTCCAACGATATCCGGAGTACTGTATGAAATGGTCAGGAAATCTGTTGTAAGATCATCTCCCATATTCTCCCCTTTCATTGCTGTAATTGCGAAATCGGTTAAATAGGTATTTGCAAACGGAGTTGCGGTAAACAAGCCAACTTGTTCAGCCTGAGATTTGTCACTAAAATTGTAAGGAAAAACAGGAAGTTCCTTTCCTCCTAGGGGCAATTCATATTTTGAGTTGTCATTTCTAACCGTATAAAGAGTCGAATCTTTGCTCAATTCCCAGGTTTGTCCCAAATATTTCGAAATCGGGTTAGCAGTTATGAATGAACCGTACCAACCAGGATAAACATTGGAGTAATAAGTGCTCGTTATAAAATTCCCTGTAGAATAATCGTACCAGTAAGCACCATCAGGCATATGTCCGGAAGGAAGAATCGCTCCTCGATCTTTAATAGAAACCCCTACAACTTTCGCATTCGGATAGGTTAACTTTAACTGGTCGGTAATTGTATTTGCACGTAAGAAATGAGGCGAACATCTTCCTGATGAAGATGCAGTTCCGATAGCACTGACGGTTGTATCTTCAACACAGTTCACAAAACGTCCGTATTCTCTCTGGTACCAGTCATTGGCAACAATTCCATGATTTGACGGTGTTGTTCCAGTATATACTGAGGCGTGTCCGGGACCGGTATAAGTTGGAACATAGTTGTACGTCACATTCCGGAAATTGTATCCTTGGTCCATTAAACGTTTGAAACCATTTTTTCCGAAATTGGAATAATAGCGGTATAAATAGTCGTACGACATTTGGTCAACGATAATCCCAACCAACAGTTTTGGTGCTTTCTTTTGAGAAAATGAAAGGTTTGACGACAACACCAATCCGAACACAAGAAGAATAAACGATTTCATTTCAAGGCTTTTTACACAAATCTACCGAACTTTGAGAGAAAAGAGGAAAGTCAAACGACAAAAGACCTCACAATTATTCACTTTGGAAATTCTGATTTAACTTTTGCCTTTTATACACTGAGCTTAGTCGAAGTGTTATTTTTGTCTTTTGACTTTAGAATATGTTAGGATTAAAATTACCAACCGACCCACGATGGGTAAATATTGTAGAAAAAAACATTGAGGAAATTCTTACCGATCATGCCTTTTGTGAGCAAAAAGCGGCAAGCAATGCTATTTCCATCATTGTGCAATACCCGCAATACCCGGAAATGGTGAAAGCTATGACGGAAATCTGTATTGAAGAAATGGAGCATTTCGGGATGGTTCATGACAAGATTCTTGAACGCGGTTACCAATTGGGTTTGGAACGTAAAGACCCTTATGTACATGACCTGCTTGGCTTTCTGAAAGTCACGCATTCCGGAAACCCGAAGAAATCGCATATGGTGAACCAATTACTTTTTGCAGCTATGATTGAAGCAAGAAGCTGTGAACGGTTTAAGATTCTTTCAGAAGAGATCAACGACGAAGATCTGCGCGTTTTTTACAGAGATCTGATGGAAAGTGAAGCACGGCACTATATTACTTTTCTCAATTTCGCCAGAAAATACGGTGAAGGAATAGATGTAGATAAACGCTGGAAACAATTCCTGGAATTTGAAGCGACATTGATGGACAAATACGGAAAATCGGAGACGATGCATGGATGATGCAATTAGAACAACATATTTTGAAGTTTATTTCGCTCACTGATGACGAGCTGCAAAGTGTATTGAGCTATTTCACCAGGATCGAAACGAAGAAAAAAGAACTTTTGCTGCAAGAAAGCCAGGTTTGCCGCTACAATTATTTCGTGGAATCAGGTTGTTTAAGAATGTATTTCATGGACGACAAAGGCGTGGAAAAGACGGTGCAATTCGCCATTGAAAATTGGTGGTTATCGGATTATTTCTCTTTCCAAAAACAAAGTAATTCTGAGTTTTACATCCAGGCAATTGAACCTTCAACTATTTTGGGTCTCACCTTCCCCAACCAGGAAAAGCTATTGACAGAACATCAAAAGATGGAGCGTTATTTCCGAATGGTCCACCAAACGGCTCATGCAGCTTCCCAGGTTCGTGCCAAGTACAATAAAGATTTTTCACGGGAGGAACAGTTTCGTCATTTCTACGACAACTTCCCTGAATTCGTGCAACGTGTGCCACAATATATGCTGGCTTCCTATCTTGGAATCACTCCTGAATACCTGAGTGAACTGCGTGCAAAAATCGTTTCTTAAACCAGTTTAAGTTTTTCCGAAATTCCCTTACCGACCTTTGTTTCGTAATCATAAACAAACGAAACATGAACAAACGCATTAACATTTTAGAAACCGAACCGGAGGCTTTGAAAGCAATGTACGGATTAGCCGGATATGTTGCCAAAACAGGTTTGACTCACATCCACCAGGAACTGATCAAGATCAGAGCCTCACAAATCAACAACTGCGCTTATTGTCTGGATATGCACACAGCAGACGCATTAAAATACGGAGAAACCCAACAGCGGCTTTTTGTTTTGAGTGCGTGGCGGGAAACTGATTTTTTTACTGAGGAAGAGCAAGTCATTCTTTCAATGACAGAAGAAATTACGTTGATCAGCAAATCCGGTTTAACCGAAGAAACTTACCAAAAAGCATTACAGCTATTTGATGAGAACTACATCGCTCAAATTATTATGGCTATTGTTACAATCAATGCCTGGAACAGAATTGGAGTGAGTTCTTTGCTGAAAGTTGCTGAACGGAAGTAAACAAATTGAGAATTGAAAATGTAGAAGTCTATTCTGTTAGCATAGTTACAAATCCTCTCTTTTCAATTGTACATTTTCAATTCTCAATTATAACACTACAAACTCCACTCTCCTGTTTTTCGCTCTTCCTGCATCCGTAGAATTGGAGGCGACAGGTTTGGAGCTTCCGTAACCCGCAGTTTCTATACGATTTGCGGCAATTCCTTTTGATACAAGGTATGCTTTAACCGCAGCGGATCTGTTCTGGGAGAGCAATAAATTCGAACTTTTGTTCCCGATATTGTCCGTATGTCCGGAAAGCGCAATTTTATAAGTCGGATTCGCTTTCATAAACGCTACCACTTTCATTAACTCCGCATCAGAACTAGCCTGAAGCGTTGATTTGGCAAAATCAAAATTCACATTTTTCAAAACGAGCTTCTGTCCTTTCTTGGCCGTTCCGGTGAAATAAGTAACTGTTTCGTTCTTCGTATTCTCAAAGAAACTTTGCGTAAACGTCGGTAAACCGAGTGTACACATTTTTCCTTTCAGGTCAACCGTATTCATCTTTACTCCGCAAGCAGTTCCCAGGGCATTCGGTTTTTCTATCGTTCCTAAAAAAGGTGTGTTATAGATAGGAAAATAGATCTTTCCATCAGCTGCAATCTGCATTGCTCCTATCCATTCCTTATTCGGTGATTGTCCGACCAAAACCTGTGAAGCCTGGATCAGTTCTGTGCTTCCTGCCTGGAGATTGAACTGATAAATTTCACCGGTTCCGGCAGCAGTAGCATACAGCAAACTTCCATCAGGCGAAAATTCTACACCATAAACATATGATTTATCTTTCATTTTCACCGTAATGGGATTCGAAACCATCCCTGTGGAATTATCGAAATCAAACATTTCAACGAAATCCACTTCTTCCAAAGCCAAAGCCAGGTTGGAACCGTCAGGATTCGATTTCATATAACCTTGCGTATTGAGGCTTCCACCATCGTGCACCATTCCTACTTTACTTCTAACCTCGGTTTTGTTCACCCCGGCTTCCGTCACCAGGTAAGCAATGAATTCATTGTTCTTCCATCCGTGGCCAATCACCCAGATATCTGTTCCGTTCCTGTGAGCTACGGCAGTTAATTTCTCCGTTACCGGAGTTTCCAGCGGAATGTTTTTCTCTGCCTGGACCACTTCACCCAGTCCGCCATTTAACCTTGTATCCACTAACGAATAACGGATTCCCGCTTCCTGCGCTGTTGCAGCGACTGTAAACAAGTAGTATTCTCCCGGATGCTTAGGTCTCGGGATAGCCACACTTGATTGCGTTGAAGAAGGATCACCTTTCAATCCCGCCCCATTCGACATGATTTTATGCGAAGAGTTCCAAACCGTAATTCCATCAGTATAAAACAGCAATTTTCCTTCTTTGGTACTGATTACAGAACAACCTTCATCTGTTGTTAAGGCACCATTTTCCAAAGCTACAGGACCATTTGCTGTGAATTGTATTCCGGCGTTTCTTCCAAAGTACCAGAAATCAGCTTCTTTTTGAGCAAATACAGAAAAAACAGGGATAAAAAACGAAAGTAAAAGTGTAAAGTTCTTCATGTTGAAATCAAGGTATGATACTAATTCAAGCTAAATAACTTAAAAATAACTAATTTCGTTACGCTTTATTCATTTTGTAACGCATCATTAATGAAACTTTTAATACTCTCGCTACTAGGCGCCATCTCTTTTCTGATTTATGGTTTCACGCTAAAAGCGAAAACAAATCTTCCCGAACAAAAGCAATACGAAACCGAGTACGTTTACGTGATCATCATGGACGGCCCGAGATTTACAGAAACATTCGGTGATACTTCGTATACCCATATTCCTCATCTTGGAAAAGAATTAAAACAAGAGGGCGTTTTATTATACGACTTCAGAAATAACGGTTCTACCTACACCAATGCAGGACATACTGCAATTTGTACAGGGAATTACCAAAGTATTTCAAACGATGGAAATGAGCTTCCAAAAAATCCTTCGATGTTCCAGTATTACCTGAAAGAAAAGGCTGTGGATAAAACCGACGCGTGGATCGTTAGCTCGAAAGGTAAACTGGAAATCCTGGCGAACACAAAGGACAAGAAATGGTGGAATGAATATATGCCATATACTTATTGTGGTCCGAACGGAAATAGTGCAGAATACGGAAACGACCTGTTTACATTCAATAAAGTGAACTCTCTGATCTCGGGTGAAAATCCACCTCATTTGATGTTGGTTAACTTTTTGGGTGCAGATACTTATGCCCACGCCAATCATTGGGACGATTACCTGACTTGTATCAAACGAATCGACGGATATATTTATGAGATCTGGAATAACATCCAGTCCAACGAGAAACTGAGAAACAAAACAACGCTAATCGTTACAAACGACCACGGACGACATCTTGACGGTCATAAAGACGGATTCGTAAATCACGGTGATAACTGTGAAGGCTGCAGACACATTTCATTGCTTGGCTTAGGGCCGGATTTCAAAAAAGACGTTGTCATCAAAAACTACGGAGATCAACTGGATATTTCGGCAACGATCGCCGAGATGCTTCACTTCTGCATGCCCAGCGGAAAAGGAAAAGTGATGACAGAACTTTTTAAGTAGGCATTAAACCTATTAACTGGCAGGGGCGTAAATCTTACGCCCCTGTTTTATTTTATATCAATAACATTCGAAATGGTTTCCTCTGGGTTACGAGGTTACTTTTCAAATTTTTATTCTTCGTTTGAATTCTTATACATTTGTTGAACAACTAAAAACAAATAGTATGAGTAAAGCAAGAAACATTATTGGATGGATTTTGGCCGCTTTGATAACCGGTTTCATGTGTTTTAGCGCAACCGCTAAACTTGGGTTAATGGATTTTCCCGGGAAAGAAGAAATGTTTGCAGCAATGGGGTTGACCGGAAATGAACCTCTGATTGTCGGAATACTGGAGGTGCTTTGTGCATTCCTGTTTCTTATCCCAAGAACGGGTGTAATTGGTTCACTATTGATCAGCGGATACATGGGAGGTGTGATTGCAACACATTTGGAGCATGACAACGACCTTTCATTTGCAATCATCTTCACTATTGTAATTGGAATTACTGCGCTTATCCGTTACCCAGAGCTGACAACACGCATTACAGGTAAAATGCCTGCTCCGTCTGCACCAAAACAACAAGACCCGACAGTTATCGAATAATTGTTAAGATAAAACACTTTTGTAAAAGCCGGGAATATGCAGTAAACATCCCGGCTTTTTTATTTTTAACTTTTGACTTTTGATTTTGTCGAAGTATCTTTGCACCACTCTTATCATAATTTATACATAGCATGCAACTGTGGAATACATTTAGCAAAGAGGAATTGGAGCAAAAATTGCGCGAAGCCGGACACGAGTTTGTTACGGTTTCTTTCTACAAATACGCAAAAATTGCCAATCCTCAGATTTTCAGAGATTATCTCTATCAATTATTGGATCAGTTAAAGGTTGTTGGACGAATTTATGTTGCAACCGAAGGAATCAACGCGCAAATCTCTGTTCCCGTAAACCAGTTCAACAATTTCAAAAATGATCTTTATTCTATTGATTTCCTGGACCAGGTGCGATTGAATGTTGCCGTTGAGGAAGAAGGGGCAGAATTCCCTTTCCTGAAGTTGAAAGTAAAGATCCGGAACAAGATCGTAGCTGATGGTTTGAACGACGAAACTTTTGACCCCTCAGATATCGGAAAACATCTTTCTGCGAAAGAATTCAACGAATTAACTGCGAAAGAGGACACCATTCTTATCGATTTCCGCAATCACTACGAAAGTGAGGTCGGACATTTCAAAGGAGCCATTTTACCGGATGTTGACACTTTCCGTGATTCGCTTCCACATATTGAAGAAACCTATCTAAAAGGGAACGAAGACAAGAATATTGTAATGTATTGTACAGGTGGTATTCGCTGTGAAAAAGCTTCGGCATACTTCAAACACCGTGGTTTTACAAATGTTCACCAGCTGGAAGGCGGGATCATCAAATACGCTAACGATTGTAATGCGGAAGGAATTGACAACAAGTTCATAGGTAAGAACTTTGTTTTTGACGAACGAAGAGGTGAACGAATTACCGATGATGTAATTGCCAAATGTCATCAATGCGGAAATCCGGCGGATACTCATACCAACTGTGCAAACGAAGCCTGTCACTTGCTTTTCATTCAATGCGATGATTGTAAAACCGCATTCAGCAATTGTTGCAGCAACGAGTGTAAAGAAATTTCGGAACTTCCTTTGGACGAGCAGAAAGCACTTCGAAAAGGAAAAACATATAGCAATGTGATTTTCAAAAAAGGAAGAGCTGCACATTTAAAAACGCGTGAACCTAAAGAAAATGCTTAATTTTCCTATCCTAAAACAAATCACGTGTTAGCAGTTATCAAATGGGATTTTAATCCACAAATTATAGAAGGTTGGGCAACTCCGAACTGGTATGGAGTTTTGTTCATTACAGGAATGATCCTCGGATATTTTATTATCCGTAAAATGTTCAGAAACGAACTTGTTCCTGATGACAAACTGGACAGATTACTACTCTATGTGGTGCCTGCAACAATAATTGGTGCACGTTTAGGCCATGTTTTGTTTTATGGACCTTATTGGGACAGCGAAACTGAACTCGGTTATTTTTCGCACCCGATGGAAATCCTGAAAATTTGGGAAGGAGGACTCGCCAGTCACGGTGGTGCTTTCATGCTCTTGTTTGCCCTATGGCTTTATTCAAGACGTGAAGTGAAACAATCCTATCTTTGGATTTTAGACCGAATTTCTGCTCCTATTGCAATTACAGGAATGTTCATTCGATTGGCAAACCTTGCAAACGGTGAAATTGTTGGCTACCAAACCAATGTTCCGTGGGCATTCAAATTCATGCGTGAAGATTGTCCAGGGTATCCGCAAATGCAATGTTCCTGGGAAGATATTCCGGCACGCCATCCTGCTCAGTTGTATGAAGCCATCGCTTATTTTCTGATCTTCATTATATTGATGTTCATTTATTGGAAACGAAATGCCTGGAAAATCCAGGGGCGCGTGTTCTCATACTTCCTGATCCTTTTATTCGGAGCACGTTTTGTTTTGGAATTCTTTAAAGAAGGACAAACATCAAGAGATGAAGTGCTGCCTATCAACACGGGACAGATCTTAAGTATTCCTTTCGTCTTACTAGGCTTCTATCTTCTTTGGAGATCCTACAACAAACCGAAAGAATCCATTTACACACCGGAAACGAAATAAACAGAAAAGGCTGCTCATTAATTTGAGCAGCCTTTTTTATCTCTTGATTTTCTTAACCGCTGAATGGTATTAAAACAGATTATTAACCATTAAGGGATTAAGTTACATTAAGTTTTTATTTACTGACGTATGTATATTTCAGCTGTTCATCGTACCCCTCAAGGTTCAGGAAGATCTCACTTCCGTTCTCTTTTTTGTATGCAAAATCAGAAATATCGAAACGAAGCGTTTTGTGAACGATCGCTTTACAAACGTCCTGTTTCCCGCTATGACTTAAAGTTATGGTTCTGATTGGTGGCAGCGATTTACTGATTGCCTGGTTTCCTTCCAAAGCAAAGAAATGCTCTCCACATCCACCGCCGTAATGAACTTTTATCGTCATCGTATTTCCATCGATATATGCTGTATCAATAACAGTGCTCAATACAGAATCCTTAGGAATAAACTTATATCCAATAGTCGCTTTCATAAGCTTTTCAGGTTTCCCCGTATTAATAACTTGTCCTTCTCCATCACCTTTGATTTTAGCTGTTGAACACGCGGCCAATATTACTAAAGCTGCAATTCCGAATACTGATTTCATACAATTAAGTTTAGAAGCAAATATACACTTCATTTCACAACGGGGCGTTTCAATTATTGTTCCGAAAAATTCTTCCTGATTGTAAAAAAGAAAAGCCGTAACTTTGTGCCCGCTTCCCGCATCAGGTAGGCTTTTTAAATTTTCTGAATGAAGACAAAAACGCTGCGTAAGAACAAAGTCAATGTAGTTACCCTTGGTTGTGCTAAAAACACTTTCGACTCGGAAGTAATGATGGCGCAATTGAAAGCGAACAAATTTGAAGTTGAACATGAAGCGCAGCAGGACGATTCGGAAATTGTGATCATCAATACCTGCGGATTCATCGATAACGCAAAACAGGAATCCATTGAAACCATTCTTCGTTATGCAGATGCAAAGAAAGAAGGATTGGTAGACAAAGTTTACGTTACAGGTTGTTTGGCTCAGCGCTACAAAGATGATCTTGAACAGGAAATCCCTGAAGTGGATGCTTTCTTCGGCACAAGAGAACTTCCGCGCTTACTGAAAACACTAAAAGCGGATTACAAGCACGAATTGGTTGGTGAACGTTTATTGACAACACCTTCTCATTATGCTTACTTCAAAATTGCAGAAGGTTGCGACCGACCATGTTCTTTCTGCGCCATTCCGTTGATGAGAGGAAAACACGTTTCTACTCCTATCGATCAATTGGTTGCATCGGCGAAAAGTCTGGCAGCTCAAGGTGTGAAAGAAATTTTATTGATTGCACAAGATTTGACCTACTACGGTTTAGATATTTACAAAAAACGAAATCTTGCTGAATTGTTAGACCAATTGGCAGCCGTAGAAGGAATTGAATGGATTCGATTGCATTATGCTTTTCCGGCGGGATTCCCGATGGATATATTGGACGCAATGGTAAAACATCCAAATGTTTGTTTGTACCTCGATATGCCGCTGCAGCACGGTTCCACAAAGATATTACAATCTATGCGCCGCGGAATCACGCGTGAAAAGACCGAAGCATTGGTAAATACAATTCGCGAGAAAGTTCCGGGAGTTGCTATTCGTACTACCTTGATTGCCGGTTATCCTGGTGAAACGGAAGAAGATTTTGAGGAAATGTACAGTTTTGTTGAACGCATGCGATTCGACAGATTGGGAATCTTCACTTATTCACACGAGGAAAATACACATGCCTATACCCTTGAAGACGATGTTCCTGCCGAAGTTAAACGTCAGCGCGCTGATGAAATAATGGAATTGCAATCAGGAATCAGTTACGAGCTGAACCAGGAAAAGATCGGGAAAACATTCAAGGTATTGTTCGACAGAATTGAAGGTGATTATTTCATCGGAAGAACAGAATTTGATTCTCCTGAGGTAGATAACGAAGTTCTTGTTAAAAAGAGCGAAGGATATGTAAGCATTGGTGATTTTGCAATGGTGGAGATCACTTCAGCAGATCATTACGATTTATACGGTAAATTTTCGACGAAAGTTAACTAATTATCGACAAATGTCGAGCTATATTCATCTATACCGTGGTAAACGATTTAACTAAACCTTTAGCCAATACCGGTTTAGTACCTTTGCGGTAATATTTAATTAATACCTATTACTATGAGACGAACACTACTATTGTGTTCCGTTTGTCTATTGACGCTTTTCAGCAACGCGCAAAACCAAACGGTAGCAACAACTACAATCACCGAATTCTCTAATCCAGCGCTGAATTCTCAGGAAATAAAGATTAAGGAAAAAGAAAATCAAATTACAGCAGCTACAACATCTTCGAGAGCTCAAATGAATATTCTGAATGAGGAATTACGAGCATTGAAAGAAGAATACGTAAAAATGCTGTCAAGTGAATTGGAGAAAACAACTGATGCTCAATTAAGAATTGAATTGCAGGAAGAGATTTCACGCTATTCTGCGCCGACAAATACTCAAACCCGTTAATCACTGAAGTTATGAAAACAAGATTACTAAAATCCGCTGCTCTTTGCAGCTTGTTCGTCTTTGGATTAAATTCAAATGCGAATGCTCAGGCTTTTTCTGAAAGCTTTAACAACATTACTACCCTTGCCGGAAGTGGATGGGTAATGACCAATGCAAGTGCTGCGGTTGGTTCAACAGGCTGGTTCCAGGGAAATGCAGTTTCTGCAGGTGGACCGTTTGATGCATACAACGGGGCTACAAATGCTTATATCGGTGCCAATTATAACAATACAGGAAACACAGGAACAATCAGTAACTGGTTAATGACTCCGAACCGTACATTTAGAAATGGTGACGTGATAACCTTCTTTACAAGAAAAGCATCACCGGATACTTATGCTGACCGTTTAGAGGTTCGTTTAAGCACAAACGGTGCTAGTACGAGTGTTGGTACAGGAACGGCAGTTGGTGATTATACTACACTTTTAATGAGTGTTAATCCAAGCTTGGTTTTAGGGGTTTATCCAACTACATGGACCATGTACACCATTACAATTTCGGGACTCCCTGCTCCTACTTCGGGACGTATTGGCTTCCGTTATTTTGTAACCGGTGCAGGATTGTCCGGAACAAACTCTGATTATATCGGAATCGATCAAATAGATTATACTCCTTACACATGTCCTTCATTCACTATGACAGCTGGTGGAGCATTGACAGGCGGTTCAGCTGGTTCTGCGTACTCTTTAGGACTTACTCAGACCGGAGCACTTGGAACACCATATTATGCTGTAACTGGCGGAGCTCTTCCTCCTGGATTAACACTCTCAGTAAGTGGAACCATCTCAGGAACACCAACTGCAACCGGAACATTTAATTTCACGGTTACCGTAGCTGACGCAAGCGGATGTTCAGGTTCAACTGCTTATTCTATTACAGTGGTTTGTCCTGCTAACCCAACTTCTTTGAATGGTTTACCAACGCTTTGTTCTAACAACAGTGCAGTAGCCTTAACTCAAGGTTCTCCTGCAGGCGGAACTTACAGTGGTACAGGAGTTTCAGCTGGTATGTTTGATCCGGCTGCCGGAACACAAACAATCACATACGATTACACCGACGCTTATGGTTGTCCTCACTCTACATCAAATACAATTACAGTAAATACAGCACCAACAGTTACTCAAGATCCTATTTCTGCTGTTTGTGATAACGCAGGACTTTTAGCTTTGACAGGTGGAATGCCGGCTGGTGGTACTTACAGCGGAACAGGTGTAACGGGTAGTGATTTCGATCCTACTGCAGGAACACAAACGGTTACCTATACTTATACAGATGTAAACAGCTGTAGTAATTCTGCTAGCACGTCAATTACTGTAAATGCTGCTCCAACGGTAACACAAGATCCGATTTCTGCGGTTTGTGATAACTCAGGAACATTGGCTTTAACTGGTGGGGCTCCGGCAGGTGGAACTTATTCAGGAACCGGAGTTACGGGAACCGATTTTGATCCTTCCGCAGGAACACAAACTGTTACTTATACTTATACTGACGGAAACGGATGTACAAATTCAGCAAATACATCAATTACTGTAAATGCTGCACCAACAGTTACATTATCAACTTTTACAGCAGTATGTGAAGATGCAACTGATGTAACGTTGACGGAAGGAAGTCCGGCAGGTGGAACTTACAGCGGGACTGGTGTTACGGCAGATATGTTTGACCCTTCCGCGGGATCGCAAATGATTACTTACACTTATACAGACGGAAACGGATGTACGAATTCAGCTAGCGAAAGCTTTATAGTAAATTCTTTGCCAAGTGTAGCTCTAACGTTGCCTACAGATGAATTATGTGACTACAATGATCCGATAACCCTTTCGGGTGGAACTCCAGCAACAGGAGCATATTCCGGAAATGGTGTTTCAGCAGGAATGTTCGATCCGGGAGCTGCAGGATTAGGGGTTTCTACAGTTACCTATTCTTACACCGATGGTAACGGATGTGAAGCCAGCGCTACAGACATGATCAATGTTGACGAGTGTTTATCAATTGAGGATGCTGCTTTGGCGCACGTAAGTGTTTATCCGAATCCGGGTAACGGTTTGTTCGTTGTTGATCAGTTGAAGTCAGAAAACATCAAAGGAATTGTTGATCTTCAGGGAAGAAAAGTTTCCTTTACAATGAATCAATTACCGAACGGAGTTGCTGTTGAATTACAGAATGCTCCTTCAGGAGTTTATATCCTTGAATTGAATTTGAACCAAACAAACGCAATTGTTAGATTGGTGAAAAATTAATAAAATCAATGGTTTTAAAGAAAAGTCGCTCGAAAGGGCGGCTTTTTTTATTTCCCGGGCAACCATTTGAAACCGGCGGAAGTAATTGGGTCAAATACATTTTGCAAAGTGTTGGTTAAACTTCAAAAAAATAAAGAATGAAAAAATCTGTTTTCTTAGGGTTTTTGGG
>Ga0307408_100000151_pt1 | contig 77679 bp, 68 predicted proteins | sample 322Cmetagenome_FD_202116 | JGI IMG/M metagenome (GOLD analysis project Ga0307408, IMG submission 202116) | Maize rhizosphere microbial communities from greenhouse at UC Davis, California, United States - 322HYB-C-3 | ecosystem: Host-associated > Plants > Roots > Rhizosphere > Soil | place... | reverse complement strand
ATCCATTAATGTTTGCGAGGAACCTTTCTGATATTTTCGTTTTTACGCTAAAATGGTTAGGGCTTGCAACTATTATTGGATGTCTTTCCGGCAGTGCATCTGCGCTGTTTCTTATATTGCTTGAGATAATTACTACTATACGCCAGGATAACTCCTGGCTTTTTTATTTTCTGCCCCTTGGAGGCTTGCTCGTTGGGCTGCTTTATTACTACCTGGGCAAGGATGTTGAGAAGGGAAATAACCAGATTATTGATGAAGTGATAGAACCCCGTCAGAAGATTTCCTGGCGAATGGCGCCTTTGGTGCTTATTGGTACTTTGCTAACGCACCTGGTTGGTGGTTCGGCAGGCAGGGAAGGAACTGCTGTACAAATGGGAAGTTCGCTGGCAGATCAATTGAACACGTTTTTTCCCTTCAAGACAGAAGATAGGCGCATTTTGTTGATGTGCGGAGTTAGTGCCGGTTTTGCCTCCGTTTTCGGTACTCCTCTGGCCGGAACCATCTTTGCCCTAGAAGTATACATTATAGGGAGGATGCGGTACGAAGCACTTATTCCAGCCTTGTTTTCGGCATTAATGGCTGATTGGGTTTGTGTTTTATGGGGCGCTCATCATAAACACTACACAATCGTATCTCATACCGAATTTTCACTCCAGGCCTTTTTATTTGTCCTTGTTGCAGGACTGATTTTCGCAGGAGCCGCCTGGTTATTCAGTATTGCTGTTCCGTTCTTTAAAAAGTACTTCGCTAAGATTTCTTATGTTCCATTACGTCCGGTTGTGGGCGGGGTAGTCTTGTTGGTACTTTATCTAGCATTTAAAGAAACGAAGATGTTTGCAGGTTTGGGCGTTGAAACAATTGTTGAAAGCTTTAGCGTACGCCAGCCTCTTCATGTGTTTTTATTAAAGATATTCTTTACCTCATTTACACTTGCTGCTGGTTTTAAGGGCGGTGAGGTAACTCCTTTATTTTTTATCGGGGCAACTTTAGGCAGCGCTCTTTCGTTGTTTCTTCCGCTTCCGGTTGATCTGCTTGCGGCACTCGGATTTGTTGCCGTGTTTGCTGCAGCGGCAAATACTCCTTTGGCCTGCGTTCTGATGGGAATAGAACTGTTCGGTTCTGAGCATGCTGTTTTTATGGCGCTGGTTTGTTTTGTTGCTTATCTGTTCTCGGGGCATACAGGGATTTATTCATCTCAGCTGGTGGGTAGGCATAAGATGGAATTATGGGGAGTTAGAAGAAAGGAAAGTTAACTACTCGTACGAGTAATATCAAGGAACGTGTTTTTGTCTACAAGCTGAATTTTTTGCAGATATTATCATAGAACATAGGACGGACGCTGCTGGGACGGAGCACCGACGAAGAACCATTTCTGCGCATTGCTGCCTGAAATGGTAAAAAACGGTAAAAACGGCCAAATCAGAATGTTAAGATGCTATAGTTTTATTGCCCTAACTTTGCAGGGTTGCGCAAGTATCTAAGTCTATTTGCAGAGTATAAGCGACTGCAGTTACTTTGAATAAAGATGGTTCTTTAATCTCCCAGCAAGAAAGCCGGTAGCTAATTGAGGATCAATGTCGGCAATAATGACTCCTGTTCGTCCATAACTTTCATGAATTATACATGTGCCGTCCGGAGCAATAACGGCGCTTCCTGATTCCGGATAACGTGAAGCATAGTTAGAACTGGCAAAATAAATAGTGTTTTCAAGCGCCCTCACCATTATAGCCTTTTCATAATACGGATTGTGTTTATCTCCCCATTCTTTCAATTCTGGACCTTCAATGTCACTGCCAGTAAAGTGAGGGTGAAATACAATTTTAGCTCCGCGTTGAGCGGCCCAGCGTACTGTTTCCGGATAACGAAAACCCTCATGGCAAATAGAAATGCCAAACTTTAGTCCATTTATTTCGAATATTTGACGTTCAGAACCGGCATCCCATATATCATCTTCGGAAGGATCGAGTTGATTTTTACTTTGATAGCCCAATACGTTTCCCTGAGCAGAAATAACGAAGGCAACATTTAAAAAACGATCATTCTCAAACCAATCCATAGGCAAAATAATAGCTATCTCATATTTGGCAGCGATCAGGCAAGCCTGCTTTAGTCCCGAGTGTAATGCCGGAGCGGTTCGGTCTTCTTCAGAACAAGGCATGCCTGGGTATCCAGGTAAATATGATTCTGGAAAGCAAATGATTTCAGCGCCATCTGATGCCGCTTCTTTAGTCAACTCTTCAAGATGTAACAAAGCATCGGCTAATGATTCAGGGATTGGGGGAGATGCTATAGCTATTTTCATAAGTATGCAGATGATTTTTAAATTAATGAGTTCAAGTTAACAGAGATCAGTTCTTTACTAAATCTCCTCGAAGTAAGTGATATTAATATTCTTTACATCTTCATACTTTAGGATAAATAGTTCGCCCGGAATATAATAATAGCGTTTATCCACCTCCTCAATGAGCTGTTCTTCCTCATTTGTACTGATGTTGAAATTCTGCGTAAAAGCATCAGAATCTTTCGCTAATAACCTTCTTCTTACGTCTTCCAGGTGAAGTTCTTTAATGCCACCTTCGCGGTCAAGCCAAAAGTCCCGGAGGAATCCCCTGTAAATTATCAATCCATCTTTCGATTTAACCAGTAGGTCTAACCAAACAGATATTCGTTCATTGTGTAGTTGCTCCGGTCTTAAGATATAATACCATTTGTTATAAATACCAAGCGAAGGCCACTTGTTGTAAAGCTTTTTCCGTAAAACAATTCGCCTGAACCACCATGCTGAAAAATAGCCAATCAGGGATGTAAGTAAAATGTATGAGAAAAATGGAACAATTTCAAGGTTTAACCGGTCAATGTCTTTTGCTGTATTATTTCCTATAAGCAGGTTGTAAAGTAGCTGAAACTCTATGTCAATTGTAAATATTCTAAATGAAAGAATAAAAAGAAAATGGATTATTAGGGCAGGAATAAGTGAACTGAAAATTTCTTCAACGGTAGTAGTGTTGATAGTTCGTTTTGAGTATCTGCTTCTAAGGTAGGTTGTTCTGAATACTATACCTGGAAAACAAAGGATAAAAATGATTAGTACCCCCAGTGCCAGATTCATTTATCTCTTAGGCTAATTCTTTTTAAAGTAAGGGATTGGTTGCCCGGTAGAATATTGTTTATAGTAATTGTGTCAGACCTGCCAGAATTCGCAATGATAGCGCTTGTAAGCCTTTTTGCTCTGATAGAGTCAGACAATATTTCCTGGATTTTTTTACCCATTGGAGCTTTCATTTTCTGTTATTTGAAGTAAAGATAAATCAAATAAAAAATAATAACAAAGTATCAACCCCAAATGATTTAACGTCTTTTTGGCAAAGAGGCTTTTGGGTTTGTCAGCTACTCTCCCTGGTAAATTACCCCGCTTCCTGGCGTTTCGTTCAGCTCAATTCGTTTTAATCCTGGCAGGCTGTTAATCTTATTCCAAATCCAAATCGCCAACAATTAACTTGGGGGGGGTACTCTGGCCTTTCATCTCATTCAATAAATATGATCCAGCAAAAGTCGCTGTTTGATGACGGGACAAAAATGATCGGGGTTACAAAACGAACGCTTTCATCGCAGGATGGTAAAATCTACTGCGTCGTTTTAATTAAAAAAATCAACAGTTTAAGGGAATGAATTGGCTTTTTTCATGTCATTTCTCGATAAAAAAACGTTAATTTGTAATTTGTTGTCCCACATAACAATTTTGCGTTGTGATTGATACACTTGATATAAAAATTACCAAAACTACAGCTTCCCGTTTGTCACAAGTTGATTTCAGTGATTTACCATTCGGGAAAATATTCTCCGACCACATGTTCGTTGCTGATTATGAGGATGGAGAATGGAAGAATTTTCAGATCGTACCTTATGGCGATTTAAGTTTTAGCCCTGCAATTTCGAGCTTGCATTATGGTCAGGCTTTTTTTGAAGGATTAAAGGCTTTCAGGCAGGAAGATGGAACGATCGTTACTTTCCGTCCTTATAAAAATGCAGAGCGCTTTAATAAATCCGCCGAGCGGATGTGTATGCCATCCTTGCCCGAAGAGATTTTTGTAAAATCCATCGCTGCTCTGGTTGATCTGGATCGCGACTGGGTTCCTTCAGCGCCGGCTACATCTCTATATATCCGTCCTTATATGTTTGCTACTGATCCTTACCTTGGCGTAGCTCCCTCTAAAACATATAAATACATGGTGTTAACTTGTCCGGTTGGAGCGTATTTTTCCAAGCCATTAAAAGTTAAAATCGAAACCAAGTATTCACGCTCAAGCGAAGGCGGTTTTGGCTATGCTAAGGCTGCTGGAAATTATGCAGGTTCCCTTTATCCCGGTATGGAAGCATTAAAAGAGGGTTTTGATCAGTTGATTTGGACAGATGCCAAGGATCATGCTTTCATAGAAGAACTTGGTGCAGCAAACGTAATGTTTATCATTGATGGTACATTAGTTACTCCATCAACCCGTGATACTATCCTGAAAGGTGTAACCCGCGATACCGTATTGCAACTGGCAAATAAATGGGGCGTTCCTGTTGATGAGCGTCGGGTTTCGGTAGCCGAAATTGTAGAAGGTTTAAAAACCGGAAAGTTAACCGAGGCCTTTGGTGTTGGAACTGCAGCAACCGTTACTTCAATTGCAACGATCGGTTTCGAAGGCCAATTGTATGATCTTCCAGATCCTACCAAGGCGGAATTTTCGAACAAAGCGCTGAAAACTTTAACCGATATGCGTTACGGGCAAGCTCCCGACGATTTTGGCTGGAATTATAAAATATAAGGATATATGAAAGGTCAGGTGTTTATCTGGCCTTTTTATTTTCTCTGCGATTTTTTCTCCTTTCCTTGCGGATGTCTCTGATCTTGTCCCGTTCTGCTTCCGTTTTTTGATTAATGCTTCTAAACTGATTAATCAATTCTTGCTCTCTTTCTGGTGTTATGCCAATGGTTTCTCTTAAGCCGGTATATATGCTTTGCCATAAGTTCCCGAAAAAGGCTATCGAGTCTGGCCGGTGATAATTTATTTTCCCGATTTTTAAAGAACCATCAGGTAAAGGATTGGATTCTCTCAATAGAACATTATTTGCTACCAGCGAACGTAACATTTGTTTATGAAGCACTTTGTTGCTATCTATTCGCAGCAAGCCGATGTTCAGGTCGCTGTATTTAAGTAAAAGGCGCCCCTGCGAATTGCGGTAATCGGCATTTACTTTGAAATGTGCATTGTCAATTCTGCCTGCATTTATTCGGAGTAAGGCTAATGGGCGGCTTAACTGGTTGAAGTTCTTGGCATTCATCGCCGCCAGGTTTCCCGTGTAATTATATTCATCCTTGGGAGAAAGCAGATTGAAATTCATATTGAGATCTAGTCTTGCTTTGCCATAAAACATCAAGCTGAAATAAGAATGTATCCACTTGTTCTTCCTTAATGAAGCGGTGTCATTTGTGAAATTGTAAATATCCCCATGTATATTATTAAAAAAAAGACGTCCACGCCTTGCCGTAATCGGTGTATATTCTGAGTAGTTGATGGACGATTTCTGTACACTTAATGTATCAATAAGCGTATTTAACCCAAGTCTTTTTAATGCAACCTGCGGATAATGATAGCCACGATCATAGTTAGGGCGTTTGTTGCGAAGGTCAAGCATCACATGGAGGTCAGCTTTAATTAAGGATAAAGACGATGCCCTTAACTGACGTTTAGTAATTAATCTCTTAAAGTCGATGTTCTGAAGTAAGGCATTCGCCAAATGCAGTTCCATTCGGGCTCTGCGGTCACTTAAATGCTTATAAAACTCCATTTCCGGATAACGGGGTATTACTCTTAGATCTCTAACCAGCGCAAATTTTTTGGAAGACGAAATGCTGAGGTCGTTGAAATAGATAGTATAAAGCTTGTTTTTGCTTACATATTCGTGATCCCTTATCCGTACAAAAATCTCTTTGGTAAAGTAAAAACGTGATTTATCCCGGTCGCTCAACGAATCAATCAACAAGTCCTGAATATGGATGGAGAGATTTTTTACGCCATCAATCTGTGGCTTGCCCGAGCTCTTGTCTATGTATTGAAAGTCGATATTATCTAAAATGATTTCTTCCATTTTAATCGACTTCAAATATTTGGAGAGCCGTTGCCAGGCGCTGCGTTTATCTTCCGGTTCATTCTCCTCGTCCCGTGGATGCTGATAATAAACCTTAATTACCGGATGTTCAATATGAAGAGTTTTTAAATGAAGTTCCCTGTTAAAATAAACTTTAATAGGATGTACCCTTTTCAAAGCCAGCCTTTTTATATGGATAGAGTACAAGTGCGTGGGATGCAGATTTTTATCTTTCAGGCCTTCATGTACCCGGTCATTAGGTGTAAAAACGATGTTATCGAGTCTAACTGTTCCGGTAAACGGATTTAAATGAATGTCTGAAAAACTTATTCTATAAAGCCCATTGGTTGAGGTGTTTATGGTTTCGCGCAGGCGGTTGGCAACAATAGGTTCGAGCTGAAATGAAAATACAATGAGCGCTGAAAATAGTAGAAATAAGAAAATCGCTACAATGCTCAATGCAGCTTTAAAACGTCTCGATAATTTTAAATCTCGCTTTCCTGCGCCCCTCATTAATGTTTTGTCCGATTTAAGTCCGCTTAAACATACATTATTTATTGCAAAAAATACACATACTGCCAACCTGTCATAAGGAAAAATGTTCGTACTTTTGGGGCTTAATTTTTTTAAACATGTTCAATCCACAGGTAGGAGAAAAAGAGCACGACGAGGCAAGGCAGGGTGAGGCATTAATGCTTGATAGTAATTCGGAAAAAAATAACGGCCGTAAACTTTATATAGAAAGTTATGGTTGTGCCATGAATTTTTCTGATAGTGAGATCGTTGCTTCCATTATGACCGATATGGGTTTCCAAACAACACAGGATTTTAAGGAAGCCGATGTGGTTTTTATCAATACCTGCTCAATTCGCGAAAATGCGGAACAGCGTGTGCGTAACAGACTAAAAGAATTTAAAAGCGTAAAGGCGAAAAATCCGGGAATGGTTGTTGGGGTGTTAGGGTGTATGGCAGAGCGTTTAAAAGCAAAGTTTCTTGAAGAGGAAAAGTTGGTAGACGTTGTGGTTGGGCCTGATGCATATCGTGATCTTCCAAATCTGATAGACACGGTTGACGATGGCAATAAAGCGGTAAACGTTCTTCTATCCCGGGAGGAAACCTATGCAGACATAAATCCCGTAAGGTTAAATACCAACGGCATCAGTGCATTTGTATCCATTATGCGTGGATGTGATAATATGTGTTCGTTTTGCGTGGTGCCTTTTACCCGTGGAAGAGAACGCAGTCGTGATGCGCATTCGATTGTTAAAGAAGCAGAAGAGTTATTCAACGAAGGTTATCGTGAAGTGACTTTGCTTGGACAGAACGTGGATTCTTATAAATGGGCTACAGAAGATGGTTCAGAATCTGTAAATTTTGCTCAGTTATTGGAGAGAGTTGCCCTGGTAAATCCAGAGTTGCGTGTTCGTTTTTCAACCTCCCATCCAAAGGATATTACCGACGAAGTGTTGTACACAATGGGCAAATATGAAAATATCTGCAAATATATTCACCTGCCGGTTCAGTCGGGCAACTCAAGGGTGCTGGATTTGATGAATCGCACCTATGATCGTGAGTGGTATATGGGTCGCGTAAATGCAATTCGCAGAATTTTGCCGGGTTGTGCAATTTCAACAGATATTATAACCGGATTTTGTACAGAAACCGAGGAGGAGCATCAGGAGACATTAAGCATGATGGATTTCGTTACATACGATTTTGCTTATATGTTTAAATATTCAGAACGCCCCGGAACACTGGCCGCCAAACGTTATGCAGATGACATTCCGGAAGACGTAAAAAGCCGCCGCTTAACTGAAATAGTAGACAAGCAGCAGCAGCATTCGCATGTAAGAATGCTTGAGCAGATCGGCAAAGTACAAAGAGTGTTGATTGATGGTTTGTCTAAGAAATCGAAAAACGATTTTGCCGGTAGAAATGATCAGAATGCTACAGTTATTTTTCCGGTTGATGAGCGCTACAAGCCAGGTCAGTATGTGAATGTGTTGGTTGAAACTTGTACGACGGCTACTTTGATTGGCAAGATAGCGGAATAGAGTCAAGATGTAAGAATCAAGAGCCAAGATAGGGGAGTTAACCTTGTACGATTCTTGGTTCTTCAATATAAACTTTATGGGGCACAATTTTAAGAATTTACGAATTTGGCAGCGATCCATGGATTTTACAGATCTCGCCTTTAGTTATTGTAAAGATTTGCCCTATGATGAAAGATTCAATTTAATTGATCAGATAAATAGAAGTTCTTGTTCTATTCCTTCTAATATAGCTGAAGGTTCAGGAAAAAGAACGAAGCTTCATTTTGCAGAGTTTTTAACCACCGCGTTGACATCTGCATTTGAAGCCGAAACTCAATTGTTAATTTGTCAACGGAGGAATTATGGAGATCTAGAACAACTTAATCTTTGTTTATCTCTAATTTCCGAATTGCAAAAAATGATTTTTGTATTTAGAGAACAAATTTTAAAAGGAGATGATAAATAGACGTAAGTCTTAGATAGTCTATATTCTTATCTCTTTTCTCTAAATAGAGATGATGCAGGTTGAAGCGAAAGTCTTGATTCTTGTCTCTTAACTCTTGGCTCTAAATAGAGATGATGCGGGTTGAAGCGAAAGTCTTGATTCTTGTCTCTTAACTCTTGGTTCTAAATAGAGATGATGCAGGTTGAAGCGAAAGTCTTGATTCTTGTCTCTTAACTCTTGGTTCTAAATAGAGATTATGCAGGTTGAGGCGATAGTCTTGATTCTTGTCTCTTAACTCTTGGTTCTAACAAACAATGGATATTCAAGATATTAAAAACCGTTTCGGTATTATAGGAAGTTCTCCGCTACTTAACAGGGCAATTGATATTGCTCGTCAGGTAGCGCCTACAGATATATCTGTGCTTGTTACCGGCGAAAGCGGAAGCGGTAAAGAGGTGTTTTCTCATATAATTCATCATCTGAGTGCACGTAAACATGGCGCATTTATAGCAGTAAACTGTGGTGCGATTCCCGAAGGAACTATCGATTCTGAACTTTTCGGGCACGAAAAAGGTTCGTTTACCGGCGCACATGAAGCTCGTAAAGGATACTTTGAGGTTGTTAACGGAGGCACGATATTCCTGGACGAGGTTGCTGAACTTCCATTGGGAACACAGGCAAGATTGCTGCGGGTTTTAGAAAGTGGTGAATATCTTAGGGTAGGCTCTTCAAAGGTGCAAAAGACCGATGTTCGTATTATTGCCGCAACTAACGTTGATGTGTATGACGCTGTTAGAAACGGTAAGTTTCGCGAGGATTTGTACTATCGTTTGAACACGGTTCCTCTAAAAATTCCTGCCTTAAGAGAACGTAAAGAGGATATTTACTTGCTTTTCAGGAAGTTTATCTCAGATTTTACTAATAAATACCGAAGCCCATCTGTCTTATTAGATGCCGAGGCGCAGCATGTTTTAACAAATTATAGCTGGCCGGGAAACGTTCGTCAATTAAAAAATATTGCCGAGCAGATTGCTGTGTTGGAAAAAGACAGAAATATCAACGGACAAAGTATTTTAAATTATATCCCCCAGGAAAATCCGGCTTCTACTTTGCCTATGCGGGTAAATCAGGACAAAAAAGAAGATTTCTCCGAGCGTGATATTCTATATAAAGTGCTTTTTGATATGAAGCGGGATATGGTGGAGCTCAAGAAGTTAGTTGCCGAAATTATTCAGAACGGAGGCAATACATCAGCGCTTTCAGCCAACCCAAACCTGGTGAAACAACTTTATCAGGATGTGGAATTGTTGCCAGAAGTCCAGCAGCCAGCCTCCCCAACCATTACCATTCATCATCCCGAACATCAGGTGAAAAGTGATTTTGACATCGCTCATCATACCGTTGAAGCTGAAGAATCTTTGTCCCTGATTGAAAAAGAATCGGACCTGATTAAAAAAGCTCTTAAAAAACACAAAGGGAAACGTAAATTAGCTGCTCAGGAATTAGGTATTTCTGAACGTACATTATACAGGAAAATAAAAGAACTTAACCTGAGTTAACTGGTGTTTATGAACAAGAGCTTTAGATTCTTCTTACTTGCAATTTTACCATTAACTCTTTTGGTATCGTCATGCGGGATTTACAGTTTCTCGGGAGCGTCAATTCCGGCAAATATGAAAACCGTAAATGTGGTGTTTTTCGAAAATAATGCGCCAATTGTAGTGCCAACGCTTAGCCAGAAGTTTACAGAGGCGTTGAAAGCCCGTATTCGAAATCAATCTTCATTAAATGTTGTTAGGGAGGATGCGGATGCAACTTTCGAGGGGCGTATTACAGACTACAGTACCAAGCCTGTTGCTATCACAGGCAATGAGCGGTCTGAGGCAACGCGGTTAACGATCACTGTAAATGTAAAGTATACAAACAAATTAAAACCGGAAGATAGCTTTGAGCAGTCTTTTTCGCGCTTTAGCGATTTTCAGGGAAGTAACATTGCTGCAAACGAACCCAAGCTAATAGAAGATATCAACAGGCAATTAACTGAAGATATTTTTAACAGGGCTTTTGCGAACTGGAATTAATTAATTGGATATAAAATAAAATTTAGTGGCACAACATTCCATTATCAGCGATAAAGAGTTTGCAAGGCTAATCACTACTCAGGATAGCTTTTCGGCTGCTGATTTGCAGACAATAGAACGGCTTATCGAAAGGTATCCGTATTGCCAGGCATTTTATTATATCCAGGCCGCTGCCTTGAAGCGTAGCCGGTCAGAGAATTTCGATACGATCATTCAACGCAGTTCTGCTATTAGTCCGAATAGGGAACAGCTTTTTCGTTTTGTAGAAAAGCCCCGGGATTTAAAGCGAATGTTTTTTGTGCCGCAATCAGAGCAATCTTTGGTTGTACCTGAAACCGAAAAATTATACAACAACAACAATCTTGCGCCTGATTTTGTAGAGTACAAGCAGGATGAAAACGGGCCAGGTGATGCTGTACAGGCAGAAGATGTGCCAGAGGTCATTTCAGAGAATGAAGCTGTTGGCGAACCGCTTGCAGCTGAGTCTGATTCTGTTTTTCACGAGACGGAGACAGATCAAAGTCTCGAACCTAACTTGGAAACGACAGAAGAAGAGCCGGAGCCGGACAATGTTTACGAAGAGATTGCGGAGGTTGGCACTTTGTCGTTTATTGCGGATTCTTTTTCCGCTGATGACTTGCCGGTAGAACAACACGAGGTTGTTGAGGCAGAGGAAACGCTATCGGAAGAAGCAATAGATGAAGAATCGGTTTATGACGAAATTTCTGATGTTAATCAGGATGAGAGCTTTGCTTATTTGGGAATTAATGCGGAGAATAGTGATGCCGGCCCAGAGGAGGTAACTTCTGAAGACGAAACCTTAGTGGAAGAGGGCTTTATTGCAATTTCAGAAAGTGATTTTGAGCCCGAAAATAAAGAAGCTTCGACAGATTCGTTTACCGAAGAAAGTATAGAAGAGGAGGATATTTTTGAGGAAATCTCTGAAGTGGCGGCGCTGGAAGACTTTGCGAATGAGGATAGTGCTTTTGACGCGGACATTGAGACAGAATCTATAAACGAAGAAGTTGTTGAGGAAAATGAGCCTCTTGCTGCCGCAGAACAAGAGACAAGCTTGGAGGAGGACTTCGAATCAATTGAAACAGAAATTCCATCTATTGAATTGCCTTCGGAGGAATTTACTAAGCCAGATATTGCAGAAAGCCTGGATCGTGAAGTAGAGTTAGAAGATAACAAGGAAGAGATTCTTACAGCAAGTGGCAGCTTGCCTATCGCTGTTGCAGCCATAAATCCAATTGCTGTGCCTGACTTTGCGGTTGACATCGAAACGGTAATTCCGGATATGGATGCTCCGGGCTTTAGCGAGTTTTTAACCGGAGCTCAATATGTTGAAAATGAGGTTGAAAGCAACGGGTTCCATGTAGAACATGTGGAAGAAAGCGCTGCTGGGGCAGATATAGAAACTGTAGTGCCAGCAGATGAATTTCCGGAAGAGCGATTGATGCTCGATAGCGTTGCTGCCCGTGATTACTTTGTATTTGATCGTTCTGTGGTAGATCCTTTGAACGCCGGATTGCGGGAGCAGAAAGAAATAAAAGAGAATCTTGTCACTGTTAAGCCCGAGCTGCCAGTTAAGGCTCCCGAGCCTGTAAGTGTTGTTTCAGAAGACGGTAAATCAGTTAAGGATCCTGAAGATGTATCTAAGTATCATGATGATACGCTGCCGTTTTCATTTTTATGGTGGTTACATAAAACGCGCAAAGAGTACGATTCTACTTATCAGCCTTACGCCTCAAAGCCTAAGATGAATATTGTGGCTCCGCAAGCAAATGCCGACCTTAATCAGCAGATTATTGAAAGTATTTTCCATGCCCAGCCAGAACTGAATACATTCCCAGAGCAGGTGGAGGTGGTTTGCTCTATTTCTCCTAAGAAACGAGAGGGAGATCTTATAGAACGTTTTATTAAAGAGGAACCTCATATAAAACCGCCGCACCCAACACAGCTTGATACAGAGAATAAAGCAAGGCGAAGTTCGGAGGATGCCCTTGACCTGGTTTCGGAGACGCTTGCAAAAATTTATATCGATCAAATGCTTTTTCACAAAGCGATAGATACTTACAAAAAATTAAGTTTGAAATTCCCGGAAAAAAGCACTTACTTTGCCGACCTAATTTTAGAATTACAAAAGAAAATTAATTAAATACGGAAGATATGTTCTACGCGCTTATTATAATAGCAATAGTTATTTGTGTGGTATTGGCTCTTTTTATTCTTGTTCAAGAGCCTAAAGGTGGTGGCTTATCTTCTGGATTTGCCGGTTCAAACAATATTATGGGTGTTCAACGCACCAGCGATATTTTAGAGAAAGGTACTTGGGTGCTTATTATTGGTTTGATGGTGGTTGTGTTACTGATCAATGTAGTTATCCCAAAGGGAGGTACTGGTTCAGGTTCTGACGACTTACAAAATCAGATCAAAGCTCCGGTTCAAGCAGCACCAATGACGCCTCCGGCTATGCCGAAAGCAACTGATACTACAAAGCATTAAGATATTAACAACCGAATAAACCCAAGGCTTCCTGTTCAGGAAGCCTTTTTTGTGGGCTGACATTTTGCTGACAAGCTGACACGCTTGGATTTGGGCGGGGTTAGTGATTATTCCGCCAAGTGAAAATTTGACAACATCTCTGGCAAAAATTGCAGTTTGTCGCCTTTGGCATAATAAGTGACAGGTAGCGAACAGAAATTAAAAAATATACATATTCAATTATGGCATTAAATATTAAACCAATCGCAGATAGAGTAGTAGTTGAAGCTGCTCCTGCAGAAGAAAAAACAGCATCGGGTATCTATATCCCTGACACAGCTAAAGAGAAACCTCAAAGAGGAACTGTAGTTGCCGTTGGTGATGGCAAAAAGGATGAGCCTCTAACTGTTAAAGTTGGTGACCAGGTTTTATATGGTAAATACGCCGGTACTGAAATTACTTACGATGGTAAAGAGTACTTAATTATGCGTGAGTCTGACATCTACGCGGTCCTGTAAAGAGATGTGAGATTTGAGACGTGAGATATGAGAGCATATCAAGCGTTTAAGATTTCAGTCAGAAGACACAGGAGTAGATATGAGATTGGAGACGGGAGATATGAGAACATATCTGGCGTAAAATCTCAAAAAGGAAAACAATCAAAAAAATCAAGAAAAGAAATGAGAAAAGATTTAGCAGACATTAAGTCTCAAATCTAATATCTCACATCTAAAATCTAAAAACATGGCAAAACAAGTAAAATACAACGTTGATGCACGTGACGCTCTGAAAAGAGGTGTTGATACCTTAGCAAATGCGGTTAAGGTTACTTTGGGTCCAAAAGGACGTAACGTAATTATTGATAAAAAATTCGGTTCTCCGGCTGTAACGAAAGATGGTGTTACTGTAGCTAAAGAGATCGAATTGAAAGATGCTATCGAGAACATGGGCGCTCAAATGGTGAAAGAAGTGGCTTCTAAAACTGCTGATATTGCAGGTGATGGAACTACAACTGCTACCGTTTTAGCTCAGGCTATCGTAACTGCTGGTATTAAAAATGTTGCTGCGGGTGCAAATCCAATGGATTTAAAGCGTGGTATTGATAAAGCAGTAGCTAAAGTTGTTGAGAACTTAAAAACTCAGTCACAAACTGTTGGCGAAGACAATAACAAAATTAAACAAGTTGCTGCTATCTCTGCAAATAACGACGAAGTTATCGGTTCGTTAATTGCTGAAGCAATGGGCAAAGTTGGTAAAGACGGTGTTATCACTGTTGAAGAAGCTAAAGGAACTGAAACTGAAGTTAAAACTGTAGAAGGTATGCAGTTTGACCGTGGTTACCTTTCTCCGTACTTCGTAACCAACGCTGATAAAATGGAAGCGGAATTAGAAAACCCTTACATTTTAATCTACGACAAGAAAATCAGCAGCATGAAAGAATTGCTTCCTGTTCTTGAAAAACAAGTTCAGACTGGCAAACCTCTTGTTATCATCTCTGAAGATTTAGACGGAGAAGCTTTAGCTACATTGGTAGTTAACAAAATCCGTGGTTCATTGAAAGTTGCAGCTGTTAAAGCTCCAGGTTTCGGTGATCGTCGTAAAGCTATGTTAGAAGATATCGCTATCTTAACTGGTGGAACTGTTATCTCTGAAGAAAGAGGTTATAAATTAGAAAATGCTGATCTTTCTTACTTAGGTCAGGCTGAAAAAGTAATTATCGACAAAGATAATACTACAGTTATCAACGGTGCTGGTAACGCAGAAGATATTAAAGCTCGCGTTAACCAAATCAAATCTCAAATCGAGTCTACAACTTCAGATTACGATCGTGAAAAATTACAAGAGCGTTTGGCTAAATTAGCTGGCGGTGTTGCAGTTCTTTACGTTGGTGCTGCTACTGAAGTAGAAATGAAAGAGAAAAAAGACCGTGTTGATGATGCTTTACACGCAACTCGTGCTGCAGTTGAAGAAGGTATCGTTGCTGGTGGCGGTGTTGCCTTTATCCGTGCGGTTGCTGCTTTAACTGATCTTAAAGGAGCTAACGAAGATGAAAATACTGGTATTCAGATCATCCGTCGTGCTATCGAAGAGCCTCTTCGTCAAATCTGTGAGAATGCAGGTATCGAAGGTTCTATCGTAGTTCAGAAAGTAAAAGAAGGAACTGCAGACTTTGGTTACAATGCTCGTACTGATGTTTACGAAAACTTAATCGGTGCAGGTGTAATCGATCCAACTAAGGTTTCTCGTGTTGCTTTAGAGAACGCTGCTTCAATCGCTGCTATGTTGTTAACAACAGAGTGCGTTTTAGCTGACGATCCAGAAGATGAAAAAGCTGGAGCTGGTATGCCTCCAATGGGTGGTGGCATGGGTGGAATGATGTAAGACACTCGATCCCCTAAAGGGAAGAATATATTACAAGCCCTTCGGAGTTAATTCTTCGGAGGGTTTGTTGTTTTGGAGATTCCGGCATATTTGTTGATTAATTTGTATCTTAGGTTGTAATTTAATACGATTCTTATGAGTGTGCTGACAATAGAGTTGATAGATGATAAAGCGTTGAATCTAATAAAGGATTTGGAGGAACTAAACTTGGTTAAGATTCTTGATAATCCAGATGTGAAAGCAAAACGGGCTAAGTTGTCTCAGCTTCTGGCAGGCTCAGTTAGCAAGGAGCAAGCAGAGCTTTGGAACAAGGAACTGGATCAAATGCGTAATGAATGGGAGAGAGATACCTATTAGATACGAATGCCGTTCTTGATTTTATTAATCAGACATTGCCTTCTTCCGGATCGAGTTTTATAGGAGAAATATTAGACTCTGATCCTATAATTTCAGTTGTTAGTAAAATTGAGTTATTAGGCTTTACGGACGTTTCGACAGAAGTTAAGACATTTGTTGATTTTGCCAATGTTATCCCTTTGGTTGATAAGGTCGTTATAGCTACCATCGATCTCCGCAAAAAGTATAAAATCAAGCTCCCTGATGCGATAATAGCAGCAACGGCTATAGGTTATAATCTCACCTTAGTAACAAGAAATATTGCCGATTTTCAGAGAATCGAAAGTATCAAAATCATTAATCCTCATACTTTTGCCGGATAGAATTAAAACAGCGGCTTAAGGTTTTCTTATTAATATGGCTCAAATATCTGCTGAAGACAAAACGCTCGAACAAAAAGCATACGATTTTATCATAGAAAATGGCCCTAGATTTTTAGTAGCGATATTGCTATTAATTATTGGGTTTCAACTTATTCGTTTAGTTAGCCGGCTTTTAGTGAGGGCAATGCAAAAGAGAGAGTTAGATCCCTCTCTGCAACCTTTTCTTAAAAGTATGATCGTTATTTCTTTGCGTGTGCTATTGATTATTGGCATCATGCAGATCTTGCGATTAGAACTCACGATCTTCACCACCGTAATCGGGGCCTTCGGTGTTGCCGCAGGTTTGGCCCTTTCGGGTACCTTGCAGAACTTCGCCAGCGGGGTGCTTATTTTAATCCTAAAACCATTTAGGGTTGGAGACAATATTATAGCTCAGGGGCAGGAGGGAACAGTTTATTCTATTGAGGTTTTCTATACCGTAGTTACCACGGGTGATAATAAAACGGTGATTATTCCAAATAGTAAACTTTCAAACGAGATTATCATCAATACCAGTAGGGAAGGAAAGCGTCGTTTGGATGTGGAGTTGAAGGTAGGTTACGGCGTGGATTTTAAAACGATACGGCCAATTGTTGAGTCTGCAGTGAAAAGCTTTAATTCGGTTTTGTCTGCTCCGGCCCCTAAAATTGGAGTAAGTATGCTCGATGCAGATGGTTACAAGGTGGTTGTTCAGGTGTGGGTAGCCGCAAATATTTTCTCAGATACAAAGTTGAAGTTGCAGGAGAAATTGATTGAAGACGTAAAGAAAGCGGAGATTAAATTGCCAGGAATGGCTTAATACTGTTTAAAACCTATAAGGATTCGAAATCCTTATAGGTTTTGAAAAGAAAGCTGATGCGAAGAACCGCCTTTCTAACCTAAACCCGATAGTAGCGGATACCGGCTCTGTGGCTAATGCCGTGTTATGGGATTGTGCGGTGGGGTAGGAGTATGAGCGGATAGCGGGACTGCCCCCGGATCGAAGCTCCTCGCTTCGTTTCCAAAAAATAAGACAATCCAGAAGGTGTATTTGGGCGAACTTCTGTCATCAAAATTTTAACATTACCGACAGCTTATAATTCATTTATTAATCTAAATTTGCAATCTATGCCATAATGGCTTGTTAGAGCAGATGGCGTAGTTGTTGCTGATAAAGGATTTTTACAGAACCCTGCACGCTTGAAAAAACGCAAAGAGCAGGGACGTAATTTTGCGGGCTCTTTATGGCCATTAAAGAACAAATAAGATTTTCATAAAAAATTATCATGTTAGGATTTTTAAATAAAATATTCGGAAGTAAATCTGACCGCGATATAAAGCAAATTCAACCGATTGTTGAACAGATTAAGGCTGAATATGCGAAGCTTTCAGCTCTTACAAATGATGAGTTGAGAAATAAAACAATCGAATTTAAAGCTCGTATCGCTGAGGCTTTGGCTGCCATTGATAAGGAGATTACTGAGCTGAAGGATAAGGCAGAGGCTTCTTCGGATATTCATGAGAAAACCGAAATCTACGACGAGGTGGACCGCCTTGGCAAGGAGCGTGATAAAGAACTAGAAAAGGTGCTGATGGAAATACTTCCGCAGGGTTTTGCGGTGGTAAAGGAAACAGCCCGCCGGTTTACAGAAAATAAAACCATTGAGGTTACTGCTACTGAATTCGACCGTGAATTGGCTGCACGTAAGCCGAACGTGAAGATAAACGGCGATAAAGCTACTCACCATAATACCTGGTTAGCTGCCGGAACGGAAGTTACCTGGAACATGGTTCATTACGATGTTCAGCTGATTGGTGGTATTGTACTGCATCAGGGTAAGATTTCGCAGATGGCTACGGGGGAGGGTAAAACGCTTGTTGGAACGCTACCTGCATATTTGAATGCACTTGCCGGACAAGGTGTACACATTGTTACTGTGAACGACTATCTTGCTCGTCGTGACTCGGAATGGAATGGTCCTTTATTTGAATTCCATGGTTTATCGGTGGATTGCATCGATAAGCACCAGCCAAACTCAGAGCAACGCCGTAAAGCTTATTTAGCCGATATTACGTTTGGTACCAATAATGAATTTGGTTTTGACTACCTGCGTGACAACATGACGAATACGCCTGAAAGTTTAGTTCAGCGTAAATTGCATTTTGCGATGGTGGATGAGGTTGACTCGGTATTGATCGATGATGCCCGTACGCCTTTGATTATTTCTGGTCCGGTTCCACGTGGAGACGAGCATGAGTTTCATTTATTGAAACCACGCATCGAGCGTCTGGTAAATGCTCAGAAAAACTATATCACTTCGGTATTAAACGAAGCCAAGAAGCAGATCAACGATAGTAAAACTTCGGCAACAGATGGCGGTCTGGCTTTATTCCGTGCTTATCGCGGTTTACCGAAAAATAAAGCTCTGATTAAGTTTTTAAGTGAGCCTGGAATTAAACAGGTCCTTACAAAAACAGAAAATTATTACATGCAGGATCATGGCAGGGAGATGCCTAAGGCTGATGCTGAATTGTTCTTCGTAATTGATGAGAAGCATAATTCGGTTGAGCTTACTGAAAAAGGTATTGAGTTGATTACGGCTTCGGGAGAAGATCCGCATTTCTTTGTGATGCCGGATGTTGGTTCTGAGATTGCTGAGATTGAAAAGGCTCATGATCTTTCTGCAGAAGATAAAATTGCCCGTAAAGAAGAGTTAATGCGCGATTTTTCAATTAAATCTGAACGTATTCACTCCGTAAACCAATTGTTAAAAGCGTATACTTTATTTGAACGCGATGTGGAATACATTATCGACGAAGGTAAAGTGAAAATTGTTGACGAGCAGACTGGTCGTATCATGGACGGTCGTCGTTACTCTGATGGTTTGCACCAGGCAATTGAAGCAAAAGAGAACGTTAAGGTTGAGGATGCAACTCAGACCTACGCTACCATTACTTTACAAAACTACTTCAGAATGTACCATAAACTTGCGGGTATGACCGGTACGGCGACTACTGAAGCTGGCGAGTTATGGCAGATCTATAAATTAGACGTTGTTGAAATTCCGACAAACGTTGTGACCCAGCGTAAAGACATGGAGGATAAGGTTTATCGTACCATGCGTGAAAAATACAACGCGGTTGTAGAAGAGATTACGGCTTTAACACAAGCAGGAAGACCTGTACTTGTTGGGACAACATCCGTTGAGATTTCTGAGTTGTTAAGCCGGATGCTGAAACTTCGTGGTATTAAGCACAACGTTTTGAACGCCAAATTGCACCAACGTGAGGCAGATATCGTTGCAGAAGCTGGTCAGGCTGGTACTGTTACCATTGCAACTAACATGGCTGGTCGTGGTACGGATATTAAGCTAGGTGAAGGTGTAAAGGAAGCTGGTGGTTTGGCAATCGTAGGTACAGAGCGTCACGAGTCTCGTCGTGTAGACAGACAGTTACGCGGTCGTGCTGGTCGTCAGGGCGACCCGGGTTCTTCCCAATTCTTCGTGTCGTTGGAAGATAATTTAATGCGTTTATTTGGTTCCGAAAGAATTTCGAATATCATGTTGCGCATGGGAATTGAGGAAGGCGAAGTAATTCAGCATTCTATGATCACCAAATCTATCGAACGTGCCCAACGTAAAGTAGAGGAAAATAACTTTGGTATCCGTAAGCGCTTGCTGGAGTATGACGACGTGATGAACTCTCAGCGTACCGTAGTTTATTCGAAACGTAAAAACGCACTGTTCGGCGAGCGTCTTTCTGTAGATATCAACAACACCATTTTTGATACTGTTGAAGATGTGGTAACGGAATACAAAGAACAAAATAACTTTGAAGGCTTCCAGTTGGAGATGTTAAGAGTGTTCTCTTTTGACGCAGAACTTACAGATAAAGATTTTGCTGATAACAATATTGCAAAGCTTACTGAGCTGGTATTCGGTAAAGTGACAGATTTCTACGAACGCAAAAATCAAACGATTGCTGCACAGGCAATGCCGGTATTGACTCAAGTTTACCAGGAACGCGGTCAGTTTATTGAAAATATTATTATTCCATTTACAGATGGTATAAGAGGAGTTCAGGTAGCTGCAAGCTTACATAAAGCTGTAGAAAATGGTGGAAGAGAAGTTACCACAGCCTTTGAAAAAACGGTTGTTCTTGCCCTGATTGATGATGCCTGGAAAGAACATTTACGTGAGATGGATGACTTGAAGCAATCGGTACAAAATGCGGTTTACGAGCAAAAGGATCCGTTGGTGATCTACAAAGTGGAAGCATTTAACTTGTTCCGTCAGATGTTGGTTTCGGTGAATAAGGATGTAGTTAGTTTCTTGTTCAGAGGAGGAATTCCGGTTCACGAATCAGAAGAAGTTCATGAAGCCCGTCCAGAGCCTCAGCAGGATCTGTCAAAGCTCCAGGTATCTAAGCCAGAGTTAGCATCGATGGACTCCGGCAATCCTTTCTCGGATGAGTTTGAGGATACCCGTGAAATTCAAAAACCTACTCCGGTAAGGGTTGAGCAAAAGATCGGAAGAAACGATCCTTGTCCTTGCGGAAGTGGTAAAAAATATAAAAACTGTCACGGTGCTGGTTTAGAATAAGATTGATGCTTAAGAAAAAAATTCAGGCACTTGCTAAAAATATTTACGGCGATGTGGTAAAACATCGCCGTCATCTTCATGCCAATCCAGAGCTTTCTTTTGAAGAATTTAAGACCTCTGCTTATGTGAAGGCTGCATTAGATGATCTTGGAATTGAATGGCAACCCATGGCTAACACCGGGGTTGTTGGCATTTTAAGAGGTGCCATTCCTTCGGATACTGTTATCGCATTACGGGGAGATATGGATGCTTTGCCTATTAAAGAGGCAAATGACGTTCCTTATAAATCTCAGAACGAAGGAGTGATGCATGCTTGCGGACATGATGTGCATACTTCATCTCTTTTGGGTACAGCTAAAATTTTAAGCGAGTTGAAGAATGATTTTGCCGGTACGGTAAAGTTTATATTTCAACCAGCTGAGGAAAAACTGCCCGGTGGTGCAAGCCTGATGATTAAGGAAGGCGTATTAGAAAATCCTAAGCCGCAAGCTGTACTTGGTCAGCATGTGATGCCATTAATTGATGCCGGGAAGATCGGTATCCGTTCGGGAAAATATATGGCATCAACGGACGAGCTTTACGTTACTGTAAAAGGTAAGGGCGGTCATGGAGCCCAGCCACAACAGAATATAGACCCGGTAGTTATTACCTCACATATCATCATCGCATTACAGCAGATTGTAAGCCGTTTTGCTGATCCAAAATTACCAACGGTTTTATCGTTTGGAAAGGTGATAGCCAACGGGGCTACGAACGTTATCCCTAATGAGGTTTATCTTGAAGGTACTTTCCGTACGCTGAACGAAACCTGGCGTGCCGAAGCTCATCAGAAGATGAAGAAAATGGCAGAAGGTATTGCTGAAAGTATGGGAGCTGAATGTGAATTTCGTGTGGTAAACGGCTATCCTTTCCTTGTAAACGAGGAGGCTCTTACTGCGCAAGTGCGTGCCTTTGCAGAAAATTACCTTGGTAAGGAGAATGTAGAAGATCTGGATATCTGGATGGCTGCCGAAGATTTTGCCTATTATTCACAAGCTGCCGATGCTTGTTTTTACCGCCTCGGAATCCGTAACGAAGAACGTGGTATTACATCGTCTGTACATACTCCTACTTTCGATATTGATGAAAAGGCTTTAGAGGTTGGCTCCGGCTTAATGGCGTACATCGCGTTGAAGAGATTGGGAAACTAATTGTTTGAAACAAGAGCTAGGAGACAAGAACCAAGATGGGCAATTAGCTATTACGAAAGTTTGTTGTTCTTTCGGACTTTTCTACCTCCGACTTTCTGACTTTAATTCGTAAATTTCACTATGCTTCGTTCAATAGCTGCTTTTATCTTTTTTCTTTTTGGGATAACCCTTGCTTCTGCCCAACAGATCAAGCGTTTTAATCCTGATACCGTTATTACCTTAACAATTGATTCGGCTGTTGTGGTTCAGGCGTTGAAAATCAATACCCAGACGTTCATCAATAAGATTCTGAATGATACAAGCTTCTACCAGGCATTCAGGAACATGAAGCAATATAGCTTCACTGCTGAGAACCGGATTTTTACTTACGATAAGAAGAACAAGGTGGAAGGGAAGGTCTATCGTAAGATTTACCATAATAACAAGGGTGATTATAAAATGCAGTTCCTGGCGAAGCAGGATAGCGGAAAGCTTTTCAAGCGTAACGGTAAGTATCAGCTGTATACGGTGGAAATGTTCGATTATATTTTCATGAACGCCTATAATAGCGATTTTATTGAATCGATGGATAAGCCGGTCAGTCAGGGGAGCTCTAACGAATCCTATAAAGACAAGCTGAAAACGTTGATTTTTCGTCCGGGGCATCCGGTAAAAGGTATTCCCTTCATCGGTAACAAGACTGCCATCTTCACCCCCAATATGCGCCAGTATTACGATTATACCTATACAAGCGCTAACTATCTCGATTCCATTCCTGTTTATTTATTTAAGGTAGCCATGAAACCAGATTTGTCGAATTGGACAAAAGATGATCTGATGATTAAAGAGATGGTGACCATTTTTGATAAACGTGGATTACGAATCCTGGGACGTTATATTGACATGAAATGGGATAATCTCGCCTTCGATTTCGATGTGCAGATGAACATTGAAATGGCTCCTTTCGATGATGGCGATTCCTTATTGCCAACCAAGATTTCTTATCAGGGAAACTGGAATATCCCGTTTAAGAAAGAAGAACGGGCAAGTTTTCTGATTTTGCATAAGGGATATAAGAAGGAGCGGTAAAGGCGTTTATATCTCCTATAAAAGTATCCTTTTACTGCTCTGTTGATTTTATAATGATAGTCAACGGCGCCAACCAAAACTGATTCGTTTGATTGCGTTCGAAATTTATGCTCGGTAAATTCCTGTTATAATTAAAAGGATCATAGGGCTGTCCTTTTAGCGGAATCAAAGAATTTTTCGGTTGCAATTGTCCAGATCGTTCGTACAATGAAAAACCTATAGCCGACATTACTGAGCTGACAAGGTCATTTGAGCCGTAACTGCCAAAGCTGATGGAAAGCACCCGATTTAGTCGTGATTTATGTTTTGTTAAGGCCGGTGCTGCGATATTGTTGAACGTGCCGCTATTCTTCTCCGTAAGAAGTTGATCGTTACTTTCCTGAGCCCTTTGAATATCCCCCGTTATTTTATCATTGCTGATTTCCATCGCTACTACCACAGAAACTAAAGGTTCCAGCTTTGAATTAGTACTCGCAGGCTTCCAACCTTTAAATGCGTTAAGCGAATGAACAATGTTTTGAACCAGAACGCTATTGGTTGTATCGGTATGACTTAAAACTCGGCCCGATCCAACAGAATCAATCAAAACCTGGAATTTAACAGTTCCTTTAGTTTTATTGATATAGTTATGTGAGGTAATAAACGTCAATAATTTTGCAAATTGAGCACTATCTTTTTCAACTTTTATATCACCACAATCAATACAGAAACCCGAATCTGTTACAGATTTCATTCGTTTCGAAAATAGTGCCTGAGAATATGCAGAAATAGAAAGGCTTAGAAAAAGGATTGTGATCAGATTTTTCATAGCATAAAAGTACTGGTTTTTTGTTTATCCGTTCTCTTTTTATAGACTAAATTTCTGAAATAAACCCGATTGTGTTAATAGCTGAGATTAATTGGAGCTAAACAGTTACTTGTTGTTATTTTTGTAATCGGGAATTTATAGCCCTTCTATTTTTAATGATTGCCAAAGAAACAGTTGATAGGATTTTACAAGCCGCCCGCATTGAAGAAGTGGTGGGCGACTTTGTGCATTTAAAGAGGCGGGGAACGAGCTTAATTGGCAATTGTCCTTTTCATAACGAGAAAACTCCTTCATTTAACGTATCTGTAAACAAAGGAATTTATAAGTGTTTCGGATGCGGTAAGGGTGGTGATTCGGTACGCTTCATCATGGATCACGAAAAGTATACCTATCCTGAAGCTTTAAGATTTCTTGCGAACAAATACAGTATAGAGATCGAGGAAATAGAAGCCTCGCCTGAACAGCAGGAAGCCGACAACCGCCGTGAGAGTCTCTATATTATTTCGAGCTTTGCTTCCAAGTTCTTTGTAGATACCATGTGGGAAACCACTCCCGGACAAACCATAGGCCTGGGCTATTTCAAAGAGCGTGGCTTTCGGGATGATATCATCAAAAAATTTGAACTTGGTTATTCTCCAGACAGTTGGGATGCTTTAATTGAAAAGGCCACCCGGGATGGATTTAAAGAAGAATATCTCGAAACAACAGGCTTAGCCATCCGGAACGATAAGGGAAAGCTTTATGATCGTTTCCGCGGAAGGGTAATGTTCCCCATCCATAACATTAGCGGAAGAATTATTGGCTTTGGTGGACGTACGCTGGTTACTGACAAGAAAGTTCCGAAATATGTTAACTCGCCAGAAAGTGAAATCTATCATAAATCGAATGTGCTTTATGGTTTATTTCAAGCAAAAAAGGCAATCCGGGACTTGGACAATTGCTACTTGGTTGAAGGTTATGCCGATGTGCTTTCAGTGCATCAGGCGGGCGTGGAGAATGTTGTTGCTTCATCTGGAACATCGCTTACCACAGAACAAGTTCGGCTCATTTCCCGCTTTACCAAGAATGTAACTATTCTTTACGATGGTGACGCTGCCGGTATAAAGGCTTCCTTAAGGGGATTGGATATGATCCTGGAGGAAGGTTTGGACGTAAAAGTTGTTCTTTTCCCTGATGGGCATGACCCTGATTCTTATGTGATGCAGTTTGGCAGTGCTGCCTTTAAAACGCATATCGAGAAGAATCAGAAGGACTTTATCCTTTATAAAACGAACATCCTGTTAAAGGATGCCGCTAACGATCCGATTAAGAAAGCTGGTGTAATTCACGATGTGGTGGAGAGCATCGCTAAAATCCCGGATCAGATAAAGGCTTCGGTTTTTATAAGGGAATGTAGCTTCCTACTTCAAATCGAAGAGCGGATCTTAATTGCCGAACTAAACAAACTTCGATTAGGAAAACTTAAAAAGGATAACAAACAAGATGGAGGTGCCTCGCAACAATATCAGGCTACGCCAAGTTATAACCACCCCGATCAGTTACCTCCGCCGGATCAATATCCACCGGATGAACTTCCGCCACCGGATGAAATACTTTTCGCTACTGAAAAGACTGTTCAATCGGAGGATCTTCAGGAAATGGAAATTATCCGTCTCTTGTTAAATTACGGTCACGAGTTGGTGAATTGGGATGGGATTACGGATATGTATATAGCGCCTTATATTATCTCTAATTTATCTGATGTTACGTTTGATAATCCTGTTTGTGTGAAGATACTTGAGGAATATAACAAGGTTATGGAAAAGGGAGAGCTACCCACTTCGCAGGATTTTATTCAGCACGGCGATCCTGAAATTGCAGATTTGGCGATAACAATGCTGACATCTCCTTATGCTTTAAGTCACAATTGGCAGGAGAGCCGTAAGATTTATGTAAAGGATGAAACGCACAATATGCGGGCGACCATTCTGGGCGGTATTTTTCATTTGAAGAAGAAGAAGGTGGATAAGATTTTGAAGAATATCCGGGAGGAAATTCAGCGTGAAACGGATGAAGATAATCAAGTGATTTTGATGCAGCGTTATATGCGGGTAAAGGAAGTGGAGAAAGGGATTTCAAATTATTTGGGCTCGGTAGTAGTAAAATAAAAGCCTTTGATTCCGCGATGGGGGTAAGATGCAAATGCATTTATGCCGGAACTTATGTCTGGCAACCCATAGGATAGTAATAAAACTGAGCCCAATCCCGCCGACGAGCTAACAATAAAGGAACAACAGATTTCAAAGCATGTTAAAATTTTAAAACAGAGAGCACGGAGGAGGCGCAAACGGCACAGAGAATTTCTGACACAAAGGGTTTAAGCGAAGCTTAAAAAGAGAGATCACAGAGCCAGGCGCTTTATCGGGCAGGTTGTATAGACCATTTAAATAAAATAGCTTCCGGCGGAGCGTTATGATAAGGTAGGTGCGACATGTTCCTTTAATTCAGATAGATAACATACCGCTCCGCTGGAGCTCTATTGCAAATAAGTATTTCATTTATTAACATATCGCACCTACCTTTGGTTGACAAGATCAAAATCATAGTCGACTCAGGTAATAAGCAAAAAACCTGAGCCGATTGCTTTGAAGGGAGTAGATGAGATTGGAACTTTATTTGTAAATTAGTATCATGAACGATAAGAAAGTGCAACTCGACTCATTTTCACAAAGTGTGATTGATGGAATAAGAAGGTCGACCAGAAAGCTTATTATTGAGAAAGCTGCCAGTAACAAAAATTTGATTGTTGCTGATAAAGATGGAAACCCAATCAGTGTTCCCGCGAAGGAACTTTTGAAATCTATGTAAGTCCCTAAGCCCCCAAATGGCTCTTCACAATCAGCTCGGAACCAAAGGCGAGCAAATTGCTAAATCTTATCTCGAACAAAAGGGTTATGAAATCCTCGACGAAAACTGGTGCCACGGAAAAGCGGAGGTCGATCTCATTGCCTTTATCAATAAACAAATCATCTTTATAGAAGTAAAAGCCCGAACCTCCGTCAGCTTTGGTCAGCCGGAAGAATTCGTTAGCGATGCCAAGCAACGTAACCTTCAGAAGGCAGCTGATGAATATATTTATCTAATGAATTTTAAAGGAGAAATTCGTTTTGATATAATTGCACTAGTTTTTAATAAAAATGGCGAATACCAATTGCGACACATCGAAGATGCTTTTTGGTAGCCCTGAACTCATATGAAAAGAATAATCTGGATAGCGATCTTAGGTGCTGTTGCGATAACAGCATGTAATAAAAAAAGCAGTAAATCAATTTATTTCGTTTCACCCGAAGAAGGCTCGAATGTCACTGTTGGCTCCAACTTAACTTTAAAGCTGGATGCAGAAGCTGGAGCATTTGATTCGGTTCAATATGTGGTAGATTCAATGCTGGTGGGTTCTAAGACAGATGTTAATGCCCTGTCTTATTCAACACAAAACCTCCGATTTGGCACGCATCTTATAACTGCGAAAATATTCAATGACGGATCTGCAACAGAGGTGACAACAAATGTGGTGGTATTGCCAGCCCAGGCTCCGGTGAAAAGAGGTTTTTCGATAGTAAATACTTTCCCTCATGATACTTCATCCTTCACTGAAGGCCTTGAATATGTTGATGGGAAGATCTTTGAAAGCGATGGAGAATACGGTCAATCCAGTTTGCGTATTGCTGATTTGAAAACAGGAAAGGTTCTTAAAAAGACAGACCTTGACGCGAAATATTTCGGTGAAGGGATAACGGTTCTTGGCGATAAGATTGTTATGCTTACTTATCAGGAGCACATTGGTTTTGTTTATGATAAAAATACGCTCACCAAGCTAAAGGAATTTCCGTATCAGGCCGGAAGGGAAGGATGGGGATTGTGCTTTGATGGGAATTACATTCTTAATACCGATGGTACAAATAACATTTACTTTCTGAATAAAGAATCCTATCAAAAAGAGAAAACCCTCGAAGTTTATGACAATAAGGGAGCCGTTACTCAATTGAATGAGCTCGAATATATCGATGGAAAAATCTATGCTAATATTTGGCAGACGGATAGTATCGTGATTATCGATCCGAAGGCGGGGGATGTTGTAGAAATTTTGGATTTAAGCTCGCTTTACCCTAAAGAAACCAGGAACGAACACGCAGATGTGCTGAATGGCATAGCCTGGGATGCAAAAGGAAGAAGGCTATTCGTTACCGGGAAGAAGTGGGATAAGTTGTTCGAAATAAAAATTAAATAATAAAAGAGAGGCTAAATGAAAAGTAGCCTCTCTTTTATTATTAGCTCGCTGCCGTTAATGTTGTACCGGTCAGTGAGAGCTTATACGCTTTTAACCCAGATGCAGCGGGACCTGCCACTAATGATCCGGAAGAGGAAAACGTAGATCCATGCTGAGTGCAAACTATATGGCTTTGCGATGAATCCCATGTAAGTCTTTCCACACCTTCATGCGGACACTTCGATTGCGTTGCAATAAATGAACTTAAATCGTTGGATGCAGCTATTCTAAAGAATATTACTCCACTAACTATTTTCGAACTTCCAATAGTAGCTAATGTACTTATATCAACGCTTGCTCCGCTATTTCCACTCGGAGAAGATTCGTCATCGCCGCCCTTGCTACATGCCTGAAAGCATGTACCTGTGCAAACCAACGCAAGTCCTAAGCCTAAAGATTTTAAAAATTCGTCTCTTTCCATATTGATCAGGTGTTTAGTAGATTTTAGAGTTTATATCGGGATTTTTTGATTTGTGCAGGGTGAAATTCCGGGAAATGGTAAAGCCGAAACGTACACCTCCATCAGTCCATGATTTTAATGTTTCAGCGATATAGTTGTTCTCGTTTATATACGGTGCATTGCAAAAGTTGAGGGCAAATACGTGCCCGCCAGTCTCTATTTCTAAACCAGCTCCAAGAGAATTATAATAGGTGTTAATCAGATTGTCTGGACGTGAAATATTGGAGAATTGGTAATCTCCTACCAATGCCATTCGTTTTGTTACTTTCAGTCTTCCTGCTAAGCCAAGAGAAAGCAGACCTTTTTCGTCATTCGCTTCCGATCCTACAGGGCGGGCAAGATATCCCACAGAACCCTGAAGCGAAAATGCGCTGGAAAACTTCCGAGACACTAAAGCCTGAAGAAAATATGAATTTCTGTCGGATCCGTTTGCAAACTCATTTACGCTGTTCTCTTCGCGGGCAATAATTCCTGCTTGTGCAAATAAAGTAGCATTTACAGGGAAGGTTTTGGTTTGCTCAAGCATCTTTTGTTTAAGGAAGAAATTATAAAGTTCGTTATGCTTACTCCGCCCAATACCCGCGGTTAATTTGCTGGTAATTCCATAATCGAAACCGATATAAAGATCCTGGGCAATATCTAATCCCCAAAGAGTATGCGAACTTCCAAAATCTCCGCCAATGTCGCCAAAACGGTGGCTGATAAGAAAGTTTAAATCATACTTCTTTTCAGTTTCTGTAGATTGTGTGAAAATAATCCGGCTTGCTTTAAAGGTCGCCGTTAATGCATCATGTTTTTGATTGCCACCAAGTTGATTCAGAAGCGAATCGGCATCCTGGGCAAGGGCTGAACTGGATATACCAAGGGCTATAAATAGTGATTTGATCTTAGTTGAAATCATATTATTTGGTTAATGGTGTGAGTACTGCGTCTACTTTTACGGCTATAATTTCGGCCACTTTAGCTATTACAATAGTTGGGATTTTGATGTTGTGATCAACACAAGCCACATTAAAGTTGGAAATCAATTGTACTTTACCATCACTTACCTTCAGCTTTCCGCTTATGGTGCGAGGCTTATCCACTCCATGTAAAGAAAGTGTTCCGGTAGAAGTAACATCGTACTCTCCGTTCTTACTAAGATCAATATCCTGATTTAACTTGCCTTTGAACTTTGCAACCGGGTATTTGTCGCTCTCCATGTAGTTTTCATTAAAATGCTCCTGCATCAGTCCTTTCTCAAACTGAAAGCTTTTAATGGGAACCTGAAAGGCGATGTCTTTCGTTTTTGAAAGTAGAACAGCTGTGCCGTTATTCGAGGCTGCTTTAATATCCTCTAGCGGGGTTGATGAAAAAAAGCTGATCTTTCCATTTCTGGTGCTGTAATTTGATTGTGCCTGTAAGAAGAACGGACAGAACAGCGCTGCCAGTAAAAACGATTGTTTAATGCTTTTTAAATAGTTCATAAGTCATTGTTATAGCAATCCCACTCGATTTCAGATGTACCTTTCCTTCTCCAACGCCGCCTAAAGGAAGCTTGGCATAAGGTTCAATCCCTACGAGTATATTCTGTTTAATTGGTTTGAACTTATAAGAGGCAGATAAACTCATTACCCCAAAATAGCTTTGATTAGCATTGTTCTTTTGTAGGAAGTAGTCAGGTCTGCCTGTTTCTGGTTTATAGCAAAACTGGTAGTTTTCTTTTAGCATTAAGTAAGACGACAAGCCTGCGCTAATATCAATTCGCTGTTTGTTGTATTTAAAGGCGGTGTATGATAGTTGGGCTGGAATTTCTAAAACGTTGCATGCCGCAATAATTTCGGTAATCGAATTGGCATTAGCTGGATTATTCAACGCATAGTCAAATGCACCTGCACTATATTTCTTTAATCCATATTTAGCTCCGGTGCTCAGAGTGAATTTTTTGTAGCTTAGATTCAATAGTAATCCCACATTCAGGTTACCCTGCTTACCTTTTAGCGACTGAATAGAGCTGTAATCTGGCCCTGCAGCTAAAGTAAAACTGAATTTGGGCTTTGAAGAAAGAGCAACAAAATGTTTGATACGATCCGCTAGTGAGTGTTCATTTACAGTAATGGGTTTCTCTTTCGTAAGCAAGGAATCTACAGATGGTGTAACCTGTAAAGTCGCTAAATGAGTTAAAGAATCAGCAATTGTACTTCTTAGATGATCAGTAACCAAAGATGAAGCGTTTGCCTCTTCTGAACCTTGTCTATCATCCGCCGAAAGGCTTGCGTTTAATGCTGATGGTTGAACGTTAACATGTAATGAGGATGTATTCTTATTTGCTGCTGTTTGAGCTAAAGGAGTAATCGCATGCTGCTGCCCGGCAGAGTTAACCTGACTGTGGTTATTCTTACCTGTAAGAACTTGTTTGGAGTCTGACAATGCTGGAGCAAGGGTTGAAACTGGTTCTTTTGTTGCAGATTCTGACTTGCCTGTCTCCTGAAGCTTGTTTGTATGTGTGCGTCCCGCTACTAATGAAGAATCTTTTACTTGTTCTTTCTTGGCGATAATTTGAGTGGTGCCACTATCATTAGTTGTGTACAGATAGAGGCCTGTTCCCAGGAAAAATAAAACCAACGCAGCAATGCTAAAGTTGCGGATATAGATAATACGATCGCGCTTACGGAGTTTTTTCTCCATAAGAACCCAGGCTTCCTCTTCAAATTGATAGTCGAAATTATCGGACTTTTCTTTGAATAACCTGTCGAACTCGTTATCTGATACCTCTTTCATTAAATCACCCTTTGATATGTTCCTGTTGACGAATCCCTGATCATTTCCCTAAGTTGTTGCCTTGCTTTAAATAAGTTCGATTTTGAAGTCCCAACCGAGATAGAAAGCATTTGTGAGATTTCTTCGTGGTTGTAGCCATCAATTACAAATAAATTAAATACAGTGCGATAGCTTATAGAAAGCTTCTGAACCAGTTGAATTAAGTCGTTGTAGTTAAGTTTTGAAAGAATACTTTCGGTATCTTCAGAGTCATGGTTGTTATTTAACTCTTCCATCTTAATGCGTTTTAATCTTGCCCTGTAATGATCAATTGAGGTATTAATCATAATGGTACTAAGCCACGACTGAAATGGTCGGTTGCCGTCAAAACGCTGGATATTTGTAAAAACCTTTAAAAAACCATCGTTCACCACCTCAATGGCTTCGTCTTTACTTTCGGCATATCGAAGACAAATCTTCATAGAGAAGCCAAAGAAGTGCTTATAAAGCTCTTTCTGGCTTCTTCTGCTTTTAGATTTGCAGCCTTCTAATATTTCCTGAAAATAAATAGAGTTCATTCAATTTATAACTCAATATACAAACAAGTACGGTGGTTTTAAGTTGGCGGTTGCCTTGAGTGGGAAATTTTTTATCAAGACATAAGTAAACAAGAAAGGGAAAGATTTTTCGCCTTTCCCTTCTTCATATTATCGCCAGTTTTTATACTGGTTTATCAGTCCGTTTGTTGATGCATCATGAGAACTAATATCATCCTCACTTTGTAATTCGGGAAGAATTTTGTTAGCAAGCTGCTTTCCTAATTCTACACCCCACTGGTCGAAGCTAAATACGTTCCAGATAATTCCCTGAACAAATATTTTATGCTCGTAGGCAGCAATTAAAGCTCCAAGACTTTCAGGAGTAACCTGCTTTAATAAGAAGGAGTTTGTTGGTCGATTTCCTTCGAAAACTTTGAATGGTGCCAGTTTCTCAACGTCGGCTTCAGATTTTCCAGCAGCTTTCAGCTCGGCAACAACTTCTTCATTCGTTTTGCCATTCATCAGCGCTTCTGTTTGCGCAAAGAAATTTGATAAAAGCAAGGTGTGATGGGAACCGATTTTATTGTGTGATTGTGCCGGAGCAATAAAGTCGCAAGGAATTAATTTAGTTCCCTGGTGTATTAATTGATAGAAAGCATGTTGTCCGTTTGTGCCTGGTTCGCCCCAAATGATTGGTCCGGTTTGATACTCAACCGCTTCTCCATTCCTGTCAACATATTTACCGTTACTTTCCATGTCTCCCTGCTGGAAGTAAGCCGCAAAGCGATGTAAATATTGGTCATAAGGAAGAATAGCATGACTTTCTGCCTCGAAGAAATTATTGTACCAAACGCCTAACAAGGCAAGGATTACAGGGATGTTTTGTTCGAAATCAGTTTCACGGAAGTGCTTATCCATAGCATGAGCTCCCCCTAATAAAGCTTTAAAGTTATCAAAACCGATTCCTAAAGCGATCGAAGTTCCGATTGCACTCCACAGAGAGTAGCGACCGCCAACCCAATCCCAGAACTCGAACATATTTGCTGTATCAATACCGAATGCCGAAACTGCAGTTGCATTGGTTGAAAGTGCTGCAAAATGTTTAGCAACGTCGCCTTCGGTAGCTCCCGATTCTAAAAACCTGTTACGGGCACTATGAGCGTTGGCCATAGTCTCTTGAGTTGTAAAGGTTTTAGAAGCAATCAGGAACAAAGTAGTTTCAGGATTTACTTTTTTAAGCGTTTCCGCGATGTGCGTTCCATCCACATTGGATACAAAATGAAGATCCAAATGGGTTTTGTAAGGCTTCAATGCTTCTGTAACCATCACCGGACCTAAATCCGAACCTCCGATGCCGATATTCACAACGTCAGTAATTGCTTTTCCGGTGTAGCCTTTCCATTCTCCCGAAACTACGGAATTAACGAACTTTTCGATCTTCGTTAAAACCTCATTCACATCAGGCATTACATCCTTGCCATCTACTAAAACCGCTGCATTGCTTTGATTTCTAAGAGCTGTATGTAAAACCGCACGACCTTCGGTTTGATTAATTTCCGCACCCGTAAACATGGCTTCAATAGCGTCTTTCAAACCACATTCTTTAGCCAGCTGAACTAGCAGTGCAATGGTTTTATCGTTAATACGGTTCTTGGAATAGTCTAAAAGAATATCCTTAAACTGGATCGAGAATTTATCAAAGCGGGCAGGGTCTTCTGCAAAAAGTTCACGTAAATGTTTGTCGCTGATCTCAACCAAATGATCAGACAAATACTTGTAAGCTTGAGTTTGAGTGAAATTTACTGAAGGAAGCATGTTTCTTTTATTTTTTAGCGAAGATATAATTCCTGTTATAAACCGACGCTGATTTTGATTTATATGTAATAAAAACTTAAGGTTTATCGCCTTTTTTTATTGCACAACCGCTCATTGATCTGCCATTTACCTCAATTTGTGAAGAATACTGGTAGTTTTTGTCTGACATGCCATCATTACAATTTTCTTTTCGAACGATGATGCTTATCGTGTCTCCTTTTTTATTCCTTGAGAAATAAGAATACTGAGAGCCTTCAAATACAGCCTTCGAATAAGGAAAGACAAAGCTTTTTTCGAGCGATACGTCTTTTAAAGCGATTATATTTTCGTTAGGAATGATTTCTGCCGACCAGAATGGCTCCGTTCCCAGCAGAATAAATTCGTAGTTGAAACAGGGGGTGAGATAGGATTTTCGTTTAGTTTCAATCAAATCAGTAACAATTAATGAGTCTGTTCCTTTGGCAGAAAGCTGTGCATATCCTTTGGCTTTGAAGTATACACTTTCATTTAAATAGGACATATTTCCGATGGTTTTCTGATAAGCCGCTGCTATTAAATTTTCTTTATCAATTGTTATGTATGATGATTGATCTGCACAGGTTTTAAGGATAAAAGCTGAAGAATAAGGGGATAGCAGTCCTTCAAAAATCTTTACAGCTATTTCTGTTTTAGGTAAAGTGTCTGAAATTGCCGAACTATCCGCGGGGAGATTTAGAGCAGCTATGGTACCGGGTTGTTTCGTATTTATTGGATTTTGATTGCAGGAATAATTTATACAGGATGCAAAAAGCAGAACAAATAGCCATCTCATTTCTGCTTAACGCATATAAAGTTATTCGGTTTGATTGCGAGAATATGACTCTGATATATATTGCCCGTTTTACCGATATCACATTTATAAATGCATCAAGTTGGGAAAAGTATACTTTTCTAAGATCAATATCCTACTTTTGCAACCATGACCAAAGAACAACTACAGGATTTGAGGGACAGAGCAGAGTCCCTGAGGAGGCATCTTTGACATCGAACGGAAGCTCGATGAATTACGCCTTGAACAAGAATTCACAACTACCGAAGGATTTTGGGATAAACCTAAGGACGCCGAAAAAGTACTTCACGCAATAAAGATCAAAAAAGCCTGGACGGACGGCTATGCCAATGTGGTAGCTGCCATTGAGGACGTTACCGTGATGTTCGATTTTTACCAGGCTGGTGATGCCAGTCAGGAAGATTTAAAAGAACAGTACGATGCAGCATTGAAGACCCTGGAGGAGCTGGAGTTTAAAAACATGCTTAGCTCTGAAGAAGATCAGCTTAATGCAGTTATGCAGATAACAGCCGGAGCTGGCGGTACCGAAAGCTGCGATTGGGCACAAATGCTGATGCGGATGTATATTATGTGGGGCGAAAAAAATGGCTACAAGGTTATAGAACAGGATTTGCAGGAGGGAGATGTTGCCGGTGTTAAATCGGTAACGTTGCAGTTTGAAGGAGATTTTGCTTACGGTTACCTAAAGGGCGAAAACGGCGTTCACCGCCTGGTTCGTATTTCTCCTTTTGATGCTAATGCAAAACGGCATACGTCTTTTGCATCTGTTTATGTTTATCCATTGGTAGATGATACGATTGAGATTGACATCAATCCGGCTGATATCGAATTTGAAACTTTCCGTTCGGGAGGTGCAGGTGGACAGAATGTAAACAAGGTAGAAACCGCGGTACGTTTATATCACAAGCCATCTGGTATCATTATCAAAAACCAGGAATCGCGTTCGCAGTTGCAGAATAAAGAGAACGCAATACGCTTACTAAAATCGCAGCTTTATGAAGTTGAGATGCGTAAGAAACGCGAAACCGTTGCAGCAATTGAAGGCTCGAAGAAAAAGATAGAGTGGGGATCACAGATTCGCAACTATGTACTTCATCCCTATAAGTTGGTTAAAGATTTGCGTACCAATTACGAAACATCAAATGCCCAGGGTGTGCTTGATGGAGATTTAAACGATTTCCTGAAAGCCTATTTAATGGAATTTTAGAATAGCATAAGGTAAGAGGGACCAGCGATCAGATTTGAATAATTCTTAAGCCTGATTGTTGGTTTCTCCTAATTTTACCTCTCACTTTTCCTGGTCTACCACCTCTAATAACTCCTCAATTTCTTTCACTTTCTGATCGTAGCCTAGTTTAGTGTACGAGGCAATTAAGTTTCTGAGTATTCGTCTTATAATGTCGGGGTTGGTGCAGGGCTCGTAGAAGGTTCTTTCTGCTTTCAGATTTAATTGTTTCAGAAATGAATCTACATCCCTTTTTCCAAAAATGAAGCCCTTATTAAAAGCATTGATGTAAAACAGCACGCTGTCTGCTTCTGATGAATCCTGCGATTCGTCCACATAACCCAGAATAAAATGCTGTGGTAGATTAACACCATATATTGGGATATCCAGTTTCTGAGCGATAACGGAATAGATCACCGCAAGGGAAATCTGATTGCCCTTTTTGCTTTCTAAAACCTGGCTGATATAGGAGTTTTGGGGGTCCTGGTGATTGGTGGTATTGCCGGAGAATCCATATATCCCGTAAAGGACATGATTGATAAGCTTTACCCTCTCTACCGGGCTGGATTCGTAGATCATTTGCAGCCACACTTCACGCTTAATATCTTCCAGCTGATTAATGATGCGCTGAGGATCCAGATCGGGATATTGGTATTGGTTGATGATGAGTACCCCTTGAAGCAGGTCGAAAGCACCTCCCAGATACCACAGCTTCAGCTCCTTTTTAACGTTTTGATACTGTATTTTATGAATAAGGTCTTCCAGCCGATTTTGCAGAACTGCATCGAAAGATTGTTCCCAGGCCGATTCTAAATATTCTACAACTTCCATACCGTAGGATAGAAGCTTGTCTTCCACGTGTTCGGATATCTCGCGGTCCGGGTCATCGAGGAGTTTTACAAGAGACTCAATTTCTTTGGGATTAATCATACTGTTTTTGAAAATGATTACACCGATCTGTTATTGATGATTACACTGATTTTATTTTTGATGATTACACTGATTTTTGGGTTGTGATATCACCAATTTTGGGAGACTACACTGATTCTTTTTTGTAAACCAATTTTGATTGCCGGTTATAAGTTAAAAGGATTACTGTGTATCTGCCAGATTTTTTGTTTTTCTAATGGTTGTGTGAATACTAATATCCGAATAAAAATGGAAATTTAATAGCTTCAGGTATCAATCCCGTTGGTTTTGCTTGTGAGGTGGTCTTAATCTCAAAAAGCAACAGTATTCTGATATCTGTGTAATCCAATATCAATCGGTGTAATCAAATCAAATAATAATACCTTTGAGCCGTAATGATAAACTTTCAGCTTCTTAAATCTTATCTGAAACACCGTTTAGTAGCTAAAACCCGTCATGGGGTGCATTCTCCTTTTGTATACAAACTGGTTGATGAGGTGATTTATGATTACTCGTCCAATGCGGCTTATGATGAGATTGAGCAGCAGCGCAAAGTGCTTCTTAAAGATCCACGGGTAATAAACATTACCGATTTGGGGGCTGGTTCTCATGTAAATAACAATAAGCAACGTTCAGTTAAAGACATTGCCAAAAATGCCCTCAAGCCGGCAAAATTAGCTCAACTGATTTTTCGTTTGGCAAGAGAGCGGCAACCCCGTAATATTATCGAACTGGGCACTTGTCTGGGTATAACCACCTCGTATCTGGCGAAAGCCGTACCCGCTGCCAAAGTTGTAACTATTGAGGGCTGCCCCGAAACGGCCAAGGTTGCTGCTGGGAATTTTGATAGTCTTCATGTAAATAACACACAATTACTCACGGGCAATTTTGATACCATCTTTCCCGATGTGATTAACGCTGAAGACAAACTTGATTTTGTCTACGTAGATGGAAATCACCGGAAGGAAGCCACCTTAAATTATTTTAAATGGTGCCTGCCGAAAATCAATGAAAATACCTTAATTATATTCGATGATATTTACTGGAGTAAAGGCATGGAAGAGGCCTGGGAAGAAATTAAATCTCATCCACAGGTAACTGTAACGATTGACTTGTTCTGGATTGGTTTAGTGTATTTTCGGAAAGGGCAGAAGAAAGAGCATTTTTCTATACGATACTAAAGGATTAAAACTTATTTTTCAGGTCTATAACTTATTGTTAAGTTGCAAAACTGAAAAATAAGTTATATGTTTGGCTTATGGAAGAATTAACCAAAGCTGAAGAACGCATTATGCAGCTATTCTGGAAACTGAAGACTGCTTTTGTAAAAGACATTATCGCCGAAATGGATGAAGAGCCTAAGCCTCCATACAATACCATTTCATCTATCGTTCGTATTCTCGAAAAGAAAGGTTACCTGGGATTTAAGGCCTACGGCAAAACCTACGAATACTTTCCAATCATTTCTAAAGCTGACTACCGCAAGCTGACGTTCAAAAAAATGATCTCGGGCTATTTCGATAACTCAGTTGAAAGTCTTTTGTCTTTTATGGTAAAAGAGGAGAAGCTAAGTGGCGAGGAGTTGAAAAAGATCCGTGATATTATCGACGGAAACACAGACAAGTCAACCACAGATTAATCACCTTTAAATATTTCCCCTTATGGCATTTATTAGTTATGCAGTTCAATCTGCAATTATCATGGGCTCCTTTGCTATCATGTACCACCTATTTTTTCGCAGGCTAACCTTTTTTACTATTAATCGGTATTACCTTATCCTCACGTTTGTGTTCAGTTTAATCATTCCCGCTATTAAAGTTCAGGTAGATGAACCAATTGTGGCTGATGCCGTTTCCGGGTTTAATGAAACCTATGGCAGATCTATTCAGGCAGAGATGCTGTCAAATGTAGCGGCAGATTCATTCATTGTTGATGCTCATAAAAAGGAAGTAAGCGCATTTAATCTTCAGGAAATAATTTTTGTAGCGTATCTGCTGGTTTGTACCCTGTTATTTGCAAGGCTGCTATATGCGGTATCGCTGTTAATTATTAAAACAAGAAGCGGGGAGAAAGCAGAAGGATTTATTTGGATTAAGCCCTTCGCAAAATTTGATAACTGTTCATTTTTCAATCTGTTGATTGTTGATAAGGCGAAATTGACTGCTTTTGAACTTGAACAGGTTTTAGCTCATGAGCGGGAGCATAAACGTAAATGGCACTCGTTCGACCAGCTTATTGTGGAAACCGTGCTCGTATTGCTTTGGTTTAACCCCTTTGTCTACTATTATCGAAACGCAATCAGGGCGGTTCATGAATTCGAGGTCGATCAAAGATTGTCCGCCTATATCAGCAAAGAGAAATATGGCAATCTGCTTCTGAAGCTGGCTACCCCATCAGCAACGTATTTAACTCATGGTTTTAGTCAGCATTCGCTACGTCGCAGAATTCAATTCCTGTTCGGTAAACGTTCAAACCGTCTTAAGAAAATGGGGTACTCGGCCGTTGTGCCTTTGTTGGTTCTTATTGTAGCGATTTTTTCTTTTCAAAAGGCAGAAGCTATTGGAGCAATGATGCATTTGCAGGTTCTTCAAAAACAAAGTGCCCAAAAGGAGTTCACTACAGATTGTGACCCTGCAGTTAAGGAAGAAAGACAGCCGGTGTCAGCGGGTCATAACCAAGATCTGGAACTCGCTTCATTGATATTATCAGATATTATTAACCCTGTGTTGTCTGGCGACTTGAAAATAACCGGCCTTCTGGAAGGAATTATAGCGGATTCAAAGCTAACAGTAGTTATTGATCCTGGTCATGGTGGAGAAGATAAGGGTGGAAGTTTTAACGGTGTACTCGAAAAGGATATTGTGCTTCAACTTGCAACTAAAATGAAAGATGTTTTGGAGAATGAAGGCTTCAATGTTGTTTTAACGCGGGAGAACGATGAGTTTGTTTCCTTAAAAGACCGGGTATCGGTAAAGGGGGATATTTTTGTATCCATACATGCCAATTCGCATCCACAAAATGCAAATATAAAAATGAGCGGGATGGAGCTTTATATACCGAACAAGGGGCGTTTAAAAGATTCTGTTCTGCTAAATAAAAGTTTGAATCTGGCTTCTCACGTACGTTCGGCTTTAACATCACTTGACCTTGGGATCAGAGAGGAGTTTAAGGACATAAGTCTGTTTGTTTTGAATAATAACACTAAGCCGGCACTATTATTTGAAATGGGTTATATAGATAATCCTAAAGATTTCAAATTTCTCACGGATAATACTTATCAGCTAAAGTTGGCTAAAAACTTTGCGGGGGCATTAAAGAAATATAGGGAGAATATTAAATATTCATACTCTCCAAAATTGGGAGATAAAGAAGATTCGCGCTTTTCTGCAGAAGATTCAATAACGTTTAATAAGGAAAAAACGGTGATGAAGCTTTATGGGAATGCCAAAGTGCAAACTAATCAGACGGAGGTGTCGGCAGATGAAATTGTTGTTGACCTGAAATCAGGTAAGGTTAAGGCAGTCGGAAATCATCAACCGTAATGTTAATAAGTAGCGAACTGCATTGAAGTAGTTCGCTACTTATAGGCTTTCAGTTAAAAGGCCTCCCCGAATGATAAATAAAAGCCTTTCTGTAATTTCTCTCCAGGCCTTTTCTCACCAAAACCATAATCCAGTCTCAAAGTGGTGCCTCTTTCGGGGCTTACAAAATAACGTAAGCCACCACCATATGAAGGTTTGAAATCGTTAATTCTGAAGCCTTTTCCTCCATAAACGCTACCAGTTCCGAGGAATGCAGCAAGGCCCAGTCTCCTTATAAAGCGGTAGCGAAACTCGGTTTGTAACGCAAGCAGGTTCTGGTCACGGTATCTGCCGGTGTAATATCCTCGCATAATTTGATCATTACCTAATTGAGGGAGAAGGTAAAATGGAACTTTGGAGCCTTGCAGTGTTTGGTAATTTACATTGAAACCCAAAACGGCCTTGTTATTAAGGCTGGAAAAATTTCTGAAATCCAAACGGAACAGTGCTCCTGAATAATTATCGCCTCTAAAAAAATCAGGAGCATAAGAAAGATTCAATTTGAGGTAAGTTCCTTTAGTTGTGTAATTGTTCGTATTTCTGGAATCGGTTATTTGTGAAAGTCCCACAAACAATACTTGTCCGCCATCTCGATCGAATACAGCTGGGCTTGATGCATATATTCCTGCTTCATCTTTTTCCTGGTAGGTATAGTGTTCGTAGTTCAGCGTTACCCCGGCATAAATATTTCTTTTTAATCGCTTCTCTGCTTCTCCCGCCACTCTGATCAGTTTCTGAGTTATGATATCTTCATCAGCCTTATTCGTTCGATCTCCGATCCCGTAAAAATTAAAAGGAAAGTTCTTGTATTTTAAATCTGCCGTGAAATGGTAAGCATTTCCTTTTGACCAGATATCAGGCTTTACCGCAAAATGACTTTGACTCTTGGTTGTGAAAGAAATTAATCCGGCAATATTGGAATTGCGTGTGCTTGTGTCCGTTTTGCTTGTATAGAAGGATGTTAACGATGCTGCTCCAAATTGCCATCCGGTTTCCTGCGAGTATCCAATGGCTGGCAATGCGATGGTATAACCTTTTCTGTTGCTGCTGCTGTCTGAAGATCCTTTTAGTCGTTCGAGTAGCTTTCTTTGTGCCGAAGAATCGAAGCAAGCAAGCAAGAGCACTATAAGTAGTATTAATTGATTTTTCATGTTAATGTTTCTTATCTGATTTATAGGTCGCAATGTTAAAATTGTAATAAATGTAGCGGGGAACTTCTCCATGTTACTTTAAGCAAGAGTTATGCCTTTTAAGTAAAACGCTAATTTGACTGCGAATATAGGTATTGTTCATTCATCAGTATATCTGGCTATCAGATCTAAGATTCATGTCCAATTCCTGACATATTCAGATCGACAGATGAATTCTCGGGGGGCTCACATAGATGGTAATAGGTGACAAGGTAGGATGGTATTCGGATGATATAAGGATGTACCATAGGTTAGCATCGCTATAAGGTCGCTATAACGCCGCTATAATGTCGCTGTAAGGTCACTATAAAATGGATTTTGGAAAGATTGTGTGGTGGCTGGGGTTTACGAATATACGCAAATTATAGAAGGGGCACGCATAGGCTCTCAATATATGGACATTACATACGTGACAATTGTAATGGATGCATGCCTTTTTCACTTTGATAGATAAGGTTATGATAAAATACTATTTTTGCCAATCAATTTTAAAAATACAACTATGAGCAGAGGACCTATCTCCCAGTTTATTGAACATAATTACCGCCACTTTAATGCAGCAGCTTTGGTGGATGCCGCTAAAGGATATGAAATGCATCTTGAAGAAGGTGGTAAAATGATGATCACTCTTGCCGGTGCAATGAGTACTGCAGAATTGGGTATTTCATTGGCCGAAATGATCCGTCAGGGTAAGGTTGATATTATCTCTTGTACTGGAGCCAACCTTGAGGAAGATGTTATGAACCTTGTTGCCCATTCACATTATAAACGGGTTCCTAACTATCGTGATTTAAGTCCGCAGGAAGAGTGGGATTTGTTGGAAGATGGTTTTAACCGTGTTACCGATACTTGTATTCCGGAGGAAGAAGCTTTCCGTCGCATCCAAAAACATATCCACAAGATATGGAAAGATGCAGAAGATAGCGGCGAACGTTATTTTCCGCATGAGTTTATGTACAAATTGCTTTTAAGCAAGGTGATGGAAGAGAATTACGAAATACCGGTTGAGCATAGCTGGATGATTGCTGCTGCTGAGCGTAATATTCCAATCATTGTACCGGGATGGGAAGACAGTACAATGGGTAACATTTTTGCTTCTTATGTGATAAAAGGCGAACTGAAAGCGAGCACCATGAAAAGTGGTATTGAATATATGGCCTGGTTAGCTGATTGGTACCGTGCAAACTGTGCCGGAAAAGGCGTTGGTTTCTTCCAGATTGGCGGTGGTATTGCCGGCGATTTCCCGATCTGTGTTGTGCCAATGCTCTATCAGGATCTGGAAATGCATGAAGTTCCATTCTGGAGCTACTTCTGCCAGATATCAGATTCTACTACTTCATACGGATCTTATTCTGGTGCGGTGCCGAACGAAAAGATTACCTGGGGTAAATTGGACATTACTACGCCTAAATTCATTGTAGAATCTGATGCTACAATAGTAGCACCGTTGATTTTTGCGTGGGTATTAAAACAATAATAAAATTGTTTATAAAATCCAAAACACTATTTTGATATAAAAAGTAGTTTCCAAATAAAAAATGCTTTAACGACTCAGTTAAGGCATTTTTTATTTTATTTAGAATGATTACAAATTAACATTACCGGTCATGCCATTGTCATGCATACCTGAATAAATTATACTTTTGTCATCCGAAAATGTGACTTAAAGCACACTTTCGATTTTACACTCAATTTTTTTATCGTAAAATATAAATATGAGAAGCATCTCATTGATTTTAAGAAGAATTGCACAATCTTTACTTTTAGTTTCAACCCTAAGTTTTGGTTTTCAGCAAGCTAATGCACAGGCTCCGGCAGCAGGCGGAGGCGACGCGGCGGCAGGTGCAGCGTTGTTTAAACAGAAATGTACCTCATGTCACGCTTTAGACCGTCAGGTTGTAGGTCCGGCATTGAAAGGTGTGTCTGGAAAGCACAGCGAAGAATGGTTAATTAAATGGGTTAAAAACTCACAGAAGTTAGTCGCTTCAGGCGATGCAGAAGCTGTTAAAGTCTTTAATGAATTTAACAAAACTGTAATGACTCCATTCCCGGAGTTGTCAGATGCTGATGTTAAAAACATTATTGCTTACACCGACAAAGGCGAGGCTCCTAAAGAAACTCCTGCAGGTGGAGAGGGTACAGCGGTTGGCGCAGAAAAGAAAGAAGGAATCAGCAATCTATTATTAAGCGGTTTAGTATTAACCGTGGTAATCGCGTTATTGGTAATTGTTGTTTTAAACAGAGTTATCAAAACTTTAGATCGCATCATCCTCCAGAAACAAGGATTGTTGCCAGCTGGCGAAGAAGTTGAAGAGTCTGCTGCGGTACGTTTTAGAAAATTAGCAAAGAACAAGAAATTCGTGTTCTTCGTAATTATTCTTTTAGTTGCGTTATTTGGTTCAATTGGATGGAGAACAATGTGGAATACTGGCGTTCATCAGGGATACCAGCCTACACAGCCAATCAAATATTCTCACCAGTTACACGCAGGTACTTTAAAGATCGATTGTCAGTACTGTCACTTCAACGCGTACAAATCTAAGAATGCAGCTATTCCTTCATTAAACGTTTGTATGAACTGTCACAATTACGTAACTGCAAGTGATAAGTACAACGGCGAAACGTCTCCTGAAATTAAGAAGATCTATGCTGCTTTAGATTATGATCCTCAGACTAAGAAATACGGAGATAATCCAAAACCTATCCAGTGGGTTCGTGTGCACAATCTTCCTGATTTTGCATATTTCAACCACTCTCAGCACGTAACAGTAGCAGGAGTTCGTTGCCAGGAATGTCACGGCCCTATCCAGACAATGCCTGAAGTTTACCAGTATTCTCCTCTTACAATGAAATGGTGTATCAATTGCCACCGTACAAGAGAAATCAACTCTAAAGGCAATGCTTACTATGACAGAGTACTTAAAGTACATGATCAGTTGAAGAAAGGCGAAAAAGTTACACCTGCAGTATTAGGTGGACTTGAGTGCGGAAAATGTCATTATTAATAATTATTTAAGAACTTACGTATACAGTTTATATAGCTTAAATGGAAAGCAATAAAAAATACTGGAAAGGTTTAGAAGAACTGCAACAAACTCCTGAATTTGTAGAGAGTAGCAAGAATGAATTCGGAGAGTCTTTGCCAATTGAAGAAGTATTAAACGAAGCGGGTTTAAAAACCGTAGCTCCTCGTCGCGACTTCTTAAAGGCCTTAGGTTTTGGTGTTGGTGCAGTAACTCTTGCCGCTTGTCAAAAAGCTCCGGTACATAAGTCAATTCCTTATCTTGTTAAACCAGAAGATGTTACTCCTGGTGTTGCAAATTATTACGCTTCAAGTTTTAATGGTCACGGTATCCTGGTTAAAACCCGCGAAGGTCGTCCAATTAAAATTGAAGGTAATCCATCATGTATTTTAGGCGAAGGCCGTTTAGATGCAATTGGTCAGGCTTCAATCCTTGATCTTTATGATGTATCTAAACTGAAAGGCCCGCGTGTTAAAGGTGAGGATACTTCATGGGAAAAATTAGATGAAACTGTTCGTGCTGAATTAAGCAAAGCTCAGGCATCTGGTAAAAAAATCCGCATTGTTTCTTCAACCATTAATAGTCCTTCAGCGAAAGCGGTAATTGCAGAATTTGTTGCTAAATTCCCTAACGCAAAGCATGTTCAGGCTGATGCAGTATCTTATTCAGGTATTATTCAGGCAAACTTAAACAGCTTCGGTAAAGCAGTTGTTCCTCGTTATTCTTTCGATAAAGCTGATGTAATTGTAAGTTTCGGAGCAGATTTTCTTGGAACATGGGTTTCTCCTTTAGAGTTTAGCCGTCAGTGGAGCAAGAAAAGAAACCTTGCATCTTTAGAAGAGAAAAAGATGTCCCGCCACATTCAGGTGGAATCAGGTTTAACTATAACTGGTTCAAGTGCAGATGCTCGTATTACTGTAAAGCCATCTGAAGAAGGTTTAGCATTATTAAACTTATATAGTGCACTTGGTGGTTCTGTTCCGGCTCAAAAGTTGTCTAACAAAAAAGCTGAAGCAGGAATTGCTATTGCCGCTAAAGAGTTGCAGGCAGCAAAAGGCAGAGCATTAGTTGTTAGTGGATCTAACGATGTTAATGTTCAAACCATTGTTAATGCAATTAATAGTTTATTAGGCAGCTATGGTACTACAATCGATATCGCCAATCCATCATTCCAGTACGCTGGTAACGATGCAGATCTTGTTGCTTTTGTTAAAGAAGCCGCAGCTGGTGAAGTAGATACAGTATTCTTCCTTAACACTAATCCGGCGTATAGCTATCCAAACAATAAAGAATTTACTGACGCTCTTAATAAAGTAAGAGTAAAGGTTTCTTTCGCTGATCGTTTGGATGAAACAGCAGAGCGTTGCGACATCATTGCACCAGTTCCTAACTACTTAGAAACATGGAGTGATGCTAATGCAGTTGCGGGTTACTATACAATTGTGCAGCCTGCTATTAATCCAGTTTATAACACTCGTCAGGCAGAACAAGGTTTCTTGGCTTGGTCTGGCAGTTCAGTTAAATATTATCAGTATGTAAAAGCATACTGGGAGAAAAATATCCTTCCTGCTGCAGGAATTACCTGGAGACAATTACTTCAAAAAGGTGTTGTTTCTTTGCCAGTAACTGCAGGAACAGCATCATTTGCCGGAAACGTTGGCGCTGCCGCTCAGGCAATCGTTGCAACAAGTTCATCATTAGGTAAATCAGTTCAATTAAGTGTTTACGAATCAGTTCAGTTACGTGATGGTAGTTATGCAAACAATGCATGGTTACAGGAGCTTCCTGATCCTATTTCTAAAGTAACCTGGGACAACTTTGTTGCTGTTAACCCAAGATTCGCTGAAGAATTAGGCATTTTCGAATTTGAGAACGTAATTGTTAAAGCCGGCGACCGTTCTATTGAACTTCCACTTGTTTATCAGCCAGGTCAAGCTAAAGGCACAGTATCAATTGCTTTAGGTTACGGCCGTGCAAAGGCAGGTAAGGTTGGGAACGAAGTAGGTAAGAACGCTTATCCGTTTGTAACTCTTGTAAACGGAACTTTCCAAAGAACAGTTTCTGTTGAAATTGAGAAAGGTAACGGAAGAAATGAATTAGCTCAAACACAAACTCACCATACATTCGAAGGCCGTAGCGTAGTTCAGGAAACTACCTTCAATGAATATGCTAAGAATCCACACGCTGGAAGCAGAAAGCACGAAGGTGAGCATAAAAATTACGATCTGTGGCCAGAGCATAAGCAAATCGGTCATAGCTGGGTGATGGCTATCGACTTGAACGCTTGTACCGGTTGTGGTGCTTGTATAGTTGCTTGTAACGTAGAAAACAATGTTCCGGTTGTAGGTAGGGATGAGGTTCGTCGTCGTCGTGAAATGCACTGGTTACGTATCGATCGTTACTACAGCATTCAGGAAGAAGGAAAATCAGTTTCAGAAGAGAAGGAGATCAATGAACTGAAAGGTGATTTTGAGAATGTAACGGTAATAAATCAGCCAATGCTTTGTCAGCATTGTGATCACGCACCATGTGAAACGGTTTGTCCGGTAATTGCAACGATGCACTCTTCAGACGGTTTGAACCACATGGCTTATAACCGTTGCGTTGGTACTCGTTACTGTGCAAACAACTGTCCATATAAAGTTCGTCGCTTCAACTGGTTCAACTACTGGAACGATTCACGTTTCGAGAACTACATGCAGAACGACTTTACTCAGTTAGTACTTAATCCGGATGTTACTACGCGTTTCCGTGGAGTAATGGAGAAATGTACAATGTGTATACAACGTATTCAGGCTGGAAGATTGCAAGCTAAAATTGAGAAACGTCCTTTACGTGATCTTGAGATCAAAACTGCTTGTCAGCAAACCTGCCCAACTAATGCAATCATCTTTGGCGATGCTAATGATCCCGAATCAGCAGTTCGCAAGGCATTAGGTAATGAGCGTACCTACTATGTATTAGAAGAAATTAATACAAAACCAGGTGTTGGTTATCAAACAAAAGTTAGAAATACAATAGAAGCTTAATTAATCATAGTTAAGATTTATAAAAGATTATGGCAGGTCATAACGAATCAATATTAAGGGAACCATTAATCACGGGTGAGAATATAACCTATTCTCAGATCACGGAAGATATTCTGGCTCCTGTTGAAAATAAACCGAATAAAGCCTGGTGGATTGGTTTTGGTATAGCAGTTTTTTTCGCTCTTACCTGGGTTTTCGCCATCAGCTATACTTTCTGGGTAGGATTAGGTGCCTGGGGATTAAATAAAACAGTTGGTTGGGCATGGGATATCACCGGCTTCGTATGGTGGGTAGGTATCGGTCACGCCGGAACACTGATTTCAGCGGTACTATTACTCTTCCGTCAGAACTGGCGTAACTCCATCAACCGTTCGGCAGAGGCGATGACAATTTTTGCCGTTATTTGTGCCGCAACTTACATTTTTGCACACATGGGACGTCCGTGGTTGGCATACTGGGTGTTCCCTTTGCCAAATCAGTTCGGTTCTCTTTGGGTAAACTTTAACTCTCCTCTTGTTTGGGACGTATTTGCGATCTCTACATATTTCTCTGTATCCTTAGTATTCTGGTACACTGGTTTATTACCAGATATTGCTACTATCCGCGACAGAGCAACAGGTGTACGTCGCAGAGTATATTCTATCCTTTCTTTCGGATGGGCTGGTTCAGTTAAGAACTGGCAGCGTTTTGAGTCTGTATCGTTAATCCTTGCGGGTGTTTCAACTCCACTGGTACTTTCGGTACACACTATCGTATCCATGGACTTTGCTACATCATTAGAGCCGGGATGGCATACAACAATTTTCCCTCCATATTTCGTTGCTGGAGCGATCTTCTCTGGTTTCGCGATGGTGCAAACGCTTCTATTGATTGCGCGTAAAGTAATGAAGTGGGAAAACTACATCACCATGTTCCACATCGAGTCGATGAACAAGATCATCACCGTAACAGGATCTATCGTAGGTGTGGCTTACTTAACTGAGTTATTTATCGCATGGTATTCTGGTGTTGAATATGAGCAATATGCATTCTTAAATCGTATCAGTGGTCCTTACTGGTGGGCTTACTGGAGCATGATGACGTGTAACGTGATTTCTCCTCAGCTTTTCTGGTTCAAAAAGATCCGTACAAGCATTTGGGCTTCATGGTTGCTATCCATCGTAGTAAACATCGGTATGTGGTTCGAGCGTTTCGTAATTATTGTTACATCTCTTCACCGCGATTATATTCCATCAAGCTGGGTGATGTTCTATCCTTCAGTTATGGATGTGCTTCTTTTCGTTGGTTCAATCGGAGTATTCTTCACTTTGTTCTTACTGTTCTTGCGTGTACTTCCGGGTATTGCAATGGCAGAGGTTAAATTGATTTTGAAACTTTCAAGTGATCAGGTTAAGCAGAAACTTATCCGCGAAGGAAAAGTGAAACCTGAGCATGCAGAAGATTACCTTCAGGCGCTTGAAAAATATGATAGTGTAGATTACCTAAAAGTTTAAGTTAATAATGAGCAACACAAAATATATTTTAGGTCATTTTGAAGATCCTGATGACATGATGCACGGGATTGATAAGTTACAGGAGAATAACGTAAAGATATACGACGTTTACACTCCAATGCCTATCCACGGTATCGAAGACAAACTTGGATACAAACGTTCTCGTTTACCAATTGCAGCATTTTGCTTCGGTTTAACCGGAACATTAACAGGTTTCTCAATGATTTATTACATGCTGGTTTACGACTGGCCGATGAATATAGGTGGTAAACCACCATTTGCGATGCCGGATTTCGTGCCGATCTGTTTTGAGCTTACGATCCTATTCGCTTCTTACGGAATGATGTTTACATTCTTCTATGCGAATCACTTCTTCCCTGGAAGAGCACCAAGAGTTATGGATTTACGCGCAACAAACGACAGGTTTGTAATTGCAATTGATGCCAAGGAAAATCCGTATCCAGACAAGATTAATAGTTTGTTAAACGAAGCAGGTGCTATCGAAGTATTGCACAACGAAAGGAAGTATGTTAGTTATGAATAAGCTCAGGATATTAGGTATTACCTTTTTAACAGTTGCAACAGCTGCTGTTGTTTCATCCTGCGGGGATAAAAAAGGAACTGGCATGGAGTTCGCCAGAAATATGTACGACGCAATTGCTCCAGATTATGATACTCCCAGCGAGGTTTTTCCTAATGGACAAACTGCACAGCTGCCTCCTGCAGGCACGGCGCCAATCGGATTTGATAAAGTAATGGATGATTATCCAAATACAATCGAGGGGTATCTTGCAGCAAGCGCAAACCTTAAAAATCCGTTAGAGAGAACTACTGCTACTTTAGAGCAAGGAAAAACTTTGTATCTGCACATGTGCTCTCATTGCCATGGTAAACAAGGTCAGGGTGACGGATCTATTATAAAGCTGGAGAAATTCCCTCCTCCACCATCTTATTCAACAGGAAACTCTTCAAGAGGTGGTGCTATGAAGGATTTAACAGATGGAAAAATTTTCCATACTATTACTTACGGATTGAACCTTATGGGTCCTCACCGTACGCAGCTTTCTCCAACGGAAAGATGGAAAATTGTAATGTACGTTCATGAATTGCAAAAAGTGCAATAGTAAATTGTAATAGCCAAAATGGGAACTCACAGTCATACACATAATTTCAACCAGCAATACGAATTCGCAGGAAAAGCAAAAACCTGGAGTTTGGTTGCCATCGCTATAGGTGTTCTAGCAATTGCCTATGGTTTTCTACTTGACCCACATGAAGCACACAGGGCAGAGCGTACTTTCGCAAACCTTTTATTGATGGGTTATTATTTTACCTGTGTTTGTGCCGCAGGAGCTTTCTTCTTAGCTCTTCAATTTGTGGCTCAGGCAGGTTGGTCGGCAGGTTTATTGCGCGTGCCACAGGCATTTGCTAAGGTGTTGCCAATTGCATCTGTTGTATTAATCATAATTATTGCAGCGGGTTTATACTCTCATAATTTATATCACCATTGGAACATTGAAGGTGTTGCCGATGAGAATAGCCCTACTTACGACCATGTTTTGGCTGGTAAGGCTGGTTATTTAAATAAGCCTTTCTTCATTGGAAGACAAGTAGTCTTTTTGTTCATCTACAGTGCTTTCGCTGTTGCTTTAGCGAAATTCTCTAATAATGAAGACGAAGTAGGCGGTTTATCAAACTACAATAAGAGTTTTAAATACGCTACCATTTTTCTTGTAATTTTCGGATTTACAACTCCAATCTGGTCATTTGATACCATCATGTCATTAGAGGCACACTGGTTCTCTACTATGTTTGGTTGGTATAACTTCGCAGCAATGTGGGTTAGTGGTTTATGTGCCATTACCTTAACAACTATTTTGTTGAAAAAAGCAGGATATTTAAGCTGGGTAAATGAAAACCATTTACATGACCTTGGTAAGTTTATTTTTGCATTCTCTATCTTCTGGACTTACGTTTGGTTTGCTCAGTTCTTATTAATCTGGTACGCAGATATGCCTGAAGAAACTGTATACTTCTATATCAGATGGGAGCCAGGTTATAAATTCTGGTTCTGGTTGAATATTGTAATGAACTTCTTGTCGCCGGTATTGATTCTAATGACTCGTGATTCAAAACGTCAGATAACTATGTTAACTTTTGTATGCATTTTCTTACTATGTGGTCACTGGTTAGATTATTATATGATGATTATGCCAGGTACAATGGGTGAAGAACATACGTTTGGAATCACTGAAATTGGTATCGCTTTAGGATTTGCTGGTTTGTTTGCTTACTTAATGTTGACCAAACTTGCTCAGAAACCATTGGTGGCAAAAAATCACCCATTCTTAGAGGAAAGCTTACATCACCACATTTAGTGGAACTAATAATAAAATTTACTAATTACATATTTGTAGATAAAAAAATGGGGTTTAATAGATTTTTAAAGATCAGGACTTTACTTACAGTGCTTCTATTCGGCATGTTGATAGTAAGTTCTCCTGTATCTGCGCAGGAAGTTAAGGCTGATAGCACAAAGTCAGAAACGGTTGTTGCTGATAGTTCGGCTCAGTCAGGTACTGCTGTTAGTTCTGCTGCTACAACGGCTGATGCCGCGAAGGTTTCAACAGCGGTTGAAGATGATCAAGAGTTGGCTAAAATTGAGGCAGAACAAACAAAAGATAATACTGAAGCTTATAAATCAGGTTATTACTATGTACTTCTATTCGTTCTATTCTGTGTTTTTCTCGGGATAGTAGGGAAGGTACTGAGAGTTTACGAATTGAGCCGTGAGGTTCAGGGCAAAAAAGGCGGGATCAATTGGAATGCGTTTCAAAGCGTTCTTTTTGTAATCTTCCTGATTGCAGGTTTAGTTGGGTCGTATTGGAGCTATGATTACTGGGGGTACGTTGTCACTGGTGAATCAGCGTCAGAACATGGAGTCGACGTAGACAACATGATGATGGTTACTATCGCAATAACTACCATTGTATTTGTAATTACGCAAATCCTTCTTTTCGGTTTTGCATTCAAATATACGGGATCAGATAAACGTAAAGCCTACTATTACCCTCACAACAATGCAATTGAGCGCCTTTGGACAATCATTCCTGCGGTTGTATTAACTATTCTGGTAGTGTTTGGATTTACCACTTGGAGACGTATCACCAACCCAACAGAGGATGCAATGAAAGGAGCCATCAGCCTTGAGGTTACTGGTGAGCAGTTCAAATGGAACATTCGTTACGCTGGTGCCGATAATCAGTTAGGTAAAAAGAACTATAAGCTTACTACGCCGACTAACGGTCTTGGTATCGACTTTACAGATAAAGCGAGTTGGGATGATAAGTTAGGCGGTGAAATTGTACTTCCTAAAGGAAAAGCAGTAAGAGTTACTATTAATTCTAAAGATATCCTTCACAGTTTCTATTTACCTGATTTTAGGGTCCAAATAAACGCTGTACCTGGTATGCCGACGTTTTTCCAGTTCACACCTCGTTTGACAACAAAGGAGATGCGTGCTAAGCGTGGTGATCAGTCTTATAACTATACTTTATTATGTGCTAAAATATGTGGTGCAGGTCACTACAACATGCAATATAAAGTTACAGTTGTGGAGCAAAAGGAGTATGAAGAGTGGTTGGAAAAACAGTCTTTGTACTACACAGATGACGTGAAGAAAGAGTTACAGTCGGCACAGAAAGCTGAAGGAACTGTAAATAATAAATTAGCTATTAACAATTAGAATTAGAGATAAAGGCAAGATATGTCAAGCACAGCAATTCATCATACTTTAGAGCATTCTGGGCATGGACATGATGATCATGGACATCATCATGAAGAAACCTTTCTGACTAAATATATTTTTAGCCAGGATCATAAAATGATTGCTAAGCAATTCCTTATCACCGGTATTATTATGGGTGTTATCGGGATGTTGCTTTCAATCCTGTTCCGTATTCAGCTTGGTTGGCCTGATCAGAGTTTTCCTTTATTGGAAACATTCCTTGGCAAATGGGCAGAAGGCGGTAGAATTAAACCTGATTTTTACCTGGCTTTGGTAACCATTCACGGTACGATCATGGTATTCTTTGTACTTACAGCGGGTTTAAGTGGAACGTTCAGTAACCTGCTTATTCCATTGCAGTTAGGTGCAAGAGATATGGCATCGCCTTTCATGAATATGTTATCATACTGGTTCTTCCTTACAGCCAGTGTAATCATGATGACCTCGTTCTTTGTTCAAAGTGGTCCGGCAAGTGCGGGATGGACAGTGTATCCTCCACTCTCGGCGGTTGAAACTGCTATCTCAGGTTCAGGAATGGGTATGACGCTTTGGTTAATCAGTATGGTGTTCTTTATCGCATCTTCTTTGATTGGATCTTTAAATTACATCAGTACAATTTTAAATATGCGTACTCAAGGTATGGATCTTTGGAAAATGCCTCTTACTATCTGGGCATTATTCTTAACCGCTATCCTTGGTGTATTATCATTCCCTGTATTAGTAGCCGGTGTAGTTCTTTTGATCTTCGACCGTAGCTTCGGCACAAGTTTCTATTTATCTGATTTAGTTGTTCAAGGTCAGATACTTCCAAACCAAGGAGGTAGCCCAATCTTGTTCCAGCACTTATTCTGGTTCCTGGGGCACCCTGAGGTATATATCGTTATCATGCCTGCTTTAGGTATTACATCTGAAGTAATCGCAACTAACTCTCGTAAGCCGATCTTCGGTTACCATGCGATGGTTTACTCTCTGATCGGTATCACTATTCTTTCCTTCATCGTTTGGGGACACCACATGTTTGTAACGGGCATGAATCCATTCTTAGGTGGTGTATTCATGATTACAACCTTGATTATTGCAGTTCCATCTGCGGTTAAAACCTTTAACTATCTTGCTACCTTATGGCGTGGAAATATCCGTTTCACTCCGGCGATGATGTTTGCAATCGGTCTTGTATCGTTCTTCATCTCTGGTGGTTTAACAGGTATTTTCCTTGGTAACGCAGCTTTAGATATCAATCTTCATGATACTTACTTCGTAGTTGCTCACTTCCACTTAGTAATGGGATCTGCAGCTATCTTCGGAATGCTTTGCGGTGTTTATCATTGGTTCCCTAAAATGTTCGGAAGAATGATGGATGAGAAATTAGGGTACTTACACTTCTGGTTAACATTCATTGGTGCTTACCTGGTATTCTTCCCAATGCACTTTATGGGATTAGATGGTGTACCTCGTCGTTACTACGCTTTCACTGAATTTGAATTTATGAAAGAATGGTTAACAGTTAACACCTTCGTATCATGGGCTGCGATTGTTGCCGCACTTGGTCAGATTGCTTTCTTGTGGAACTTCTTTAATTCTATCTTCAACGGTAAGAAAGCTTCTCAAAATCCTTGGCAGTCTAATACGCTTGAATGGACTACCCCTGTTGAGCGTTTACATGGCAACTGGCCGGGAGAAATTCCAGCGGTTTATCGTTGGCCTTATGACTACAGTAAGCCCGGTCATGATGAGGATTTCATTTCGCAGATCACACCTTTTTCTGAGACAATGAGTTCTAATCTTCCTCACGATTTCGAAGGAAATGCCGAAGCTGAAGCAATTCAGTTGGAGTGGGAAAGAAAAAACCAGGCAGAAAAAGTTTAAATAGACAATACGATAGAATTGGGGTATCTGCCGTAGGTTTTATCCTACAGATACCCCAATTTTTTATACACGAGTATGCATAGAAGCGGCGAAAGGAGATTTTTACTGATTAACTATTTAACGATAGTTTCTCTTTTCGTGTTGATTCTTGCAGGAGGTGTGGTTCGAAGCTCCGGTTCTGGAATGGGATGTCCAGACTGGCCGAAATGTTTTGGAAGGATTATTCCACCAATAGATGAATCGCAACTTCCAGCTGATTACCAAGGCAAGTTTGTTGAACAGCGTCTGAAAAAGAATGAGCGATTTGCTAAAACGCTTGATCTTTTTGGTTTTTCAGACTTGGCTTCTCGGTTAAGGAATGATAAAAGTATTCTGGAGCCAGAAAAGTTCAATGCTGCAAGAACGTGGACAGAGTATGTTAATAGATTGATTGGAGCGCTAACAGGTGTTTTTTTACTTGCTTGCGCTGTCGGTTCAATCATCTATCTCAAGTTAAAAAAGAGGATCTTCTTTTTAAGCTTTTTAAACTTGATACTGGTTGCTTTTCAGGCTTGGTTGGGCTCCATTGTTGTTTCAACCAATTTGGTTTCCTGGATTGTTACGGTGCATATGCTGCTTGCATTAGCAATACTTGCAATTAGTATCTATACGTATTATTACGCACGGGTTTTAGGTGATAGGAATCTATTAGCGAATAAGGCTCCGGGTAATATTAAGAAGTTCTCAGTAGTTGCAATCATATTAACGATAATTCAAATTACAATAGGTACAGAAGTTCGCGAAAATGTTGATGCTGCTTCGGAGTCAATGAATTATTTGAACAGGTCTGAATGGTTAGCTACAGGGACTTTAAGCTACATTTTTCACAGCAACATCGCTATCTTAATTTTCATTGTTAACGTAGTGATGCTTGTCCTGATGAGGAGAAAGTATTTAGGGAACAGCTATCAGTTCAAATTTATTGTTTATGTGTTTTTCCTGATTTTAGCGCAGCTTGTTACGGGAATTACATTGGCATATCTAGCTTTGCCGCCTGTTGCGCAGGCCATGCATATTTTGCTTGCAAGCCTTACATTCGGAGGACAGTTTTATCTGTTACTCCTTTTGAAACAGAATAAGATGTATAAGAAATCATTTGTGTAGAAGGTGAGTGAGGCAAGTTTTATTTCGGATTTTAAAAAGCTTATTAAGTTAAGGCTTACTTTTTCGGTTGTTTTTTCCGCGTCAATATCCTTTTTAATTGGGAATAGTGAACAGCATGAATCTATAAACTGGATAAATTGGGCAATTTTAACAATTGGCGGTTTCCTGGTTACAGGAGCGGCGAATGGTTTTAACGAAATAATTGAGAAGGATTTGGATAAGTTGATGTCGCGTACAAGTGACAGACCTATTCCTGCCGGCAGAATGACAACAGGGCAAGCCTTAGTGCTAAGCCTATTTATGGGAATTGCGGGAACGTTGATCCTTGTAAAGTTGAATTTCTTAACGGGGGTCTTATCTGTCTTCTCGATATTTCTTTATGCATTTGCTTATACGCCATCGAAAAGAAAATCCCCGATAGCGGTTTTTATCGGTGCTTTTCCCGGAGCGTTACCTCCATTGATTGGATACTTTGCTGCATTTGAAAATCCGCAGATATCCTGGATACCTATTATTCTTTTTGTGATCCAGTTTGTTTGGCAATTTCCTCATTTTTGGGCTATCGCATGGGTCTTGGATGATGATTATAAGAAAGCTGGATTCAGACTTTTACCTACCACGCAAAGAGATAAGATAAGTGCATTGATGACGTGGTTGTCTACAATTGTATTAATCCCGGTAAGCCTTTTACCAACCATTATGGGCTTTGCAGGTTATTGGTTTGGTGGAATATCGTTCGTTCTAGGACTGATATTCTGTTGGTTTGGTTATAATTTGTATAGGAATCTGGATATAAAATCGGCACAGAGAGTAATGTTCTGTTCTTTCTTTTATTTGCCGGTGCTACAGTTGGTATTGTTGTTTGATTTTATAGCTTAATTTATGACGGCTTTAACGATGAAAAAAAGTTTTGAACAAGAAGACAGGCTTAATTTGGGGCCTAAGAAGTTCTTGATGTGGTTATTCGTCATTACTTCTTTTATGATTTTTGCTGCTTTGACGAGTGGTTTTATTGTTTATACAGCGGGCGACCCATCAAGGGGCATAAAAATGATTCTGCCTAATGTATTTAAATGGAGCTCAGCAGCCATTTTATTAAGTAGCGTCACAATGCATCTGGCATATAAATCAGCTAAAGAATTGCAGTTTGGAAAACAGAGATTGTTTTTAATACTGACCGTTCTTTTGGGTGTTTTGTTTTTTGCTCTTCAGTTGCGTTCATGGCAGATATTTGTAGAGAACGGCGTTTACTTTGTTAACCCAAATGCTTCTCAATCTTTTCTATATGTTTTAACAGGAGTCCATCTGTTTCACATATTAGCAGGGCTGATTATGTTATTAACTGCCTTCTTTGGCAGCTTGAAAAATATCCCTCAGGTAAGGAATATGTTCAGGATGGAGATATCTTCCATTTTCTGGCATTTTCTGGATATACTATGGATTTATTTATATGTTTTCTTACTTTTGAACCAATAACGGAATATTAATGAGTACTACTACTGTATCAAAATTAGACGAAATTAAAACAGGTCCGTGGGACGGTGGAACGTCGCCTGTTAATGTAGAATACGGAAAGCTGATGATGTGGTTTTTCCTTTTATCTGATGCCTTTACTTTTTCCGCGTTCTTGATTTATTATGGAGCTCAGCGTTTCAGTAAACTAACCTGGCCTGATCCTGATAAGGTTTTTCAATCAGTTCCCGGTGTTACAGACAGTGGCTATCCACTTGTATTTGTAGGTATCATGACATTTATCCTTATTATGAGCTCTGTAACTATGGTGCTAGCCGTAGAAGCAGGACACAGAAAAGCGAAGGGTGAAGTAATTAAGTACATGATCTGGACAATTATTGGTGGGTTTGCTTTCTTAGGATGTCAGGCATTGGAATGGACGCATTTACACCATGAAGGTTTTTGGTGGGGATCTATTCCTCATGAAGAAGTTCTTGAGAAAATTGGTGGCGACCATGTAAGTGTATTGCAATTCGCAAACTTGTTCTTTACAATTACCGGATTCCATGGCTTTCACGTATTCAGTGGTGTAATTATCAATATCATTATATTGTTTATGGTAATTGGAAACGTTTTCGAAAAGCGTGGCTCGTACCTGATGGTTGAAAAAGTTGGATTATATTGGCACTTTGTAGACCTTGTTTGGGTATTCGTATTTACATTCTTTTATCTTGTTTAATATCACACATAAATAAATATGGCTCACGAGCATTCACATACAGAACAGGGTCACGATGATCATGGTTCAATGACTAAAGGTAAGATCTGGCGGGTATTTGCTTATTTGCTAATTATTACAATTGTCGAGTTCATTATTGCATTACTATTAAAGCCGAAGTATGGTTTAAGTGATGGCGTAACAAACTTTACTTACATAATACTTACGTTATTAAAGGCATTCTACATTGTTGCATATTTCATGCACCTTAGGTTTGAGAAATATGCCTTAATTACCAGTATTGTAATTTCCTTTGTATTTATCATTTACTTTATTGTATTAATGCTTACAGAAGGATCTTATCTGCATATGCATATGCATCATTAATGAGTAAAAATTCTTCTATAAAAAAAATATTAATCCTGGTATCGATACTCGCGGTACCGGGATTTTTATATTTTTTACTACAGGAAAAAGGGCAGAATCGTTATCGTCCGCTTAGTTTTTTCGGACCCAAGAAGATTGCTTCAACCTTTCATTCCAGGCGAGGTGTTAAAATCCCCGATACAATCTATCATCAAATAAGAGATTTTAAGTTAACAGATCAGAACGGAGACTCTATCGGGTTGCCGACAGACACCGCTCAGATCACCATTGTTAATTTTTTCTTTACCAGATGTTCTACTGTTTGTCCGATTATGAACAGAGAAATGCAGCGGGTAGTCCAGGAGTATCAAAGAAATCCGCTCGTTAAGTTTTATTCAATTTCGGTTGACCCTGCATTTGATAAGCAGGAAGAACTTGCGAAGTACGCCCGATTGTATAAGGCGCCTAAAAACAAATGGCATTTCCTTAGGGGAGATAAAATGCAAATATTCGAGCTTTCTAAAAAAGATTTCCTGGTTGATGTAAATGACGGCGATTCAACAAATATCAATCATAGCTCTATGCTTATTCTTGTGGATCCCAAAAAAAGAATCAGGGGTTACTATGATGGAACGAATAAGGAACAGGTTGATAAATTAATAGACGAGGTAAAGGTTCAGATTGCCGAGGAGCTTCGTAAAGTGGCTTATCGTTAATTTTATTTAATTATTATGAATGATAAAGTAGTTCTGCGTTTTGTAACCGGCATTTCCATCTTCGTGTTTGTAGTGGTACTGGTTCTTCAGGCTAAGCTTATAACAATATTTCCAAAAGGACAGGAGTTTCCTTCTTGGGTATACTTCCTTCCAAGGCTGAATGCGATAATCAATGGAACCTGTAGTATTCTGCTAGTTATTTCGCTACTTCAAATTAAAAAGCGGAATATCCATACCCATAAGGTTCTTAATATTACCACATTTATTCTTTCATCACTGTTTCTGGTGTCGTACATTGTTTTTCATGCAACAGGCATTAAAACTACCTACGGAGGTGAAGGGAGCATAAGGTATTTTTATTACTTTATACTGATAACGCATATTATATTGGCGGCGCTGGTTTTGCCGTTAGTGCTGTTAAGCTTTTACAGTGGATTGTTGATGAATGTTGAACGCCATCGCAAACTGGTTCGCTGGAGTTTCCCGATCTGGCTTTATGTAACTGTAACGGGTGTCATCGTATATGTTATGATTTCACCATATTATACCTTTTAAAGGAGTTTAAAATGCGAGTGTTAAGATATTGTGGGTTTCTCGTCGTTTTTATGCTGCTAAGCAGTATTTCTATACCTGCCCAGGCACAGTGCGCTATGTGTTCTGCGAATGCAGAAAATTCCGTTAAGAACGGCAATACTCAAGGCCGGGGTTTAAATGACGGTATCCTTTACTTGCTGGCTGCACCTTATATTGCCGTTGCCGCAATCGGTTTTCTATGGTATAAGAAATATCGTAAGAGGAATATTCGAATGAATATAAAAGATGAAAAGTTAAAACCCAACGGCAGACCAGATGGGCACGTCTAAAATAAATGCATTCGCATCCTGTAAGTGTCCCAAATGTCGAAGAGGTAAAGTCTTCTCGTATCCCGTTTACTCATTTAAGTCCTACAATATGAACGATTATTGTTCGAATTGCGGGATGAAGTTTGAGCTGGAACCCGGATATTTCTACGCGGCAATGTATGTAAGCTATATGCTGAATGTAGTACAAATCATTACAACATCCATACTTACCTTTTATATAAGTGGCGGAAGCGATCAGCCCTGGTTGTATATTACTGTTATTCTTTCTGTCATTTTTTTGCTTGCACCTGTTAATTATCGGTATTCAAGAGTTATTTTGCTACATTGGCTTTCGCCTAAAGTAAAGTACAATCCTGAATTAGATAAGTAATGATAACTCCCGCTTCTTTTGAATTTCTTCAACAAGTAAAAGAGAATAATAATCGCGATTGGTTTAAAAAGAATAAAGCCCTGTATGATGAGGCCCTAAGCAATGTATTGGATTTTACTGGTTTGGTGATTGCCGGACTGGCTAAGATCGATCCCCTTATTCCTGCGCAACTCGAAGCTAAGGATTGCGTAATGCGCATTTATCGCGATGTGAGGTTCAGCAAAGATAAGTCACCTTATAAAGTAAATTTTGGAATTGCAATATCAGCTAACGGGAAGAATTTTAATGGCCCCGGATACTATATTCATATTGAGCCAGGTAAGTCTTTTGTAGGTGGCGGAGCATGGCATCCCGAGACAGAATATCTAAAATCAATAAGGCAGGAGATTGATTACAATTCATCTGAATGGCATGAGATTATAGACTCAGAGAATTTTAAGGGGGCATTTGGGGAATTGAATACTGACGATAAGCTGCAAACTTCGCCGAAAGGATATCCAGGTAATCATCCCGATATTGAATTTCTGAAGCTTAAAAGCTTTACTGCAGGATGTGAGCTAAGTGACAAGGATTTTACCAATAAAAATGCTGTAGACAAGGTAGTGGCACTATTCGAAAAATTATATCCATTTATTGTTTTTTTGCGAAACGCTAATGCTTAATATTGCAGTATGATGAGATGGTTTTTTGTAGCTTCTATAGCTCTTTTCTTAAGCTCTTGCGTGGTGATGTCCACCAAAAAATACAAAGCACTTTTGGCAGAACGCGATTCTTTATCCGGCGGATGGAATACTGCAAATATTAAAATAGAAAGTTTAGATGAAGAAATAAGCCGTTTAAAATCAGATACAGCCAACCTTCATAATCGTATAGCCGAGCTCGAAACTAAGTTCTCGGGACTTGATAAAAACTATGCAACCTTAAGAGCAAACAGTTCAACTGAGATAAATAAGCTTTCTGCTGATCTTCAAAGAAGAGAGGCTCGTCTTAAAGAAGTTGAAGATGTTCTGCGTAAGCGGGATGAGGCAACCAACTCTTTACGTGACAAGCTTCAGAAGGCGCTGTTGGGCTTCCAGCAAAGTGGCTTAACCGTAGAAATAAAAAATGGCAAGGTGTATGTATCATTAACAGATAAGTTATTGTTTGATACGGGAAGTATTGTTATTGATGATAAGGGTAAGCTTGCTTTGACAGAACTTGCCAAAGTACTTAAAACTCAAACCGAGATCAATATAGCTGTTGAAGGGCATACAGATAATCAAAAAGTTGCGAATCTTGGCCAGATAAAAGATAACTGGGATTTAAGTGTTTTAAGAGCAACCTCTGTTGTTCGTTATTTAACCGAAACTGAAAAAATAGACAGTAAGCGTTTAACAGCAACAGGCAAAGGTCAATACCAGCCGTTGGCATTAACTAATTCATCCGAAGACAGAAGCAAAAATCGTCGCATTGAAATTGTTCTATCACCAAAGCTGGACGAATTATATGATCTTATAAAGTAATTGTTTCTGGAGTTTAGCCTCTGAAACCATTCAGCTGATTCAGTATTCGCTGCTGAAGATCTTCTGAAATATTGCCCGGGTTTTCGGCTAAACTCCATCCTCCGTCTTCATCAGCGGTAAATGATATAAGGAATATTGTGTCCTTTAACACGCGGTAAATTTTATTTTCCCGCTCATTCTCTACCTGATAATCCTCAAAGCTTCCATCCTGAAGCAAAACTTGTATATCGAATAGTTCCATGTTTTTACAACATCATTCACCCTGCCTTGTTTGGTTCCACCAGGCACAATTAAGGCTCGAACTGTTAAATACTTGTAACCTCTTAAATATGTGTGCGTAAGCATCCCTTACTTAACCTCGGGTAAGATTTGGATGGGTAGGAGTGTACCTCGTCTTGTTAATGGTTTATATTATTACTGGATTTTCGTAGCTACGGTATGCCTGTATTGCAAGCAGATAATTTCTTTTATATTTCTAATGATTTGCTCTGCATTGAAAACAACAATGGCTTTCTTAGATCAGTAAATCCTGCATTTTGCCGGTTTACGGGGTACTCTGAAACTACTCTATTGTCGCAGCCTCTGAATTCCTTTATTCACGCCGAAGACCGGCTTCCTTTAATTGCCGACAATCAGTTCAATAATGGGGAGATTTCTAAATATGAAATCAGGTTCCGCTGCGCAAATGGTGTGTACAACTGGCTTTTATGGACAAGATCTGTTAGCATTGAAAAAAATGCGATTTATTGTTCTGCCAAAGACATTACTAGTGAAAAAGACCCGGAATTGAATAATTCTCAGGCAAAGCATAAGAAGGATCTGCTCCAGCTAAACGAAAGACGCTTTCGGTCCTTGTTGCATTCGGGTTCAGATTTGATTTCGATTATAAATACCCAAGGTAACTATACCTATCTCAGCCCTTCAATAGAACGATTGGGTTATACAAAGGATTTTCTTTTAGGAAAGTCATTTTTTGCGTTCGTGCATCCCGATGATGCGGAAAGAGTAGGCAACGCTTTTGTGGAGATTAGCGCTAAAGAAAAGATTGACGTAGCTCCGTTTAGGTTTAGAAATGCTGAAGGTGTGTATCGTTGGATCACAACCATTGCTACTAATAAGCTGAACGATCCAGACATAAATGGGGTGGTTGCCAATTCCAGGGATGTTACCGAAAGTATGAAACTGGAGTTGGATAGAGAGTTGGCACTAGCTCGTGTTCAAAATCTTATCAACAACTTTACAGATGGCTTTATCCTTATCGACCGGTCGTACAGTATACTGGGTGCTAATGCCCGGGCAAGCGAAATTCTTGGGAAACCCGAGTTACTTGATAACAACCCGAAAATCTTATGGGACGTGTTCCCTGAAGCCATTAATAGCATCTTTCATGAGAAATATGAGTTCGCATTTATTGAGAACGAAAACGTAAAGATTGTTGAGTTCTATCCGCCTTTAAATCGCTGGTTTGAAGTTGCAGCTTATCCATTTCAAAATAATTTAACCGTATTCTTTAAAGATATCACCGCAGCTAAGATTAGGGAATTGAATTTGAAGCTCGAAAAAAGTGTATTGAAAATGAACACTGATTCGAGTTTTACTTTGAAGAGGATTGTAGATTACTATTTTTCGGAGTTGAATAATATATATCCGGAAATGCAATTGGCAGTAAGTCTTGTTGATAAAAAGGGAGTCAGGCTGGTGCCACTTTCATCTCCTGTTATTCCAGAATTTTGCTCTTTGTTTGATGAAGGGTTTCCGGTTGCCCCAAAGGAAGGTACTTGCTGTGGAGCAGCCTATTTTAAACGAATGTCTGGCATAGAGGATCTGAATAAGACCGAGATTGATCCCCTGTTTAGAGCCTTTGCCCTCGAAAATAATATCCAATCTGTTTGGTCATTCCCAATTACAAACGAGAAGGATGTTGTCCTTGCTACGTTGGCCGCCTTTTATACAAGTCCCAAGGTGTTGTCTGAAGCAGAGGAAGAACTCCTTAAGCGCATCATCACTTTTATACAAATAATCATTGAGTGTCATCAAACCAGAGATTATCTGGAAATGAATATCGAACGGTACAGGCTGGTTACCCAAGCTTCAAAAGATGCGATTTATGACTGGGATGTTGCTAATGATGAGTTTTACTGGGGAGAAGGCCTTGAAAAGATTTTTGGTTATCGTACCTCAATCTCCTGTCTTAAATGGTGGGAAGAGAGGGTGCATCCTGAAGATTTACCTCGGGTAAGTGAGTCTTTATCTACCTTGCTGGCAGACGCTGAAAAGAATAGCTGGCATGCCGAATATCGTTTTTTAAGGGCTGATAAAACATATGCCTACATTATTGAAGACGGCTTTGTGATTCGCAATGCCGGAGGAGCGGTGATTCGGATGGTTGGCGCTATGCAAGACCATACAGCTGTAAAGGAGAATCAGCAACAAATACTAAAACAGAATAATGCTTTAAGAGAAATTGCCCGAATCAATTCTCATTATATCAGAAAGCCCCTGGCGAATATTCTGGCCCTTATCCAAACAATAAAGACATCAGATGCTGAACATATTCAGGAGTTGATCAGTTTGCTTGAAGTCAGTGGGTATGAACTCGACGAGATTACCCGTCAGATTGCCCGAAAGACCTATTTGTAAGCCTGTCGGTTTCTCAAGCTTTTACAGAACGTACGAATAAACCTTACCTTAGCGTTATAAATGCTTTCGAAAGAATGCCGTTGAAACTATTTGTTGCCCTTGCATTTTTATTTTTAGGAGTCTGCTTTGAAGGCAATGCCCAATCAGGGTATACCTTAGAGATAAGAACTATCCCGGCAAACGTTTCTTTACAGAATAGATTCAAACTAGATGCGTCATATCCAGACAGTAGCTCTGCCATCCGGAAAGTTATGAACGTACTGGCGATGATTCGGAAGAATGGTTATTTACTGGCAGATACGCAATCTGTCGAAAGGAATGGTAAAGCATTAAAGGCTCACATTCACCTTGGGCAACAGTTTAAAGACCTTAACCTCAGCCTCAAAAACGTGCCTCCGGCGATTTTGCACAAAGCGGGTTTCCCTACAGGATTTCTTAAAATCGATAATGCTGATTCCGGAGTGCTGAACGATGTGCTCGAACAGTTATTGGATGCTTACGAGGATAGCGGATATCCCTTTGCTATATTGAGTCTTGACAGTTTGGAGGTATTAAACGACGGTATTACAGCTAAAGTTCAGACATCTTCTGGAGATTATTTTGAGTTTGATTCATTAAAGGTTGCGGGGGACGTAAATATATCGAGTGCTTTTTTAGAGTCGTATCTTGACATTAAACATGGTTATCAATACAGCGGAACATCAGTTAGTGAGATAGAGTCGCGATTAACTGATCTGCCCTTCATTAGATCAGTAAAGGGCCCCTCAATTACCTTCTCTGGAAATAAGGCAGTCGTGGTAATCTATCTGGAAAAACAAAATTCCAATCAGTTTGACGGTATGCTGGGTTTTCTACCAGGTAATTCTTCCGGAAAAATTCAAATAACGGGTGATTTGAAATTGCATATTGACAATGTTTTTAAGCGTGCAGAAACATTTGATTTTAACTTTAAAGGCTTGCCTGATAAAAGTAAGGAATTGAATTTTTCCTTAGGATTGTCGGAACTTCTATCATCACCTCTAGGTATAGATTTTCGTTTTAATCTTTTCCGGCAGGATACCGATTTTCAGAACATAGCATACCGATCTACTTTAAAATACCGTATTCCAAAAGGGAACTTTTCTGTTTTTGTTAATTCGAGATCGGGTCTTCCAATTGCAGCAGATTCGATCAATACTGATCAGTTTTCTATCGCAAAACTAAGCTATTTGAGCTTTGGCATGGGCTTTCTGCGGAAAACTTTGAATTCCCGTTTATTCCCATCCAAGGGCCATTGGATAGAAATTAACGCAGAAGCCGGAAAAAAGAAACTCTTGGATACGGCAGCTCGAACTACAGAGCAAGCCGGCCGAACACGCATAGCGCAATATCGCTGGCTGTCAAGTGCTGAATTTTATTTTCGGTTGTCTCTGCATGGTGTATTAAAGCTTAGTAATCAGTCAGGGCTTTTAATCGGGAAGGATCTATTTGATAACGAATTATATAGATTGGGTGGCTTTAACAATCTTCGCGGATTTAATGAACAGTCGATCCTGGCAAATAACTATTCCATAATGAACGCAGAATATCGCTTGCAGATTGAGCGGGCATCCTATCTTTTCGTTTTTGCCAACCAAGGTTTTGTACAGAGGAGAACCATTAAGCAAAATATTCAGGATACCCCGTTGGGATTCGGGGCAGGGATAAATCTACAGGTAAAAACCGGGATATTTTCATTGAGTTATGCTTTAGGAAAAGCCAAAGATATTCCACTAAATTTGCAGGACGGAAAAATACACTTCGGTCTCGTTACATTGTTCTAATGACAAAAACCTTCGCGTTCCTTCTGTTTCTCTTGTTTTCAGTTGTTAGCAGCATTGCACAAACAGATTCTTCAGGCATCTTGACTGGGGGAGAGACCAGTGTGTTAACGCCGCGACGATATGTAGTTCGTGACTCGGCCGCCATGGTTCGCTGGATGGCTAGAAAGGATTCGATCAAACGGGTACAGGATTCTATTAAAGCAGTCGGCGATTCTCTGGCAATGGTTAACATCCGTGTTCCTGATCCTGAACGGCCAAATCGCTTTGTCGATAGTCTTCTAAAAATGTATCTGCTCAAAGATTTTAACTTCCAGGAATGGTCTTCACGTTTTCCTAAAAAGGCACAGAAATACGACGAAGGGAAGCAAAAGAAAAAGGGTGATATCTGGGTAATTGGGTTCTTGGTGTTGTTATTAGTGCTGTTCGCTGTGTTAAAAGGACGTTTCGCCAAAGAATCCTCATCTATCATACATGCGTTTTACAGTAACCGTATTTTAGGACAGATAAATAAGGAAGAGCAATTTTTCAGTTCCTGGCCTTTTGTGTTTCTGTATCTGCTGTTCGGTTTCATTATCGGTATGTTCCTGTACCAATGCTGTAAATATTATCAGCTATCTTATGATTATGTGGGCGTACACTGGTTCCTTCGTTTGTCGGTTACGGTTATCCTTTTCTATACATTAAAGGTCCTGCTGGTAAAATGTCTTGGTTTTATTTTTAAAGCGCAAAAGATTGCGAGTGAATATATTTCGATATTGTTTTTAACCTACTTTAATGCGGGACTTTTATTTCTTCCTATTGTTATCGGTTTAAGTCTTTCCGCAGGGCGGTTTGGGATAATTTATATTTATATATCATTAATTTTACTTGTATTTATTTATTTCTTTCAATTCTTAAGAGCAATCACCAATATTTTATCTAATTACAAGTTTCCTTTAATTTATTTATTTATCTATCTTTGTGCCCTCGAAATTTGCCCATTATTAATACTAATTAAGGCTCTAAGATTCTAAAGGACAATATGCAATCAATTGATGCAAGAAAAAAGAAAGTAAAAAGTATTCTGGTCACTCTACCGAAACCCGATACTGAAAAGTCTCCCTATTATGATCTTGCTAAGAAATATAATGTAAAGGTAGATTTCCGGTCATTCATACATGTGGAAGGCGTTCCTGCGAAAGACTTCAGGAAGGAAAAGATTAACCTGCCCGACTATACGGCCGTGATTTTTACAAGCAGGAATGCTGCTGATCACTTCTTTCGTATATGCGAGGAGATGCGTTACGAGGTTCCTTCAGAATTGAAGTATTTCTGTCTTTCAGAAACCATTGCCCTGTATCTTCAAAAGTATATCCAATACCGCAAGCGCAAGATCTTTTTTGGAAAGCAAACAGCGGCCGACCTGGCTGAAGTTTTGAAAAAACATGCCTCAGAGCGTTTTTTATATCCATGTTCTGATGTTGCTGCCGAGGAAACTCAAAAGTTTCTTCAGGAAAACGGATATAATTTTACTCCGGCTGTGTTGTTTCGTACGGTATGTAGTGATTTATCTGACTTACGCGAGGTGTTTTATGATATTATTGCGTTTTTCAGTCCTTCAAGTATCCAGTCGCTTTATAAAAACTTTCCTGAATTTCAGCAGAATAATACCCGTATTGCTGCGTTTGGGGTAAGTACCCAAAAAGCAATTCTTGAACGTGAGTTAATTGTTGATATACCGGCACCTACACCAAATGCGCCAAGTATGACAATGGCAATTGAACAATATATCAAACTGGTAAATAAATAGTTAGTTTATATAATATATTAAAGAAAACTCTGTTGGCGCTTTAAGCTGACGGAGTTTTTTTTTATCCGGGCCCAACCTTTTTTTATTCTAACTGTAATAATCCAAAGAAACGTGCTGAACCAAATCGAAATCAAACACCTGAAATGGAATAAACCAAAATCAAATTTAAAGAAACCTTGTTCTCTAGTGCCCCGTATGAGGTGGGTACTTATGCATTAGTGAAAATTCGTTTTGCTAGAAAATGCTGAATTTTAGCTCGTAAGTTAAAATTTTCTGTTGTGAACAAGTTTTTTCAATATATTAGAAACGTTTTTTGCAAAGTATACTATCTGAAGTGATAATGAGAAGAATTTACTTTATAGCTCTGGCTGTAGTTGTGGCGGCTGTAAGCGGTTGTGGAAGAGCAAGTAATGGCGAGCTTGTGGGTGTCAAACAAAGGAAAATGCCTACAACACAAATTCCTCTGGGTATGGTTTACATCCCGGCAGGTACCTTTGTTATGGGACAAACCGACCAGGATATAACCTTCGCCCAAATAGCGCAAAACAAGCAGGTAACAATACCGGCTTTTTTTATGGATGATACGGAAATCACAAATAGTGAGTATCATCAGTTTGTTAATTGGGTTAGAGATTCGATCGCGATTACAAATTATCTGAAGGATGATCAGTTCTATATTAAGCCGAAAGGGAAGGGGGCAACTCCAAATCCGGATGGAACCAAGTTTATCGACTGGAAAAAGGTAGGTAACGGAGCGGGCATCTGGGGCAACAAGAAAAAAGGAAATACCAATTCCACCAAATTGCAGGATATGTATTACCAGGGGGAAGACAAAATCTTCGGCCGTAATGAAATTGACGTTCGACTGTTGAAATACGATTTTGCTATTATGCTTCAGCGCGAGGCGGCAAACCATCGTGGAGACAAGGGCAGAAAACGTTCCGACAATATTTATCGTGATACCGTTGCAATTTATCCGGATACATTGGTTTGGCTTGCAGATTTCTCTTACGCGCAGAACGAACCCTTGGTTGAAGGATACTTTTCTCACCCTGCATTTGCAGATTATCCGGTGGTTGGGGTAACCTGGCGTCAGGCTCGTGCGTTTACTGTTTGGCGTACAAACTTCTATGCCAACTTTGCACAAAGTAAAGGTCTGTCGCGTTTAAGTCGCTTGCCTTACTCCTTACCTTCAGAAGCAGAGTTTGAATATGCAGCTCGAGGCGGAAGAATTGGAAACGATTATCCATGGGGTGGTCCTTATATCCGTAATGCTAAGGGTTGCTTGATGGCAAACTTTAAGCCAGGAAGAGGTAATTATATTGATGATGGTGGTACGTATACCGTGAATGCCAGATCTTATTTCCCTAACGATTTCGGATTGTATAACATGGCAGGAAATGTTGCTGAGTGGACTTCTTCATCTTATGACGAAGCTTCATCAACCTTCGTTCACGATTTAAGCCCAACTTTTTATTACGAAGCGAAGGCTAACGATCCTGAAGTGCTTAAACGAAAAGTAATAAAAGGCGGATCATGGAAAGACATCGGTTATTTCCTTCAAAATTCAACAAAGTCTTATGAATATCAGGACACTGCGAAATCTTATATTGGCTTCCGTTGTGTGACTGCATTCACTGGCCGCGACATCCGCGACAGACACTAAGCTCAAAGATCAAAACAATTAATAATCTTAAACTTTTAACATTTCTTAATTCTTAAAAAAAACATGGCTGGAAAGAAAAAATTTGATTGGTTGCACGTTGCAATATCCTGGGGAGCTACCATAGTAATTCTTGGAGCATTATTTAAAATCCTTCACCTTGGTGGAGTTTGGGGTAACTATATGATTGGTGCAGGTCTTGGAGTAGAGGCTTTTCTATTCTTCCTTACCGGATTTTTCCCTCCTAAACCAGATCCAGCATGGCATAGAGTTTATCCGGAGTTAGCAGACGATTTTGAAGGAGAAGCTCCGAAACCACGTGCTGCTAAACCAGAATTAACCGGTGCTACTGCGTCATTAGATAAAATGCTTGCTGATGCTAAAGTTGGTCCAGAGTTAATCAATAGCCTTGGAAACGGACTTCGTACTTTTGGTGACAAAGTTGCTTCGATCGCAAATACTGCAGATGCAGCTGTGGCAACTACAGATTATGCCAACAAATTAAAAGGTGCAACAGGAGGTTTCGAGAAACTTAGCGCTGCATTTGATAAGGCAACTACGAACCTTGCAGAGATGGCAAATACGAATGTTGATTCTAAATTATATCATGAGCAGGTTAACAATCTTGGTAAGAATTTATCAGCCTTAAATGCCGTTTATGAGTTGGAACTACAAGATTCAAGTGCTCACTTGAAATCAATGAACAAGTTCTATCAAAACCTTTCATTAACTATGCAGAACTTCAACGAATCTTTAGATGATTCTAAACAGTTCAAAGAAGAAGTAAATCGTTTAGCGAAGAACTTGTCTTCATTAAACTCAGTTTACGGTAATATGCTTTCAGCAATGAATCAGCCACGTGTTTAATAAACACAGCAACAATAGTTTTTATTAATCTAAATTTTGCAAACAAAAGCATAAAGTAAAACATGGCTGGAGGAAAAGAATCAGCAAGGCAGAAGATGATCAATATCATGTATTTGGTATTGCTCGCTATGCTCGCATTGAACGTTTCTGATACTATCTTGAATGCATTTAAAAACATTAACGATAGTTTAGAAACATCACGTAAAAACGTTGACAACAGCGTAACACAACTGTTTACCTCATTCGAGGAAACAAAATTGAAAGAAGAGCCTGTTCGTGCTAAGCCTATCTATGAGAAGGCAAAACAGGCGCAACAAATAGCAAGTGAATTAAACACTTACATAGAATCCTTAAAGCAGGAATTTACAGTCGCAGGAGGAAATATTAGCCCTGAAACCGGAGATTTGGTTGAAAGATCTAATCTTGACATTGCTCCTAATATTATGGTTAACCAGAAGAAAGGAGAGGCATTACAAGAGAAAGTGAATGCTACACGTGAGAAGCTATTGGCTTTGCTTGACCCTAAAGAGCGCGGAAATGTGACGTTCTCTTTGGAAGCTAAGAACCCTGAAAAAGGTAATAAAGACTGGGCTGAGGTTAACTTTGGTGAAGGAACACCGTTAACAGCTGCTATGACCATCCTTACTAAGCTTCAGTCGGATGCGAAAAATGCAGAGTCTGATGTAGTGAAAAAGATTTTTGGTAAAATGGATCAGGCGGTGGTTAACCTTGATAAATTTGCCGCTGTGGCAGTTGCCCCTACTTCCTATGTGATTCAGGGACAGCCGTATACTGCAGAAGTTTTCTTAACAGCTTACGATTCGAAATCAAACCCGTCTATCTCTGTTAATGGTTCAAACCTTTCGGTTAAGGAAGGACGAGGCGTATATACCACAACAGCTGGTGAAGGTATTCACACCTGGACTGGTACAATTCGTGTAAAACAGACGGACGGAACTTTCAAAACATACAAAACTCCAGAGCAAAAGTTCCAGGTTGCAAGACCATCAGCAGTAGTATCTCCTGATAAGATGAACGTATTTTATATTGGAGTTCCAAACCCCGTTTCAGTTTCAGCTCCGGGTATTCCTAAGGAAAATTTACAGGTTTCGATGTCTGGTGGTAGCATTTCTGGCTCCAATGGAGCTTACAGTGTGAAAGTTAATTCTCCTGGTGATGCTACAGTTACTGTTTCAGCCAGTATTGGTGGAAAGGTGCAAAACATAGGGTCATCGAAATTCCGTGTAAAACGTATTCCAGATCCTTTGGCTAAGTTTGGTGGTAAAACAGGTGGTAATTTGCCTACTGTAGCTATCAAAGCTCAGAATAAGGTGTTTGCAGTATTAGAAGGTTTCGAATTTGATGCATCTTTCACTGTAACGAGATTTAGTTTAATTATTGTGAAACCCCGGGCCGATCCTATCGTAATACCAGCGTCTGGAAATACTTTGAATGCTCAAATGCAAGCTGCAATTAATACTATCACTCCAGGAACGAAGGTGATCTTTGATGGTATAGTTGCTGTAGGACCAGATGGATCTCAACGTCAATTAAACTCAATCGCATTAAGTGCAAATTAAAAAAGGAATTTTTATGAAGAGGATAAGCTTAGTTCTGCTCGCAAGTTTGATAAGTGTTGGTGTTTTTGCACAACAAGCTAAGCCAAAAACAACGGCTAAAAAGAAGCCGGTTGCTTCCAAAACAAGAACTACTTCACGTACAAGTAAAGCAACTAACCCTAAGGCTGTTGCTGGAAGTACAGATCAGGTTGTTCTGCAGGAGCCAGCAGCTACTCCGGCTCAGAAAGCCGTTGCAAAAGTTCCTTCAGATAAGCCCTTGGATGGTTATTACAAAAAGGACAACATCTTTAAAGCTACAGTAACGCCTTATGCTAATCTTCGTGAAGCAGACGTTATGTTCAAAAAGCGCGTTTGGAGAGAGATTGATCTTCGTGAGAAATTGAATGCTATTTATGCATCTCCAAAAGCTCGTTTAGTCGACGTGATTATGGGGGCTGTAATGGCTGGTGAACTTACTGCCTACAGTGCTGCTCCAACTAAGGATGACAGAGGTGGTGATGAGTTTAGTAATATCCTGAAACCAGAAGAAGCGATGGCTAAATTTGCAGACAGCGTTGTTGTTCCCGAATTTAACGATAAAGGAGAGCAGGTTGGTACGCATATCAAAGCAGGCGAATTCAACCCTGATAGTGTGGTGAAGTTCCAGATTAAGGAGGACTGGGTTTTTGATAAACAACGTTCTATCTTCGAACCACGTATTGTTGGTATCGCGCCAATGGTTAAGATCAGAGCAGCAGGTCAGGATTTAGGGGAGGTGCCAGCGTTCTGGATCTATTTCCCTGAAGCCCGCCAGATATTTGTTACTAAAGAAGTTGTTAGTCGTAGTAATGATGCAACAGGCTTAAGTTTTGATGATGTATTTATGAAGCGTTTGTTTTCAAGTTATATCGTTAAAGAATCCAATGTTGATGACCTGAGAATTAAAGATTATGCTCAGGGCATAGACAAGTTGTACGAATCAGAACGTGTTAAAAAGCAGTTGATGGATTACGAGCATGACTTGTGGTCATATTAATTACAGATAACTATCAATAAAATTAAAGCCCTGGCGAGTTACGATTCTGCCGGGGCTTTTTTATTAAGTTCGAAATAACTTTTGATTGCCTCTACCTGATTTCTATTTAACAGGGCTTTTAATTCCTCCTCGCTTGCTTCTCTCACTCGCTTTACGGATTTAAAATGTTTTAATAACTTTTCCGAAGTGGTTTTTCCGATTCCTGGTATGCGTTCCAGTTCGGTTACAAGTGTGCCTTTGTCTCTCTTATTACGGTGAAAGGTGATCCCAAAACGGTGGGCTTCGTCTCGCAACTGTTGAATAATCTTTAATGTCTCAGATTTCTTATCCAAATAAAGAGGATATTGATCTCCGGGATAGAATAGCTCTTCAAGGCGCTTAGCAATACCGATCACCGTTAGTTTATTCTCAATACCCAGCAGTTTTAAGCTTTTTAGTGCTGCCGAGAGCTGGCCTTTACCTCCATCAATAATAACAAGCTGAGGAAGTGTCTCTCCTTCCTCCAGTATTCTTCGGTAGCGACGATAAACTGCTTCTTCCATCGTTGCAAAATCGTTCGGTCCTTCTACTGTTTTTACGTTAAAATGCCGGTAATCTTTTTTCGAAGGCTTGGCATCTTTAAAGACAACAATTGCAGATACGGGATATTTACCTTGGAAGTTGGAGTTGTCGAAGCATTCGATATGGCGTGGCAGTTGATTCAAACGAAGGTCCTTCATCATCTGATTCAGCAATCGATCTGTACGAAGCTCGGGATTTAGTTTCTCGTATTGATCAAGCTTCTCCCGCTTAAAGAAAGTAACATTCTTTTGAGAGAGCTCAAGTAATTTCTTCTTTTCACCCAGTTTGGGAACGGTAAATTTAATTCCCGGGTCGTCGAGCTCAATTTCGAAAGGGACAACGATTTCTTTAGAATCGCTGTTAAAGCGGCTTCTAAATTCGGAAATAGCTATGCTTAACAGTTCTTCATCCGTTTCATCCAGACGTTTCTTGAGCTCAAGAGTTTGCGTTTGGATAACCGTTCCATTCATTATTTTAAGGAAATTTACGAAAGCATGCTTCTCGTCTGATGCGATACTGAAAACATCAAGATCGGAAATGGATGAATTAACAATAGTTGATTTGCTTTGGTATTTCTCCAACGACTCCAGCTGTCTTTTTAATCGGTGTGCCTGCTCAAAATCCAGGTTGGCTACAGAAGCTTCTAGCGCAGCTTTTACATTCCGAATAACCAAGCCCGTTTTGCCGCTTAGAATGTTTTTAATATCGTCTATATTCTGACTGTAATCTTCTTCTGGCTGAAATGCCTGGCAAGGACCTTTGCAATTGCCGATCTGGTATTCCAAACAAACCTTGTATTTACCAGCTGCAATGTTTGCCGGTGATAAATCCAGGTTGCAGGTTCGCAATGGATATATCTCTTTAACCAGATCGAGAATAGTGTGCATCATGCTTACAGAGGCGTAAGGTCCCAGGTACTTTGATCCGTCTTTGACAATTCGGCGGGTCCAGAAAATTCGTGGAAAACGCTCGTTTTTTATGACAATCCATGGGTAGGTCTTGTCGTCTTTAAGCATTACATTATATCTAGGCTGATGCTTTTTAATAAGGCTGTTTTCCAATAACCAGGCATCGATCTCAGTATCAACAATAGTAAAGGTGATGTTGGCAATTTTGCTTACCAGAACCTTTGTTTTCGCATTGATCTTGTAATTGTCTTTGTTGAAATATGAAGAAACGCGGTTCTTTAAATTCTTTGCCTTACCAATATATATCAACTCGCCAGAAGTGTCCCAATATTGATATACTCCCGGCTTAGATGGGATTTTTTTTAAAGCCTCTCTGTGGTTAAATTTTTCCATTCAGAACAGTAAAGCACTTAACAAAGTTATGGATATTGCTATTAACGCAGATACCTGATTATCGGGTATCTGCGTTGAAAAAATAAATCTTTAGATTTGACCAGATGAGGCAGACCTCATCGAAAAGAACGCAATCTTGTGTTTGCGTAAACATAATTTAGGCCGCCTCTACAATGCCATTTGGAGATGGCGAACCTCTACGGTGTTGGCGTGGCTTCTGCCGGGGCTGCTGCTGTTGAGTCAACTGGTGCCGGGGCATAAGCCTGACAGTTAATCGTTATTTTTAAGCCTCCGGATGGTGGTTCAAAATCGCCTTTTGTATAGTGCAATGATTTATCAGCATATACTTTTTTCATATATAAAGCAAATACCGGAAGTGCGGAATTTGCACCCTCACCCTGATCCATTGATGTAAAATGTATTGCACGATCTTCTGCTCCTGTCCAAACACCAGTAACCAGCTGAGGGGTTATGCCGATGAACCAACCATCTGAGTGATTTTGGGTTGTTCCCGTTTTTCCTCCAATCGGATTATGCAGTGCGTATTTAGAATTATGTAATCTTAAACCCGTTCCTTCATTAACTACGGCCTTCAGCATGTCTGTCATTACATAGGCCGTTTGTGGATTCAGTGCCTCGACAACTTTTTTGCTCTGCTCGTAGATCAATGTTCCGTTTTTGTCTTCAATACGAAGCAGATATGTTGGCTCTGTCCATATTCCATGATTTACGAATACGCCATACGCACCAACCATATCGTATAATGTAGCATCAAACGAACCGAGGCAAATTGATGGAACTGCCTCAACATCAGAAGTTATGCCCATCTTTTTTGTTAGGGTTGCTACCGCAGTAGGGCCTACCTGTTTCATCATGTATGCCGTTACCCAGTTTTCTGAATGGGCCAATGCGGTTTTAAGAGTAACATATCCAGGGATTGGCTTATGTGCAGAAGGCGTCCAGTTGCCATATTCAGGGAAGGTTACCGGTTCATTCGGAGCTTTATAACATGGAGAATATCCGGCATTTACAGCCGCGGCATAGGTGAACGGCTTGGCTGTTGAGCCAACCTGACGGGCCCCCATTTTAACCTGGTCGTATTTGAAGTATTCATAATTGATACCACCAACCCAGGCTCTGATATATCCTGCATCGGGGCCGCTGGCTTCCATAGACATTACTGCGTTACGTAAAATGAGCTTGTAGTATTTAATCGAATCCAGCGGACTCATTGTCGTATCTATCGCTCCTTTTTTACGCCAGCTAAATATGTTCATCTTTACCGGCTTGCGGAAATTATCCCAGATTTCGCCTTCAGTGAAATTTTCCTCTTTAAGGGTTTTATATCTGTCCGACCGTTTTACAGCCTGTTCTATAATCAGGTCGGCTTCCTCAAACTTAAATGCGTTGCGACCTTTCCACTGACGGATAAATTGAGCCTGCAAAGTTTTTATATACTCCTGCTGTGCGGCTTCTGCATAACGTTGCATTTTGGAATTGATGGTAGTGTAGATCTTTAACCCGTCGCGATCCAGATCATAAGGACTTCCATCTGCCTTTGCAATCCCTTTTTCTTTAAATATTTTTTGAATGTCCTTTTTTAAGAAACCTCTGAAATAAGCTGCAAGTCCATCGTTGTGCGAAGTTGGGTTTAAGCGTAGTACCAGCGGCTTTGCCTGTAGTTCTTCTGTTTCTGCATCGCTTAAATAGTCCGCTTTGTGCATATTGGCTAAAACGGTATTTCGGCGTTTAAATGCATTTTCGGGATGATGGATGGGCGAAAAGATGAATGTTCCTTTTAACATACCCACCAAAACCGCTGCTTCGTCAGGGCTTAACTTGTCAGGAGTGGTGCCGAAATAAGTTCTGGCGGCAGCCTTAATTCCAAAGCTATTGTATGATCCGAAATCAACCGTATTAAGATACATGGTTATGATTTCCTCTTTGGTGTAGTTTCGCTCTAGCTTGATAGCGATAATCCATTCCTGAAGTTTTTGAATGAACCGTTTAAAAGGGTTTTTTGCGCGGCCTTCTTCCTGGAACATATTCAACGCAAGTTGTTGAGTAATTGTACTTCCGCCTTGCTTTTTTCCAATAAGATTATAAAATATGATACTGAATGTACGACTAAAATCGATACCGGAGTGTTTATAAAAACGGATATCTTCAGTGGCAATTAGCGCATTAATAACGTGCGGGGAAATCTGATCATAACGTACATTCGAACGGTTTTGAACGAAGTAAGTCCCAAGTACCTCTCCATCTTCAGATATTACTTCCGAAGCAAGATTACTTTTTGGGTTTTCAAGGTCCCTGAAAGAGGGAAGTTCGCCAAATAAACCTAAGCCAACACTAAAAAGTAGTATAATTCCAAAGGCGGCAAAGCCAATTACGATTTTCCAGAAGGTAATTGTATAGCGACTTATTTCTTCCTTGGTTAACGTTGTTGTCTTCTTCTGCATCTTACTTGTTAATGTTCTTATAAAAGTCTAAATAAGCATTAATTTTTTTGTTGTCGGTCAGCTTATCCAGTTCCACTTTGGTGATGACAAAAGTACTGTATTTTTCAGATG
>Ga0307408_100000150_pt1 | contig 77682 bp, 75 predicted proteins | sample 322Cmetagenome_FD_202116 | JGI IMG/M metagenome (GOLD analysis project Ga0307408, IMG submission 202116) | Maize rhizosphere microbial communities from greenhouse at UC Davis, California, United States - 322HYB-C-3 | ecosystem: Host-associated > Plants > Roots > Rhizosphere > Soil | place... | reverse complement strand
GATTTGCAACGCCGCGCGCGGGCTTTCTGGTCACAACCCCAAGGGAAGGCTCGCCGTCAGGGGCCACTCGGCGTTGCACCGCTGGCCCGCATATCAATGCGGGCTGCGCGTTGCGCCTTGATTGGCCCCTGGCGGCGAGCCTTCGCGACCTACTCCCGTAGTGTTAACAGGCCCTAGACGCCAGCCCGCCCGATGCGGCTGGCGGGATCGCCCGCAGAAAGGACGTCGAGATGTTCAATTCCCTGAAAGTTGGCCCGCGCCTGGCGCTGGGCTTCGCCCTCGTGCTGGTGATGCTGGGCCTGGTCAGCGCATTGGCGCTGAGCCGGCTGTCGGCGCTGAAGGCCGATCTGGCCGCCGTCACCGGCGAGGCACCCGAGCGCCTGGCCAGCAAGCTTCGCGACCTGGCGCGCTACCAAAGCGTGACGATCCGCGACGTGATCATGCAGGAGGACATGGCCTTCAAGAAGAAGGAGTTCGACCTGATGAAGGCGGCGCGGCTGGAGTACGACAAGACCGAGCAGTCGCTGGCCGGCATGGTCAGCGACGAACCGACCCGCACCGCGCTGGCGCAGGCCGCGTCGGCCCTGGCCGGCACCAGGGGGCTGATCGAGAAGATCGTGGACCTGACGATGAATGACGACATGGCCGGCGCCTCGGCCATGGTGCGCGACCAGCTGCGCCCCGCCCAGCAGGCGCATGTCAAGGCGCTGGATGCCGTCATCGAGGCCATCAAGGCGTCGTCGCATCAGCGCGATGAGGCTGCCACGGCGGCCTACAAGATGTCGGTGGTTCTCATCATCGGCCTGTCGGTGTCGGCGCTGTTGATGGGGGCGTTGGTGGCCTGGCGCATCCAGCTCAGCATCACTCGACCCCTGGCCGCGGCGGTGTCCGTCGCGCAGTCGATTGCCGAGGGCGATCTGTCTCGTGAGATCCAGATCCAGTCCAGCGACGAAGTGGGCCGGCTCATGGAGGCGCTGGCCACCGTGAACACCGATCTCAGCCGCATCATGTCGAACGTGCGCACCGCCGCAGACACCGTGCAGACGGCCACGCTGGAGATCGCCGGTGGCAACACCGACCTCAGCCAGCGCACCGAGCAGCAGGCCGCCAGCCTGGAGGAGACGGCGGCGTCCATGGAACAGCTGATCGCCACCGTGCGCAACACGGCCGACACGGCGCAGAGCGCGGCCGACCTGGCCCGTGACGCCAGCAGTGCCGCCGACCGCGGCGGCCAGGTCGTGGGCCGCGTGGTGCACACGATGGAAGCCATTTCCCAGAGCTCGCGCAAGATCACGGACATCATCGGCGTCATCGACGGCATCGCCTTCCAGACCAACATCCTGGCGCTGAATGCGGCCGTCGAGGCGGCACGCGCCGGTGAGCAGGGCCGCGGCTTCGCGGTCGTCGCTGGCGAAGTGCGCAGCCTGGCCCAGCGCTCGGCCGAGGCCGCGCGCGAGATCAAGACGCTGATCGGCGCCAGCATGGAGAACGTCGAGAACGGCAGCACGCTGGTGGCCGATGCCGGTGCGACGATGACCGACATCGTCACCCAGGTGCAGAAGGTCAGCAGCTTGCTCGCGGAAATCAGCCAGGCCACCGGCGAGCAGACGCAGGGCATCGCGCAGGTCAACGAAGCCGTCACCCACCTCGAGCAGACGACGCAGCAGAACGCCGCGCTGGTGGAAGAGAGCGCCGCAGCCTCAGGCAGCCTCAGCCAGCAGGCGCAGCGGCTGGTGCAAGCGGTGGGCATCTTCCGGCTTCGTAGCGGAAGCTGACGGCGGCCCGCGGGACGGGCTGCTTCAGGCGGTGGGCAGGGCGCGGGCCGGCAGACGCCCGGCCAGCAGCCAGGCCAGCCCGACGAGGCCCGCGGCCACCGCGAAGCTCAGCACGAGCCCGCCCGAGGCGAAGACGGCCCCCATGGCTGAAGCGCCGCTGATGAGGCCCAGGTTGCGCGACAAGGTCAGCAGGCCGGACACGACGCCGCGCTGCCCGGCCGGCACGTCGGCCATCACGGCCGTGTTGTTCGCCGTCTGGAACAGCGCATAGCCCGGCGTGACGAGGGCGAGCGGGCCGACAAAGCCGATGGCGCCGAGGCCGGCGGGCAGCAGCGCGATCAGCGCGCAGCCCAGCGCCATCGCCGCCAAGCCCAGTCGTGCCACGGGCCGGTTGCCGAAGCGATCCACCAGCCGACCGGACGGCACGCCGCTGAACGCCGACAGCACCGGGCCGATGGACATCAACGCGCCGACGACGGCCGCGCCCAGGCCCAGCGTGCCGCCGAGGTGGAAGGGGCCGACCACCAGCGTGGCCATCATCACGGCGGACACGATGGCGTTCATCGCGAAGCCGGCGCTCAGCACCGGGTCGCGCAGGCGATCCAGTCTCACCAGCGGCGACGCCGCACGGGCCTGGGTGCGCAGGAACATCAGCAGGCCGGCGGCGGCAACGGCGAGCAGGCTCATGTGGCGCGTCATCGCCAGCGCGTAGGCGGCCAGCGTCAGCGCCAGCCACGCCGTGCCGCGCAAATCGAAGCTCGCGGGGCCGCCCTGCCCGCGGTCTGCCGGCAGGCAACGCCGGGTCAGCGCAAGCGCCACCAGCCCCAGCGGCAGGTTCATGACAAAGACGGCCGGCCAGCCGAAGGCGGCAATCAGCACGCCCCCCAATGACGGCCCCAACGCCGTGCCGACGGCCGACATCGTGCCCAGCAGCCCCATCGCCGCGCCAGCCTGCGCCTTGGGCACCGCCGCGCCGACCAAGGCCATCGTCAAGGCCATCATGGCGGCGGCTCCAGCGCCTTGCAGCGCGCGGGCGGCGATGAGCACCGGCAGCGTGGGCGCCAGGGCACACAGCGCCGACGCCGCCGTGAACAACGCAATGCCGCCCAGCAGCAACCGGCGTCTGCCCATCAGGTCACCCAGGCGGCCAGCGCCGACGATCAGCGTCGTCGTCGCGAGCAGATAGGCCAGCATGACCCATTGCACGTCTGCAAAACTGGCTTCGAAACCGGCGGCCAGGATGGGCAGCGCGACATTGGCGCTGCTGACGGCCAGCGACGGCAGCAGCGTGCACAGGGCCAGGCTGGCGAGGATGCCGGCGGGCGCGGCGGGGACGGTGGCAAGCGTTGCGTTGTTCATGCCCGGACCTTAGGCATTGGCCGGGCATGGCGGAAGACGCATCATGTGCACTTCATCATTGCGTGGGGCGCCATGTCTGAGCCTGACCTGAACCTGCTGTTGACGCTCGACGCCCTGCTCGCCGAAGGCAGCGTGGCCGGCGCCGCGCGGCGGCTGCGGCTCAGCCCGTCGGCAATGAGCCGCTCGCTGGCCCGGCTGCGCGAGGCGACCGGCGACCCGCTGCTCGTGCGCGCCGGGCGCGGGCTGGTGCCGTCGCCTCGGGCGTTGGAACTGCGCGAGCGCATCGGGCCGCTGGTGAACGAAGCCCGTTCCGCGCTGAGGCCGGCGGCCAATCTGGACCTCGCCAGGCTGGCGCGCGAGTTCACGCTGCGCACGCGTGAAGGCTTTGTCGAGAACTTCGGCGCCGCGCTGCTGGCCCGCGTGGCCAGCGAAGCCCCCGGCGTGCGGCTGCGCTTCGTCCCTAAACCGGACCGCGACAGCGCGCCGCTGCGCGATGGCAGCGTCGACCTGGAGACCGGTGTGATCGGTTCAACCACCGGACCGGAACTGCGCGCCCAGGCGCTGTTCCGGGACCGCTTCGTGGCCGTCGTTCGGGAAGGCCATGCGCTGGCGGGCAGCCGGCTGACGGCCAAGCGCTACGCAGCCAGCCGGCATGTCGCCGTCTCGCGGCGCGGCACGGTGGCGGGGCCTGTCGACGAGGCGCTGTCGGCACTTGGCTTGAGCCGCGACATCATCGTCACGGTGGCGGGCTTCTCCGAAGCCCTGGCCCTGGCGCGCGGCACGGACCTGGTGGCCACCGTGCCCGAGCGGCACACGGCCCATCTGCGCCACGGACTGCAGACGCTGGACCTGCCGCTGGCGTCGGCGCCCTTCACCGTGTCGCTGCTGTGGCATCCGCGCATGGACGGCGATGCCGCCCACCGCTGGCTGCGCGGCTGTGTCCGCGAGAGCTGCGCCTGAGCGTGTCACGACGCGCCCTGGAGCCGTGAGCGGGCGCCAGGGAGAATCGATCAGTCCTTGTCCGCCGGCATGGCCCCCGGCATCCCATGCAGCGGCATCGCACCCGCACCACCGCCCTGCTCCACCGCCGGCTTCGCAACGGGCTTCCTGTCCCGCACGAGGTAGCTGTAAAGCACCGGCACCACGACCAGCGTCAGCAGCGTCGACGTGATGACGCCGCCGATGATGGCGCGGCCCATGGGTGCCTGGATCTCGCCGCCATCGTTCAGCGCGATGGCCATGGGCAGCATGCCGAAGATCATGGCGGCCGTCGTCATGATGATGGGGCGCATGCGGATCAGCCCGGCCTGGCGCAGTGCCTCGGCAACCGTCGCACCGGCCTTGCGGGCATGGTTGGCAAAGTCCACGAGAAGGATCGCGTTCTTCGTCACCAGGCCCATCAGCATGACGAGGCCGATCATCGAGAACACGTTCAGCGTCGACCGCCACAGCAGCAGCGCCAGCATCACGCCGATCAGGGCGAGAGGCAGCGACGCCATGATGGCAATCGGCTGCAGGAAGCTGCCGAACTGACTGGCCAGCACGATGTAGATGAAGATGCCGGCCAGGGCCATCGCGGCCAGCAGGCCGTTGAAGGCCTCGGCCTGCTGCTTGCCGGCGCCGTCGACCTTGAAGCTGGTGCCCGGCGGCAGCTGCGTGTTCTTGATGAGCTTCTGCACGTCGGCATTCACGTCGCCGCCCGGGCGGCCCTGTACGCCGGCGAACACGGCCTCGCGGCGCTGCAGGTTCTCGCGGCGGATGACCTCGGGGTTGAAGACCGGCTCGATGGTGGCGACCTGGTCCAGCGTGATGGGTGCGCCTTCCTTGGAGAAGGCCACCGGCAGCTTGCTCATCTGCTCGATGCGCTCGCGCTGTTCGCGCGGCAGGCGCAGCAGCACCTCGACCTGGTTGCCGTCGGGCGTCGTCCAGTAGGTGGCGATCTCGCCGTTCACGTAGGCGCGCAGGCTGGAGGCGATCTGTGGCGCGGTCAGGCCCAGCTCGCGGATGGCCGAGTCCTTCAGGCGCACGGCGAAGGCCGGCAGGCCGGGCTTGACCGTCGTGTCCACGTCCACGGCGCCGGGGATCTTCTTGATGTTCTCGACGAGGTCCTTGGCGGCCTGGGTCAGCACGTCGGGGTCGGTGCCCAGGATGGTGATCCAGATCGGGCGGTCGAAGCCGACGCTGACCTCGATGCCGGGGATCTTGGCGATGTCGGCACGGATGGCGTCCTCGATCTCCTTCTGCGTGCGCTTGCGCTCGCTGCGGTCGGTCAGCGTGATGTTCAGCGCGGCCTGGTTGCGGCCGGTGGACAGGCCGTCGCCGGTGCTGCCGACGACGGTGGAGACGGTCTTGATCTCGGGGTAGTTCTTGAGGATCTCTTCGACCTGGGCGACCTTGGCGCTACCGCGTTCGATGCTGCTGGCCACCGGCATGCGCAGGTTGACCTGCGTGAAGCCGTTGTCCGTCTGCGGCACGAACTCGCTGCCCACCAGCGGCGCCAGCATCAGCGCCGCGACGAAGCTGGCGAACGCACCCCACATGACGAGGCCACGCGGCGTCAGCGTCGCGAAACGCAGCACGCGCTTGGCCGTCTTGTCGCGCTTGCCGTCGGCACTGAATGGATGGCCGTAGGCGGGAATGGGCGGCACGAAGACGCGGTAGCGTCGGCCGGAGAAGGCCCAGTCGATCAGGCGCTCGTACAGCGTGTGCAGCCGATCCATGCCCCAGTCGGTCGCGCGGATCAGGTGGCCGAGAACGGGAAAGTAGCGGATGCGCGCGTTGGGCGGGTCCTGCCAGACGGAGGACAGCATGGGGTCCAGCGTGAAGCTGACGAACAGGCTGACCATGACGGCCACGGCGACCGTGATGCCGAAGGGATAGAAGAACTTGCCGATGATGCCGCCCATGAAGGCGACCGGCACGAAGACGGCGCAGATGGCGAAGGTCGTCGCCATGACGGCCAGGCCGATCTCGTTGGTGCCGTCGAAGGACGCGGTGCGGTGGTCCTTGCCCATGCCGACGTGGCGCACGATGTTCTCGCGCACGACGATGGCGTCGTCGATGAGCAGGCCGATGCAGAGCGACAGCGCCATCATCGTCATGAAGTTCAGCGTGAAGCCGAAGGCATTGACGGCGATGAAGCTGGAAATGACGGCGATGGGCAGCGTCAGGCCCGTGATGATGGTGGAGCGCCAGCTGTGCAGGAACAGGAAGACGATGGCCACGGTCAGCAGCGCGCCTTCGATCAGCGTGTGGCGCAGACCGGTCAGCGAGCCCTTCACGAAGTCGCTGCTGGCGTAGATCAGGCGCAGCTCGACGTCCTTGGGCAGCACCTTGCGCAACTCGTCCATCGTCTCCTTCACGGCGTCGCCGGTCTTGACGATGTTGGCGTCCTGCTGCTTGAAGACGTTGAAGCTCACCGCCGGCTGGCCGTTGATGCGGGCGATGCTGTCCTGCTCGCGCTCGCGCTCGATCAGCGTGCCGAGGTCGTTCAGCGTCAGCGCCAGGTTGCCGCGGCGGGCGACGACCATGTTGCCGAAGGCCTTGGGGTCCTTCACGCGGCCCTCGACGCGCAGGATGGCGTCGGAGGTCTGGTCGGACAGCAGGCCCACGGGCTGGTCGGCATTGGCTTCGGCCAGCGCCTTGGCGATCTCGGCCGGTGTCACGCCGTAGGCGCGCAGCCGCAGCGGGTCCAGGTCGATGCGCACCTCACGCGTCGTCATGCCACCGACGTCCACCTTGGCGACACCCTCCACGCGACCGAGGCGTTTGGAGACGATGAGGTCGGCCATCATCGACAGCTCGCGCGGGCCACGGGTGGGCGACAGCAGCGCCATGACGACGACGGGCTGGGCGTTGTCGTTCTGGAAGCGCATCACCGTGGGCGGCTTGGCATCCCGCGGGAACGAGGCCTGCGCGATGGCCACGCGGTCGCGCAGGTCCTGCATGGCGCGGCCCATGTCGGTGTTCAGGCCGAATTCGACGCTGGCCTGCACGCGGCCCTCGAAGCTGCGCGACTGGATGCGGTCCACGCCGGCAATGGTGTTCAGCGCCTCTTCGAGCGGCTTGGCGATCTCGCGCTCCACGGCCTCGGGCGAGGCACCGGGGTAGCGGACGTCCACCATCGCGCCAGGGAAGGAGATGTCGGGCATCTGCTCCACGCCCAGCCTGGCGTACGAGAACACGCCCAGCACGCACAGGGCCACCATGACCATGGTCGCGAAGACCGGGTTCTGGATGGAAACGCGGGTCATCCACATGATGCGGCCCTCACTGAGCGGCGGCAGACGCCGCCGAACTGGCCACCTTGGCCTTGGCAGCCACCACGTGGGCCGGGTCGCCCTCGCGCAGGTTGTCGAAGCGCGCGGCCAGTACCTGGGCCTCGGGCTTGAGGCCGGTCAGGATCTCGACGCGGCCTTCGCGGGCGTCGCTGCGACCGGTCGTCACGATGCGGCGGGCCAGCGTGCCGTTCTCGATCATCCAGACCTGCTCCTGGCCGGAGTTGCGGCTGATGGCGGCAATGGGCACGGTCAGGCGCTGGGTGTCGTCGGGCAGCACGACTTTGGCGACCGCGTACTGGCCGGCGCGGTAGAGCTCCTTGGGGTTGTCCAGCACCAGCGTCACGCCGATGGAGCGCGTGCCGGGCTCGGCGGCGGGGGCGATGCGGGCGATGCGCGCCTCGACCGGCTGGTCCACGCCTTCGACCTTCACCTGCACCGGCATGCCGGGCTGTAGGCGGCTTACCTCATGGGTGCCGACGAGGCCGGCCAGTTCCAGCTTGGCGAGATCGACGATGGTCAGGATCTGCTGCTCGGCGGCCAGCTTCTCGCCCGGCAGCGCATGGCGCTTGGCGACGACGCCGTTGATGGGCGACACGAGGCCGGCCTGGCGCATCGTCACCTGGCTGGTGTCGAGCTGGGCCTTGGCGGCCTGCCAGTTGGCGCGGGCCGACTCGTAGGCGGCGCGGGAGTTGTCCAGCGCCGTCTGCGCGATGAAGTTCTTCGCCGCCAGGCCCTCGTTGGCCTTGTAGCTGCGCTCGGCCTGGTCCATTTGCGCGCGCATGGCCTCCACACTCGCGCCGCGCTCGGCGATGCGGTAACGCAGTTCTTCCAGATCAACCTGGCCAAGGGCCTGGCCTGCCTTCACGCGGCTGCCCTCGCCCACCGCCAGGTTCAGCAGCGTGCCGTTGGACTTGGCGCGAACGACGACCGTGCCCGGCGCCACCAACGGGCCGCTGAACTCGATCTGCGCCGGCATGGCCACCACGACGGGCTTGACGACCTCGCTGGCGACGAATTCCAGCGCCGTCTTGGGCTTGGGCTCGCCGGGCTTGGCGGGGCCGTCACCCTTGCTGGCCATGACGGCCACGCCGGCACCGCCGACCAGCAGCACGACGGCCGCGATGCCACCCCACTTGAACGACTTGCGCATGACTCCCCCAAACGCTCTCTGAAACAGACCTTTGCAGTCTAGAAACCGGCGGCGGGGCACGTCAGCGGCGGAGTGACGAAACGCGGATTGCGAGGGTTGAGCTGCATCCGCCGCAGACCGGACCTGGTTTCGGTGGCAGGAACTGCGGATGGGTTCGGTCGCCCATCCGCCAAGGTTGCTGCCCCGAAGGCAGATCAGTTGGTCATGCAGGCGTTGTAGTAAGAGGTATACATGCCAGCCTGAGCCCGGGCCGCATTGGTCCTTGCGGCAGAGTCACAGGAGGCCCAGTCGCCACCGGCCGCTGTGCAGCTGGTCATCACCTGGTTGTAGACGTTGGTGTACACGCCTGCTGACTGGGATGATGCCCAGGCCTGGCAGGTCTGGGAGTCATGGCCGGGAGGCGGTGTCTCGGCAGACGAAACGGACGTGAAGGCAAGGCCAGCAAGGCTCGATGCGACGACGAAGAGCTTGGCGCTCCTGGAGAAGAGGGTGTTCACGGAGTCTCCTTTGCGTTGATGAGAGATCGGCAAATCACAAATCCGGCGCCGCTCGTGACCGGCATGCACTCGTCCTCTCCAGGCCTTCTGGTGGATGACCGTGAGGGAAAGCGAAGGGATTTGTCGCACGGCCGCCAACCCGGCAACTTCTCATAACTTCTCGGTTGACCGGCATCGCGGCGGGCGCCGCGCGAATGTAGAGGCACCCCTATTGGTCAGACCCGGCCTGGTAAAAATTGCCCTGGGGATTGCAATGCCCCTCCCCCGGCGCAAGCCCCGACACAGGGGCGATCAAGCCGATCGGCGCCTGGCCCGGGCGCCACGCTTGTCGCCCAGCATCACGTGGTCGGCCCGCTCCACCAGCTCGTAGGCGGTGGCGGCCTCGTCGGGGTGCGAGACCGCGACGCCCAGCGTCGCGCCGACGGACACCACGGTGCCCGAGGCCAGGCTGATGGGCTGCTCGATGGCCGCGCTCAGCCGCTCGAAGATGGCGTTCCACTCGCCGGGCTCCAGCGCCGTCAGCAGCACGACGAACTCGTCTCCGCCGATGCGGGCCACCGTGTCCGCCGGCCGCACGCCGGCCACCAGGCGGCTGGCCACCGCGGCCAGCAGTTGGTCGCCAGCGTCATGCCCGTGGTCATCGTTGACGGCCTTGAAGCCGTCCAGGTCCAGGTAGCCGATGGCGACCTGCTTGCGCTCGCGCGTGGCTACCGCCAGCGCCTGCTCGATGCGGTCGTAGAGCAGCGCGCGGTTGGGCAGTTGGGTCAGCGCGTCGTGGAAGGCGGCGTGGGCCAGTTCCTCATGGGCGGTCTTCATCGCGGTGATGTCGATGACCATGACGAAGATTTCATCGTCCGACAGCCGAGCGGCGCCGAAGTCGACCCACACCACCTCGCCGTCCTTGCGACGCATGCGCAACTGCGTCCGGTACTGCGACTGCGTCTCCAGGGCACCGTAGCCGTCGCGGCCCATCGCCTCGAAGGAGGCCTCGTCGCCATAGAGCACGCGCGTCGGCTGTCCCACCAGTTCATCCTGGCCGTAGCCGAAGATGCGCGCCGCCGCGCGGTTGTGCCAGGTGATGACGCGGCCGGCGATGCGGGCGATGCCGACGATGTCGGACTCCAGCATGGCGGACTGCTCCTTCAGCAGCCGCCGCATCGCCGTCACGTCCCGCCCCGTCGAGAAGACCAGCAACTCGCCGGCGATGTCGGTCACGCTCATGTGCAGCTCGACGTCGATGACCTGGCCGTCGTCGCGGCGGTGCTGCACGTCCACCCGCTGGCGCTCGCCGTCCTTCACCTTGGCCAGCCAGGCGGAGATGGCGGCCTCGTCCTGGTTCGCGTCCCAGCTCCAGACGGGGCGGCCGAGCAGCTTCTCGCGGGTGGACTTCAGCATCTCCGCGAAGGAGTCGCTCATCTCGACCAGCCGGCCGCGGCGGTCGATGATGTGGATGCCATCCGCCGCGATGCGCAACAGCGCACGGATACGCTGGCTCTGGTCGGCCAGCGCGCGCATGGCCTGGTGGCGCCGCTGGTCGGCCCGGTACACCGACCAGCTGGCCAGCGTGCCCAGCAGCCACACCAGCACGGCGAGCGCCGCCGCCGTCCAGGCCTGGGCCCGCCACGGCTGCATGAAGCGCTCTTCGCTGACGCCCGCATAGACGACGAAAGGCCAGGCATCCAGCGCCAGGTAGGCGGTGGTGCGCACCTGGCCGTCCACGGCCGCGCGCGAGCTGAAGCTGCCTTCCTGCGGGTTGGCTGCCACGCGGGCCTTCAGCCCGGCGGAGACGGTGGTGTCGCCCGGCTGGCCCTGTGTCGCACTGCCCGGGGACACTCGCGCCACCAGCCGCAGGTCGTCGCGTCGCAACGTGATGGCGTCCAGCGCCTCGAGCCGGTAGCGGGCGAACAGGCGGCGGAAGTGGTCGGCGCCGACGCTGACGTAGAGCACGCCCGCGAATTGACCCCCGCGATGCACCGGCCTCACGAAGGCCATCACCCAGTTGCCCGACACGCGGGACCGCAGCGGCCCCGCGACAATGGTGCGCGGCTGTGCGGAAGCGCGGGCCTGCTGGAAGTAGTCGCGGTCGGACACCTGCGCCGGCGCGCCGGCCGGCAGCGCCGTGCCCCAGCGCACCTGGCCCTGCGCGTCCGCCAGGCGCAGGGCCTCGATGTCGCCCAGCAGCCGATAGCGCGCCAGCAGCACGTCGTTGATCAGCCCATCGGGCGCATCGCCGCCGGCCGGCAGCCGCTCGATCTCGGCAGCGGTCGCCTGGATGACGGCGTCGATGCGGTCGAACTCGCTCTCGACGTTCAGCTTGGCCACGGCCGCGAGGCCGGTCGCCACGTCGCGGGCCTGGCCCTGGTAGGACCGCAGCGAGGCCCCGAGCACCTGCCAGAGCAGGCCGCACAACAGCACGGCAATGGCGACGTTGGCCACGAGCAGCCGGACCGCCACGCGCCGCCGCCCGCGGGCGCTGCGCTCGACGATGGCCTGGGGATCACTCAGCGGCATGGCGAAACACCTGCAACGCCATGCTGGCGCGGCTTCAAGCCGGGCGGGAACCGGGGATGGGATCCGTCGGCAGCATCACGTCGCCGCACTGCGCGCGGTGGCGCAGCGCATGGTCCATCAGCACCAGGGCCAGCATGGCCTCGGCGATGGGCGTGGCGCGGATGCCGACGCAGGGGTCGTGGCGGCCGAAGGTCTCCACGACGGCCGGGTTGCCGGCGCGGTCGATGCTGGCCTTGGGACTGCGGATGGAGCTGGTCGGCTTGATCGCGATGCTGGCCACGATGTCCTGGCCGGTGGAGATGCCGCCCAGCACACCGCCCGAGTTGTTGCTGGCGAAGCCTTCGCGGCTCAGCTCGTCGCCATGCTGCGTGCCGCGCTGCGACACGACGGCGAAGCCCTCGCCGATCTCCACGCCCTTGACGGCGTTGATGCCCATCAGCGCGTAGGCGATGTCGGCGTCCAGCTTGTCGAACAGCGGCTCGCCGAGGCCGACCGGCACGCCGGTGGCCTCGACGCGGATGCGCGCGCCGACGGAGTCGCCAGCCTTGCGCAGCGCGTCCATGTAGTCCTCGAGTTCCGCGATCTTGCTGGCATTGGCCGCGAAGAAGGGGTTGCCGGCCACGTGCTGCCAGCCCTCGAACGGGATCTCGATGTCGCCCAGCTGCGTCATGCAGCCGCGGAACTCGGTGCCGAATTTCTCGCGCAGCCATTTGCGCGCCACGGCGCCGGCGCCGACCATGGGTGCCGTCAGTCGTGCCGACGAGCGGCCGCCGCCGCGCGGGTCGCGCACGCCGTACTTGCGCCAGTAGGTGTAGTCGGCGTGGCCGGGGCGGAAGGTGTCGAGGATGTTGCCGTAGTCCTTGCTGCGCTGGTCGGTGTTCTCGATCAGCAGGCAGATCGGCGTGCCGGTCGTGACGCCTTCGTAGACGCCGGACAGGATCTTGACCGCGTCCGGCTCGTTGCGCTGCGTGACGTGGCGGCTGGTGCCGGGGCGGCGGCGGTCCAGCTCGGGCTGGATGTCGGCCTCGCTGAGGTGCAGGCCCGGCGGGCAGCCGTCGATGACGCAGCCGATGGCCGGCCCGTGGCTTTCGCCAAAGTTGGTGACGCGGAAGAGTTCGCCGAAGGTGCTGCCTGACATATCAGACCAATTTTAGGTGCGCCTAAACGCAAAAGCGGCCCCGCAAGGCCGCCTTCATGCGTTGCGAACCAGCTGCTCATGCCATCCGGCCTGCATGCCGGATGGCGTTCGGCAGGCGTCGGACAGCGCGCAGGCGCTGTCCTCGGTCCGGCCTCACAGCTTGGGCTCGGCCTCGGCGGCGTTCTCCTCGACCGGCCAGTCGCGGATATAGGCCTTGAGCATGCGGTTCTCGAAGTCCTGGCTGTCGACGACGGCCTTGGCCACGTCGTACAGCGAGATCACGCCCATCAGCGTCTTGCCGTTCAGCACCGGCATGTAGCGCGCATGGCGGCCCAGCATCATGCGGCGCACCTCGTCGATCTCGGTCTCGGGTGTGCAGGTCAGCGGCGCGTCGTCCATGACGGTGCGCACGATGGTCGAGCCGACCTCGCCGCCGTTCTTGACGACGGCCTGGATGACCTCGCGGAAGGTCAGCATGCCGACGAGGTCGCCATGCTCCATGACGACGAGCGAGCCGATGTCGCGCTCGGCCATGACGGCGATGGAGTCCTTCAGCGGCTCGTCGGGCGTGACGGTGAACAGGGTGCCGCCTTTGACACGCAGGATATCGACGACTTTCATAGGGGCCTCCAGAGATAACGCGGGATCAACATAGCACACATTATTCGCGTATCCACCCCATAGAAAACACCATGCCAGGGCCGCGCCGAAGCGCTTGAATGGGGCATGAGCGCCGACCGCTTCAGCCGCTTCGCGGACTTCTACCCCTTCTACTTGCGCGAGCACGGCGACCGCAGGAACCGGCGCCTGCATTTCATCGGCTCGACGCTGGTGCTCGTCTGCATCTGGCAGTTGTTGGCCACAGGCCACGCGGTGTGGGCGCTCAACGCGCTGCTGTGCGGCTATGGCTTCGCGTGGATCGGCCACTTCTTCTTCGAGAAGAACCGCCCGGCGACCTTCAAGTACCCGCTCTACAGCCTGATGGGGGACTGGGTCATGTATGCCGACATCTGGCGCGGGCGCATCAAGCTCTAGTTCCGCCAGGCCAGGCCGATGGCCGCCATCTGGCTGCCGGGCTTCTGCACCAACGGGCTGTCGGCGGCAGGCCCGAGCAGGCGGCTGGCGCCGACGGAGCCGAACACGAACCAGTGCTTGTCGAAGGTGTGCTTGAAGCCGACGCCGACCGACACGTCGCGCAGCCCGGCACCCGGCTCGTAGGCCGGCTTGCCGCTGGCGGCCACGGCGGAGGCCGGCACGCCGAAGTAGCTGCGCAGGTTCTGCGCATTGCCGGCCGACACGCCGACACCGGTCGTCCATTCCGTGGACTCGCTGCGGTAGAAGCGCCAGCCCAGGTCGACGCTGCCGACCAGGCCGCCCTGCCGGCCCAGCACGTCCTGCGACAGCGAGGCGCCGAGGTTCCAGTCGGGCGTCAGCGCGTAGTTGGCGTAGAGCTTGGCGCGCAGCGTGCGCTTCACGTCGGGCAGGCCGCGCGTCGTGTCGGCGTCGCCGCTGTCACGGCCGCTGTCCACGCGCAGCGACAGCCCGAGCCGCCAGCGCTCGCTTTCGACGAGCTGGGCGCTGGCCCCGTCGCCTGCACTGGTGCGGCCAAAGCCCAGCAGGGCGCTGCCGCCGCCCGAGGCGATGCGGATGCGGCCGAACCTGACCGCCCACACGGGCCGCAGCCGCGCCTTGTACCGGCTAGCGCCGTCGTATTCCGGGCTGAACGACACGGCGGCACCAAGCAGGTAGCGGACGTCGTCGTCCGGGTCCTGCGCGGCTTGTGCCGACGCAGTGGCACATGAAGCCAGCACGGCGGCCGCGAAGGCAGGCGGAATGGTTCTCATGCGCCCAGCCTAGCAGCGCGGCGTGAGCGCAGGCTGTCAGGCAGGCCGCAATTCCCGTGTCAGATTCGACAGCATGTCGTCGACCATGGCGTCCAGGTCGTACTTCAGCGCCCAGCCCCAGTCGGCGCTGGCCGCGCTGTCGTCGATGCGCTGCGGCCAGCTCGCGGCGATCGCCTGGCGGAAGTCGGGCACGCAGTCCATCGTGAATTCGGGCAGCCGGCGGCGGATGCTGGCCGCGATGCCTTCGGGCGTGAAGCTGACGCCGGCAAGGTTGTAGCTGCCGCGCTGTTTCACCTGACCGGCCGGTGCGTTCATCAGCTCGATGGTGGCGCGCAGCGCATCGGGCATGTACATCATCGGCAAGGCCTGGTCCGCCTCGAGGAAGCAGGTGTAGCGACCCTCCTTGATGGCGGCGTGGAAGATCTCGACGGCATAGTCCGTCGTGCCGCCGCCGGGCGGCGTCTTCCAGCTGATGAGGCCGGGGTAGCGCAGGCTGCGCACGTCCACGCCGTGCTTGGCGTGGTACCAGGCGCACCAGCGCTCGCCGGCCAGCTTGCTGATGCCGTAGACGGTGGTCGGGTCCATGACCGTCGTCTGCGGCGTGTCGACGGCCGGCGTGTTCGGGCCGAAGGCGGCGATGGAGCTGGGCCAGAAGATGCGGTCCAGCTTCTCGTGCCGGGCCAGCTCCAGCACATTGAGCAGGCCCTTCATGTTCAGGTCCCAGGCCCACATCGGATGCTTCTCGCCGTTGGCCGACAGCGCCGCGGCGAGGTGATAGACCTGCGTGATCTTGTGGCGCTTGACTATTGTTGTCAGCGCGCCGGCGTCGGTCACGTCCAGCATCTCGTGCTTGAGCGTGGGCACGCGGCCTTGCGGGCTGAGGTCGCTGGTGACGACGGCGTCATTGCCGTGCAGCCTGGCAAGCTCCGTCGCCAGTTCGGTGCCGATCTGGCCATTCGCGCCAATGATGAGGATCTTCATTTGACGATCCCCAGCTCACGGCCGGCCTGGGCGAAGGCGGCGACGGCCTTCTCCAGATGCTCGCGCTCGTGCACGGCCGACACTTGCACGCGGATGCGTGCCTGGCCCTTGGGCACGACCGGGAAGAAAAAGCCCACCGCGTAGATGCCCAGTTCCAGGATGCGCTGGCTGAGCTGCTGCGCCTTCACCGCGTCGTAGACCATGATGGGCACGATGGGGTGGGTGCCGGGCTTGATCTCGAAACCGGCCGCCTGGATGGCTTGGCGGAAGTACGCCGTGTTGGCTTCGAGCTTGTCGCGCAGCTGAGTCGAACCTTCCAGCAGGTCCAGCACGGCCAGCGACGCGCCGGCGATGCTGGGGGCCAGCGTGTTGCTGAACAGATAGGGCCGTGAGCGCTGGCGCAGCAGCTCGACGACCTCCCTGCGCGCGGCCGTGAAGCCACCCGAGGCGCCGCCCAGCGCCTTGCCGAAGGTCCCCGTGATGATGTCGATCTTGCCGAACACGCCGCGGTGCTCGGCCGTGCCGCGGCCGGTCTTGCCCATGAAGCCGCTGGCGTGGCATTCGTCGATGCCGAGCAGCGCGTCGTAGCGGTCGCACAGCGCGCGGATCTTGTCGAGCTGCGCGATGGTGCCGTCCATCGAGAAAACGCCGTCGGTGAAGACCAACGTGAAGCGCGCGCCCTTGTCCTTCGCTTCCTTCAGGCAGCGCTCAAGGTCATCGAGGTTGTTGTGCTCGTAGCGCCAGCGCTGCGCCTTGCACAGGCGGATGCCATCGATGATGGACGCGTGGTTCAGCGCGTCGCTGATGACGGCGTCCTGCTCGCCCAGCAGCGGCTCGAACAGGCCGCCGTTGGCGTCGAAGGCGGCGGCGTAGAGGATGGCGTCCTCGCAGCCGACGAAGCGGGCGATGCGCTGCTCCAGTTCCTTGTGCAGGTCCTGCGTGCCACAGATGAAGCGCACCGACGACAGGCCGAAGCCGTGCGTGCGCAGCGCCTCGTGCGCGGCGGCGATGACGTCGGGGTGGGACGACAGCCCGAGGTAGTTGTTGGCGCAGAGGTTGATGACTTCGCGGCCATCGGTCGTCTGCACGACGGCGCCCTGCGGCGTTGTGATGATGCGCTCGGACTTGTAGAGGCCGGCGGCGCGGATGCCATCCAGTTCGGTTTGCAGATGGCTATGGAAGGCCTGGCTCATGGCCGCTCTCCTGGTGCACAATTCGTTAAATTGAACATGTTCGATATATCGAACATTCGTGCAGTATCTGAAAAACGTCTACCCCGGTCAAGCATGAACATGGACACCGAACCGCCGCGTGTCGGCGCTGCGCTGCAGGCGCTGCGCAACAACCGGGGCCTGTCGCTGGATGATCTCTCCAAGCGGGCTGGCGTCAGTAAGTCGATGTTGTCGCAGATCGAGCGCAACCAGGCCAACCCGACGGTCGCCGTGGTCTGGCGGCTGGCCAATGCGCTCGGTGTGGAGATGGGCGAGCTGCTGGGCGCGGAGCGCGCCGCGACGCCCGCCATCGAGACGGTGCCGTCGCACGCCACGCCGGGGCTCACCAGCCCGGACGCCCTGTGCAAGCTGCGCATCCTCGGGCCCATCGAGCTGGCGGGTCAGTTCGAGTGGTACGAGCTGAGCGTGCAGCCTGGCGGCGTGCTGGATTCGCAGGCGCATGAGCCCGGCTCGCGCGAGCACCTCAGCGTGCTGACCGGCAGCCTCGAAGTGACGGCGCAAGGCGTGACGAGCAGGCTCAAGGCCGGCGAGACGGCGCGTTATGCGGTGGACGGGCCGCACGCGATACGCAACCCTGGCAAGTCGGCAGCCACGGCGCTGCTGGTGGTGCTGCACCCGTAGACTCTTGCGGGTCTTTTCAAGGAGCCCGCTGATGCTGTACCGTCGTTCCGCCTTGGCCGCTCTGGCCGCCCTGCCCTTTGCCGCGCAGGCGCAAGACAAGACCATCAAGCTGCTCGTCGGCTTCCCGGCCGGCGGCGGCACCGACGCCATCGCGCGGCTGCTGGGCGAGGCGCTGCAGGCGTCGCTGGGCACACCGGTCATCGTCGACAACAAGCCCGGTGCGGGCGGCCAGATCGCGGCCCAGGCGCTGAAGGCCGCGGCGCCCGACGGCACGACCTTCTTCGTCAGCCACGACCACACCATCTCCATCCTGCCGCTGGTGCTGAAACACCCGGGCTTCGATCCGGCGAAGGACTTCATCCCGGTGGCCGGCTTCGCGACCTTTGCCAATGCGTTCGCGCTGTCCAGCGGCACGCCGGCCGCCAGCCTGCCGGACTACCTCGCGTGGGTGAAGAAACAAGGTGGACAGGGCAATGTCGGCGTGCCGGCACCGGCCTCGGTGCCCGAGTTCCTCGTCAAGCTGCTGGGCGAGAAGAACGGCCTGGCGCTGCAAAGCGTGCCCTACCGCGGCAGCGCGCCGATGGTGGCCGACATGCTGGGCAACCAGATCAGCGCCGGCGTGGGCTCGGTGCCCGACCTCATCGTCAATCACCAGCAGAAGAAGCTGCGCATCGTGGCCGTCATGGGCCAGCAGCGCCAGGGCGTGCTGCCCGAGGTGCCGACCTTCGCCGAGCTGGGGCTGGCCGGTTTCGAGGACCTGCCCTACTACGGCCTGTTCGCGCCGGCCGGCACGCCGCCGGCCGTCGTGGAGCGCTTCTCCAACGCGCTGGCCGGCGTCATCTCGCAACCGGGCGTGAAGGCGCGGCTGACGGAGCTGGGCCTGTCGGTCGGCATGATGACGTCGGCCCAGTTGGCTGCGCGCGAACGCGCCTACTCGGCGACCTGGGCGCGCATCATCAAGGCTGGCGGTTTCCAGCCTCAGTAGGGTCCGCAGACCCTAGCAACTGGTCCAGCGTCAGCCTGGACCAGTCGCCCTTTACCCAGAGATTGCCTAGCAGGCCCTCGCGCTCGGCCAGGAAGGCGGCCAGCAGCGGCGCGGCCAGCGCGCGCTCCGGCGAGCACAGCAGCACCAGGCGCTGGGCGCCCTCTTCCTCCAGCCGGCCTATCCAGTCCATGGCGAGCAACTTGTCGATGATGGGCGCCAGCTGCAGCGGGTCGACCCGCAAGGCGCCGGCCAGCGCCAGGTTCGACAGACCCTGCCGGCCGGCCTCCCGCACGCGCCACAGCTCGCGCAGCACTTCCAGCGCCAGCGCCATCGGCTGGCCCGGCCCGTTGGGCCGCAGGTGCAGCCGGCCCGTCAGACTGGGCGTGTTGGCAGCCAGGATGGCGCCGAGCAGCACGATGACCCAGCCGAGATAGACCCAGACGAGGAAAACCGGCACGGTGGCAAATGCGCCGTAGAGCGTCGAGTAGGTCGGCACCTTCTTCACATACCAGGCCAGCAGCGACTTCGCGATGGCGAAGCCGATGGACACGAAGGCCCCGCCCAGCAGCGCATGGCGCCAGCGCACGTGGGTGTTGGGCACGTAGTGGAACAGCCCGGCCATGGCCAGGCCCAGCAGCAGGATGTCGGCACCGCCCAGCAGCGTCGTCACGCTGCCGGGCAGCTTGGTGATGAGGCCCTGGCCGGCGCTGACGGCATAGCTGGTCAGCGTAAGGCTGCCGCCCAGCAGCAGCGGTCCCAGCGTCAGCGCGGCCCAGTAGACGAGCACGCGCTGGGCCATCGGCCGCGGCCGCTGCACGCGCCAGATCGCGTTGAGCGTGCGGTCGATGGTGAGCATCAGCGCCAGGGCGGTGACGCCCAGCACGACGAGGCCGACGACGCCCAGCTTGTTGGCCTTGGCTGCGAACTGCGTCAGCGACGCCAGCACCGGCTTGGCGATGTTCGGCGGGATCAGGCTCTTCAGGAAATACTGCTCCAGCGCCGCCTGGAAGTTGGAGAACATCGGGAAGGCCGTGAACACGGCCAGCATCACCGTCAACAGCGGGACGAGTGAAATGAGCGTCGTGAACGTGAGGCTGCCGGCCGTCAGGCCCAGCTTCTCCTCGCGAAAGCGCTGGCGGAAGGTCTGCAGCGTCTGCAGCCAGGGCCAGGCCAGCAGGTCGGCGATGAAGTCGTTCGCGAAGGCGATGGGGTTGCGCGCCAGCGGCGCATCGGGATCGGCGGGCGGCGTGTCTACCGCGGTGGCGGGCGGGGGTGTCGAGGACATGGCTTCTATGATGCCGCAGCTATGTCCACCGCCCCCCAAAGAACCGAGCCCACACCCGTCGAGCGCCTGTCGCGCAACGTCGCGCTGGCGGCCACCGTCGCGCTGATCCTGCTGTGCCTGGCCTGGGAGCTGTGGCTGGCGCCGACCGGCCGCGGCACGCTGGCCGTGAAGGCACTGCCGCTGCTGGCGGCGCCGTTCGGCTTGTGGCGCTATCGCATGTACACCTACCGCTGGGTCGCCCTCGTGATCTGGCTCTACGTGATGGAAGGCCTGGTGCGCTCGACCAGCGAGGGCGGGCTCGGGCAATGGATGGCGCTCGCCGAGGTCGTGTTGAGCGTCGTCATCTTCATCGCCTGCACGGCACAGATCCGCCGGCGCTTGGCGGCGGCGAAGGTTGCATGAATTTTCTTGATGCACTGCGCGGGCAACTCGGAGAGGCCGGGTTGCTGACCAGCGGCGACTTGGCGCGCTACGAGAACGACTGGCGCAAGCGCTATGTCGGCCGTGCGCTCGCCGTGGCGCGGCCCGCGTCGACCGAAGAAGTCGCCGCGGTCATGAAGCTCTGCCACCAGCACCGCGTGGCCGTCGTGCCGCAGGGCGGCAACACGGGCCTGGTGGGTGGTTCGACGCCGGACGACAGCGGCACACAACTCGTGCTGAGCCTGTCGCGCATGAAGCGCGTGCGCGGCGTCGACGTCGCCAACGCCAGCCTCACGGCCGAGGCCGGCTGCGTGCTGTCCGACGTGCAGTCGGCCGCAGGCGAGGCAGGCCTGCTGTTCCCGCTCAGCCTCGCGGCCGAAGGCTCGTGCACGCTGGGCGGCAACCTCGCGACGAATGCGGGCGGCACGCAGGTGCTGCGTTATGGCAATGCGCGCGAGTTGTGCCTGGGGCTGGAGGTGGTGACGGCGACCGGCGACATCTGGCACGGCCTGTCGGGCCTGCGCAAGGACAACACCGGCTACGACCTGCGCGACCTCTTCATCGGCAGCGAGGGCACGTTGGGCGTCATCACGGCCGCGACGATGAAGCTCTACCCGCAGCCCCGGGAACGCCTCACCGCGCTGGCCGCCTGCGCCTCGATGGACGAAGCCGTCGCGCTGCTGGGCCTGGCGCGTGAGCGGGCCGGCGACGCGCTGACCGGCTTCGAGGTCATGAGCCGTGCCGCGCTCGACCTGCTGGCGCGCGAGCTGCCGCAGTTGGCGCAGCCGCTCGGCCGCGCCGCGTGGACCGTGCTGCTGGAACTGGCCGACGCTGAAAGCGCCGAGCATGCGCGCAGCGTGTTCGAAGGGCTGCTGGAAGCCGCCTTCGAGCGCGACATCGTGCAGGACGCCGCCATCGCGCAGAACATCGCGCAGGCCCGGTCCTTCTGGCATCTGCGCGAGTCCATCCCGCTGGCGCAGGCGCAGGCGGGGCTGAACATCAAGCACGACATCTCGCTGCCGGCCTCGAGCATTCCGGGCTTCGTCAGCGACATGGATGCGGCGCTTGAAGCCTATATGCCCGGCATCGCGGTCATCAATTTCGGCCACCTGGGCGACGGCAACCTGCACTACAACGTGCAGGCACCGGCCGGCGTCGTGGCCGCCGAGTTCTTGGCCACGCACGAGGCGGCCATCAACGCGATGGTCTACGACGCCGTGCAGCAGCGCGGCGGCTCGATCTCGGCCGAGCACGGCATCGGCCGGCTCAAGCGCGAGGAGCTACAGCGCCGCAAGGACCCGACGGCCCTCGCGCTGATGCGCTCGATCAAGCGGGCACTCGACCCGCTCGACCTGCTCAACCCTGGGCGGCTGGTGTGACCGTCACGCGGCGGCCGGTGGCAAACCGACCGGCCTTGACGATGAGGCGGAACACGAAGCGCACCATCACCAGCGCCAGGATGGCCTCGAGCAGCGTCAGCACGAAGGCGCCCACCGCGGTGAAGCGCGGCACGCGGCGGCGGAACTTGGCCAGCGCGCCGTCACGGGCGAGCTCGATGCTGTCGTAGAAGGTCGGCACGATCAGCAGTGTCAGCAGCGTCGACGTGATCGTGCCGCCGATGATGGCCACGGCCATCGGGCGGTAGAACTCGCCGCCCTCGCCCACGCCGATGGCCACCGGCATCATGCCGGCGATCAGCGCCAGCGTCGTCATCAGGATGGGCCGGAAGCGCTTGCGGCCCGCATGCATCAGAGCCTCCTCGCGGTCGATGCCCGCCCTCTCCTCCTGGCGCGTCGCGTCCAGCAGCAGGATGGCGTTCTTGGCGACCAGGCCCATCAACATGATGACGCCGATGAGGCTCATCAGGTTCAGCGTGCCCTTGGTGAGGATCAGCGCCAGCACGACGCCGATCAGGCTCAGCGGCAGCGACAGCATGACGGCCAGCGGCGCCGTGAAGCTGTTGAACTGGATGACGAGCACGAAGTACATCAGCGCGATGCCGGACAGCAGCGCCGTGATCATGGCCGTGAAGACGACCTGCTGGTCCCGTGCGGCGCCGGCCAGCTCGATGCCGAAGCCGGGCGGGAAGGCTATCTTCTCGGCCAGCTTCTTGGCCTCGGCGGTGATCTCGCCCGACGAACGACCCTGCGCGTTGGCGCTGACGGTGATGGTGCGCTTGCCGTCGCCGTGCTGGATCTGGCCCGGGCCCTTGCCCATGGTGACCGTGGCGATCTGGTCCAGCGGCACCATGCGGTTGGTGCCGCTGACGGCGATCGGCAGGCGCTCGATGTTGGCGGCGTCGACGCGGTCGCTGGGGTGCAGGCGGATGGCCACGTCGCGGGCTTCGCCGGTCGGGTCGATCCAGTCGCCAGCCTCGACGCCGGCGAAGGCCACGCGCAGCGCCTGGGCCGCGTCGTTGACCGAAATGCCCATCTGGTTGGCCAGGCCGCGGTCCAGCTCGATCTGCAGTTCGTTCTGCGGATCCTGCTCGGAGTAGCCGATGTCGACCGCGCCCTTGATGCCGGCCATGGTCTTCTGGAAGTCCTGCGTGATTTGCTGCAGGCGGCGCGTGTCCGTGCCGTAGAAGCGGATCTGCACGGGTTTCTGCGCGCCGTTGTTGAGGTCGTCGAGCACGACGTATTCGGCACCGACGAGGCGGCTGACCTTTTCGCGCAATTCCTTGGCGATGTCGGCCGCGGAGCGCTGGCGTTCGGTGCTCTTGCCGATGTCGACGTAGATGCGGCCGCCGGCGGCGTTCGGGTAGGCTGTCGTCGCCTTGGTCTCCTTCAAGGTCGAGGCCAGCGCGGCAGCGGCATCGAGCTTGAGCTTGGAGTAGTCCAGGCTGCTGGACGCCGGGCTGCGCACCTCGATGGCCAGGAAGCCGGCATCGGACGCCGGCAGGAAGCTGGAGCCACCGACGGCAATCTGCAGCCCGATCGCGCCGACGAAGCTCAGCACCGCGAACGCGGCCATCCAGCGGCGGTGGTGAAGCGCCCAAGCGATGACGTGGCCATAGCCGTTGGCGACGCCGTCGAACCAGTGGTTGAAGCGCTCCAGCAGCCTGCCGAAGCCCTTCTTGGGCTGCTCGTGGTAGCCCGGGGGATCGCCCCAGTAGGCCGACAGCATGGGGTCGAGCGTGAAGCTGATGATCAGCGACACGATGACGGAGGCGACGACGGTCAGCGCGAAGGGCTTGAACCACTGCCCCGGGCCATTGCCCATGAAGGCGACGGGCACGAAGACGGCGACGATGGCGAAGGTCGTCGCCGCGACGGCCAGGCCGATCTCGGCCGTGCCCTCGCGCGCCGCCGTCACGCGGTCACTGCCGCGCTCCATGTGGCGCACGATGTTCTCGCGCACCACGATGGCGTCGTCGATGAGCACGCCGATGGCCAGCGACAGGCCCAGCAGGCTCATGAAGTTCAGCGAGAAGCCCATCAGCCAGACGGCGATGAAGGCGGCCAGCACGGACGTGGGCAGCGACAGCGCGGTGATCAGCGTGGAGCGCCAGCTGTTGAGGAAGGCATAGACGACGAAGATGGTCAGCGCGGCGCCGAAGACCAGCGCGTCGGTCACGTTGTGCAGGCTGTTCTCGGCGTCCTTGCCGCCGTCCTGCGTGATCTCCAGCGTCGTGCCCTTGGGCAGGTCCTTCTCGATCTCCTTGAGCAGCTTGCGCGAGTCGTTGGCGACGCTGACGGTGGACGCGTCGCGCGAGCGCGTGATGGAGATGCCGACATTGGGCCGGCCGTTGCGCAGCGAGTAGCCGGTCATCTCGGCAAAGCCGTCCTTGACCTCGGCGACCTGGCCGAGGCGGATGACCTGGCCCGCATTGCGCTTGATGATCATCTGCTCGAACTCGGCCGGCGACTCCAGGCGGCCCAGCAGGCGGATGCTCTGGTCCTCCAGCGCGCCGCGCACCTTGCCAACGGGGGCGGTCGTGTTCTGCGCGCGCACGGCATTCAGCACCTCGGTGACGGAGACGCCGAACTCGCGCAGCTTCTCGGCGCGCAGCAGGATGGACAGCTCGCGCCTGAGGGCGCCATTGACGGTCACGGTCGACACGCCGGTGACGCCGCGGAAGCGCTCGGCCAGCTTGTCTTCGGCCAGGCGGCTGAGCTGGGCGTGCGTCAGCGTCGTGCTGGACAGCGACAGCTGCAGGATGGGCTGGGAGTTGGGATCGGCGCGCGTGATGATGGGCTCGCGGATCTCGGTCGGCAGCTTGTAGCGCACCGAATTGATCGAGTTGCGCACCTCGTCGGCGGCCTCGATCATGTTCTTCGAGAAGTCGAACACCAGCACGATGGTGGCGCTGCCTTCGCGCGACGTGGAGTTGGAGCGGTCAACGCCCGAGATGCTCTGCAGCGCCTTCTCGATGCGGTTGACGACCTCGCGTTCCACCGTCTCGGGCGACGCGCCGGGGTAAGGGATGTTGATGACGAGCACCGGCGGCTCGACCTCGGGGAACTGGTTGACCTTGAGCTTGGACAGCGCCAGCAGGCCCACCAGCATCAGCCCGATGACGAGCACGACCGTCGCGACGGGCCGGCTGATGCTGAAGTTGGAGAGGAACATCGAAGAGCCTCCTGCGGTTTACTTGCTGGCCGTCGTCGTGGCCGGCACGGCCGAGGCCGCGCCGGCACCCGCGGCGACACGCTGCACGGGGGCACCGTCGACGAGGCTGCTCGTCGGCGCGCGCAGCACCTCGTCGCCCAGCGCCAGGCCCGAGGCGATGACGACTTCGCCGCGGCGGTCGTCGCGCTCGCCGAGCGTGACGGGCACCTTCTTCAGCTGCGTGCCGGCGACCTTCCAGACGAAGGCGCTGTCGCCCTGGCGCTGCACCGAGCCCTCGCTGAGCACCAGCGCCTTGTGGTCCGCGCTCTCGACGCGGCCTTCGGCATAGAGGCCCGAGACCTGTGGCGCCTTGGCGCGGTCGTTGAACTCGGCGATGAGCTCGACCTGGCGCGTCGTCGCGTTGGCGGCCGCGTCGATGCGCGCCAGCCTGCCGCGGAACTCGGTGTCGCCGAAGCCGTTGATGCGGAAGGCGACCGGCTGGCCGAGCTTGATTTCGCCGAGGCGGTCGGCGGAGACCTGGCCCTCGAAGCGCATGGAGGCGGGGTCGATGACCTTGACCAGTTCGCGGCCGACCTGCACGGTGTCGCCGACCGAGGTCTTGCGTTCGCTGACGACACCGTCGAACGGTGCGCGCACCTCGGTGCGCGAGACCTGCTGGCGCGCCGTGACCACGCGGGCCTTGGCGGCGGCCAGTTCGCTCTGCGCGGCGTTGCGGCGCACTTCGGCGTCTTCCAGGCCTTGCATGGAGATCATGCCCTGCTGGTTCAGCGTCTTCTGGCGGGCCAGCACGCGCTCGGTCTGCTCGAAGCTCTGCTGCGCGGCGCGCAGGGCTTCCTCGGCGGAAGTCAGGCTGTCGCGGATGGCCGTCGGGTCGAGGCGGATGATGAGATCACCCGCGCGCACACGCTCGCCGTTGTCCTTGGCCACCTGCAGCACGACGGCGGCCACCTCGGCGCGCAGGTCGGCGCGGCGCGCCGGCTGGATGGCGCCGGTGATGACGGGCGCACCGATGAGGCCGCTCTGGCCGACCTGGCGCAGATCTTCGGGCGCCAGCAGCAGCGGCGCGGCCGGCTTGGCAGCGGCCTTGGCCTCGTCGGGCTTGCCTCCCTTGCCGCAGGCGGTGAGGGCCAGAGCCAGGGTCAGGGCGGTCAGGATCGGCGTTGCACGCGTCATGGAGAAGCTTTCTTCAGACAAGGTCAGGCGGCGAAAACGCCGGAGCTTAACGTTCTGACACGACTTCGCCAGAGGTCATGCACCCAAGTGCATCCGGCGCGGGGAGAGCTCGCCCGAAGCGGCCGCGTTCAGGCGGCTTGCCAGTCCAGCGTCCAGCCGCCCTGCTGCCAGCGCTGCAGCCACAGCAGGCCGATCAGCGTCTTCGCATCGGTGAGCTCACCGTGGGCGGCCATGCGGTCGAGATCGTCGACCGTGTGCGTGACGAGTTCGAGGAACTCGCCGTCATCCAGCTTCTGCTCGCCGCGCGTCAGGCCGCGCGCGAAGTAGATGTGGATGCCTTCGTCGGAGTAGGCGATGGCGTTGTGCAGCACGCCGGCATGGGCCCATTCGGCGGCGCTGTAGCCCGTCTCCTCCAGCAGCTCGCGCTGGCCGCAGACGAGCGGCTGCTCGCCGGCGTCGAGCTTGCCGGCCGGGAACTCCAGCATCACGCGGCCCATCGGGTAGCGGTACTGGCGTTCCATCAGCAGGCGGCCATCGTCCAGCAGCGGCACGACCATGACGGCGCCGGGATGGCGGATGTATTCACGGTGGGAGGTCTGGCCGTCGGGCAGCGCGACCTTGTCGCGGCGCACGTCGAGGAAGTGGCCGCGAAAGACCTGGGTGCTTTCGAGCGGACGCTCGATCAGGTGGTCATCAGCCTCGGTCACGGCGCAGATACCTCCAGACGAAGCCGGGAAAACCCAGAGTTATGAAGAGGCAGGACGCTGCCGCGTAGAACTCCCACCCTTGCGCGTGGCGCTGGCCGATGCGGGCTTCCAGCATCGAGCCGAGCGCGAAGGTCAGCGCGGCCATCAGCAGCAGTTCCAGCAGGCGCCACCCCACCGCCTTGGGCGCGCGGAGTGGACCGACGAGCAGCAGGCGTTCGTTGAAGTAAGGCAGGTTGGCCGCGATGACGGCCACGGCGAGGACCAGCCAGACGCCGGTGGATTGGTCCATCGCCAGTCCGGTTTAAGTTGCCAGAGCCTGGCGGATGGCGACCTTGCACAGTTCCAGCAGACCGCCGGGCAGCAGGCCGAAGACCAGCACGGCAGCGCCGTTCAGCGTCATGACGAAGCGGACGTCGCCGGGCGCGACCAGCGGGGCCGTGTCGGTGGGCGCATCGAACCACATCACCTTGACGACGCGCAGGTAGTAGAAGGCACCGATCAGCGACACGACGACGGCGAAACCGGCCAGCCACAGGTAGAAGGACTGATCCGTGGCCACCAGCGCCTGCAGCACGGCGAGCTTGGCGTGGAAGCCCACCGTCGGCGGCACGCCGGCCAGCGAGAACATGAACATCGTCATGACCAGCGCAAACCAGGGGCTGCGCTTGGCGAGGCCGGCGAGGTCCTTGATCTCCTCGGCCTCATGGCCCTGGCGCGACAGCAGGATGACCATGCCGAAGGTGCCCAGCGTCGTCAGCACATAGGTGACGACATAGAACATCGCCGAGCTGTAGGCGTTGCCGCCCCAGGCGGTGCTCGCGTTGACGACGCCGGCCGTCATGCCGAGCAGCATGAAGCCCATGTTGGCGATGGTCGAGTAGGCCAGCATGCGCTTGAGGTTGCTCTGCGCGATGGCCGCCAGGTTGCCGATCAGCAGCGACATGACGGACAGCACGACCAGCATTTGCTGCCAGTCCACGGCCAGGCCGATCATGCCTTCCACGAGCAGGCGCACGGTGATGGCGAAGGCGGCCAGCTTGGGCGCGCCGCCGATCATCAGCGTGACGGCCGTCGGGGCGCCTTGGTAAACGTCCGGCACCCACATGTGGAAGGGCGCAGCGCCGAGCTTGAAGGCCAGGCCCGCGACGACGAAGACGGTGCCGAAGACAAGCACGGCCTTGTTGGGGATGCCCTGGGAGATGACCTTGAAGACTTCGGGGATGCTCAGCGAGCCAGTGGCGCCGTACATCATCGACAGGCCGTACAGCAGGAAGCCGCTGGCCAGCGCGCCGAGGACGAAGTACTTCATCGCGGCTTCGGTGGACACCGCATGGTCGCGGCGCAGCGCAACGAGGGCGTACAGCGACAGGCTCATCAGCTCGAGGCCGAGGTAGATGACCAGGAAGTTGTTGGCCGACAGCATGACGCTGATGCCCAGCAGCGCGAACAGGCTGAGGATGAAGAGCTCGCCCTTCAGCATCTCGCGCGAGGCGGCATAGGGGCGTGCGTAGACCAGCGTGATCAGCGTGGCCAGGCAGGCGAAGCCGGCCAGCAGATGGCCCATCGGGTCGGCGACGACCATGTCCTGCATGGCATAGGTCGTCAGTCCGGCGTCGAAGTAGGCGAAGTGCATGCCGCCGACGACAACCAGCGTCAGCTGGGTCAGCCAGTAGGTCGGGCGGCGCTGCTCGTCGGTGACCCACAGGTCCACGAGGGCCACCACGCAGCCCATCGCCAGCAGCAGGATTTCGGGATAGATCGCGAGCCAGTTCATGTCGTTCATTGTTTTGCCTCAGCTCGCCATCAGGCCGGGATCTTGCTCGTCGCGACGTGCTTGAGCAGGCCGTCGACGGACTGGTGCATCACGTCCGTGAAGGGCTTCGGGTAGAGGCCCATGTAGAGCGTGGCGATGGCCAGCGCGGCCAGCATGATGAATTCGCGCAGGTTGATGTCGGTCAGCGCGCGGACGTCGTCGTTGGCGATGTCGCCGAAGTAGACCCGCTTGACCATCCACAGCGTGTAGGCCGCGCCGAAGATCAGCGCCGTGGCGGCGATGCCGCCGAGCCAGAAGTTGTGCTGCACGGTGCCCAGGATGACCATCCACTCGCCGACGAAGCCGGCCGTGGCGGGCAGGCCGCAGTTGGCCATGCCGAAGAACACGGCGAAGGCGGCGAACTTCGGCATGGTGTTGACGACACCGCCGTAGGACGCGATCTCACGCGAGTGCACGCGGTCGTAGAGCACGCCGATGCACAGGAACATGGCGCCCGACACGAAGCCGTGGGAGATCATCTGCACGAGGCCGCCGGACACGCCGAGCTCGTTGAAGATGAAGAAGCCCAGCGTCACGAAACCCATGTGGGCGATGGACGAATAGGCCACCAGCTTCTTCATGTCCTTCTGCACCAGCGCGACGAGGCCGATGTAGACGACGGCGATCAGCGACAGCGCGATGATGAGCCAGGCCCAGTGGTGGGCAGCGTCGGGCGCGATGGGCAGCGAGAAGCGCAGGAAGCCGTAGCAGCCCAGCTTCAGCATGATGGCCGCCAGCACGACGGAGCCGCCGGTGGGCGCCTCGACGTGGGCATCGGGCAGCCAGGTGTGCACCGGCCACATCGGCACCTTGACCGAGAAGGCCGCCAGGAAGGCGAAGAACAGCCAGGTCTGCGCGCCCATGGGCAGCGGCAGTTGGTGCCAGGTCGGGATGTCGAAGCTGCCGCCGGCCTTGGTGTAGAGGTAGAGCAGCGCGATCAGCATCAGCAGCGAACCGGCCAGCGTGTACAGGAAGAACTTGAAGGCCGCGTAGACGCGGTTCGGGCCGCCCCAGACGCCGATGATGATGTACATCGGGATCAGCGTGGCCTCGAAGAACACGTAGAACAGCATGCCGTCCAGCGCGCAGAACACGCCCACCATCAGGCCCGACAGGATCAGGAAGGCGCCCAGGTACTGGTTGACGCGCGTCTCGATCACTTCCCATGCGGCGATGACGACGATGATGGTGATGAAGGCCGTCAGCGGCACGAACCACATCGAGATGCCGTCCACGCCGAGGTGGTAGTGGATGTTGAAGCGCTCGATCCAGGGCTGGTTCTCGACGAACTGCATGGCAGCCGTCGAAGTGTCGAAGCCGGTGATCAGCGGGACGGTGACGAGGAAGCTCGCCACGGCCGCCACCAGCGCGAGCCAGCGCACGGCGTGCGCCTGCTCGTCACGGCCCAGGGCCAGCAGCAACGCGCCGCAGGCGATGGGTAGAAAAATCGCAAGACTCAGCAACATTCTTGTTCTCCGCCTCTCTCGTTCAGCCGCCGATGAGCGACTTGAACTGGGGCACGATGTAGGGCCACAGCTGCCATGTCATCAGGCCGGTCACGCCAAGGATCATGACGAGGGCGTACCAGTACAGGTAGCCGGTCTGCACACGGCGCACCAGGCCCGCGATGCCGCCGACCGTGGAGGCCGAGCCATTGATGATGAGGCCGTCGATGAGAGCGCCGTCGCCGCCCTTCCACAGCCCCGTGCCGATGAGGCGCGCGGCGCGGGCCAGGATGTTCTCGTTGATCCAGTCCATGAAGTACTTGTTCTCCAGGATGACGATCAACGGGCGCAGCACCTTGGCCAGCGTGGCGGGAATCTGCGGCGCGACCATGTAGAACACATAGGCCGTCACGACACCGCCCAGCGCCAGCCAGAACGGCAGCGTGGTCAGGCCGTGCAAGGCCATCGCGGCGGCGCCGTGGAACTCGTCGGCAAGCTCCTCCATCGCCGGATGGGCGTGCAGGTTGACGAAGATCGCGTCCTTGAAGAAGTCGCCGAACAGCATCGGCTGGATGGTCAGGAAGCCGATGACGACCGAGGGAATCGCCAGCAGCACCAGCGGCACCCAGACGACGGCGGGCGACTCGTGCGGCGTGTGCGCATGCGCATCACCGTGGCCATGGTCGTCGTCGTGATGGTCGTGCTCGCCCGGGAAGGGCTTGTGGTGGAAGTGCTCCTTGCCATGGAAGACGAGGAAGTACATCCGGAAGCTGTAGAAGGCCGTCACGAACACGCCGGCAATGACGGCGAAGTAGGCGAAGTGCGCGCCCGGCAGATGGCTGGCGTGCACGGCCTCGATGATCGAGTCCTTGGAGTAGAAGCCCGAGAACAGCGGCGTGCCGATCAGCGCCAGCGAACCCAGCAGCGACGTGATCCACGTGATGGGCATGTACTTGCGCAGGCCGCCCATGTTGCGGATGTCCTGGTCGTGGTGCATGCCGATGATGACGGAGCCCGCGCCGAGGAACAGCAGCGCCTTGAAGAAGGCGTGCGTCATCAGGTGGAAGACGGCGACCGAGTAGGCCGAGGCGCCCAGCGCGACGGTCATGTAGCCCAGCTGCGACAGCGTCGAGTAGGCGACGACGCGCTTGATGTCGTTCTGGATGATGCCCAGGAAGCCCATGAACAGCGCCGTGATGGCACCGATCACCATGACGAAGTTCAGCGCCGTGTCGCTCAGCTCGAACAGCGGCGACATGCGCGCCACCATGAAGATGCCGGCCGTCACCATCGTCGCGGCGTGGATCAGCGCGGAGATGGGCGTCGGGCCTTCCATGGAGTCAGGCAGCCACACGTGGAGCGGGAACTGCGCCGACTTGCCCATTGCACCGATGAAGAGGCAGATGCAGGCGACGGTCAGCAGCGCCCAGTCGGTGCCCGGGAACACCATCTTCGACAGGATCTCGGACTTGGCGAAGATCTCGGCGTAGTTCAGCGAACCACCGAAGGCCACCAGCAGGCCGATGCCGAGGATGAAGCCGAAGTCGCCGACCCGGTTCACCAGGAAGGCCTTCATGTTCGCGAAGATGGCGCTCTGCTTCTTGTACCAAAAGCCGATCAGCAGGTAGGACACCAGGCCCACCGCTTCCCAGCCGAAGAACAGCTGCAGCATGTTGTTGCTCATGACCAGCATCAGCATGCTGAACGTGAACAGTGAGATGTAGGAGAAGAAGCGCTGGTAGCCGTCGTCCTCTTCCATGTAGCCGATGGTGTAGATGTGCACCATCAGCGACACGAAGGTCACGACGACCATCATCATGGCCGTCAGGCCGTCGATGAGGAAGCCGACTTCCATCTTCAGCGGGCCGAGCAGCATCCACTCATAGACGGTGGCGTTGAAGCGCGCGCCGTCGACGGCGACGCTATACAGCGTCTGCGCCGACAGGATGAAGGCGATCAGCACGCCGAGGATGGTGACGATGTGCGAGCCGCGGCGGCCCACCGCCTTGCCGAAGAAGCCGGCGACGATGGCCCCCACCAGCGGCGCCAGCGGCACCGCGAGCAGCGTGTTTTGAGTCAGTTGTGCAGACATCTTGTTCTTAGCCCTTCAGCGCGTCGAGTTCCTCGACGTTGATGCTGGCCCGGTTGCGGAACAGCACGACCAGGATGGCCAGGCCGATGGCCGACTCGGCCGCCGCGACGGTCAGGATGAAGAACACGAAGACCTGGCCGTCCATATTGCCCAGGTAGTGGGAGAAGGCGACGAAGTTCAGGTTGACCGCCAGCAGCATCAGCTCGATGGCCATCAGCAGCACGATCAGGTTCTTGCGGTTCAAAAAGATGCCGATCACCGACAGCGCGAACAGCATCGCGCCCAGCGTCAGAAAATGTCCGAGGGTCAGTGCGCCGATCATGCCTGGCCTCCTTCGTTGGGTTGCGCAGGTGCGGCGACGGTCGGCGCCATCTTGACGATCTTCAGGCGGTCGGCCTTGGTGACCTTGACCTGCTCGGATGCGTCCATGGCGCGCGAGTCCTTGCGGCGGCGCAGCGTCAACGCGATGGCGGCGACGATGGCGACCAGCAGCAGCACGGCGGCGATCTGCAGCGGGTAGAGGTAGCTCGTGTAGATCTCGATGCCCAGCAGCTTGGTGTTGCCCAGCTTGACCTGCTCGGCCGTCAGTTGCGGGGCCTCGGACAGCTGGAAGCCGCCCATCAGCACGATGCCCATCTCGAAAGCGATCAGCGCGCCGATGACGGCCGCCACCGGCAGGTGCTTCCAGAAGCCCTCACGCAGGCTGTCCGTGTTCAGGTCCAGCATCATGACGACGAACAGGAACAGCACCATGACGGCACCGATGTAGACGAGGACCAGCGCGATAGCGAGGAACTCGGCCTTCAGCAGCATCCAGATGCAGGACGCCGTGAAGAACGACAGGATCAGGAACAGCGCGGCATGCACGGTGCTGCGCGCCGTGATGACACGGAACGAGCTCACCAGCAGGATGCCGGAGAAGACGTAGAAGAGGATGGTCGTGATGTCCATACGTATCCAGGCCAGCTAGGCTGGACCGCTGAGGCCGCGAGGCCCGCCAGCGATCAGCGGTACTTGGCGTCCGCCTCCTTTTGGGCCGCGATTTGAGGCTCGTACTTGTCACCGACTGCCAGCAGCATGTCCTTGGTGAAGTACAGGTCGCCGCGCTTCTCGCCGTGGTATTCGAAGATGCTCGTCTCGACGATGGAGTCCACCGGGCAGCTTTCCTCGCAGAAGCCGCAGAAGATGCACTTGGTCAGGTCGATGTCGTAGCGCGTCGTGCGGCGGCTGCCGTCGGCACGCACGTCGCTCTCGATGGTGATGGCCATCGCGGGGCAGACGGCCTCGCAGAGCTTGCAGGCGATGCAGCGCTCTTCACCGTTCTCGTAGCGGCGCAGCGCGTGCAGGCCACGGAAGCGCGGCGACAGCGGCGTCTTCTCTTCGGGGAACTGGACCGTGATGTTGCGCGACAGGAAGTGGCGCCCGGTGAGCTTCATCCCCTTGAGCAGTTCCCAGAGGAAGAAGGTCTTCGCGAAATTCGTGATTGCAGTCATGGTCGCCGCCTCACTTCCAGATGTTGAACGGCGTCTGCATCCAGGCACCGACAACGACCAGCCAGATCAGCGTGATGGGAATGAAGATCTTCCAGCCCAGACGCATGATCTGGTCGTAGCGGAAGCGCGGGAACGTGGCACGCACCCACAGGAACATCGTGACGACGACGAAGGTCTTGGCGAACAGCCAGAACCAGTTCCAGAACGCCATCGTCTGCTGGAAGAAGGCCGGCGTGTCCATGCCGAACAGGCTCCAGGACACCGGTGCGCTCCAGCCGCCCAGGAACATGACGACGGCCAGCGCCGACACCAGGATCATGTTGGCGTACTCGGCCAGGAAGAACATCGCGAACGACATGCCCGAGTACTCGATCATGTGGCCGGCGACGATTTCCGATTCGCCTTCGACGACGTCGAACGGGTGGCGGTTGGTTTCGGCCAGGCCCGAGATGAAGTAGACGATGAAGATGGGGAACAGCGGCAGCCAGTTCCACGACAGCAGGTTGATGCCATGCGACGCGAACCAGCCGCGCTCCTGCACCTGCACGACCTCGGTCATGTTCAGGCTGCCGGTCACCATCAGCACGACGACCAGCGCAAAGCCCATCGCGATCTCGTACGAGACCATCTGGGCCGACGCACGCAGCGCGCCCAGGAAGGCGTATTTCGAGTTGGACGCCCAGCCGGCGATGATGACGCCGTAGACCTCCAGCGACGTGATCGCCATCAGGAACAGCAGGCCGGCATTGACGTTGGCGACCGCGGCATCGGGACCGAAGGGCACGACGGCCCAGGCGGCCAGCGCCGGCATGATGGTCATGACGGGGCCGAGGAAGAACAGGCCTTTGTTCGCGGCCGTCGGCTTGATGATCTCCTTGAAGATCAGCTTCACCGCATCGGCGATGGGCGTCAGCAGGCCGTAGGGGCCGACGCGGTTCGGACCCGGGCGGATCTGCGACCAGCCGATGGCCTTGCGCTCCCACAGCGTCAGGTAGGCCACGCAGCCCAGCAGCGGCAGGATCACTGCGACGATCTTCAGCACGCTCCAGACCACGGGCCAGAAGGCCCCCAGCAGAGCAGCGCCGTTTTGGTAGAGAGAGTCGATCATGGGTTCAGGCTCCCTCAGACCTTGCTCAGCGTCAGCGTGCCGAAGGCGGCACCCAGCGCAGCGGTTTGTGCGAGGCCGGCGGGCACGCGGGCGACGCCTTCCGGCAGGCCGGCTTCCAGGCGGGCCGGCAGCTGGGCAGCGCCGCCGTCCTGCACGATGCGAACCTGGTCGCCTTCGGCCAGGCCGAGCTGCTGCCACAGGCCGGTCGGCAGGCCGACGATGGCGGCTTCACGGCCGTCGGTCGTCAGCTGCAGCGACGTGGAGTTGCGCACCAGCGCGTCGGTCGCGTAGATCGGCAGGTTGGCGAAGCGCTCGATGCCCTCACCCCTGGCCACGACTTGCGGTGTGGCCGAAGTGGCGTTGGACAGGCGGGCTGCGAGGTCGCCGGAGAGCGCCTGCTCGCGGACCTGCTCGGAGCTGTCCTGGTCGAAGCCCGGCAGACCCAGCAGATTGCCCAGCACGCGCAGCACCTTCCAGCCCGGACGCGTCTCGGCCAGCGGGCGCACGACGCCGACGAAGCTCTGCAGACGGCCTTCGGCGTTGACAAAGCTGCCCGAGGTCTCGGTGAACGGTGCGATGGGCAGCAGCACGTCGGCGTACTCGATGCCGCTCTTGAACGGGCTCAGCACGACGACCATCTCGGCCGCCTCCAGCGCCTTGGCAGCGGCGGCGGCGTTGGCCGAGTCCAGCACCGGGTCGGTGTTCAGCAGCACGACGGCCTTCAGCGACGTGCCATTCAGCATCTGGCCGGCGTTCAGGCCATCGATCTGCGGCTGGGCCTTGACGAGCTGCGCACCGACGGTGTTCGCATCGGCCGTCAGGTAGCCGACGCTCGCGCCGGTCTGCTGGGCTATCCACTGCGCGAGCGCCAGCAGGCTGGTGGCCTGCGGGTGTTCGGCGGCGGCATTGCCGAGCAGGATGGCCTTCTTCTGGCCCGACAGCAGGCCGGCCGCGATGGCCTTGGCCTCGTCGGTGGCCGTGCCGGCCAGCGGTGCACCGGCGCCGATGGCGGCGGCCACGTCGGCCAGGGCTTGCACCCAACCCGACGGCGCGACGGCCTGCGACGCAGCCAGCGGCAACAGCCAGTCGTCGCTGCTCACGCCGATGCGGCTGATGGCGGCACCGCGGCGCGCGGCGTGGCGCAGGCGGGCGGCGAACAGCGGGTGGTCCTTGCGCAGGTTGGAGCCGACGACCAGAGCGCGATCCAGCTCGGACAGGCTCGCGATCGACGTGCCCAGCCAGCGGGCCTGGCCAGCGGCCGCGGCATTGCCGAAGTCGCTGTGGCGCAGGCGATGGTCAATGTTGTCGCTGCCCAGGCCACGCACGAGTTGCGCCAGCAGATGCAGTTCCTCGACGGTGCTGTGGGCCGAGCCCAGCGCGCCGATGGACGCCGCGCCGTGGTCGGCCTTGATGGTCTTCAGGCCGTTGGCGATGTATTCCAGCGCGACGGTCCAGTCGACCTGCTTCCAGGCACCGCCCTGCTTGATCATTGGCGCCGTCAGGCGCGCATCGCTGTTCAGCGCTTCATAGCTGAAGCGGTCGCGGTCGGCGATCCAGCATTCGTTGACGTCCTCGTTCTCCAGCGGAACGACGCGCAGCACCTGATGGTTCTTGACCTGGACGATCAGGTTGGCGCCCGTCGAGTCGTGCGGGCTGACGCTCTTGCGGCGCGACAGCTCCCACGTGCGGGCGCTGTAGCGGAAGGGCTTGCTCGTCAGCGCGCCGACCGGGCAGATGTCGATCATGTTGCCCGACAGCTCGGAGTCCACCGTGCGGCCGACGAAGGTCTGGATCTCGCTGTGCTCGCCGCGGTGGGCCATGCCCAGCTCCATCTGGCCGGCGATCTCCTGGCCGAAGCGCACGCAGCGGGTGCAGTGGATGCAGCGGCTCATCTCCTCCATGGAGATCAGCGGGCCCACGTTCTTGTGGAAGACGACGCGTTTCTCTTCGGAGTAGCGGCTCTTGCCGGCGCCGTAGCCGACGGCCAGGTCCTGCAGCTGGCACTCGCCGCCCTGGTCGCAGATGGGGCAGTCCAGCGGGTGGTTGATCAGCAGGAATTCCATGACACCCTGCTGGGCCTTGATCGCCTTGTCGCTCTTGGTGCGGACGATCATGCCCTGCGTGACCGGCGTCGCGCAGGCGGGCATAGGCTTGGGCGCCTTCTCCACGTCCACCAGGCACATGCGGCAGTTGGCCGCGATGCTGAGCTTCTTGTGATAGCAGAAGTGCGGGATGTAGGTGCCGGCCTTCTCGGCGGCATGCATGACCATGCTGCCTTCCTGGACCGAGACCTTCTGACCGTCGAGTTCGATTTCAACCATGATGGGTGTTCCCTAGGCGCTCAGGTCGGAGCCACCAGGGGCTTCTTGTGTTCAATCAGGTGCAAGAACTCGTGCTTGAAGTTCTTGATCATGGCGCGCACGGGCATCGCCGCAGCGTCGCCCAGCGCGCAGATCGTGCGGCCCTGGATGTTGTCGGCCACGGAGTTCAGCAGGTCGATGTCCTCCGCCCTGCCCTCGCCGTGGTAGATGCGCTCCAGCACGCGGTGCATCCAGCCCGTGCCTTCGCGGCAGGGCGTGCACTGGCCGCAGGACTCGTGGGCGTAGAAGTAGGACAGGCGCAGCAGGCTCTGCACGGCGCAGCGCGTGTCGTCCATGACGATGACGGCGCCCGAGCCCAGCATGGAGCCAGCCTTGGCGATGGAGTCATAGTCCATCGTGCACTGCATCATCACTTCGGCCGTCAGCACCGGGGCGGACGAGCCGCCCGGGATGACGGCCTTGAGCTTGCGGCCCTTGCGCACGCCACCGGCGAGTTCCAGCAGCACCGAGAACGGCGTGCCCAGCGGGATCTCGTAGTTGCCGGGGCGCTCCACGTCGCCGGACACCGAGAACAGCTTGGTGCCGCCGTTGTTGGGCTTGCCGATCTCGAGGAACGCCTGGCCGCCGTTGCGGATGATCCAGGGCACCGCGGCAAACGTCTCGGTGTTGTTGATGGTGGTGGGCTTGCCGTAGAGGCCGAAGCTGGCCGGAAACGGCGGCTTGAAGCGCGGCTGGCCCTTCTTGCCTTCGAGCGATTCAAGCAGCGCGGTTTCCTCGCCGCAGATGTAGGCGCCGAAACCGTGGTGGGCATGCAGCTGGAAGCTGAAGCCCGAGCCCATGATCTGGTCGCCCAGGTAGCCGGCCGCGCGGGCTTCTTCCAGGGCCGCCTCGAAGCGCTCGTAGACCTCGAAGATCTCGCCGTGGATGTAGTTGTAGCCCACCGTGATGCCCATCGCATAGGCGGCGATGGCCATGCCTTCGATGACCTGATGTGGGTTGAACATCAGGATGTCGCGGTCCTTGCAGGTGCCCGGCTCGCCCTCATCGCTGTTGCAGACGAGGTATTTCTGGCCCGGGAACTGGCGGGGCATGAAGCTCCACTTCAGGCCGGTCGGGAAGCCGGCGCCGCCGCGGCCGCGCAGGGCCGAGGTCTTCACTTCGGCGATGACCTGGTCGGGCGTCAGGCCTTCGCCCCCGTCCTTGCCGAGGATCTTGCGCAGGGCCGCGTAGCCGCCGCGGGCTTCGTAGTCCTTGATCGACCAGTTCCTGCCGTTCAGGTCCGCGTAGATCTGCGGGCTGATGTGGCGGCCGTGGAAGCAGGTCTCGTTGCCGGTGCTTTGGAATTTGGAGAGGTCCAGCATCGTTGTCCTCAGGCCTTGGCGGCTTCAGCGCGCAACACATCGACCAGCTCGTCGAGGCGGTCGTTGCTCATGAAGCTGCACATCTGGCGGTCGTTGACCAGCATCACCGGCGAGTCGGCGCAGGCGCCCAGGCATTCGCTCTTCTGCACGGTGAACAGGCCGTCGGCCGTCGTGCCACCCTGCTCGATGCCGAGCTTGCTGCACAGGTGGTCCAGCGCCTTCTGGCCGTCGCGCAGTTGGCAGGGCAGGTTCGCGCAGACATTCAGCTTGAACTTGCCAACCGGCTTCTGGTTGTACATGTTGTAGAAGGTCGTCACCTCGTACACGGCGATCGGCGCCATGCCGAGATGGGCGGCAATCGCGTCTTCCGCGGCGCGGGGCACGTGGCCCTCTTCCTGCTGCACGATGGCCAGGCAGGCCATGACGGCGGACTGACGCAGCTCGTAGGGGTACTTGGCGACCTCGCGGTCGAAACGAGCGCGCGTGGCGTCGGAGAGTTGGTAGCTGCTCATCGGTCGATCTCACCGAAAACAATGTCCATCGTGCCGATGATGGCCACGGCGTCCGCGATCATGTGGCCCTTGCCCATCTCGTCCAGAGCGGCGAGGTGGGGGAAGCCCGGCGCGCGGATCTTCAGGCGATAGGGCTTGTTGGCACCGTCGCTGACCATGTAGATGCCGAACTCACCCTTGGGATGTTCGACGGACGCGTAGGCCTCGCCCTCGGGCACGTGGAAGCCTTCGGTGAAGAGCTTGAAGTGGTGGATCAGCTCTTCCATGTTGGACTTCATGTCCACGCGCGCAGGCGGCGCCACCTTGTGGTTGTCGGTGATGACGGGGCCGGGGTTGGCCTTGAGCCAGGCCACGCACTGCTGGACGATGCGGTTGGACTGGCGCATCTCCTCGACGCGCACGCAATAGCGGTCGTAGGTGTCGCCATTGGTGCCGACCGGGATGTCGAAATCCATCTTGTCGTACACGTCGTACGGCTGCTTCTTGCGCAGGTCCCAGGCGATGCCGGAGCCGCGCAGCATCGGGCCGCTGAAGCCGAGGTTCAGCGCACGCTCGGGCGGCACGACGCCGATGCCGACGGTCCGCTGCTTCCAGATGCGGTTGTCGGTCAGCAGCGTCTCGTAGTCGTCGACGTTCTTCGGGAAGCGGCGGCAGAAGTCCTCGATGAAGTCCAGCAACGAGCCCGAACGGTTCTCGTTCAGTTGTGCAATGGCCTTGGCGTTGCGGATCTTGCTGACCTGGTATTGCGGCATGCTGTCCGGCAGGTCGCGGTAGACGCCGCCCGGACGGAAGTAGGCCGCGTGCATGCGCGCACCCGACACCGCCTCGTACATGTCGAAGATGTCCTCACGCTCGCGGAAGCAGTAGATGAGGATGTTCATCGCACCGCAGTCGATGCCGTGCGCACCCAGCCAGAGCAGATGGTTCAGGATGCGGGTCAGCTCGCCGAACATCACGCGGATGTACTGCGCACGCAGAGGCACTTCGAGACCCAGCATCTTCTCGATGGCCAGGCAGTAGGCGTGCTCGTTGGACATCATCGACACGTAGTCGAGGCGGTCCATGTAGGGCAGCGACTGGATGAAGGTCTTGGTCTCGGCCAGCTTCTCGGTGGCGCGGTGCAGCAGGCCGATGTGCGGGTCGGCGCGCTGGATGACTTCGCCGTCCAGCTCCAGCACCAGGCGCAGCACGCCGTGGGCGGCCGGGTGCTGAGGGCCGAAGTTGAGGGTGTAGTTCTTGATTTCGGCCATGGTTCAGAGCCCGCCGTATTTGTCTTCGCGAATGACGCGCGGCGTGATCTCGCGCGGCTCGATGGTGACCGGCTGGTAGACCACGCGCTTCTGCTCGGCGTCGTAGCGCATCTCGACATGGCCCGACACCGGGAAGTCCTTGCGCATCGGGTGGCCGATGAAGCCGTAGTCCGTCAGCAGGCGGCGCAGGTCGTTGTGCCCGTCGAAGATGACGCCGTACATGTCGAAGGCCTCGCGCTCAAACCAGTTGGCCGAGTTCCACACCGGCGTGATCGAGGCCACGCAAGGGAAGTCATCGTCGGTTGCGAACACCTTCAGGCGCAGGCGCCAGTTCTTACTGATGGACAGCAGGTGGCTGACGACCGCGAAGCGCGGGCCTTCGTAGCCGCCGTTGCCGTAGTCGCTGTAGTCGACGCCGCAGAGGTCGATCAGCTGCTCGAGCTTGAGGTCGGCGTGATCGCGCAGTGTCGTGGCGACATCGAAGTAGTCGGCGGCACGCACGGTCAGCGTCAGTTCGCCCAGTGCGTTCTTCAACTCGACGACGCGCTCGCCAAGAATGGCACCAATCGTCTGGGCCAGGGTTTCGAGGTTTTGACTCATGCCTAGGCTCAGCGGGCGATGGTGTTTTCGCGGCGGATCTTGGCCTGCAGTTGCAGGATGCCGTAGAGCAGCGCCTCGGCCGTCGGCGGGCAGCCGGGCACGTAGACGTCCACCGGCACGATGCGGTCGCAGCCGCGCACGACGGAGTAGCTGTAGTGGTAGTAGCCGCCGCCGTTGGCGCAGCTGCCCATCGACAGCACCCAGCGCGGCTCGGCCATCTGGTCGTAGACCTTGCGCAGGGCCGGCGCCATCTTGTTGCACAGCGTGCCGGCCACGATCATCAGGTCGGACTGGCGCGGGCTCGGACGGAACAGCATGCCGAAGCGGTCGATGTCGTAGCGGGCGGCACCCGCATGCATCATCTCGACAGCGCAGCAGGCCAGGCCGAACGTCATCGGCCACAGCGAGCCGGTCTTGGACCAGTTGATGAGCTTGTCGACCGACGTGGTGACGAAGCCCTCTTTCAGGACGCCTTCAATACCCATTTGGATTTCCCAGCTTGTGTCGGCGGACGCTTATTCCCAATCCAGGGCGCCTTTTTTCCATTCGTAGGCGAAGCCGACGACCAGAATGCCGAGGAAGATCATCATCGCCCAGAAGCCCGTCGTGCCGATTTCCTTGAGCGCCACGGCCCAGGGGAACAAGAAGGCAATTTCCAGGTCGAAAAGAATGAAGAGGATGGCGACGAGGTAGTAGCGCACGTCGAATTTCATGCGCGCGTCTTCAAACGCCTCGAAGCCGCATTCGTAGGGGGAGTTCTTGGCCTCGTCCGGCCGATTGGGGCCCAGCAGGGCGCCGAGCAACTGAGGGGCAATCCCGACACCTGCGCCGACCAAGATGAAGAGGATGACGGGCAGGTATTGTTCGAGATTCATCGTTGAGTTCCCGGGCCGGCTAAAACTACGTCGACGTGATCCGCTGATGCGAGCCACAAAAGCAAACAGGCGCGCCACCAGCGAATCGAATGATGTCGCTCGCGGATCGCGCCCGCCTGAAACCTTGCTGAACCCATCGGCCTCAGGCCGGATAAGCGCAGCGACAGGCCGCTTTATGTTCTGGTGCCGTCGGCGAGACTCGAACTCGCACAGCTTTCGCCACTACCCCCTCAAGATAGCGTGTCTACCAATTTCACCACGACGGCAGGTATTCAGTTTCGCCCGGCAACTTACGAGGGTTTGCTTGCCAGACAGCCTCGCATTCTATACCGAGAACAAGGGACTTCCCGGTAAAGAGGCGAGGTTTTTAGTCGGACTTCAGTTCGACGCGGCAGAGGCGGCGACCGGTGCCGCAGCGGGCGCGACGATGGCACCCGGAATGGCGGCTGCGCCCGAAGCGGCAGGCGCCGGCGCCACGACAGGCGCGCGGTCCAGCGCCGTGTCGGCACCGGCAGCACCGGCGGAACGGCCGTTGGACAGGAAGGCCAGGCCCAGCGTGCAGCCGAAGAACAGCGTCGCCGCGACCGCCGTGCTGCGCGACAGGAAGTTGGCGCTGCCCGTGGCGCCGAACAGGCTGCCCGATGCACCACTGCCAAACGAGGCACCCATGTCGGCACCCTTGCCGTGCTGCACCAGCACCAGACCGATGATCGCCAGGGCCGAGAGCAACTGAACGATCAACACCAGATTCGAAAAGAACTGCATTCCAAACACTCCATCAAACTCAATGACGCCCCGCCCTCGTGGGTGGCGCCGGGAAACTCAGTGGGCCGCAGCGCGGCAGATTGCCGAGAAGTCCGCCACCTTCAACGACGCGCCGCCGATCAGGCCGCCGTCGATGTCGGGTTGCGAGAACAGCTCCGCAGCGTTGTCGGCCTTGACGCTGCCGCCATAGAGGATGCGCATCGCAGCAGACTTGTCGGTTGCCGCGTGCAACTGGGCGCGCAGCACCGCGTGCACGGCCTGCGCCTCCGCGGGCGAAGCCGTCAGGCCGGTGCCGATGGCCCAGACGGGCTCATAGGCGACGACCATCTCGCCGCAGCAATGGCCCAGCGTGTGGATGACGGCGGCGAGTTGGCGCTTGACGACGGCCTCGGTCTGGCCGGCCTCGCGCTCGGCGCGGGTTTCGCCGACGCAGACGATGGGCGTCACGCCGTGCGCCAGCGCGGCCTTGGCCTTGTCGGCGACGAGCTGGTCGCTCTCCGCGTGATAGGCGCGGCGCTCGGAGTGGCCGACGATGGCATAGCGGCAGCCGACGTCATGCAGCATGGCGGACGACACCTCGCCCGTGTAGGCGCCCTGCTCGTGCGCCGAGCAATCCTGGGCGCCGTAGGCGATGGCCGTGCCGGTCAGCGCCAGCGCGGTCTCGGCGATGTAGACCGAAGGCACGCAGACGGCGACGTCGGCGTTCCACGGGCCGGCTTCCTTCAGGCCGGCGAGCAATTGGGCATTGGCAGCGCGGCTGCCATGCATCTTCCAGTTGCCCACGACGAGTTTCTTTCTCATGTCAGCTCCTCCGTCACCAGGTCAGCACGATCTTGCCGATGTGCTGGTTGGATTCCATCAGCGCGTGCGCCTCGGCCGCTTGTGCAGCAGGCAGCTCGCGATAAACGACCGGCTTGATGCGGCCAGCTTCGATCAAGGGCCAGACCTTGTCGCGCAGCGAACGAGCGAGCTGCGCCTTGAAGGCAGCGGACCGCGGGCGCAGCGTCGAGCCGGTGATGGTCAGGCGCTTGCGCAGCACGAGGCCGGCATCGATGTCCGACTTCATGCCGCCCTGCACCGCGATCAGCGCGAGGCGGCCATCTTCGGCCAGGGCCTGCACCCCGCGGCCGATGTAGTCGCCCGCCACCATGTCCAGGATCACGTCGGCGCCCCGACCATCGGTGGCGGCCTTGGCAACGGCCACGAAGTCCTGTTCGCGGTAGTTGATCGCCACATCGGCACCCAGGGCCTTGCAGGCCTCGGCCTTGTCGGCCGAACCCACGGTCACCAGCACGCGGGCGCCGAGCGCCTTCGCCATCTGGATGGCCGTCACGCCGATGCCGCTGGAGCCGCCATGGATCAGCAGCGTCTCGCCGTTCTTGAGGCCGGCGCGGTCGAAGACATTGGCCCAGACCGTGAAGCAGGTTTCCGGCAAGGTGGCCGCCTGCGTCAGCGTCCAGCCTTGCGGTACCGGCAGGCATTGGCCCACGGGCGCCGTGCACAGCTCGGCATAGCCACCGCCGTTGACCAGGGCACAAACCTTGTCGCCGAGCTTGAAGCCATGTGCGGCCAAGGCCTGGTCATCACCGGCGACGATCTCGCCAGCGACTTCCAAGCCTGGCAATTCACTGGCGCCCGGCGGCGGCGGGTAAGCGCCCTTGCGTTGCAGCACGTCCGGCCGGTTGATGCCGGAAGCTGAAGCGCGGATCAGGCACTCGCCCGGGCCCGCGACGGGATCCGGCCTGTCGACCAGCTCCAGCACCTCGGGCCCGCCGGGGCGGGTGATCGCGATGGCTTTCATCGCTCGAGCAATTACTCCGCGGCGGGCGGCGTGCTGTCGTCAGCAGCCGGAGCCGGTGCAGCTTCGCGGGGCTCGCGCTCGGGGCGGTCGATCAGCGCCTTCATGGACAGCTTGATGCGACCTTTCTCGTCGGTCTCCAGCACCTTGACCTTGACCACTTGGCCTTCCTGCAGGAAGTCGGTGACCTTCTCGACGCGCTGGTGGGCGATCTGGCTGATGTGCAGCAGACCGTCCTTGCCGGGCAGCAGGTTCACGAGGGCGCCAAAGTCCAGGATCTTGACGATCGGGCCTTCGTAGACCTTGCCGACTTCGACTTCGGCCGTGATCTCGGCGATGCGCTTCTTGGCCATTTCGGCCTTCTCGGCGTCCGTCGAGGCGATCGTGATGGTGCCGTCTTCGCCGATGTCGATGGTCGTGCCGGTCTCTTCGGTCAGCGCGCGGATGGTGGCGCCGCCCTTGCCGATGACGTCACGGATCTTCTCCGGGTTGATCTTCATCGTGTACAGGCGCGGGGCGAATTGCGACACCTCGGTGTTCGCCGTGCCCATGGCCTCGACCATCTTGCCCAGGATGTGCAGGCGGGCTTCCTTGGCCTGAGCCAGAGCGACCTGCATGATTTCCTTCGTGATGCCCTGGATCTTGATGTCCATCTGCAGGGCGGTGATGCCGGTCGTCGTGCCGGCCACCTTGAAGTCCATGTCGCCCAGGTGATCTTCGTCACCCAGGATGTCGGTCAGCACGGCGAAGCGGTTGGCGTCCTTGATCAGGCCCATGGCGATGCCGGCCACATGGGCCTTCATCGGCACGCCGGCGTCCATCAGCGCCAGGCAGCCGCCGCAGACGGAAGCCATCGACGACGAGCCATTGGACTCGGTGATTTCGGAGACGACGCGCAGCGAGTACGGGAAGTCTTCCTTGCTCGGCAGCGCGGCGATCAGCGCGCGCTTGGCGAGGCGGCCGTGGCCGATTTCGCGGCGCTTCGGGCTACCCACGCGGCCCGTCTCGCCGGTGGCGAAGGGGGGCATGTTGTAGTGCATCATGAAGCGGTCTTCGAACTCGCCGTCGAGCGCATCGATGCGCTGCGCGTCGCGGTCCGTGCCCAGCGTGGCGACGACCAAGGCCTGCGTCTCGCCGCGCGTGAACAGCGCCGAGCCGTGGGTGCGCGGCAGGATGCCGTTGCTGATCTCGATGGGGCGCACGGTGCGGGTGTCGCGGCCGTCGATGCGCGGCTCGCCGGCCAGGATCTGGCTGCGCACGATGCGGGCTTCGATCTCGAACAGCAGGCCTTCGACTTCGACCTTGTCGAAGGACACGCCTTCGGCGGTCAGTGCAGCAAAGACGTTCGCAGAAGCAGAGCGGCAAGCCTGCGTGCGGGCTTGCTTGGAACGGATCTGGTAGGCCTCGCGCAGCGGGCCTTCGGCCAGCGCGTTGACCTTGGCGATGAAGGCCTCGTCCTTGGCCGGCGCGGTCCAGTTCCAGGCCGGCTTGCCGGCTTGCTTGACCAGTTCGTTGATCGCGGCGATGGCGACATTGCCCTGCTCATGGCCGAAGACCACGGCGCCCAGCATGACTTCTTCCGACAGGCCCGAGGCCTCGGACTCGACCATCAGCACGGCGCTTTGCGTGCCGGCGACGACCAGATCCATCTGGCTGTTGGCCAGTTCGGACTTGCTGGGGTTCAGCGTGTACTCGCCGTTGACGTAACCCACGCGGGCGGCGCCGATCGGGCCGTTGAAGGGGATGCCGGACACGGCCAGCGCGGCGGACGTGCCGATCATGGCGGCGATGTCGGCCTGCACCTCGGGGTTCAGGCTCACCACGTGGATGACGACCTGGACCTCGTTGAAGAAGCCTTCGGGGAACAGCGGGCGGATCGGGCGGTCGATCAGGCGGCTGGTCAGCGTCTCGTGCTCGCTCGGGCGACCTTCACGCTTGAAGAAGCTGCCGGGGATCTTGCCGGCGGCATAGGTCTTCTCGAGGTAGTCGACGGTCAGCGGGAAGAAATCCTGGCCGGCCTTGGCTTCGGTCTTGGCGACCACGGTGGCCAGCACGACGGTGCCTTCGATGTTGACGAGGACGGCGCCGGTGGACTGGCGGGCGATCTCACCCGTTTCCAGCACGACTTGGTGGCGGCCCCATTGGAAGGACTTGGTGACCTTGTTGAACATGGACATGCTCATCTCCTGGTTGTTGTGGGTGCGGGGGCACCCGAGAGAAACCGGAAACGAGGCTGGGTTTGGCCCAGATGCCATTCCAGGGCGGCTCGGTTGGGAGCCGTCTTGGAATGATCCGCGACCACGTCAGCTTGGTTCCGGCAGAAAGACGAAGAGCCTGTACTGGGCTTGATGGACCAGACAGGCTCCTCGACGGATTCAGCAGCTTACTTGCGCAGGCCCAGCTTCTGGATCAGCGCGACGTAACGGGCGGAGTCAACGCGCTTCAGGTAGGCCAGCAGGCTCTTGCGCGTGTTGACCATCTTCAGCAGACCGCGGCGGCCGTGGTGGTCCTTGGCGTGGGTCTTAAAGTGGGGGGTCAGGTCGTTGATGCGGGCGGTCAGCAGGGCGACCTGGACTTCCGGGCTGCCGGTGTCGTTGGCGCTGCGTGCGTTGGCCTTGACGATCTCGGCCTTCTTTTCGGCGATGGACATTTGTTTTCCAAAAGGTTTCGGAAGTCCGGCCGGGCGAGACGCAACTGCTGGCGCTGCCTCAGACGGTTTCCGGGGTTGACTTGCGGACATGGGGGAAACCACCCCGAGCCGTGCTTGCTGCTCAACTTGCATTGAGCTTGTTCTACGCCGTGAAGCGCAAAACCTGCGGATTCTAGCCCAAAGCGCCCAGCCGCCCCAAACCGTGGCAGGCCGAGCGGGCGGAAGTAAGGCCAGCCACCGACGTTTCAAGAGCCAAAACCGCCCTGCCCTGCAAATGCGTGACTTCTCTGCTTCGACACAAGAAGCGCCCTTGAAGCGCCTTTCGGCCGCCCTATCTCGGGTTCATCGGGTGCTGCTCCCGACTGGTTCAGCAGCGCAAACCAACGGAGTTGATCCCCATGTTCTACCTGACCCATCCCCGCCAAATCGTCCGCACCCTGCGCCAGTTCGATGCCGACGTCGCCCGCACGCCGGCCCTGGATATCAGCGAAGACGACAAGGCCTACAACGTGACGGTGGACATGCCCGGCATCGCCAAGGAAGCCGTGCAGGTGCGCGTCGAAGGTCGCCGCGTCAGCATCGAGACCACAGCCAAAGACGCCACGCCCACCGACGGCTCCCGCGTGCTCTACAGCGAGCGCCGCGCCGCACGCTATGCCCGCAGCTTTTCGCTGCCGGCCGAGATTGACCAGGGCCAATCGGAAGCCCGCTTCGACAACGGCGTGCTGACGCTGAAGCTGGCCAAGCGCGTCGCCGAAAACGGCGGCCTGCTGACCGTCCTCTAAGCCGCCGACAGATCCCAGCGCGGGCGGACTTCGAAGCCCCCGTCCTGCCGGGGTTGGGCCATGCCGCGCTGCACGCGCAGCGCCGCGGCCATCGCGATCATGGCGCCGTTGTCGGTGCACAGCGACAGTTCGGGGTAGTGCACGCGCACGCCCCGCTTCGCGCAGGCGGTATTCAGCTGCTCGCGCAATTTGGCGTTGGCGCCCACACCACCGGCGACGACGAGGCGCTTCAGCCTCGTGTCCTTCAGCGCCAGCAGCGACTTCTTCACCAGCACCTCGACGATGGCCGCCTGCGTCGACGCGGCCAGGTCGGCCTTGGTCTGCTCGCAGGGTGAGTCGCCGATCTTCTTCACCTGCGTCAGCACCGCCGTCTTCAGGCCGGCGAAGCTGAAGTCCGGCTTGCCGCTGTGCAGCAGCGGGCGCGGCAGTTCGAAAGCCTCCGGATTGCCGAACTCGGCCATGCGCGCCAGGTGCGGGCCGCCCGGGTAAGGCAGGCCCAGCAGCTTGGCGCTCTTGTCGAAAGCCTCGCCGGCCGCGTCGTCGATGGTCTCGCCGAGGATCTCGTAGCGGCCCACATCGTCCACGCGCATCAACTGCGTATGACCGCCGCTGACCAGCAGCGCGACAAAGGGAAACTCCGGCGGGTCGGCCGACAGGAACGGCGACAGCAAATGCCCTTCGAGGTGATGGACCGGCAGCGCCGGCACCTCCAGCGCGGCGGCCAGCGACACGGCCACGCCGGCACCCACGAGCAGCGCGCCGGCCAGGCCAGGCCCTTGCGTGTAGGCGACCAGATCGACGTCATGCAGCGCCAGGCCGGCCTGAGACAGCACCTCGCGCGTCAGCGGCAGCACGCGCCGCACATGGTCACGCGAGGCCAGCTCGGGCACCACGCCGCCATAGGCCTGGTGCATGCTGATTTGGCTGTGCAGGGCCTGCGCCACCAGGCGCGGCGACTTGTCGCCGTCGACCTCGACAAGCGCCACCCCGGTCTCGTCGCAGGACGACTCGAAGCCCAGGATGCGCCTCAGCTCACTCACTTGCCTTCCTTGGCATGGTTGATCGAGTACTTGGGAATCTCGACCGTGATGTCCTGCTGCCGCAGCAGCGCCTGGCAGGACAGGCGCGAGTCCGGCTCGAGGCCCCAGGCGCGGTCCAGCATGTCCTCCTCGTCCTCTTCCATCTCGGACAGCGACCGGCCGCCCTCGCGCACGATGACGTGGCAGGTCGTGCAGGCACAGACCTGGTCGCAGGCGTGCTCGATGTGGATGTCGTTGTCCAGCAGGGCTTCGCAGATCGACGTGCCGGGGGCGGCCGTGATGCTGGCGCCGTTGGGACAGTACTCGGCGTGCGGGAGGATCTTGATGACGGGCATGGTGTTCTCTTAGAGGGCCGACACGTTCCGGCCGGTCAGCGCACGGGCGATGCTGCGGTTCATGCGTTCGGCGGCAAAGCCTTCGGTCGCTTCGGCCAGGGCCTTGACGGCGGCATCGATAGCATCGGCATCGCCCTCCAGGGCGGCTAGCGCCGACAGGCGCGCCTCCAGGGCCTCGCGCTCGGCTTCGGGCAGCAGGTCGCCATCGACAGCCAGGGCGCTGCGCGTCGCCAGGATCATGCGCTCGGCCTCGACCTTGGCCTCACGCAGCTTGCGCGCCGCCATGTCGCCCTCGGCACTGCTGAAGCCGTCCTTCAGCATGCCGGCGATCTGGTCGTCGGACAGGCCATAGCTGGGCTTGACGGTGATGGCCGCCTGCACACCCGAGGTCAACTCCTCGGCCGACACGCTGAGCAGCCCGTCGGCATCGACCTGGAAGCTGACGCGGATGCGCGCCGCACCGGCCACCATGGGCGGGATGCCGCGCAGCTCGAAGCGCGCCAGCGAACGGCATTCGCTGACCAGTTCGCGCTCGCCCTGGACGACGTGCACGGCCATCGCCGTCTGGCCGTCCTTGAAGGTCGTGAAGTCCTGGGCCTTGGCGACGGGGATCGTCGAGTTGCGCTCGATGACCCGCTCGACCAGTCCGCCCATGGTCTCGAGGCCCAGCGACAGCGGGATCACGTCCAGCAGCAGGATCTCGCCATCGGCCGCGTTGCCAGCGAGCTGGTTGGCCTGGATGGCGGCGCCCAGCGCCACGACCTCGTCGGGGTTCAGGTTGGTCAGCACTTCCCGGCCAAACAACTCGCTAACGGCCCGGCGCACGAGGGGCATGCGCGTGGAACCGCCGACCATGACGGTGCCCTGCACGTCCGCTGCCTTGACCTTGGCGTCGCGCAGCACGCGCTTCACGGACGACAAGGTCTTGGCGATCAGTGGCTGGGCCAGCTCTTCGAACTGCTGGCGCGTGACGGTCACGCGCAGCTCGCCAACGTCCAGCACGGCGACGAGTTCGGTCGAGTCGGCGACCGACAGCGCTTCCTTGGCCGCTCGCGCGGCGACGAGGACGGCGCGCTTGTCGTGGGCCGATTCGACGGCACGACCACCCAGCGCCCAATCGGCCAAGGCACGGTCGAAGTCGTCGCCACCCAGTGCTGCATCGCCGCCGGTCGCAACGACCTCGAACACGCCGCGCGTCAGGCGCAGCAGCGAGATGTCGAAGGTGCCACCGCCGAGGTCGTAGACGGCGTAGAGGCCTTCGCTGGCGTTGTCCAGGCCGTAGGCGATGGCCGCGGCCGTCGGCTCGTTGATGAGGCGCAGCACCTTGAGGCCGGCCAGTTCGGCAGCGTCCTTGGTGGCCTGGCGCTGGGCGTCGTCGAAATAGGCCGGCACGGTGATGACGGCGCCGAACAGGTCGTCGAGGAAGCTGTCTTCGGCACGGAAGCGCAGCGTCGCCAGGATCTCGGCCGACACCTCGACGGGGCTCTTCACGCCGTCGCGCGTCGCGATGGCCAGCATGCCGGGGCGGTCCTCGAATTGGTAGGGCAGATGCTCGCGGTTGGCCAGGTCGGCCAGGCTGCGGCCCATGAAGCGCTTGACCGAGACGATGGTGTTCTCGGGGTCTTCCGCCTGGGCCGCCAGCGCGTCGGCGCCGATCTGGCGGCGGCCTTCTGGCAGATAGCGCACGGCGGAAGGGAGGATCACCCGGCCCTGCTCGTCGGGCAGGCATTCGGCCACGCCGTGGCGCACGGCGGCGACGAGGGAATGTGTCGTGCCGAGGTCGATTCCGACGGCGATGCGGCGCTGGTGCGGGTCGGGCGAGGCGCCGGGTTCGGAGATCTGAAGGAGAGCCATGTCAGAAGCTGTGAATGGACCCCGTGCGGCCGAGCAGACCGTCGCGGCGGCGCCAATCAAGGCGCAAAGCGGAGCCGTAGCTGGGGCTACGGCGAGCATTTGCAACGCCGAGTGGCGGCGTTGCGGCGGGATGAGCGGGCGTGTGGGGTTCGTTCACAGCTTCTACGCGTCGAGCGCGGCGAGGCGCTGGTCGATGTCGGCGCGGAAACGCTGGATGAACATCAGCGCCCTCACCTGCGCGGCAGCGGCCGGCGCGTCGTTGTTGTCGTCGAGCAGTTGCTGGGCTTTGGCTAGCGCAGCAGCTTCAGCCTGGGCAGCATCGTCATCAAGGGCTTCAAGCGCAGACTCGCCGCTGGCTTCGTCGAGGGCCTCGCGCCATTCCATCTGCTGCATCAGGAAGGCGGGCGGCATGGCCGTGTTGTTCTCGGCCTGCACCGGCGCACCGCGCAGCTCGCAGAGGTAGGCGGCGCGCTTGAGCGGATCCTTCAGGCGCTGATAGCCCTCGTTGACGCGCATGGCCCACTGCATGGCCACGCGCTGGGCGGCGGCACCTTCCGCGGCGAAGCGGTCGGGGTGCACCTCGGCCTGCAGCGCCTTCCAGCGCGCATCGATGGCAGCGCGATCCTGGGCCTGCGTTTCAGGCAGGCCGAAAAGCTGGAAGTCGTTGTCGGTCAGGCGCATGGTGCGGCGGTGAAAAAGCAAAAAGCGCGGCCGGTGCCGCGCTCAGCAAGAACTCAGGGTCGGTCAGACACGGAAAGACTCGCCGCAGCCGCAGCGGTCCTTCTCGCGCGGGTTGCGGAACTTGAAGCCTTCGTTCAGGCCTTCGCGGACGAAGTCCAGCTCGGTGCCGTCGAGATAGGGCAGGCTCTTGGGGTCGATGAGGATCTTGACCTCATGGCCTTCGAAGATCACATCTTCGGGCGCCACCTCGTCGGCGTACTCGAGCTTGTAGGCCAGGCCCGAGCAGCCGGTGGTCTTGACGCCCAGGCGCACGCCCACGCCCTTGCCACGCTTGGCGATGTAGCGCTTGACGTGGCGAGCCGCGGCTTCAGTCAGCGTGACCGACATATCAGTTCGAGTGCTTGGCGCGGTAGTCGTCCACCGCGGCCTTGATGGCGTCCTCGGCCAGGATGGAGCAGTGGATCTTGACGGGCGGCAGAGCCAGCTCTTCGGCGATTTGGGTGTTCTTGATCGTCAGCGCCTCGTCCAGGCTCTTGCCCTTGACCCACTCGGTCACGAGGGAGCTGGAGGCGATGGCCGAGCCACAGCCATAGGTCTTGAACTTGGCGTCCTCGATGAGGCCGGTCGCCGGGTTGACCTTGATCTGCAGCTTCATCACGTCGCCGCAGGCCGGGGCGCCGACCATGCCGGTGCCGACGTCTTCGTCGCCGTTGTCGAACTTGCCGACGTTGCGGGGGTTCTCGTAGTGGTCAACGACCTTTTCGCTGTATGCCATGTTGTTCTCCTCAGTGGGCGGCCCACTGGATGGTGCTCAGATCCACGCCGTCCTTGTACATGTCCCACAGCGGGGACAGCTCGCGCAGCTTGGCGACGCGATCGCTCAGCACGCTGATGGCGTAGTCGATTTCCTCTTCGGTCGTGAAGCGGCCGATGGTCATGCGCAACGAGCTGTGGGCCAGTTCGTCGCTGCGGCCCAGCGCGCGCAGCACATAGCTGGGCTCCAGGCTGGCCGAGGTGCAGGCCGAGCCCGACGACACCGCCAGGCCCTTCACGCCCATGATGAGCGACTCGCCCTCGACATAGTTGAACGAGATGTTCAGGTTGTGCGGCACGCGGCGCTCGAGGTCGCCGTTGATGAAGGTCTGCTCGATGCCGGACAGGCCCTGGATCAGCTTGTTGTGCAGCGCACGGATGCGTTCGTTCTCGGCGCCCATCTCCTCGCGGGCGATGCGGAAGGCTTCGCCCATGCCGACGATCTGGTGCACCGGCAGCGTGCCTGAGCGCATGCCGCGCTCATGGCCGCCACCGTGCATCTGGGCTTCCAGGCGCACGCGCGGCTTGCGGCGCACATACAGCGCGCCGATGCCCTTGGGGCCGTAGCTCTTGTGCGAGGCCAGGCTCATCAGGTCGATGGGCAGCTTGGCCACGTCGATCTCGACCTTGCCGGTGGCCTGGGCCGCATCGACGTGGAAGATGATGCCGCGCTCGCGGCAGAGGGTGCCCAGCGCGACGACGTCCTGGATGACGCCGATCTCGTTGTTCACGAACATGACCGAGGCCAGGATGGTGTCCGGGCGCAGCGCGGCCTTGAAGGCTTCCAGGTCGACGAGGCCGTTCTCCAGCACGTCGAGATAGGTCACGTCGAAGCCCTGGCGCTCCAGCTCACGCATGGTGTCGAGTACGGCCTTGTGCTCGGTCTTCACGGTGATCAGGTGCTTGCCGCGGGTCTTGTAGAACTGCGCGGCGCCCTTCAGTGCCAGGTTGTTGGACTCGGTGGCACCCGAGGTCCAGACGATCTCGCGCGGGTCGGCGCCGATGAGTTGAGCCACCTGCTCGCGGGCACGCTCGACCGCCTCTTCCGCCTCCCAGCCCCAGGCGTGGCTGCGCGAAGCCGGGTTGCCGAAGTGCTCGCGCAGCCAGGGAATCATCGCGTCCACCACGCGGGGATCGCACGGCGTCGTCGCGCCGTAGTCGAGGTAGATCGGGAAATGCGGGGTCATGTCCATGGCGGAGGGCTAGAACTTTCTTGGGTCTTCTTACTTGCTGAACGCGCCACCGAGGGCGAACACCGAGTTCGGCGCCGTCACGCGGATCGGCTTGAGCACCGGCTGCGACGAGATCGCGCGCTTGACCGGTGCCGCCTCGACCTCGAAGCCCTTGGCGAGCTGCTCGTCGGCCAGCTTGCGCAGGGAGACGCTGTCGAGGTACTCGATCATCTTGGCGTTCAGGTTGGTCCAGAGTTCATGGGTGATGCAGCGGCCGCTGTCTTCACCCATGCAGTTTTCCTTGCCGCCGCAGCCGGTGGCGTCCAGCGCCTCGTCCACGGCGACGATGATGTCGGCGACGGTGATGTCCTCGGCCTTGCGGCCCAGCGAATAACCGCCACCCGGGCCGCGGGTGCTTTCCACCAGTTCATGGCGGCGCAGCTTGCCGAACAGCTGCTCCAGGTAGGAGAGCGAGATCTGCTGCCGTTGGCTGATCGCCGCCAGCGCGACAGGGCCGGTATTCTCGCGCAGGGCCAGGTCCAGCATCGCGGTGACGGCAAAGCGACCTTTGGTGGTGAGACGCATACGAAACTCCTTTGCGAGACGCCTGGACAGGATTTGTCCAGGCCAAACGATTCGGGGTTAACCCGGGATGGCCGGGACAATAGCCGACCGAATCATTTCCGATGATTTTACTCGACTACTGAACCTCGTCTCAGCGTGGGGTCGGCAACCCCAACTTTCAAGAGGTTTTTTGTTGCGCTGCAGCAGCGTCAGCGCACCCCAGCCCTGCGGGCGCCATCAAGCGGGACGATGTTGTCATGCACGCGGGCGCCAAACGCCTGTTCGCGCAGTTGGGCCAGCTGGTCGCGCAGGCGCGCCGCCTTCTCGAACTCCAGGTTTCGGGCGTGCTCCAGCATCTGCTTTTCCAGCTGGGCGATGCGCTTGGACAGGTCCTTCTCGGACAGTTCCTCGACCTTGGCCGCCGCCAGCAGCTTGGCCTCGTCGCGGCCGGACTCTTCCGAGTAGACGCCGTCGATGAGGTCCTTGATGCGCTTTTGCACGCTGCGCGGCGTGATGCCGTGCTCCTCGTTGAAGGCGATCTGTTTGGCGCGGCGGCGTTCCGTCTCGCCGATGGCCTTGCGCATGGACTCGGTGATCTTGTCCGCGTAGAGGATGGCCTTGCCGTTCAGGTTGCGCGCCGCGCGGCCGATGGTCTGGATCAGGCTGCGCTCGGCGCGCAGGAAGCCTTCCTTGTCGGCATCCAGGATGGCGACCAGCGACACCTCCGGGATGTCCAGTCCCTCGCGCAGCAGGTTGATGCCCACCAGCACATCGAAGGCGCCGAGCCGCAGGTCGCGCAGGATTTCGACGCGCTCCACCGTGTCCACGTCGGAGTGCAGATAGCGCACCTTGACGCCGTTGTCGCTGAGGTAGTCGGTCAGCTGCTCGGCCATGCGCTTGGTCAGCGTCGTGATCAGCACGCGCTCGCTGGCCTCGACGCGCAGGCGGATTTCCTGCAGCACGTCGTCCACCTGGTGAGTCGCCGGACGCACCTCGACGAGGGGGTCGACCAAGCCGGTCGGCCGCACGACCTGCTCGACGACCTGGCCGGCGTTGTCCTGCTCATACTGCGCCGGCGTGGCCGACACGAAGATGGCCTGGCGCATCTTGCGTTCGAACTCGGCGAACTTCAGCGGCCGGTTGTCCAGCGCCGACGGCAGCCGGAAGCCGTACTCGACGAGCGTGGTCTTGCGCGCCCGGTCGCCGTTGTACATGCCGCCGAACTGGCCGATCAGCACATGGCTCTCGTCCAGGAACATGAGGGCGTCGGGCGGCAGGTAGTCCACCAGCGTCGGCGGCGGGTCGCCGGGCTGGGCGCCGGACAGATGCCGCGTGTAGTTCTCGATGCCCTTGCAGTGGCCCACCTCCTGCAGCATCTCCAGGTCGAAGCGCGTGCGCTGCTCGACGCGCTGCGCCTCGACGAGCTTGCCTTCCTTGACAAAGAAGTCCACGCGCTCGCGCAGCTCCTGCTTGATGGCCTCGGTGGCGCTCAACACGCGCTCGCGCGGCGTCACGTAGTGGCTGCTGGGGTAGACGGTGAAGCGCGGGATCTTCTGGCGGATCTGGCCCGTCAGCGGGTCGAACAGCGACAGCGCCTCGATCTCGTCATCGAAGAGCTCGATGCGGATGGCCAGCTCCGAGTGCTCGGCCGGGAAGACGTCGATGGTGTCGCCGCGCACACGGAAGTGGCCGCGGCTGAACTCCATCTCGTTGCGTGTGTACTGCATGCGGATCAGGTGGGCGATGACGTCACGCTGGCCCATCTTGTCCCCCACCCGCAGCGTCATCACCATCTGGTGGTAGTCCGCTGGCGAACCGATGCCGTAGATGGCCGACACGGATGCGACGATGACCACGTCGCGCCGCTCCAGCAGGCTCTTGGTGCATGACAGCCGCATCTGCTCGATGTGCTCGTTGATCGCGCTGTCCTTCTCGATGAAGAGGTCGCGCTGCGGCACATAGGCCTCGGGCTGGTAGTAGTCGTAGTAGCTGACGAAGTACTCGACCGCGTTCTTCGGAAAGAAATCCTTGAACTCGCTGTAGAGCTGCGCCGCCAGCGTCTTGTTGGGAGCGAACACGATGGCCGGCCGCCCCAGCCGGGCGATGACGTTGGCCATCGTGAAGGTCTTGCCCGAGCCCGTCACGCCCAGCAGCGTCTGGTAGCTGAGGCCGTCATTGATGCCTTCGCAGAGCTGGGCGATGGCCGTCGGCTGGTCTCCCGCCGGAGGGAAAGGCTGGAACAGCTGGAACGGGGAGCCTTCGAAGCTGACGAATTCGCCCTTGCGTTCCTCCGAGTCACTTTCGGTGCCGGGCATGGCGTTCAAGGCTTCTTGCATAGGGGTGTCCCTGGGTTCACGGGCAAAATTGCTGCGCTGCGAAACCGGGCAGGTTAGCGCAGACCCCGTTTCTTCAAGCCCTCCCTCCTGCCAACGTCCTTTCAGGAATCTCGCCATGTCTTTGTTTGCCGATGTCACCCTTGCGCCCCGCGACCCCATCCTCGGCCTGAACGAGCAGTTCAACGCCGATACCCGCCCCGGCAAGGTCAATCTCGGCGTCGGCGTGTATTACGACGAAGCCGGCAAGCTGCCGCTGCTGAAGTGCGTGCGCGAAGCCGAAGCCGCCATCGCCGCGGCACCCAAGCCGCGTGGCTATCTGCCCATCGACGGCATCGCCGCCTATGACAAGGCCGTGCAGAAGTTGGTGTTCGGCAGCGAACTGAAGAACGTCGCCACCGTGCAGGCGATCGGCGGCACCGGCGCGCTGAAGGTCGGCGCCGACTTCCTGAAGCAGCTCAACCCCGCCGCCAAGGTGCTGATCTCCGACCCGAGCTGGGAGAACCACCGCGCGCTGTTCACGCAGGCTGGCTTCACCGTCGAGACCTACCCCTACTACGACGCCGCCAACAAGGGCATCAACTTCGCCGGCATGCTGGCCGCGCTGAACGCCGCCCCGGCCGGCACCGTCGTCGTGCTGCACGCCTGCTGCCACAACCCGACGGGCTACGACATCACCGCCGCGCAGTGGGCCGAAGTGGTCGCCACCGTCAAGGCCAAGGGCCTGACGCCCTTCCTGGACATGGCCTACCAGGGCTTCGGCTTCGGCCTGAAGGAAGACGGCGAGGCCGTGCGCCAGTTCCAGGCCGCCGGCGTCGGCTTCTTCGTGTCGACCAGCTTCTCCAAGAGCTTCTCGCTGTACGGCGAGCGCGTCGGCGCGCTGAGCGTCGTCTGCAGCAGCGATGAAGAGGCCGTGCGCGTGCTGTCGCAGCTGAAGATCATGATCCGCACCAACTACTCCAACCCGCCCACCCACGGTGCGCAGGTCGTCGCTGCCGTGCTGTCCGACGACAAATTGCGCGCGCAGTGGGAGGAGGAACTGGCCGGCATGCGCGTGCGCATCAAGGCGATGCGCTCGGCCCTGGTCGAGGCACTGAAGGCTGCCGGCGTGACCCAGGACCTGAGCTTCGTCACCGAGCAACTTGGCATGTTCAGCTACTCGGGCCTGAGCGCCGCCCAGATGCAGCGCCTGCGCAGCGAGTTCGGCGTCTACGGCGTGGACTCCGGCCGCATCTGCGTCGCTGCACTGAACGAGGGCAATCTGCCGGCCGTGGCTGCCGGCATGGCGGCCGTCATCAAGGGCTGATGCCCCATTGAAGTGCGAAGGATTGGCGGTTTGACCGCCAATCCATGTTGCAGCGCACAAGGCTGCAAGGGATTTCTGGCACTATTGGACATCTCTGTCCAAGCCCAAGGCCGGCCATGCTGTATCAATTCTTCGAAACCCAGCGCGCCCTGCTGAGCCCGTTTTCCGAGTTCGCCGCCGCGTCGGCCAAGCTCTACAGCCACCCGCTGTCGCCGTTTGCGCACACGCCCATGGCGCAGCGCCTGTCGGCGGGGCTGGACCTGATGCACCGCCTGGCCAAGGATTACGAGAAGCCCGAGTTCGACATCAAGACGGTCGAGGTGGACGGCACCGACGTGGCCGTGCAGGAGTTGGTGGCGCTGGAAAAGCCCTTCTGCCGCCTGCTGCGCTTCAAGCGCTACACCGACGACCCGGCCGTGCTGGCCAAGATGAAGGACCAGCCGACCGTGCTGGTCGTGGCACCGCTGTCGGGCCACCACAGCACGCTGCTGCGCGAAACCGTCAAGCAGTTGCTGAAGGATCACAAGGTCTACATCACCGACTGGACCGACGCGCGCATGGTACCGCTGGACGTGGGGCCCTTCCACCTGGACGACTACATCCACTACGTGCAGGAATTCATCCGCCACGTCGGCGGCGCCGACAGCCACGTCATCTCCGTTTGCCAGCCCACCGTGCCCGTGCTGGCCGCCATCTCGCTGATGGCCAGCGCCGGCGAGGCGACGCCGCGCAGCATGACGATGATGGGCGGCCCCATCGACGCCCGCAAGAGCCCGACCGCCGTCAACAACCTGGCCATGAACCGCAGCTTCGGCTGGTTCGAGGCCAACGTCATCTACCGCGTGCCGACCAACTTCCCCGGCGCCGGCCGCAACGTCTACCCGGGCTTCCTGCAGCACACCGGCTTCGTCGCGATGAACCCCGACCGCCATCTGACGTCCCACTACGACTACTTCCTGGACCTGGTGCGCGGCGACGACGAAGGCGCCGAGGCGCACCGCCGCTTCTACGACGAATACAACGCCGTGCTGGACATGCCGGCCGAGTACTACCTGGACACCATCAAGACCGTGTTCCAGGACTTCGCGCTGGTCAACGGCACCTGGGAAGTCGACGGCGCCTTCGTACGCCCGCAGGACATCAAGACGACCGCGCTGCTGACCGTCGAAGGCGAACTGGACGACATCTCCGGCGCCGGCCAGACCCGAGCCGCCCACGACCTCTGCTCCGGCGTGCCCAAGCAGCACCAATTCCATTACGACGCGATCGGCGCGGGCCACTACGGCATCTTCTCGGGCCGCCGCTGGCGCGACAACGTCTACCCACAGGTGCGCGACTTCATCGCCAGGTACGAGGCCGCGCCGCTGAAGAAGACGCCCAAGGCGGCACCGGTCAAAGCCACGGCCAAGCCGGCCGTCAAGCGCACGCGCAGCCGCCGCGCGTGAACCTCGCGGCCCTCATCGACGCCGCGCTGCCGCAGACCCAATGCACCCGCTGCGGCTACCCGGACTGCCGTGGCTACGCCGCCGCTGTCGCCGCGGGTGAGGCCGAGATCAACCAGTGCCCACCCGGCGGCGCCGAGGGCGTGGTCCGGCTCGCCGCCCTCACCGGCCGCCCCGCGCTGCCGCTGAACCCCGTCAACGGCATCGAAGCCACGCGCGGCGTCGCCGTCATCGACGAGGCCTGGTGCATAGGCTGCACGCTGTGCATCAAGGCCTGCCCGGCCGACTGCATCGTCGGCGCACCCAAGGCCATGCACGTCGTGGTGGTCGCCCAATGCACAGGCTGCGAGCTGTGCGTGCCGGCCTGCCCGGTCGACTGCATCTCCATGCCCGAAGTGACGACCGCCACCGGCTGGGCGGCCTGGAGCCAGCCGCAGGCCGACGAAGCCCGCGAGCGCTACGCCTTCAAGCAGTTCCGCCGCCACCGCGAGGCCGAGGAGAACGACGCCCGCCTGGCCGCCAAGGCCGAGGCCAAGCTGGCCGACCTGCCGGCGGCGTCGGCCATCACCGACCCGGTCCAGCTCGACCGCAAACGCGCCGCCATCGAGGCGGCACTCGCCCGGGCGCGCGCAAAGCGGGGTTGAAGGCGGCTGACAATGCGCGGCATGAACGCCGCCCAAGTCGAACGCTTCTTCGCCACCCTGAAGGCCGCCAACCCGGCGCCGCAGACCGAATTGGAGTTCTCCAGCGTCTTCGAGCTGCTGACGGCCGTGCTGCTGTCCGCCCAGGCCACCGACGTGGGCGTCAACAAGGCCACGCGCAGGCTCTTTGCCGTCGCCAACACGCCGGCGCAGATCCTGGCGTTGGGCACTGAAGGCCTGGAGAGCCACATCAAGACCATCGGGCTCTATCGCAGCAAGGCCAGGCACCTGCTGCAGACCTGCCAGATCCTCATCGACCGGCATGGCGGCGAGGTGCCGCGCAGCCGCACCGACCTGGAGGCACTGCCGGGCGTCGGCCGCAAGACGGCCAACGTCGTCCTCAACGTGGCCTTCGGCGAGCCGACGATGGCCGTCGACACGCACATCTTCCGCGTCGGCAACCGCACCGGCCTCGCGCCCGGCAAGACGCCGCTGGCCGTCGAGCTGGGCCTGCTGGAGCGCGTGCCCGAGGCCTATCTCGTCGACGCCCACCACTGGCTCATCCTGCACGGCCGCTATGTCTGCCAGGCGCGCAAGCCGCTGTGCAACGTCTGCGCCGTCATCAACGAGTGCGACTACGGCCGGCAACTAAAATCGGCCTCCGCCTGATCAAGAGCCCCTCCATGGCCAGCCTGACCGACCTGACCGACCGCGTTGAGCGCCTGCTCGTGCGCCACGATGAAATCCTGCGCACCAACCTGCTGCTGCAGGTGCAACTCAACGCCATCACGCAGGAGCGTGACAGCCTGCGTTCGCGCCTGAGCGCCGCACGCGCCCGCGTGGACGCATTGCTCGAACGCCTGCCCTCCGAGGCTCCCAAGGAGGAGCAGCCATGAAGCAGATGGAAGTGACCATCATGGGCCAGAGCTATCTGCTGGGTTGCCCCCCCGGCGGCGAGGCCGCGCTGACGGCTGCCGTCGCCCAGGTGGACCGCGAGATGAGCGCCATCCGCGACGCCGGCAAGGTGAAGGCCCGCGAGCGCATCGCCGTGCTGGCCGCGCTGAACCTGGCCTACCAGCTGGCCGACGCGCCGCGCGAGGCCGCGCCGGCCGACATGCCCGTTTCGTCGCCCGAAGTCGATACCCTCATCAAGCGACTGGACGAAGCACTCGGACACGACGGACAGCTGCTCTGAGCGCGTAAAATCCGCAGCGTCCACTGCTTTCCTCTGGGGCTTTATTTCCTTCATCCGATGCTCTATGAGCAAGGGCTTGGAATATGCCGGATGGGCGTGAGCGTCTCGCGTCAGATGAACCCGAAGTCCGGCTGACCTGGCCCACCTGATTACCCCTGGGTGTTCAGGATCTCGGCCCCCAGGAATGCGGTGGACACCTTTCCTCCCCCTCGCCTCCCTTAGCATCGGCCGATGAACTACTGGCTGATGAAGTCCGAGCCCGACGAGGCTTCCATCCTCGACCTGCAGCGCGCCGGCACGCTGCCCTGGACCGGCGTTCGCAACTACCAGGCGCGCAACTTCATGCGCGATGACATGCGGTTAGGCGACGGCGTGCTGTTCTATCACTCGTCCTGCCCCGAGCCCGGCATTGCCGGCCTCGCCGAGGTCTGCAGTGCGGCCTACCCGGATGCAACGCAGTTCGACCCCGCGAGCCACTACTTCGACGCCAAGTCCAAGCCCGAGTCGCCGCGCTGGGTGCATGTGGACGTGCGCTGGCGCGAGACGACGCGGCTGCTGAGCCTGAAGGAGATGCGCGAGGCGCCTGAACTCGCGTCCATGCGCGTGCTGGAGCGTGGCAGCCGGCTGTCGATCACACCCGTCACGCCTGAGGAGTGGAGGGCCGTGCTGAAGCGGCTCCACGCTGCATGACGGCCACGCTCATTGCCGAACTGCTGGTGCTGGGCCTGGCGGCAGGCTTCCTGGCCGGCCTGCTGGGCATAGGCGGCGGCATGCTGCTGGTGCCCTTCCTGACCTTCATCCTCGGCCAGCGCGGTGTCGCGCCCGGCTTGGCCGTCAAGATGGCCATCGCGACATCGATGGCCACCATCATGTTCACGTCGCTGTCCAGCGTGCGCGCCCATCACCAGCGTGGCGCCGTTCGCTGGGATCTGGTGAAGGGACTGGCGCCCGGCATCCTGGCCGGTGGCCTGCTCGCGGGCGCCGGACTGTTCGCGTTGCTGAAAGGCGCCTGGCTGGCGCTGTTCTTCGCGGCCTTCGTCGGCTTCTCCGGCTGGCAGATGCTGCGCAACAAGCGGCCCGCGCCCAGCCGCCAGATGCCCGGTGCGGCCGGCCAGTTCGGCGCGGGAGCCGGCATCGGTTTGCTGTCCGGCCTTGTGGGCGCGGGCGGCGGCTTCGTCAGCGTGCCCTTCATGGTGTGGTGCAACGTGCCGGTGCACTTCGCCGTCGCCACCAGTGCCGCACTGGGCTTTCCCATCGCGATTGCCAACACGCTGGGCTATGTCGTCGGCGGCTGGGGCATGGAGCCGGCATTGCCGGGCGCCTTCGGCTACCTCTACCTGCCGGCGCTGGCGCTGATCGCCGCAGCCAGCGTGACGATGGCGCCGCTCGGTGCGCGCGCAGCGCATGCGATGAACGTCGCGCAGTTGAAGAAGGCCTTCGCGACGCTGCTGTTCGCGCTCGCGGCCTACATGCTCTGGAAGGGCTTGAGCGAGCTTTAGCCGAAGGCGATGGACGCCAGCACGACCTGGTTGCCACCGCGGCGCTGGGCCTCGTGGACGGCCGCCTCGCTGGCCAGCATCAGCTCGTCCTGACGCGACGCCGTGTGCGGGAAGCTGGACACGCCCATGGAGATCGACAGCCCCAGATCCTGGCCGTTGAGCACCACGATCTGCGCGGCGCATTGGCGGCGCAGTTGCTCCATGCGTGCATGTGCGGTGGCCAGGCCCACGCCGGACAGCAGCACCGCAAAGCGCTGCGCGCCGATGCGGCAGGCCGAGTCCATCGCCCGCGTGTTGGCTCGCAGCATGCGGCCTATGCCTTCGAGCAGTCGCTGCTGGGCTTCATCGCCCAGATTGGTGACGGCAGGCGACGCGTCCAGCGCGATGATGACGAGAGCGAACTCTCGATGCTCACGAGACGACAGGTCGATCTCGCGCAGCAACTGATCATCGAACTGAGGCCTCAGGTAAAGCCCGGACACATCGTCGCGGCCCGAGCCCTGCTGAAGCTCCCGGCGCACCTGCTCGATCGCAGCCTGCTGCTGCTCGATCTGAGCCAGCGCGCGCTGCAGATGTGCTTCCCGATGACGCTCTTCGGTGCGCTCGTGCCACACCGACAGCAGGAACTCCTGGCCCAACGCCAGCCGGGTGACGCTGAATTCGCGGCGGCGGCCGTTGATCTCCAGCTTGTGCTCGGACACGACCGGGTGACGCTGCGCCATGACGGTCTGCTCGACGCGGCGCAGTGCCGTCGTCTCGTCTGGCCTGAGGAGTTCTGCATCCGTATGGCCGACGACGGTCTCGCGCTCGAACATGTGCGCCAGCCCCTCGCTCGCAAACACGTAGCGGCCGCTGCCGACCGACTTGATGGCCGCCTGACTGCCCAACGGTTCGATCAAGGCCACCAACCCGGCCAGCGCCTCGCCACCCAGCTCGACATGACCCGCCAGCCATGCTGTCAGGGTTCCGGGCTGCAACGCGGAAGAGTCGGCGGTCATGTCCATGAAATCGTCTTGATGCGATCACGTGCCGTCGGCGGGGTACCGGGGCAGGTCCGGGTGAGAAGGGAATGTAGTGGGGCGGAAACCGGGCCAGCAAGGCGACATCACCCCACGAATGGGGCTCCCCCCTAGAAGCCCCGTCGGATGACTTGAAGGCATCCTACAGAGTTTCAACATCGTGACCCGCGAGAATGCCGCCCGATTCACGGGAGGTTTATGCAGGGTTTTGATGTCGTCGTCGTGGGCGCGGGAGCCGCAGGTCTGTTCTGTGCGGGGCTTGCGGGCCAGCGAGGCCTGAAGGTACTGCTGATCGACCACGCGCCCAAGCTGGCTGAAAAAATCCGTATCTCTGGCGGCGGGCGTTGCAATTTCACGAATCGCGAGGCCGGGCCGGCCAACTTCCTGTCCGAAAACCCCGCCTTCTGCCGCTCAGCGCTGGCGCGCTACACGCCGCAGGACTTCATCAAGCTGGTGCAGAGCCACGGCATCGCCTTCCATGAAAAGCACAAGGGCCAGCTGTTCTGCGACGACTCCAGCGAGCAGATCATCCAGATGCTCGTCAAGGAGTGCGAGGCCGGCGGCGTCACGCGCTGGCAGCCCTGCACCGTGGCGGACGTGCGGCTACTGCCCGGCGGCGGCTTCGAGCTGGACACCAGCCAGGGCCCGGTGACGGCGCCGCGTGTCGTCGTCGCGACGGGCGGGCTGCCAGTGCCGAAGATCGGCGCCAGCGACTGGGGGCTGCGCCTCGCGAAGCGTTTTGACCACGCCATCATCGAGCCCCGCCCTGCCCTCGTGCCGCTGACCTTCGATGCCGATGACTGGACGCCATTCGCGGCGTTGGCCGGGCTGTCGCTGCCGGTGGAGGTCAGCGTTGGCAGTAGCAAGGCGCGTGGGCGCTTCCTGGAGGATCTGCTGTTCACTCACCGCGGCCTGAGCGGCCCGGCCATCCTGCAGATCTCCAGCTACCGCACGACGGCGGACCAGGCACTGCAGATCAACCTCGCACCTGAACTTCAACTGGACAAGGAGCTGGTCGAAGCCAAGGCCTCGTCGCGGCGCCAGCTCGGCAACGAATTCGGCGCCCGGCTGCCGCAGCGCCTGGCCGCGGCCTGGCTGGAACGCGCGAAGCTGGATGCGGCTCGCCCTCTGCCCGAATGCCGCGACGCGGACCTGCAGCGCCTGGGGCGCAGCGTGCACGACTGGCAGTTGATGCCCACTGGAGACGAGGGCTGGCGCAAGGCCGAGGTCATGCGCGGCGGCGTCTCCACCAAGGACCTGAGCTCGCAGACGCTGGAGAGCCGGCGCGTGCCGGGCCTATATTTCATCGGTGAAGTCGTCGATGTGACGGGTTGGCTGGGCGGCTACAACTTCCAGTGGGCGTGGGCCAGCGCAGCGGCCTGCGCTGAGGCCATGGCGGCCGCATCAACACCCGTCTGAGCAAATCTTGGCAAGTCCTTGATTTTCTGGCTACAATCCTCGGCTTTGCTGGCAAACCCGCGCGTCGATTCGCTGTATCCGTAGTGACGCAGTAATCCGGAACCTGCTGCTGAACTTAGCCGCGAATACCGAGCGCAATCTGAAGGAAATACATGACCACCATCCGCGTCAAGGAAAACGAGCCGTTCGACGTCGCCCTGCGTCGCTTCAAGCGCACCATCGAAAAGCTGGGCCTGCTGACCGACCTCCGCGCCCGCGAGTTCTACGAGAAGCCCACCGCCGAGCGCAAGCGCAAGAAGGCCGCCGCCGTCAAGCGTCACTACAAGCGCGTGCGCAGCATGCAGCTGCCCAAGAAGCTGTACTGATAGCCTCCTGACGCGATCCGGAGCCGGTTTTCAAATCAGGCTCCGGTGAACTGCAAAACCCGCCACAGGACGCTGTCGCGGGTTTTTGTCTTTTTGAACCGGAAACTCCCATGAGCCTGAAAGACCGCATCACCGAAGACATGAAGGCCGCGATGCGCGCCAAGGAAGCCGACCGCCTGCTGACCATCCGCGGCCTGCTGGCCGCCGTCAAGCAGAAGGAAGTGGACGAGCGCATCACCGTCGACGATGCCGGCCTCGTGGCCATCGTCGACAAGCTGATCAAGCAGCGCAAGGACTCCATCAGCCAGTTCGCCGCCGCGGGACGTGACGACCTCGTCGCCAAGGAAAGCGCCGAACTGGCCGTGCTTCAGGTCTACCTGCCCGAGCGCCTGTCGGCCGAGGCCGTGGCCGAAAAGGTCAAGGCCATCGTCGCCGAGTTGGGCGCCAGCGGCCCAGGCGACATGGGCAAGGTCATGGCCGCAGCCAAGGTAGCCCTCGGCAATTCGGCCGAGATGAGCACGGTGTCCGCCGCGGTCAAGGCCGCGCTGGCCAGGTAAGGAGACGCCATGAGCCTGCCCCTGCAAGCCATCGCCCCCGACATCTGCACCGCTCCGCAGCTGACGCCCGAAGCCATGGCCGAGGCCGCGGCGATGGGCTTCAAGAGCGTCGTCAACAACCGGCCCGACTTCGAGCACGGCCCGGACCAGCCGACATCGGCCGCCATCCAGGCCGCCGCCGAGGCCGCCGGCCTGCAGTACCGCCACCTGCCGGTGGCCGGCGGTTATCAGTCGCCCGAGGAGATCGCCGCCTTCGCCAAGCTGCTGGAAGAACTGCCGCGCCCGCTGCTGGTGTTCTGCCGCTCCGGCGCTCGCTCGACCCGCCTGTTCGTGCAGGCCCAACAACTGGGCTGAAACCCTCGGGGCTTACCCTTGGCGACGGCTGAAAGAAGCCGTCGCCCCTCAAGCGGTCGCTACATTGGCGACCGCTTTGCTTTTCTCCTGCCTGCTCCCATGAACGCCCTGCTCTCCCTGGCGCGGCGCATCGACAGCCTCAACGACCGCTTCGGCAAGCTTGCCGCCTGGGCCGTGATCCTGTCCTGCTTCATCAGCGCCGCCAACGCCGTCGTCCGCTACGGGCTGGACTACAGCTCCAACGCCTTCCTCGAGATCCAGTGGTACCTGTTCGCCGTCTGCGTGATGCTCGGCGCGGCCCAGGTGCTGCGGCTCAACGAGCATGTGCGCGTGGACCTGGTCTACAGCCGGCTATCTGGCCACGGCAAGGTCTATGTCGACCTGTTCGGCCTGGTCGTCTTCCTGCTGCCGGTCATCGGCTACATGGCCTGGCTGTCCTGGGGGCTGTTCATCGTCAAGCTCAGCACGGGCATGAGCGCGACCGACTCGGTCGCCAGCCTGGGATTCGTGGGTTACTTCGTCAAGCTGCTGACGACCGGTGAGGTGTCCAGCAACGCCGGCGGCCTGATCCGCTGGCCGGCCGTGCTGGTGCTGCCGCTGGGCTTCGCCCTCGTCGAGCTGCAGGCCATGGCCGAAATCATCAAGCGCGTGGCCTGGCTCGCGCACAGCTTCGAGATGGACACGCACTACGAGAGGCCGCTGCAATGATCACGATGGAGAGCTTCCCGCCGCTGATGTTCGCGGCGCTGATCTTCGTGATGCTGATCGGCTTCCCCGTCGCGTTCTCGCTGGCGGCGCTGGGGCTGGCCTGCGGCTTCTTTGCGGTCAGCCAGGGCTGGTTCCCGCCGGAGTTCATGAGCGCCCTGCCGCAGAACGTCTTCGGCATCCTGTCCAACGACCTGCTGCTGGCCATTCCCTTCTTCACGCTGATGGGCTCGCTGCTGGAGAAATGCGGGCTCGCCGAGGACATGCTCGATTCCATGGGCCAGCTCTTCGGCCCCGTGCGCGGCGGCCTGGGCTACTCGGTCATCATCGTCGGCTTCATCCTCGGCGCCATCACCGGCACCGTGGCGGGCCAGGTCATCGCGATGGCGATGATCTCGCTGCCGGTCATGATGCGCTACGGCTACAACATGCGCTACGCGACCGGCGTGCTGGCTGCGTCGGGCACCATCACGCAGCTGGTGCCGCCGTCCCTCGTGCTCGTCGTGCTGGCCGACCAGCTCGGCCGCTCGGTGGGTGACATGTACAAGGGCGCCTGGGGCCCGTCCATCCTGCAGGTGCTGATCTTCGCGCTCTACACCTTCATCCTTAGCCGCGTGAAGCCCCACCACGTGCCAGGTGTGCCCAAGGAAGCGCGCACGCTGCAGGGCTGGGCGCTGTGGAAGAAATGCCTGCGCGGCATCATCCCCTCGGCCGTGCTGATCTTCGCCGTGCTGGGCTCCATGGGCGGCCTGCCAGGCATCAACACGGCCATCTGCACGCCGACCGAGGCCGGTGCGATGGGCGCGGTCGGTGCCTTCATCCTGGCCGGCATGCACAAGCGGCTGAACTGGCCGCTGATCAAGGAGACCATGCTGGGCACCATGCGCATCACGGCCATGGTGGTGTTCATCCTGATCGGCTCGCGGACGTTCTCGCTGGTGTTCCAGGGCGTCGAGGGCGGTCGCTGGATCGAGCACATGCTCAGCGACCTGCCGGGCGGCCAGATCGGCTTCCTCATCGTCGTCAACCTGTTCATCTTCTTCCTGGCCTTCTTCCTCGACTTCTTCGAGATCGCCTTCATCATCCTGCCGCTGCTCGGTCCGGTGGCCGACAAGATGGGCATCGACCTCGTCTGGTTCGGCGTCATGCTGTGCGTGAACATGCAGACCAGCTTCATGCACCCGCCGTTCGGCTTCGCGCTGTTCTACCTGCGCGGCATCTCGGACACGCTGTTCAAGAACGGCTCCATCCCGCGCAAGGTGCTGTCCAGCGACATCTACCTCGGCTCCATCCCCTGGGTGGTCATGCAGCTCATCCTCGTCGCCATCGTCATCTTCTTCCCGCAGACGGTGACGGCCTTCCTCGACAAGGAAAAGGCGGTGGACCTGAACCAGGCCTCCGAGCTGCTGCAGCAGATGGGCGGGCACGACAAGCCGGCCGGCGACATGAGCGCCGACGACGCGAGCAAGCTGTTCGCGCCAGAACCGGCGGCGTCGGGCGCGAGCGCGCCTGTCGACGACGGCGATGCCGTGCGTCGTGCGCTGGAGGAAGCGGCCAGGAAATAGGCGCCACGAGCGCTCATGAAAAAGCCCCGCGATGCGGGGCTTTTTTGTGCCTGAACCGCGGCTGCGGTCAGAGCTTCTGCGACTGCATGAAATCGTCGAAGCCGGCTTCGGCGAAGCGGAACCACAGGTTCTGGTCACGGCGGAAATTGGAATAGTCCTCGTAGACCTTCTTCCAGTTCGAGTTCTTCGCCGACAGCTCCGCGTAGATGGCCATGGACTCCTTGAAAGCCGACTCCATGACGTCCTTGGGGAAGCGGAACAGCTTGGTGCCCGAACCGACGAGCTGCTTCAGCGCGATCGGGTTCTTGGCGTCGTAGCGGCCCTGCATGTCGATGTGGGCCACGGCAGCGGCGGACTCGACGATGGCCTTGTACTCGGCCGGCAGCGCGTCCCAGGCCTTGGTGTTGATGAAGAAGTCCAGCTCCGGGCCGCCTTCCCACCAGCCTGGGTAGTAGTAGTTGGGCGCGACCTTGTTGAAGCCCAGCTTCTGGTCGTCGTAGGGGCCCACCCACTCGGCGGCGTCGATGGTGCCCTTCTCCAACGCGGAGTAGATCTCGCCGCCAGCGATCTGCTGCGGCACGGCGCCCATGCGCTCGACGACCCGGCCGGCGAAACCGCCGATGCGGATCTTCAGGCCCTTCATGTCGGCGACGCTCTTGATCTCCTTGCGGTACCAGCCGCCCATCTGCGCGCCGGTATTGCCGCCGGGGAAGCTGATGATGTTGTAGTTGCGATAGAACTCGCGCATCAGCTTCAGGCCGTTGCCCTCCACCATCCAGGCCGTCATCTGGCGGCTGTTCAGGCCGAAGGGGATGGCGCAGCCCAGCGCGAAGGTCTCGTCCTTGCCGAAGAAGTAGTACGGCGCGGTATGCGCGATCTCCACGGTGCCGCCCTGGACAGCGTCGACGACCTGCAGCGCCGGCACGATCTCGCCGCCCGCATGCACGGAGACCTGAAACTTGCCGCCGGTCATCTCCGAGACCTTCTTCGCGAACGTGTCGGCGGCGCCAAAGATGGTGTCCAGCGACTTCGGGAAGCTCGACGCGAGGCGCCAGCGCACCTGGGCCTGGGCGTGCACGATGGCTGGGGCGGCACCTGCTGCCAGCACGCCGGCGATGCCGGCATTGCGCACGAAGGAACGGCGTTCCATGGACATGGAGGTCTCCTGTTTTCGGGTTTGCAAAGAAAAAAGACTGGGGGATTCTGGGGTGCCGCCTCGTGCGGCGCGGCCCGGATTTACCCCGGAGGACGGCCTCAGTTGCCGGCCAGCTTCATGCCGGTGACGAGGATGGAACCGACCGTCTTGGTGCCCATCGTGTACTCGTCCGCGCCGATGCCGACGATGTTCTGCAGCATGTCCTTCAGGTTGCCGGCGATGGTCACCTCATGGACCGGGTAGGCGATCTCGCCGTTCTCGATCCAGTAGCCGCTGGCGCCGCGCGAGTAGTCGCCGGTCACGTAGTTGACGCCCTGCCCCATCAGCTCGGTGACGAGCAGGCCGCGGCCCAGGCGCCGGATCATCGTCGGCAGGTCGTCGCCGGGCGCCGTGGCCCGGCTGGTCATGCGCAGGTTGTGCGAGCCGCCGGCATGGCCGGTCGTCTGCATGCCGAGCTTGCGCGCCGAGTAGCTGGACAGGAAATAGCCCTGCAGCACGCCGCCCTCCACGACCGAGCGGGCGCGCGTGGCGACCCCCTCGTCGTCGAACGGCGAACTGCCCTTGCCTTTCTTCACATGCGGGTCCTCGGCGATGTCGATGTGCGGCGACATGACCGACTGGCCCAGGCTGTCCAGCAGGAAGCTGGTGCGGCGGTACAGCGCACCGCCGCTGGTGGCCTGCACCAGCGCGCCCAGCAGGCCGATGGCCATCGTGCTTTCGAACAGCACCGGCACCTGCGCCGTCGCGACCTTGCGCGCCTTCAGGCGCGACAGCGCGCGCTCGGCGGCGTAGCGGCCCACGGCCTCGGGTGAGGACAAGTCGGCCGCGTCGCGCATGGAGCTGTACCAGGCGTCGCGCTGCATGCCGTTGCCGCGGCCGGCGATGGGCGCGACCGACAGCGAATGCCGCGAACTGGCATAGCCACCGCGGAAGCCGCGCGTGTTGCCCATCCAGAAATGCGACTGCTGCGCCGACACGGCCGCGCCCTCGCTGTTCGTGATGCGCTTGTCGACACCCAGCGCTGCGGCCTCGCAGCGCAGCGCGATCTCGGCGGCCTGGGCCGCGTCGATGGCCCAGGGATGGAACAGGTCCAGCTCGGGCCGTGCGGCGGCGTCCAGCGCGAGGTCGGCCGCGTCGGGCAGGCCGGCGAACTCGTCCTCGGCCGTGAAGCGCGCGATGTCGTAGGCAGCGCGCACGGTGTCGCGGATGGCCTGCGGCGAGAAGTCGGACGTGCTCGCGTTGCCGCGGCGCTGGCCCAGGTAGACCGAGATGCCCAGCGACTTGTCGCGATTGCGCTCGACGTTCTCCAGCTTGCCCAGTCGCGCAGACACCGACAGCCCGCAGCCCTCGGACACCTCGGCGCCGGCGTCGCTGGCGCCGAGCTTTTTCGCCTCAGCAAGCGCGTCTTCGATCCACTGCTGGAACTGCTCGGGGCTGTAGGCGAAACCGTCTTGGGCTTGGGACATGAATGGGACGCAAATCGAGGTGGGCGACAATCATAGGACTCGCCTGAACCGGGGGCCTGTTCACGCTACGGGAGCAGGCCGCGTTGAGGCCAGGAAGCCCGCGAGCAAGGCGCAAAGCGGAGCCGGGTTGTGCACCCGGCGAGCATTTGCAACGCCGCGCGCGGGCTTCCTGGCCTCAACCCGAAGGGAAGGCCATCCGCCAGGGGCCACTCCGCGTTGCACCGCTGGCTCGCATATCAATGCGAGCGGCGCGCTGCGCCTTGATTGGCCCCTGGCGGATGGCCTTCGCGACCTACTCCCGTAGCGTGAACAGGCCCCAATGCAAGAACACACCCCCGATTTCGAAGACGACGACGACTTCGACCGCCCCAGCAAGTCCCAGATGAAGCGCGACATGACCGCGCTGCAGAAGCTGGGTGAAGACCTGCTGGCCCTGCCCGAGAGCCGCTGGGAGCCGCTGGTCCTGCCCGAGATCCTCTACGACGCGCTGAAGGCCTGCAAGAAGATCACCAACTTCGAAGGCCGCCGCCGCCAGATGCAGTACATCGGCAAGCTGATGCGCAAGATCGACCCCGAGCCGGTGCGCGAGGCCGTCGCCGCCTTCAAGCTCGGCCACGCGCAGGACAGCCTGAAGCTGCACCAGTCCGAGCGCTGGCGCGAACGCCTGCTGGTCAGCGATGACGCGCTGCAGGAGTTCCTCGCCGAGCACGCCGGCGTCGACATCCAGCAACTGCGCAACCTCGTGCGCGCCGCACGCAAGGACGCGGCCAACGTGCCCGAGAAGCGCAGCGGCCGTGCGTTCCGCGAGCTGTTCCAGTTCATCAAGGCGTCCGAGGCTCCCGAGGCGCCTGAACCCACCGACGAAGACAGCGATGAGTGACCCGGTCCGCATAGGCATCGTCTCGATCAGCGACCGCGCATCGACCGGCGTCTACGAGGACAAGGGCCTGCCGGCCTTGAAGGACTGGCTGACGGCCGCGCTGCTGAATCCGATTGAGTTCGTGCCGCGCCTCATCCCCGACGAGCAGGCCGGCATCTCGCAGGCGCTCATCGACCTCGTCGACACCGAGCGCTGCGACCTCGTGCTGACGACCGGCGGCACCGGCCCCGCGCCGCGCGACGTGACGCCCGAGGCCACGCTCGCCGTGGCCGACCGCGAGATGCCCGGCTTCGGCGAGCAGATGCGCCAGATCTCGCTGCACTTTGTGCCGACGGCCATCCTGTCCAGACAGGTCGCCGTCATCCGCGGCAAGGCGCTCATCGTCAACCTGCCCGGCCAGCCCAAGGCCATCGCCGAGACGCTGGCGGGCCACGAGAAGGCCAGCGGCATCTTCGCCGCCGTGCCCTACTGCATCGACCTGATCGGCGGGCCTTACCTCGAAACGCGCGACGAGGTCTGCAAGGCGTTCCGGCCCAAGAACGCGCAGCGTCCCGCGCGCTGACTTGCTATCGCCATGACCAAGACCGCCCTCGCGCGGGGCGTGCTGCTGGCCGCCCTCACCTGGCCCCTGGCCATGCCCGGCGCGCAGGCGCAGTCGGACACCAAGCCCTCGGCCCTCACCCGCGCGCGCCAGGGGCTGCCGGCGGGCCAGGCGGCGTTGAAGCCAGACCCGGCAGCCGCGCTGCACGCCCTGCCCGACCGCAGCGCCTTCGACCGCCTGGCACGCGACTTCGAACCACGCACCGCGCAATCCCAGCCGCATGTGCTGTTCGTCATCGACCGCAACGACGGCCAGCGCGTGCACTTCATCAACACGCGCCGCTTCGCGCTGCACGCCGACTATCTGGCGGCGCGGCACCTGCTGCCGCCCGAGGGCCTGCCCGCCAGCCTCTACCGCAGCCCCACGCGCCGCTTCGTGCTGGGCACGCTGAGCCTGCATCCGCAGGGCCAGCGCTGGGTGTACGAGTTCTGGCAGGGCGACCACCTCACCCCCGAGTTGCTCAAGCAGACCCAGGCCGCGCTGGATCGCAGCGTGGGTTTCGCAGCCGTGCAGTTCAAGGCCAACGCGGCCCAGCAGGAAACCACGGCGCTCGAAGCCGGCCTGCCGGTCATCACGCAGGCGGAGTTGCTCAGCGAACGCACTTACCTGGCCTACAACGCCGGCACCGCGGTCGGCCGGCTGCGGCTGGTGGCGACGCTGGACGAAGCGACCGACATCGAGCCCACCGACATCGTCGTGCTGACCGAAGTGCCCCTCGCGCTGTCACCGGTGGCCGGCGTGATCCTGGCCGAAGCATCCACGGCGCTGTCGCACGTGAACCTGTTGGCCAAGGGCTGGGGCATTCCCAACCTCTACGTGCGCGACGCGCAAATGCAGCTGCGCGCCCTGGATGGCCAATGGGTGCGCCTGCGGGCGGATGCACAGCGCTACACCCTCAGCCCCGCGACGCCCGCCGAAGCCACCCAGGCCCGCACTGCGACGGCGCGCGTGTTGAAGGCTCCCAACCTGCGGGAAGCCGCGCTGGCGCCGCTGGCAAAGCTGCGCCAGCGCGACGCGGACACCTGCGGTGGCAAGGCCGCCCGCCTGGGCAGCCTGGAGTCCTTGCGCCGCGCCGGCCGCTTGCCTGCCAACGTGGCCCCGGTGCCCGACGGCTTCTGCATCCCCTTCGGCCAGTACGCGCGCTTTGCGGCACAGCCCGCCGTGCGCACGCGCATCGACCAGGCCTTGCAGGCGCTGGACGCTGCCGCATCGCGCGGCGAACGCCGCGAGCTGCTGGCCGCGCTGCGCGCCGACCTGCAGCAGATGCCCGTGCCGGACGAACTGGCTCGCCAATGGCAGGCCCGCTGGCAAGCGCAGTTGGGCGGCGACGGCGTGTTCGTGCGCAGCTCGTCCAACTCGGAAGATCTCGCCAACTTCAGCGGTGCGGGGCTCTACACGACGGTGCCCAATGTGCGCCAGCAACTGGCGGACGCGGTGCGCACCGTGTGGGCGTCGGTCTGGAACGCCGAGGCCTTCGAAGCCCGCCGCGTCGCCGGCCTGCGCCACACCGACGTGGTGATGGCCGTGCTCGTGCAGCGTGCGGTGGACTCGCGCACCTCCGGCGTCATGATCACCCGCGACCCGTTCGATGCCAGCCGCCGTGGTGTCGTCTATGTGTCGGCCAAGCGTGGCATCGGCATCAAGGTGGTCGAGGGGCGCCGCATTGCCGAGCAGGCCTTGTTCGAGCAGCGCAGCGCTTCGGTGGAGCGGCTGAGCCATTCCGCGGAATCAACCGAACTTCGGCTCGATGCAAACGGCGGCCTGGTCGAACAGGCTGCCTCCACCAGCCCGGTGCTGACCGACGAGCAGGTGAAGTCGCTGGCCCGGCTGGCGCTGGCCGTGCAGCAGGGGCTGGGCGGCGGTGACCAGGACATCGAATGGGCCATCGATGGCGAAGGCCGCCTGGTGCTGCTGCAGGCCCGACCCTACGTCGCCAAGGCCCGCTGAGCCTTACTTGACCAGCCGGCTCATCTCCGCCGCGTTGAAGGTCTCGTCGCGCTGCGCGTCGCAGGGCACGCAGTCGCCGACCGGCTTGCCGAGTTCGGTCGACAGCTTGCACACGGCGTCCCACAGCAGCGCGATCTGGTGCTCGTGGCCGGAGGCGCTGTCGATGAGGCCGCGCATGGCCTGGGCGACAGGGTCGTCACCGTGGGCCACGCCATAGGCCGAGAAGCCCATGCGGGCCGCGGCCTCCTCACGGGCCTGATCGCTTTCGGCCTCGATGATGCGGGCCGGGTTGCCGACGGCCGTCGCACCGGCCGGCACGGGCTTGGTGACGATGGCGCCCGAGCCGATGCGTGCACCGGCGCCGACCGTGAAGCCGCCCAGCACGCAGGCATTGGCGCCGACGATGACGCCGGGGCCCAGCGTCGGATGGCGCTTGGCGCCCTTCACGAGCGACGTGCCGCCGAGCGTGACGCCCTGGTAGATGGTGCAGCCCTCGCCGATCTCGGCCATCTCGCCGATGACGATGCCCATGCCGTGGTCGATGAAGACCTTGCGGCCGATCTTGGCGCCGGGGTGGATCTCGATGCCGGTCAGCCAGCGGCCCCAGTGCGACACCCAGCGCGCCAGCCACTTGAAGCCGTGCATCCACAACCAGTGCGCGCGCCGGTGCATCCACAGCGCGTGCAGGCCGGGGTAACAGGTCAGCACCTCCCACGCCGACCGGGCGGCCGGATCGCGTTGAAGGATGAGGGCGATGTCTTCGCGCAGGCGCTGGAACATGGTGTGCTGCCGGAAGGGAAAGGCGAGGCAGTCTAGGCGGGGGTCAATGGCCTGGCCGGCCAGAGGTCTTCGTCATCTGCCGCGCGATGCCGCGCAGGATGTGGACTTCCTCGTTCGTCAGGCCGGCGCGGTTGAAGAGCTGGTTCAGCCGCGGCATCAGCTTCCTGGGCGCGGCCGGGTCGAGGTAGCCGATATCGGTCAAAGCCAGCTGCAGGTGATCGAGCAGGCCCTGCACGGCGCGGGCGTCGGCACGCTCGGGATCGGGGGTGCGGGCCGCCACCTCGAACCCGCCGATGGCCTGGCGCAGGTCGTAGGCCAGCAGCTGCACGGCCTGGGAGAGGTTCAGTGAGCCGTAGTCGGCGTGGGTCGGGATGCTGAGCACCGCATGGCAGCGGTAGACGTCCTCGTTGGCCATGCCATAGCGCTCGGAGCCGAACACCAGTGCCAGCCGCGGCACGGTCTCGCGCGCAGCCAATTCGGCGAACAGCGCGCGCGGTTCAAAGGTTGGCGGGCCGAAGTCGCGCGGCGTCATCGCGGTGGCGCAGGCGTAGTCGACGCCGTCCAGCGCCTCGGCCAGCGTGGGCACGACGCGGGCCCGGGCCAGGATGTCCGCCGCGCCGCTGGCCATGGCCACGGCCTCTTCGTGGCACAGCACGTCGGCGAAGCGCGGCGCGACGAGCACCAGATCGGAGAAGCCCATGACCTTCATCGCCCGCGCCGTCGCGCCGACGTTGCCGGCATGGCTGGTGTTGATGAGGATGAAGCGTGTGGATTCCACGGGGTTTGTACGGAGGTCAGCGTCTAGAATGGCGGATTATCCGGGCCGGCCCTCGGCCGCCCGACGCTCTTTCCCCCTGTCAGCCCCTTCTTTCCAGCGAGTGCACGCATGCAGCAGACGTCCCTCCATCCCATGCTCAATGTCGCCATCAAGGCGGCGCGCGCAGCCGGCGCCATCATGAACCGCGCCTCGCTGGACCTCGAGGCTCTGCGCATCAACACCAAGAGCCCGAACGACTTCGTCACCGAGGTCGACCATGCCTGTGAAGGGGTGATCATCGAGACGCTGCTGGGCGCCTACCCCGACCACGGCATCCTCGCCGAAGAGTCCGGCCGAACGCACGGCAACAAGCATTCCGACTACGTCTGGATCATCGATCCGCTGGACGGCACCACCAACTTCATCCACGGCTTCCCCGTGTACTGCACGTCCATCGCGCTGGCGTTCCGCGGCAAGATCGAGCAGGCCGTCGTCTACGACCCGACCCGCAACGACCTGTTCTACGCCACCAAGGGCCGCGGCGCCTTCTTGAACGACAAGCGCCTGCGCGTGTCCAAGCGCACCCGCATGAGCGACGCGCTGATCGGCACCGGCTTCCCGTTCCGCCGCGGCGACAACTTCAAGCGCTACGTGAAGATGTTCGAGGAAGTCATGCAGCAATGCGCCGGCCTGCGCCGCCCGGGCGCCGCAGCGCTGGACCTTTGCTACGTCGCGGCCGGCTACTACGACGCCTTCTTCGAGACCGGCCTGCAGCCCTGGGACGTGGCGGCCGGCTCGTTGATCGTCACCGAGGCCGGTGGCCTGGTTGGCAACTTCACCGGCGAGGCCGACTTCCTGCACCAGCGCGAGGTCATCGCCGGCACGCCGCGCATCTACGCGCCGCTCGTGCAGACGCTGTCGCCCTACAGCCGCGTCATCAAGGAGGAAGACCTGAACGCGCCCGCGCCGGCCGCACCCGTCGCCGAGATCGTGCCGACGCCCGCGCCCAAGAAGCGCGGCCCGGTGCGCATCAAGAAGACCGACGACGAAGCGCCGGTCTGACGCCGCCATCGCCTTGACGAAGCCCTCCTCGCGAGGGCTTCGCCGTTTCAGGGCCGTGACGAAATTGGCGGGCCCGATGAGTGCGGGTGAACCCGCCCCCAGGGCCGTGACTTGTGCACGGCGTCACCCCTTACCCAAGGGGGAGCGCCTGGACAGAATGCGGGCCAGCGCGGCCAGACACCGCATCGACTCCACTCCCACCGCCTCGAAGGATCCCATGTTCGCTCGCTCCGTTCTCGCCCTCGCCCTCGTCGCCGCCGCGTCCGTGGCCCAAGCCGATGTCAAGGTGCTGAAGAAGGTCGCCCCAGAGTACCCGAACGAGGCCGTCAAGAGGAACATCAGCGCCGGCAGCGTGCGCGCCAAGCTGAACATCGCCGGCGACGGCAAGGTGGCCAACGTCGAAGTCGTCGAAGCCGAACCCAAGAAGGTCTTCGACCGCGCCGCCATCGAGGCCCTGAGCCAGTGGAAGTTCGAAGGCAACGGCGCTGCGCAGACGCACGAAGTCAAGCTGGTGTTCAAGTCGGAAGATTAATCAGTCGCTTCGCTGAATCAACAAGGCCCGCGTTGCGGGCCTTGTTCTTTTGTGGCTCTGATAATGCGCGGCTCGATGAAGCCCGACACCACCCCCGACCTCGCCCCGCACACGCCCATGATGGCCCAGTACCTGGGCCTGAAAGCCGACTTCCCGGACACGCTGCTGCTGTACCGGATGGGCGATTTCTACGAGGTCTTCTACGACGATGCCCGCAAGTGCAATGCGCTGCTGGACATCACGC